>FTKT01003178.1_pt3 | contig 29732 bp, 23 predicted proteins | sample 1658271 | NCBI WGS metagenome assembly FTKT01 (sample SAMEA3914811, study PRJEB12502) | metagenome | biome: forest; material: soil | place: Canada | collected 2011-08-04 | depth 0.3 m | reverse complement strand
CGGCCAGTTCGCCGGCCCGGCTCACCGAGTCGAGGACGTGCTTGCCGACCGCGAGGTCCAGCACGCCGAGCCCGAACGGGGAGAAGACGACCGGGCGCCCGGCCGGCACGGCCAGCTCGCCGGTCAGCACGTCGTAGAGCGTCCCGTCGACGAACTCCCGGTTCCCGACCAGCTGTTCGGCCAGGTGCAGGGAGGTGTCGGCCTTCAGGCTGTGCTCCACGTCGTCCACGATGTTGACCGCCGCCAGCACCACCTCGGGCGCCAGGTCGCGCAGCGACAGGTGCAGCACCAGCGGGTTGTGCGAGAACCAGGCGGGCTCGTGCACGTGCGGCGCCCCCGCGACGGTGGCGAAGACCACCAGGTCGCTGGAGCGGATCAGCGACTCGGCGTCGGCGTGCACGACGACCTCACCGGTGCCCGGGGCCCGGTCGAGGTAGCCGGCGAACCCGGCCGCGTGCTCGGCCGACAGGTCGTACACCCCGGTGGAGTCGAACTCCCAGTCGGTGCCCACCAGATAGCTGTGCACGAAGCGCGCGATCAGTCCGGTGCCGATGAAGCCGATCCGGCGCGGGCGCTCGACCGGCTCCCCCGTCGCGGCGCCGCGCGCGTCCGCCAGCCGGGCCGCCGCCAGCGCCGCCGAGGCGGCCGTCCGGGCCGCGCTGATGATGGAGCTCTCCAGGCAGGCCAGCGGATAGCCGGTCTCGGGGTCGTTGAGGATCAGCACCGCCGAGGCGCGCGGCAGGCCGGCCGCCACGTTCTCGGGAAAACTCGATATCCACTTCAGCCCGTCCACCCGCACCTCGCCGCCGATCGAGGCGGGCAGCGCGATGATCCGTGAGCTGGGCCGATCGGGAAAGCGCAGGAAATACGACGGCGGGTTCACGGTGTCTCCCGCACCGTGGATTCGGTACGCCGTCTCGACGATCTCCACCACCTCCTTCTGCCGGCCGTCCAGAACTCCGTGGACCTGGGCGCCGGAAATCACGGCGAACGGGGGAACCGTACCGTTTCGGGTCATAAGGCACTCCGCAACTGGAAAGGGGAAGTCGGCAATCCGGAAAAGCGCGGAACGCCTTCCCGGACAGGCCGACCCTAGGCAGCGGGGCTATCAGCGGGTCATATCGCAGCTATGCCGGTGCGCAGGCCGGGCACGGCCCGGCCCGCTCCGCGACCTCGCCCACACCCGCTCCCCGCGGCTCCTCGGCGGCGAGTTCGGCCAGCGCCGCCTCGGCCCGCCGGCAGGACGGGGGCGAGTCGATCCGGGCGAAGAGCGCCCGGGCCTGCTCGAAGTGCCGGCGGGCCTCGGCGGTCCGCTCGCACCGGCGGTGCAGCTGACCGATCGCCAGCTGCACCCGGCCCTCCGCCAGCGGGCTGTCGATCCGGCGGACGATCTCCAGCGCCGCCAGCAGGTCGCTCTCGGCCTCGGCGGCCAGGCCCAGGCCCGCCCGGGTCTCGCCCAGGCCCAGCAGCGCGTACGCGGTGCCCAGCAGGTCGCCCTTGGCCCGGACGATCCGCTCCACCTCCAGGAAGGACTCCTCGGCCGAGCCCAGCTCACCGCGCGTCACATAGCCGCGAGCCAGCCGGTAGAGCGACTGGGCGGCGCAGCGGGTCTCGCCGGTGGCCTGCGCGACCCGGACCGACTCCAGTCCGAGCCGGACCGCCTCGTCGACCTCGCCGAGGTCCAGCGCGTTCTGCGCCAGGTAGCCCAGCGCGTGCGCCTCGGAGGAGGCGTCGCCGACCCGGCGGAAGATCGCCGCCGCCTCCCGCAGCCGCTCGCCGGCTCCTCGCAGATCCCCCTGCAGGCGGTTCATCACGGCGATGTGCCGCAGCGTCAGGGCCAGCCCGTGCTCGTCGCCGGCCTGCTGGAAGAGCTTCAGCGCCGCCCCCAGGTGCCGGTCGGCCTCCTCCAGCCGGACCACCCGCAGCCGGCAGCCGCCCAGCTCGGTGAGCATGAAGGCCTGGCCGCGCAGGTTGCCGGCCGCCCGGGCCGCGGCCAGCGCCCGTTCGCAGCAGAGCTGCCAGTCCTCCAGGTAGTTGCGGATGTCGAAGAGGACCAGCGCCGAGCCGGTCAGGTCCCAGGCCAGTTCGGCCAGGCCCAGCCGGGCGGCCTGCTCGACGACGGCGATCAGCGAGAGCCGCTCGGCCTCGTACCAGTCGAGCGGGGCGGCGATCAGCTCCACCAGCAGGGCCGGATCGACCCGGTAGCGCGGGGTGGAGCCGTGGATGATCGAGTAGTCGCCGCCGTACTCGCGCCGGTGCGCCTGTTCGGCGATGGTCAGCCAGCCGCTGAACGCCCGTTCGCGGGCCTGCTCCAGCTCGTGGCCGGTCTCCTCCTGCTGGGCGCGCTCGCGGGCGAAGAGCCGCAGCAGGTTCTGGAAGCGGTAGCGCAGCTGGCCGGTGACGTCCGGGCCGACCACCTCCAGCAGCTGGACGTCCACCAGCTGCTCCATCAGCCGCTCGGCCTCGAAGAGGTCGCCGTCCAGCAGCGCGGCGCCGACCCAGGTGGCGAAGTCGGGGACCGGGAGCAGCGCGAGCCTGCGGTAGAGCCGGGCCGCGTCGGGTGGCAGGTAGCGGTAACTGAGCGCGAAACCGGCCCGGACCTGCGACTCGCCCTGGCTCAGCTCGTCCAGCCGGCGCCGCTCGTCGGCCAGCCGGCTGACCAGGTGGCGGACCGACCAGTGCGGTTTGGAGGCCAGCCGGGCACCGGCGATCCGCAGCGCCAGCGGCAGCCGGTCGCACAGCTCGCTGAGCCGGGCGGACTGCTCCGGGTCGGCGGCTATCCGCTCGGCCGGGGCGATCCGGGCCAGCAGGCCGATCGCCTCCGGCTCGGTGAGCACCGCCAGCTGCACCCGGACCGCGCCGTAACGCAGCATCAGCTGCTCCAGCGGGTTGCGGCTGGTGACCACCACACAGCACTGCCCGCTGCTCGGCAGCAGCGCTCTGATCTGGTCGATCGAGCGGACGTTGTCCAGCACCACCAGGAGCCTGCGGTCCGCCAGCATGCTGCGGTAGAGCGAGACCCGGTCGGCCGGGTCGGCCGGGATCTGCTCGCTGGGCACGCCGAGCGAGCGCAGGAAGCGGCTCAGCACCTCGGCGGCGGTGGTCGGTTCGTGCCGCTCGTCGTGGCCGCAGAGGTCGACGAAGAGCCGGCCGTCGGGGAAATGGCCGGCCACCCGGTGCGCCCAGTGCACCGCGAGGCCGGTCTTGCCGACGCCGGCCACCCCCGTGACGAAGCCGATCGCCGGCGGCTGGTCGTCCGAGCGCTCGCCGAGCAGGGCGTCCAGCCGCGCGATCTCGGCCGCCCGGCCGGTGAACGCCGGCACGTTGGGCGGCAGGTCGGAGGGGGTGACCCGGGACTCGGGCGGACGGGCGGAGGGCTCGGCGCCGGCCGGCTCGGCCGGCGGCTCGACGGCCGGGGTCAGCACCGGGTCGTCGCGCAGGATCGCGTCGTGCAGCTCCTGCAGGGCCGGGCCCGGCTCGATCCCCAGCTCGTCGATGAAGTGCCGGCGGCCCTCGCGGAAGGTCTCCATCGCCTCGGCCCGGCGGCCGGCCCGGTACTGGGCCAGCATCAGCGAGTGGCGGGTGCGTTCGCGCAACGGGTGCTCGCGGACCAGCGGGACGAGCTGGCCGATCAGCTCCTGGTGGTTGCCGAGCGCCAGTTGCAGCGCGATCGCCTCGTCGTGGGTGACCAGCCGCAGCTCCTCCAGCCGCTCCGCCTCGTCCTCGACCAGCCGGCCGGTCACCCCGGAGAGCACCGGGCCGCGCCACAGGCGCAGCGCCCGTTCGTAGTTCTCGGCGGCCTCGGCGGTGCGCCGCCCGGCCGCCAGCTGCTCCGCGCCGGCCACCAGCGCGGTGAACTCCAGGAGGTCGACCCGGTGGCCGCCCGGGTTGAGCTGGTAGCCGGGGTGGGCGGTCACGATCAGGTCTTCGCCGAAGCCCTCCGCCTTGAAGATCTTGCGCAGGGCGGCGATGCAGATCGCCACCTGGGTACGGGCGGTGGCCGGCGGCTCGCCCTGCCAGACGGCCTCCACCAGCGAGTCCACCGAGACGATCCGCCCAGGCGAGAGCAGCAGCAGCGCCAGGATGCTGCGCTGGCGCGCACCGCCCACGGTGATCCGCCGCCCTCCCGCGGAAACCGACAGCGGTCCGAGCACACCGAAGTCGAGCTGCCCGTTCAAGAGTCCCCCAGGAGCCGACGTGTATTCCCCGTGTGCACGTCCGAACTGCTGCACAGGGGCTGACAACACGGAATCCGCACCATCCGCCCACCGGAAAGCAGCGTACCGGGCTCAAGCGGAATTCCACTGGTCCTTGTCAGGGCTTGCGGGTCAAATGTGGGCAACGGCCAGACGGGCCGTCAGCGCGCCGAAGTGGCCGGAGTACGCCGGGTACGGGCCCGGAAGCATGTGCGGAAATGCCGCTCCGGAGCACGATATCGAGCCAATATCCGCATGATGTGGCACCTTCCTAACCTGCTCGCCGTGGGTCGCAAGAGGACTCACCGACCCTCCCAGGGCACGGCTGGAAACCGGCGCTGGCGACCAATCCGCGTCCGGGCGACACCCGTGGCGCCGACAGGAGAGAAGGCGGCACCATGGAGTTCCGGATCCTCGGACCGGTCCGCATCTGGACCGCCGACCAGGAGGACGCGCTGAGCGGGACCAAGCAGCGCACCACCTTCGCCGCCCTCGTCCTGGCCGACGGGCGCACCCTCTCCGACGAGCACCTGAGCCGGCTGCTGTGGAACACCAACCCGCCGAGCACCGCCGCGGCGCAGATCCACACCTACGCCTCGCGGATCCGCCGCCGGCTCGGCCCCGAGGTCCCGCTGGTCAGAATCAGCTCGGGGTACCGGCTGAATGCCAGTCAGATCTCCTGCGACTACACCGAGTTCGCGAACCGCTCACAGAACGGGCTGCGGGCGCTGCGGGCCCAGCAGTACGAGTCCGCCTGCGAACAGCTCCGCTCGGCCCTCGCGCTCTGGCGCGGCGACGCGCTCACCGACGTCACCGAGGAGCTGGTCGCCGCCGAGCGCCCGCAGCTGGAGGAACTCAGGCTGGAGGCCCTGGAGGCCTGGATCGAGGCCGAGTTGATCCTCGGCCGGCACCGGCAGCTGGTCCCTGAGCTGACCCGGCTGGTGGCGGGGCACCCGATGCGCGAGCGGTTCCGGGCGCTGCTGATGACCGCCCTCTACCGCTCGGAGCGGCAGGCCGAGGCGATGTCGCTCTACCTGGACGGGCGGCGCCTGCTGGCCGAGGAACTCGGCGTGGAGCCGGGGCGGCTGCTGGCCCGGACCTACCAGGCGGTGCTCAGCGGGGAGGTGCGGACGCTGATGCCGCACCAGTTGGTGAACTGACGGGGAGTGAACTGGGGGTGGCGGGTGGGGGCTTCGGCTGCCGCCCGCTGTTCTGTGCTGTCCGCCTTTGTGTGCCGCTCGCCGCTTCGGGCCGCTCGCCTTTGTGCGCCGCCCGCTGTTTCGGGCCGCTCGCCGTTTCGGGCCGCTCGCCTTTGTGCGCCGCTCGCCGTCTTGTGCCGCTCGCCTTTGTGCGCGTTCAGCGTCGGCGTCCCGGCAGGGCGGCCAGGTGCGCGGCGATCGCGTCCGCCGTCCCGGTGTTCCAGACCATCGCGGGATGGACCCGCGGGCCCAGCACGCTCTCGATCTCGGCACAGAGCGCGAAGGCGTAGACCGACTCCAGCCCGTACCGGCTCAACGGCACCACGGGGCTCAACTCGGCGGCGGGCCGGTCCAGGTAGTAGCCGACCCGGTCGAGCAGCCAGTCGGCGATCTCCCACTCGGTGAGCGGCGCGGGGTCCAGGGTGGTGCTGCCGCTGCGGTCAGACATCGCGGTCCTCCTCGGCTGGTGCGGGGTCGGTGACGGGCCGTCCGGACTCGCCGAACGAGGGCAGGGCGGCGCCGGGCGGGCTCAGGGCGGCGCCGAACGGGGTGAGGGCGGCGCCGGCCCGGGCGGCGGCGAGCAGTTGGACGCCGTAGCGCGCGGTGCGGTCCGCCTGCGCGCCGTGGGCGCCGGGCGGCAGGGGCTGGCCGAGTTGGGCGAGCAGCCGGTCGACCAGCTCGCCCAGGGTGGCGGCGAGCCAGTCGGCCCGCGCCCAGAGCGGATCCGGATCGGTGGCCGGGAGCGAGTCGGTGACCCGGAGCGGATCGGTGACCGAGGGCAGATCGGCGCCCCCGAGCGGGTCGGCCCCCCGGTCGTCGCCCAATGGCAGGTTGGCGGACCACAGGTGCAGGCAGGCGGCGGCGGCGTAGAGCGTGCCGTAGGCCCGCGCGAGGGTCCGGGCGCCGGGGTCCGCGGCGGAGCGCACCTCGGCCATCAGCCGGTGCAGTTCGTCGCCGGCCGCCAGCAGGTCGACCGCCCGGCTCCGGACCCCCTGCGGGGCGCCGAGGCCGGTCAGCGCCCGGACCGCGAGCGGCAGGGCCTGCACGGCGCTGCAGCCGCCGCGGGCCGCGCGGTGGGCCCGGACGGCCTGGCCCGGTGGCGGCCGGTCGGGGGCGTCCAGCGGCGCCGCCAGCCGGGCGGCCACCGCGAGCCCGACCAGGTCGGCCGTCTCCGAGACGAAACCGCGGACCATGAACGGGAACTGACGGATCATCAACTCCTCGGCGGCGCCCGGGTCCACTCCGGGCAGCGGGCCGAGCAAGCCGGGCAGCGCCACGCCGAGCACCGCCGCCGTGAGCTGCGACTCGGGTTCGAGGACACCCGCCGAGCGGCTGCCCAGCAGCGCCGCGGCCTGCGCGGCGGCCACCAGCGCGCCGGCCCGGCCGGCCCGCTCCGCGCCGAAGACCAGCGCTGCCCGCAGGAGGCCGTCACCCACGTCCGCCACCAGGCCCGGCCAGGCCCCGTGTTCGTCCGTCCCGGTCATGTCACTCCCGCTTTCGTTCGTGGCCATCCCCGACACCTTGCTCCGGCGCCCTATAACGCATCTCTACACCGCCGATGGGGAGTTCACGCGGGCCCCGGCCAATCGGCACCTGCCGGGCCGCGCAGTGCCACCGATCAGGCCGTATATGCCACCCATGGAGGCCTGATAGGGCCCACCCGAAGACTCCTCATCACAACGAACCGCTCACCAGTTCAGGCCGAGTCGACAGGAAGGGTCCGGACTCATGGCACGCAGAGCCCTGGAAGGCCTCCCGAGAATCATCGGGAGCACGCCACTCATCGAACTGGAGCGCCTCGCCCCGGGTTTCCGCTCCCGCGTCCTGATCAAGGCCGAGCGGTTCAACCCCGGCGGCAGCATCAAGGACCGGACCGCGCTGTCGATGCTGCTCGGCGCGATCGAGAGCGGCGCGCTGGACCCCGAGCGGGCGGTCGTGATCGAGTCCAGCTCCGGCAACCTCGGGGTGGGCCTGGCGCAGATCTGCCGCTACTTCGGACTGCGCTTCATCTGCGTGATCGACGCCAAGACCACCCGCCGCAACCTCGAACTGCTGCGGGCCTACCGGGCCGAGGTCGAACTGGTCGACCAACCCGACCCGGAGAGCGGCGAGTTCCTGCCCGCCCGGCTGCGCCGGGTGCGCGAGCTGGTCGCCGCCACCCCCTTCGCGTACTGGCCCAACCAGTACGCGAATCCGGACAACCCGCGCGCCCACCAGCAGACTATGCAGGAGATCGACCTGGCGCTGGACGGCGGGATCGACTACCTCTTCGCCTCGGTCGGCACCTTCGGGACGATGCGCGGCTGCGCCGAGTACATCCGCGAGCGCGGCCTGAAGACCCGGATCATCGGGGTGGACGCGGTCGGCAGCGTGATCTTCGGCCAGCGGCCCGCCCCCCGGCTACTGCCCGGGCACGGAGCGAGCATCCGCCCGCCGCTCACCGACCTCTCGCTGGTCGACGAGGTGGTGCACGTCTCCGACCTGGAGAGCGTGGTCGGCTGCCGAAAGCTGGTGCAGCGCGAGGCGATCCTGGCCGGCGGCTCCTCCGGGGCGGTCACCGCCGCACTGCTCGGCTACCGCCACCGGATCCCCGAGGGCTCCACCTGCGTGCTGATCCACCCGGACGGCGGCGACCGCTACCTCGACACGATCTTCAACGACGCCTGGGTGCTGGAGAAGTTCGGCGAGATCTCGCACCTGTGGAAGGAGGAGCCCTTCGAGCCCGCCCCGGTGGCCGGCTGAACCCGGGCCACCCACCCCGTCATCCGCACGAAGGAGGTATCCCACCCATGAGTTCCGCCATGAGGATCCGCGCGCTCTTCCCCGGCCAGGGCAGTCAGACGCCCGGCATAGGCAAGGCGCTGGCGCTGGCCCACCCGGCGGCGGCCGCCTGTTTCGACGAGGCCTCGCAGGTGCTCGGCCTGGACATGCGCGAGCTCTGCTGGGACTCGGCGCCGGCCCTGCTGGCCCAGACCCAGAACGCCCAACCCGCCCTGCTGACGGCCTCGGTGGCCGCCTGGCGGGTGCTCGGCCAGAGCGGCGTACAGCTCACCGCCGCCGCCGGGCACAGCGTCGGCGCGGTGGCCGCGCTGGTCGCCGCCGACAGCCTGCCCTTCGCCCAGGCCGTCCGACTGCTGCGGCTGCGCGGCGAGTTGATGGCGAGTGCGCCCGGCGAGGGCGGCATGTGCGCGATCGTGGCGACCGGCGAGGACCGCGCCGCGGCGCTGGTCGCCGTCGAACGGCTCGGCCTGGACGTGGCAGCCGACAACAGCCCCCGGCAGTTCGTGGCCGCGGGCGAGCTGGCGGCCGTCCGCGCGCTGGCCGCCGAACTGGGCGCCCGGGTCAAGCTGCTCGACGTCTCGCACGCCTTCCACAGCCGCCTGATGACCCCGGTCGCCGACCAGTGGGCGGCGGCCGTACAGGAGTTGGACCTGACCGACGCCACCGTGCCGGTCGGCCTGGTGACCACCGGCGGCTACAGCACCGCCGCCGCGGACCTCGCCAAGGACCTGACCGCCGCGCTCTGCGCCCCGGTCCACTGGCAGGACCTGATGACCGCGCTCGGCGGTCAGGGCGAGGGCCCGGTCGCCGCCCTCGGACCGGCCAAGGCGCTGGTCTCGCTCGCCCGGCACTTCCCCGACAGACCCGCGCTCACGCTCGTGGACACGCCCGTATCGCTGGCCGCCTTCGTGCGGCGGCTGGAGGCAGAGGACAAATGACGACATCGGAGTTCACCCCCGGCACCGTGGCCCTGGTCACCGGGGCCTCGCGGGGCATCGGCCGCGGCTGCGCGCTCGCCCTGGCCCGGGCCGGCTGCGACGTGGTGGTGCACTACGCCACCCAGGAGAACGCGGCCAAGGAGGTGGCCGAGGAGATCCGCTCGCTCGGCCGCGAGGCACTGACGGTACGGGCCGACGTCGGCGTCGAGGCCGACGTCAAGGAGATGTTCCGGACCATCCGGGCCACCTGGAAGAAGCTCGACGTGGTGGTGGTCAACAGCGGCATCACCGCGGACGGCTTCCTCGCCACGATGAGCCTGGACAAGTGGCAGAAGGTCATCACCACCAACCTCACCGGCGCCTTCCTGACCTGCCGCGAGTCGGTCAAGCAGATGCACCGCACCGGCGGCTCGATCGTCATGATCGGCTCCACCAGCGGCATCGTCGGCCAGCCCGGCCAGCTCAACTACACCGCCAGCAAGGGCGGCATGATCGCCCTCGCGAAGGGCCTGGCCCGCGAGGTGGCCGACCGCTCGATCCGGGTCAACGTGGTGGCCCCCGGCTTCACCGAGACCGACATGCTGCGCGGCATGGACCCCCGGGCCCGCGAGCAGCTGGTCGGCATGGTGCCGATGAAGCGCACCGGCAGCGTCGAGGAGGTGGCCTCGGCGGTGACCTACCTCGCCTCGCCGGCCGCCTCGTACATCACCGGCAAGGTGCTCACCGTCGACGGCGGCCTGACCACCTAGCCCCGCTCGCCCAACCCCCAAGTCCCCAACTCCCCAAGTCCCCAAGTCCCAAGGAGAGAACGACATGTCTCAGTCCCACGACGAACTGCGCGACCAGGCCGAAGCCCGCGCCGCCCTCAACCACCGGGTCAAGGTGCTGCTCGCGGAGAGCCTGGGCCTGGAGATCAGCCCCGAGCTGATCGGCGACGACCAGCCGCTCTTCGGCCGCGGCCTGGAGCTCGACTCGCTGGACACCCTGGAGATCGTGGTGATGTTCGAGGAGCACCTCGGCGTCACCATCTCCGACGACGACCGCTCGGCCTTCGGCTCGGTCAACAAGCTGGTCGACTTCGTGATCGCGGCGCTCGGCGAGATCCCGCGCGTGGAGGCCCTGGCATGAGCGGCGCGCTCGACGTCCCGGACGGCCGCAAGCTGACCTTCGACGCCAACCAGATCCGTCAACTGCTGCCGCACCGCTGGCCGATGCTCTTCGTCGACCGCGCCTACGACGTGATCCCCGGCAAGTCCGGCTACGGGATCAAGAACGTCACCGTCTCGGAGCCGTTCTTCGCCGGCCACTACCCCGACCAGTCCATCATGCCCGGCGTGCTGATCGTCGAGGCGATGGCCCAGCTGACCGCCGTGGTCTACGCCTCGGCCTGGAAGCAGCAGGCCGACCAGGGCGACGAGGCCGAGGGGCAGGAGCCGGACACCGCGGGCCGGGTGGGCTACCTGGGTGCGATCCGGCAGATGAAGTTCAGCCGGCTGGTGGTCCCCGGCGACCAGCTGGTGCTCCGCGCCGACCTGGGCAACGCCTTCGGCACCCTGACACCCGTCACCGTGCAGGCCAGCGTCGGCGGCGAGTTGGTCGCCAAGGGCTCGCTCACCGTCACCGAGCGGAGCAGCGGAGGCGGTAATGGCCTCCAGTGACCCGCTGATCCGTCCCTTCCACGCCGCGGACGCGGCCGCCGTCGCCGAGCTCTACAACCGGTACCCGGACGCCCCGAACTGGGTCGACCGGGAGCTGGACGCGGCCATGGTGCGGACCGAACTCGCCGAACGGGGAACGGTCCTGTTCCTCGTCGTGGAGGAGGACGGCGAGGTCCTGGGCACCATCGGGATGTTCCGCGGCACCGGGCGCCGGGTCGTGGCCGAGGGCGAGGTGGTCGGGGACATGTTCTTCCTCAGCCCCCGGGTCCGCGGCGGCGCCCTGGCCGGCCGGCTCTTCTCGCAGGCCTTCCGGACCCTGCGCGAGCAGGGCGTCGAGGCGATCCGACTGACCGTCAACCCGGCCAACCAGCTGGCCCTGCCGCTCTACCGGCAGCTCGGCTGCGTGGTCAGCGGCGCGGCCGAGGCCGGCGAGGACGGCAACATCGAGATGGTCAGCCACATGCCGCGGATCGTCAGCCGGCTGCGGCGCGACCACGCCGAGCTGATCCCCGCCGACCTGCGGACGACCGCCGCCTGGCGCTACCAGGCCGACGGCATCGCCGGGCAGGAGCTGGGTGAGGAGACCGAGCAGCTCGGCGGGCGCACCGTGCTGCGCACCGCGCTCGCGGTCGGCGAGCTGCTCTTCCGGGCCGTCCTGGACCCGGAGACCGGCGAGATCCTGCACACCACGCTGGGCATCGAGCCGGGACCCGACCCCGTGCTGCCCCCGAAGCCGGCGCCCGCGCCACAGCCGGTGCACGAGTACCGGGAGCGGGACCTGGTGCTGATGGTCCGTCAGAGCGACGGCGCGGTGCTGGTGTTCCACCAGGAGCAGCGGGGACCGGTGCTGCTGGAGAGCTGGCCGGTCCCGGGGCCGGCCTACCTCACCGGCTGGCGGCAGGCGCTGCCCCGCGAGCTGACCGTCGAGCCGCTGCCCGACGGCTGGACGGTCAGCGAGCGGCACCCGGACGGCACCCTGCACCGGGAGAGCCGGCTGGTGGACGGCGTGCTGCACCAGCGGGTCGGGTGGAGCGGCGGTCCGGCCCCCGCCGGCCCGCTGCGCACCGTGCTGGTCAACGGGCTGCGCCAGGCGCTGCTGCTGGACGGCGAGGAGTACCTGCCGGCCGGCCGCGGCCTGTGGCCGATCGACGCCACCGAGTTCGGCGCCGCCCGCACCCCGCTCGCCGAGGGCCGCGCGCTCGCCTGGTGGGACGCCCGCAGCGGCCTGGCCGCCCGGGTGCACCGCCCGGACGGCGCCGGGGCGGCGCTGCTCACCGACTCGCTGCTCACCCTGGACCACCCGGCCGACTGCTCCTACCGGATCGAGTTCACCGCGGCCGACACCCCGGGGCAGGTCGTGCCGGGCAGCCGCCCGGCCGAGGTGGCCGGCCTCTCGGTCCGGCCACAGGGCCAGCAGACCGAGCCGGAGCAGGCCGAGGCGCCGGCGCCGGGCGTCTGGGACACCCGCGAGGTGGCCCGCCGCCCGGTCCACCGGCTGACCACCGGCCAGGCGGTGCTGCTGGTCGAGGAGGCGGCCGGCGGGGTGGTCTCCTGGCAGTGCGAGGGGCGCCCGGTGCTCGCCACCCCGTTCCCCAAGTCCCGTTCCTTCGCCCGCAATCCGTCCTGGCGGGCCGGTCTCTGGGTGACCCGGCACGGCGTCCGCGAGGACGAGAACCGGGGTCTGGGCTGGGGCACCGCGCCGGCCCGGGAGTCCTGGCTCTTCGACCCGCGCGCCGGCGCCCTGGACTCCCCCGGGCTCGCCTGGTCGGTGTCGGCCGCCGAGCACGGGATCACCCTGGCGATCCGGGCCGAGGCCGGCCCGGCCGAGGGCGAGCTGGTCGGCTGGCTCACCCCGGCCGCGCCCAAGCGTCCGGAGTTCCTGGTCCCCGGCCGGGGCGGCGAGGTCTGGTTCCTCACCAAGCCCGGCGCCTGGCAGCGCTGGACCGAGCGGGCCGCCGTCCGGCTGCCCGACGGCCGCTGGCTGGTCGCGGCCCCCGCCCGCGACGCCGACCGGCAGGGCTGCGAGATCCTGCTCCGCTCCACCCCGGCCGGGCCGCTGCTGGCCCTGGTCGCCCGGCACCCGGCCCGCCTCGCGGGCGCCGCCCGCTGGTCGCTGACCGTGGCTCCCGACACCGCCGCCGCCGAGCAGCTGCTGCGCGCCGCGGCCGGCTCCCTCATTCACTGATCACCCCAACCACCGCCTCAGCCAAGGAGATCCACCATCATGTCCAGCCTCGCCCAGCACTACGACCGGATCCGCTCCACCGTCGCCGTCTACACCCCGGGCAGCAGCCTGGTCGCCGTCTCCGGTCTGGAGCGCGGTGTGGTCCTCGGCCGCGTCCTGGCCAAGGACAGCGAGTTCGTCGAGCCCGACACCGCCCGCGACACGCTGATCCTCCAGGAGGACGGCTCCATCTGGGACGCCGTCATCCACATCGAGCTCGACGACACCAGCTGGCTGATCGCGCAGTCCCGCACCGACCTGGCCGAGCTGCTCCGCGAGGCGGCCGCCGACCTGGAGGACGTCGAGGTGGTGGACGCCTCCGCGGAGCAGAGCGCGGTCGCCTTCGAGGGCCCGAAGGCCTGGCGGATCGCCGCGAGCCTGGTGGACTTCGAGATCTCCAGCCTGGTCCTGCACGGCGTCACCGCCGTCGACCTGCCGAACGCCGGCGGCGAGTCCGGGGTGCTGACCCGGATCGGCACCACCGGCGAGTACGGCTACCTGCTGCTCGCCCCCAGCTCGGCCAACGCGCTGGACACCGTGCTGCGCCAGGCCGAGGAGCTGGGCGGCGGCGCCGTCGACGAGGCCGCGCTGACCCGGGCCCGGGCCGAGGTGCGCCACCCGCAGACCGCCGGGCAGACCCTGGGCCTGACGGTCCGTGAGGCCAACCTGGAGTGGCTGGTCAGCTGGAGCCGCGAGGACGAGTTCCGCGGCGGCGAGGCCCTGCTGGCGGCGCCCGCCCCCGAGCGCGGCCTGATCACCCTGGCCGCCCCGGCCGGCTCGCTGCCCGCGGCGGGCTCGCGGATCCTGGCCGGCGAGGTGCCGGTCGGCGAGGTGCGGGCGGTCTTCCCGAGCGCCGAGGGCGCCGACGAGCTGGCGCTGGGCCTGCTCGACAAGCCCTTCGACGTCCCCGGCCTGGCGCTGACCGGTACCACCGCGGACGGCTCGGCCGTCACCCTGACCACGGTCTCCTCCCCGGTGGTCGTCCCGCAGTCCTGGACCGAGCGAATCGGAGCATGATCACCATGCGCATCGTCATCACCGGGCTGGGCATGATCTCGGCCGTCGGGAGCACCGCCGACGAGTGCTGGGCCGCCATCCAGGCGGGCCGCAGCGGCGTCGGCGAGGTCACCGCGGTCGACACCACCGGTCTGATCACCAGCAAGGGCGGACAGTCCCCGATCGTCGAGGTCCCCGGCGAGGACCGCTGCCTGACCCTCGCCATGACCGCGGCCACCGAGGCACTGGAGCACGGCCGGTTCGCCGAGGCGGGCTACGACCCGACCCGGGTGGCCGTGGTCATCGGCAGCAGCCTGGGCACCAGCCGCAGCGTCGAGCGGTTCCACGAGCAGTGGATCAAGCAGGGCCTGCGCAAGGCCGACATCCGGCTGCTCAAGGGCTACGCGCTGCACAGCGTGGCCGATCTGGTGGCCGAGCGGCTCCAGCTGACCGGCCCGCGCTCCACCCTCTCCAACGCCTGCGCGGCCGGGGCGGTGGCGATCGGCTACGCCAGCGAGCTGCTCTGGAGCGGCGAGGCGGACGTGGTGCTGGTCGGCGGGGTCGACCCGCTGGCCGGGCTCTCCTTCAACGGCTTCCATTCGCTGGGCGCGCTGGACTCGGGCGCCTGCTCGCCGTACACCCGCTCGGGCGGGCTCAACCTCGGTGAGGGCGCCGGGTTCCTGCTGCTGGAGAACGCCGACGCGGCGGCCCGGCGCGGGGTGCCGGCGATCGCCGAGGTGGCCGGGTACGGCCTGTCGGCGGACGCCTACCACCTGACCGCGCCCGACCCGGGCGGCGACGGCGCGGCCCGCGCGATGACCGCCGCGCTGCGCAGCGCGGGCCACACCGTGGACCAGGTCGACTACATCAACGGCCACGGCACCGGCACCCCGACCAACGACAAGATCGAGCCCAAGGCGATCCGGACCGTCTTCCGGACCCCGCCGCCGGTCAGCTCCACCAAGTCGATGATCGGTCACACCCTGGGCGCGGCCGGCGCGGTGGAGGCCGTGGTCTGCGCGATGGCGGTGCGCGACGGCGTGCTGCCGCCGACCGCCAACACGGCCGGGATCGAGGCGCCGAGCGGCCTGGACATCGTGCCGGAGAAGGCCCGCCGGCAGGCCGTCGACGTGGTGGTCTCCAACTCCTTCGCGTTCGGCGGCAACAACGCGGCGCTGGTGATCCGCAACGCCGCGATGACCGACACCCCGCCGCCGGCCGCGGTCGCGGCGGCTGTCGGCCGGGACGTGGTGATCACCGGCATCGCCGGCATCGCGGGCTCCGCCCACAGCCACGCCCAGCTGCTGGAGATCCTGGCCAGCGGCGAGCCGGCCTACCGCGAGCAGGTCGAGGTGGACGGCTACGGCAGCCGCCCGGCCGGCGTCACCGACTTCAAGGCGATCGCGGCCGGCATCAACCCCGCCGTGCTGCGCAAGATGGACCCGACCAGCCGGCTGGCAGCGGCCGCGGTCAACGAGCTGCACCGCGCCTACGGCAAGCCGAGCCGTCAACTGGCCGAGCAGACCGGCCTGATCTTCGCCACCGGCCTGGCCCCGATCACCCCGGTCAAGGACTTCAACGAAGGCATCGTGCTGGCCGGCGGCCCCTCCGGCGCCAACCCGAAGTTCTTCCCCAACACGGTGGTCAACGCGGCCGCCGGGCACGTGGCGATCCTGCACCGCTTCAAGGGCATCACCGCCACCGTCTGCGCGGGCGGCACCAGCGCGCTGAGCGCCCTGCACTACGCGTACCGGCTGATCGCCCGCGGCGCCAGCGAGCGGATCGTCGTGGTGGTCGCGGACGAGTGCCCGGACGCCCTGGTGGCCGGCCACATCAAGATCCCCGGCTTCCTCAGCGACAAGGGCGTGCGGCCCTTCGGGGGCGACGGCACGGTGCTCGGGGCCGGCGCGGTCGCCGTCGTGCTGCAGTCGGCGCAGAGCGCGCGGGAGCACGAGGCGACGGTGCTCGCCAAGGTGGCCGGCTTCGGCCTGACCGCCGACGACAGCGGCATGGCCGGCCTGCGCCGCGACGGCGCGGCCTGGGGCCGCTCGATGACCGAGGCGCTGCGCGCGGCCGCGCTGACCCCCGAGGACATCGGCCTGGTCGCCTCGGCGGCGATGGGCCGCGAGGCGGTGGACAGCACCGAACTCGCCGCGCTGCGGGCCGGCGGCCTGGACCGGCGCCCGGTCACCGCCACCAAGTCGCTCTTCGGCGAGACCTACGGCTCGGCCCCCGGCCTTGCCCTGGTGGCGGCCGTGCAGGCGATGGGCGACGGCCGGCTGCCGGGTACCTGGGGCGTGGACGTGGCCCCCGAGGAGCTGCCCGGCCTGGTGCCGCAGGGCGGCCGGACCGGTGACGTGGAGCACGCGCTGGTCTCCAGCTTCGCTTACGGCGGCAGCTACCTGTCGCTGGTGATCTCCAGGTGGGAATCATGACGACCAAGCTTGAGGCGGCGGCCGGCCAGGACACGGCGCCGGAGCTCGACGACATCCTGACGGCCGACGGCCTGGTCAAGAAGTTCGGCGACAAGGCGGTGGTGGACGGCGTCTCGCTGCACGTGGGCAGGGGCGAGATCCTCGGCTTCCTCGGTCCCAACGGCGCCGGCAAGTCGACCACCATCGCGATGCTGACCGGAGCGCTGGCCCCCGACGCCGGCACGATCACGGTGGACGGCACCGCCTTCACGGCCGACCCGATGCGGGCCAAGGCGCTGATCGGCGTGGTCCCGCAGGAGATCGCCCTCTACCCGAGCCTGACGGCCCGGCAGAACCTGGCCTTCTTCGCCGGCGCGTACAAGCTGGGGCGCAAGGTCCGCACCGAGCGGATCGACTGGGCGCTGGAGGTGGCCGGGCTGACCGACCGGGCCGGCGACAAGGTCTCCTCCTACTCGGGCGGCATGCAGCGCCGGGTGAACATCGCGGCGGCGCTGCTGCACAAGCCGCGGCTGCTCTTCCTGGACGAGCCCACGGTCGGCGTGGACGCGCAGAGCCGCAACCAGATCTTCGAGACCGTGCTGCGGCTGCGCGCCGAGTTCGGCATGTCGGTGGTGTACACCAGCCACTACATGCCGGAGGTCGAGCAGCTCTGCGACCGGATCGTGATCGTGGACGCCGGCCAGGTGATCGCCGAGGGCACCCAGCACGAGCTGCTCCGCCCGCTGGGCGCCGGCTTGCTCGAATGGTCGCTGAACGAGGCCGAGCTGGCCCTGCTGGAGAAGGGCATCGAGGACCTCGCGGTGGCCTTCACCTCGCACGGCGAGGTCACCGTGACCAACTCCGCCGACGACACCCCGACCCTGCGGGTGCGGGTCGAGTCGATGCCCGAGACGCTCCGCAAGGTCTCCGACCTGGCCGACCAGCACGGCCTCGGCCTGGGCGGCATCCGGCTCGGCCGGCCCGACCTGGAATCGCTCTTCCTCGACCTGACGGGTCGCCAGATACGGGATGGTGCCTGATGTTTCCGATGATGCGCAAGGAGCTGCTGGTCCTGCTACGGGACCGCGCCTCACTGATCACCCTGTTCATCTCCCCGGTGCTCTTCATGACCGTGATGAGCTTCGCCCTCGGCAACTCCTTCGCCAGCCTCGGCTCGCCCGGCAAGCTCTCCATCTCGATCGTCGACCAGGACAACACCCCCGCCGCCCAGGGCGTCGTCAAGGCGCTGGCGAGCAGCGGCGAACTGCGCGTCACCAGCGCGCTGAACGGCGCGCCGCTCACCGAGAAGCAGGCCCAGGACCGGGTGCACGCCAAGACCGACGCCTTCACGGTGGTGGTCCCCGCGGGGTTCCAGCAGCAGGTGGCGGACGGCGCGACGCCGAAGATCGGCTTCATCGTCGACCCGTCCTCCTCGCGCCAGGTGATCGACCCGGTGGAGTCGGCGATCAGCAGCCTGGTGGTCACCGTCAGCTCGCAGGCGGGCACCCGGCTGGCGCTGACCAAGCTCGGTGACAGCCAGTCGGATCCGGCGGTCAAGGCCGCGATCGACTCCCAGGTGGCCGCGCTGGACGCGACCACCCACCAGGTGGACACCACGGTCAGCTTCCCCTCCGGCGAGGCCGCGGTGAAGTACCCCTCGGTCTACCAGCAGGAGGTACCGGGCTACACGGTGATGTACGTCTTCTTCATCGTCACCATCATGGCCAGCTCGATCATGGTCGAGCGCCGCGAGGGCACCTTCCGGCGGCTGCTCTCGGCCCCGATGCCGCGCTGGCAGCTGCTGCTCGGCAAGGTCACGCCGTACCTGCTGGTCGCGGTCTTCCAGGTGGGCATCCTGCTCACCTTCGGCAAGCTGGTCTTCGGGATGGACCTGGGCGCCCACCCGCTGGCGCTGCTGCCGGTCAGCCTGGCGCTGGCCGCCTGCGCGGTGGCACTGGGGCTGCTGCTGGCCTCGGTGACCCGCAGCGAGGCCCAGGTGATGGGCATCGGGACGGCCGTGGTGCTGGTGCTCGCCGCGCTCGGCGGGTGCATGGTCCCCGGGGTCTTCATGCCGCACTTCATGCAGGAGATCGCGCACTTCGTCCCGCAGGGCATCGCGCTCAACGCCTACCAGGACGTGCTGGTGCGCGGCGAGTCGATGCACGCGGTGCTGCCCGGCGCCGGGATCCTGGCGGCCGTCGCGGTGGCGATGTTCGCCCTGGCGGTGCCCCGGTTCCGGTTCGTGCGATGACCGAGCTCCACCTCCTCGCCAGCACCACCGCGCGCCTGCCCCGGGACGCGTTCGGCCGCCGGTCCAGCCCCTCGGGGCGGGCCCTGCTGCTGGACGCGGCCCGGCGGGTGGCCGGCCCGGCGGGCGCCCCCGCCCGCGGCGCCGACCGGCGCTGGTGCTGGCCCGGCGGCGACTGGCGCGGATCGGTCTCGCACGCCGCCGAGTTCGGCCTGGCGGCGCTGGCCCGCGGGGTCTGGATCGGCGTCGACGTGCAGGACCAGCGCCCGCGCCCGGCGGCGCTGCGCTGGCTGGCCCGGGTGCTGGAGCGGCCCGCCGAGCAGGTGACGCTGCGCGAGTGGGCCGAGACCGAGGCGCTGCTGAAGGCCCAGGGCACCGCCGCGGTCCGCCCCGAGCGGGTCGAACTGCCGCTCTGGCGGCCGGGCTGGCGACCCACCGCGGACGGCTGGTGGCTGCGCAGCGGCCGCTCCCCGGACGGCCTGCAGCTGGCCGTCGCCGCCCGCGAGCCGCTGACGCCGCGCTGGATCCCGCCGGACGGCCCGCACCCGGCCGCCACCCGCCAGCCGCTGACACCGCGCCGGATCCCGCCGGACGGCCCGCACCCGGCCGCCGCCCGCGAGCCACTGACGCCGCGCCGGATCCTCCCGACCGAACGGAGCCCGCTGTGACCCCCGCGCCGACCGCCCGACGGCGTACCGCCGCCCCCGTCCGCTACACCCGCCGGATCTCGCTGACCGAGCGCAGCTACCTGATGGCGGCGCTGATGGCACCGCCGATGGCCATCCAGGTCTTCGTGGAGGGCGCCGGCTCGATCGACCCCGACCGGCTGACCCGGGCCGTCGCCATCGCCTCGGCGGCCTGCCCCGGCGCCCGGGTGGTGCGCCGCGGGCCGAACTGGGTGGACGGCGGCCAACCGCCGCCGGTCACCGTGCTGGACGGCGCGCTGATCGACCGTCGGACCTACGACAGCGAGCGGCTGCGCCGCCCCTTCGACCCGGCGCGCGGCCCGAACTGCGAGGTGCTGCTGCTCACCGGCTCGCCCGCGACCGTGGTCTTCCGGGCCTTCCACGCCGTGATGGACGGCAAGGGGGTGATGACCTGGATCACCGAGGTCTTCCGCGCGCTGCGCGGCGAGAGCCCGGTGGGGGCCGCCTCGACCGAGACCGAGGAGGGCCTGGTCGCCCGGTTCGCGGCCACGGCCACCGCCACTGCCCGGCCGGCCGACGGTCCGGCGCCCGAACAGGCCCCGGTCCGCTCGCCGTTCGAGCAACTGCCGGCCGGCCCCGAGGAGCCGGACGCCGAACTCGACGGCTGGCTCTGGCGCCGGCGCAGCGTCCCCGGCAGCTACCCGGGCCTGGTCGCCCGGGCCGCCGTAGCGATCACCACCGCCTCGGGCGCGGACGGCCGGTTCATGGTGCCGGTCAGCCTGCGCCGGCACGATCCCGCGCTGCTCTCCACCGCCAACCTGACCCTGCCGGTGCAGCTGGAGGTGCCGCTCGGCAGCCGCTGGCGGGCCGTCCAGGGCCGGCTGGTGCAGGCCATGATGGAGGGCCGGGAGCTGACCGCGGACGGCCCGCGCGAGGGCAACGTGCAGCTCTCCTCCTTCGCGGGGCTGGCTCCCGCGCTGGCCGCCGCCCGCTCGGCCGGCGACCGGCGGGCGGGCTACCACGCCTCGGCGATCCTCTCCGAACTCGGCCGCCCCGACCTGGCCGGCCTCTCGGCCGAGGGCTTCGCCGCCCGGACCGTCTACTCGCTGCCGATGTACGTCCCTTACGCACCGGCCTTTCTGACCATGTATCAGCTGCCGGACCAGGTGGAACTCGCGCTGTCCTGCCGCCGCGGCCCCGGGGCGGGGGCCAGGGCCGAGGCCCTGCTCGACCGAATCTCCGACGAACTGACCCACCCCCAGGCCTGATCCGAGCGCCCGCCGGATCGCGACCCCAGCCCCCCGGAGGACCGTATGAACAACAGCATCCGCCACGGCATCCTGGCCACCGTCGGACAGACCCCGCTGGTCCGCCTGGACCGGCTTCTGCCGGACGCCGGACTGACGGTGCACGCCAAGCTGGAGCGCTTCAACCCGACCGGCAGCACCGAGGACCGGACCGCGCTCGACCTGCTGCTGGCACCGATCAGGACCGGCGAGCTGATCCCCGGCCGCCCGGTGGTGCTGACGGCCGGCAGCGGCAACCTGGCGATCGCCCTCGCCCAGGTCTGCCGCTACTACGACCTGGACCTGCACCTGGTGACGGACGTCAGCGGCGCCACCGCCTGGCACCTCGCCATGGTGCGCGCCTACGGCGCCCGGGTCGAGGCCGTACGGAGCGAGGGCGACCAGGGCAGGCTCGACCGGCTGGCCGACGCCCTGGCGGCCACCCTGCCCGGCTCCTACCGACCACCCTCCGGTCACCGGGACGGACCGGCCGGGGAGGTGATGGCGGAGATCCGCGAGCAGCTCGGCGCCGTGCCCGACTACCTCTTCTGCCCGGCGAGCAGCGCCCTGACGCTGCACCGAGCGGTCGGCTACCTGCGCGAGCACCGGCTGCCCACCACGGTGGTCGCGGTGCTCGACCAGCCCGGCGCCGAACCGGCCGCCGGGCTCGGCGCAGCCGATCTGGTGGAGCGGGTGGACGAGGTCGACACGGTCACCGGCTGCCGCCTGCTGCTCAGCCGTGAGGGCCTGCTGGCCGGCCGCTCCTCCGGCTCGGTGGTCGCCGCGCTGGCCCGGCTGCACGGGCGGATCGCGCCCGGCGCGGTCTGCGTCCTGCTGCTGCCGGACGGCGGCGACCGGTACACCGAGACCGTCTACTCCGACGCCTGGGTGCGCTCGCGCGCCGAGACCCGGTCCGCCCTCCAGGAGGCGACCCGATGACCCGCTCCCCGCTGCTCGACCTGCTGGCCGAGCGGGCCGCCCACGCCCCCGGGGCGCCGGCCCTGCTCACCCCCGAGGGCCGCACGCTCAGTTACGGCCGGCTCGACGCGCTGGTGAGGGCCACCGTGGACCGGCTGGCCGAGCTCGGCGTGGAGCGCCAGGACCGGGTGGTGGTCTGCGCGCCGAACGACCTGGACGGCGTGGTGCTGCAACTGGCCGTGATCGGCACCGCGGTCTGCTGCCCGGTCAACCCGCTGCTGGCCGAGGAGGAGTTCGGCCAGGCCCTGGAGCTGCTGGAGCCCTCCGCCGTGCTGAGCTTCGGGGCGGGCTCCGGCAAGCTGCTGCGGGCGGCCGGCCGGCACCGGACGGCGGTCGTCGAGGCGACCGCCGGCCGCTTCGCCGAACCCGCCGAACTCGCGGCGCACGGCGCCGGGTTGGCGCCCGGCCGGGTGCTGCCGGAGCCGGTCTGCGGGGAGTCGCTGCTGCTGCGCACCTCGGGCACCACCTCGGCCGGCAAGCTGGTCCCGCTGACGGCCGGCCACCTGCTGGCGGGCGCCACCGCCTCGGTCCGCGCCTTCGGCCTCGCACCGGCCGACCGCTGCCTCAACGTGATGCCGATGTTCCACATCCAGGGCCTGGTGGGCTCGGTGGTGGCCTCGCTGGTCGCCGGGTCGAGCGCCGTCCTGCTGCCGGCCTTCGACGCCAAGCAGGCGCTGCGCGCCCTGGAGGAGACCGGCGCGAGCTGGTTCTCGGCCAGCCCGACCATCCACCGCCTGCTGCTGGACCGGCTGCGCGAGGAGCCGGTCGGCCTCGGCAGCCTGCGGTTCACCCGCTCGGGCGCCGCCAGCCTGCCCGCCACCCTCCGCGAGGAACTCGAACTGGCCTACGGGGTACCGGTCCTGGAGACCTACGGGATGTCCGAGGCGCACCAGATCGCCTCCACCCTGCTCCCCGACGGCGGACCGCGCCCGGTCGGCATGGTGCCCACCGGCTCGCGGGTCGGCGTGCTGGGCCCGGCCGGCGCCGTGCGCACCGAACCGGGCGGCACCGGTGAACTGGTGGTCAGCGGCGCCAATGTGATCGAGCGTTACGTCCGTCCCGAGGACGGCGCGGGCGCCTTCCTGGACGGCTGGCTGCGCACCGGCGACCTGGGCCGGATCGCCGAGGACGGCTCGGTCCTGGTGACCGGCCGGATCAAGGAGATGATCAACCGGGGCGGCGAGAAGGTCTCCCCGTACGAGGTCGAGGAGGCGCTGCTGCGCCACCCCGCCGTGGCGCAGGCGGTGGCCTTCGCGGTGGCCGACGAGGTGTTCACCGAGCAGCTGGCGGCCGCCGTCGTGCTGCACCGCATGGACGGCGAACCATCCCCGGACGAACGGGAGTTGCGGGCACACGCCGCAACCCTGCTCGCGCCGTTCAAGGTGCCCTCACGGATCCTGCTGCGCGAGGAGCTGCCGGTGAACGCCGTCGGCAAGCTGGTCCGGGCCGACTACGCCCGGCAGTTCGCCGCCGCCCTCGGCGCGGCGGCCGTCCCGGCCCCGACCCCCACCGCCGCGCCGGCCGCACTACCGGGCACACCCGTCGAGGCCGCGATGGCCGGGCTCTGGGCGTACGCGCTGGAGCGGGCCGAACTCGGCGACCCGGACGAGGACTTCTTCACCGCGGGCGGCGAGTCGGTCTCGGCCGTCACCCTGCTGCGCGGCATCCAGGAGGCGTTCGGCGTGGAGATCTCGCCGGCCGGGCTCTTCGACGAGCTGAACACGGTACGCCGGCTCGCCGCGGCGGTCGGCCTGGCCACCGGCAGGGCGGACGGCGCGGTGGGCGGCGGGACCTTGTGACCGAGGAGGCCAAGGCAGTCGGGGCAGCCGGGGCAGCCGGGGCAGCCACGGAGGCCGCCACGCACGTCTGGCAGGGCGCGGCCGGCAGCGGGCAGGGCGCCGCGGACCGGCTGCGCACCGCCGTGCTCTCGGCGGCCGAGCGGGACCGGGCGAGCCTGCTCTCCCCCGAGGCCGCCGGGCTCTACCTGGCCTCGCATGTGGCGACCCGCCGGATCCTGGCCCGCTATCTGGGCCGGGAGCCGGCCGAGTTGACGCTCGGCCGGCGGCCCTGCCCGCAGTGCCCCGATCCGCTGCACGGCGCACCCGCGGTGACCTGGCCACCGACCGAGCTGAGCTTCAACCTGACGGCGTCCGGCGGCAGCTGGCTGCTCGCGGTGACCACGGGCCGGCCGCTCGGGGTGGATCTGGAGCTGGCCGCCGGCGCCGGCGGCGAGCGGGCCGCGCCGCTGGCCCTGACCGTGGGCGAGCTGGCGCGGCTGCGGGCGCTGGCGGATCCGCGGCCGCGCCGCGCGCTCTTCCTGCGGGCCTGGACCAGGAAGGAGGCCGTGGTGAAGGCCGTCGGGGTCGGCCTGGCTGCCGATCTGCGGCAGATCGAGGTGGCGCCGGAGTGCCCGGGGCCGGTCCCGGTCCGCTTCGGCGTCGGCGCGGGCCCCCATGACTGGGTGGTGCAGGACCTGCCGGTCGGCCCGGGCCGGTTCGCGGCGCTGGCCCGCCCGGCGCCGGCGGCCGGGCGGGTGCGGCTCTTCGAGTACTCGGACCGGACGCTCGGCGACCTCGCCGTCCGTCAGGAACTGGCCGGGGCGGCGGCGTGAGCCGGGGCCGCGGCCGGGCGCCGTCCTCGCCCGGCCGCGCCCCTGGTGCACGCCGCCGCCCGCTCAGCTCCGGACGGCCAGCGCCCGCACCCGCAGCACCACGACAGGCCCTAGCTTGGGCAGGGCCGCTATGCACCGCCTATGCGAGGGCGATAGGGCGCCCCGAAACCCCGGCGGGTGGTGGTGATGGTCACAGCCCGGCGCGCTGGTACGAGGCCCGGTAGTAGTCGGGGCGGGGGTCCGGCGGCGGGAGGGACGGCGCTCGGGGCGGCGCGATCGGTAATCCCGACGATCGGCTGAGAAGATCATTACGCCGGACGCTTGAAATTCCCGGACCGAAGCCACTACGCGCCGTAGTAGTTGATCGGATTTCGCTACAACCTCGCCCACGGTTACACCTGAGGCAGACCCGCCGATCCGGCGCCGGTCCGCCCGAGGTCCCCCGACGAGTGCGCCCACCCGGCCTGCTCCGCCCTGCCCCGAACCCCCTGCGAGGTCGAGCCAGCATGTCTTCCCACCCGTCCAGGAAATCCCCCGCCGAACGCTCCGCCGCCGTCCGGCTGGCCGCCTCCCGGGCCGCCGCCCGCGCCGTCGACACGGCGCGCGCCCTGCCGCACGCGCTGCCCCGGGCGCTCCCGCACCCGCTGCCCGGCACCCGGCCGCCGGCCGGGCCGTACGCGGTCTTCCACGGCCCGCACCGCCGCAAGGCGCTCTGCGCCACCGGTGCGGGCACCCTGCTGCTGGGGATCATGCTGGCGGCCGCGCCGGGCAGCGCGGCGGCCCAGACGGTGCAGCCGACCACCCCGGGCACCTCCGCGTTCACCGCGCCGCACGTGCTGCGCACCGCGGACACCCTGGTCCAGGTCGGCGAGCCCACCGCCTACCGCTTCTCCGGCGGCGCCTACGCCTCGCAGCGCGCCGTCACGGTGGCGGCCAACCTGGCCCCGGAGACCCCGCCCGCACCCGCCGCACCCGCCGAGCCGGCCCCGGCGCCCGCCGCCGCCCCGGCAGCCGAGCCGCCGCCCGCGCCCGCCTGGTCGGCCCCGGTCCCCGGCGCGCCGATCAGCAACCCATTCGGCGAGAAGAACTCCGCCTACGCGGCGGGCTACCACACCGGCACCGACTTCGCGGTGCCCAGCGGCACCCCCGTGCACGCGGTCGGCGAGGCCACCGTGGTCTCGGCGGTCTACGACGGCGCGTACGGCAACGAGATCGTGCTGCGGCTGACCGACGGCCGGTTCGCGCTCTACGCGCACCTGTCGGCGTTCGGGGTGCACGCCGGCCAGAGCGTGACGGCCGGCCAGCAGATCGGCAACTCCGGCAGCACCGGCAACTCCACCGGCCCGCACCTGCACTTCGAGATCCGCACCGCCAACAGCTACGGCGCGGTCACCGACCCGGTCCACTACCTCTCGGGCCACGGCGTCAGCGACTTCTGACACACCTTCAGGAGAGCACCCGGGGCTCGATCAGCTGGGCGATCTCCAGGGCCACCTCGAGCGCCGCCGCGGTGGCCTCGTCCAGCGTGGCGCCGCGCTCGGCGCCGGCCGGCTCCTCGCAGCCGTGGCTCTGGCCCTCCAGGTCCTGCTTGAGCAGGAAGAGCGCGAAGTTGACCGAGGTGAGCGCCATGGTGGCGCGCAGCCGGTCCTCGAAGGAGGCGTCCGGCCCGTGCACCAGCCGGATCATCCGGATCATCCGCCGCTTGAACTCCAGGCCCGAGGGGCTGTCCCGCAGCGCGGGCTGGTTCTCGTGGAAGAAGCGCAGCAGCGGGGCCCGCTCCCGCATCCCGGCGACGAACCGGTGGACCAGTTCGTCGCGCACCTTGGGCGTCCAGGTCTGCGTCTCGCCCCAGGCGATGGCCTCGTCGATCGGCGCCGCCATGGTCTCGACGATGCCGTGGACGATGTCGTCCTTGGTCTTGAAGTGGTAGTACAGCGCGGCCTTGGTCACCCCGAGGCGGTCGGCGATCTCGCGCAGTGACGTCTTCTCGTACCCGTGCTCGGCGAACAGTTCCAGGGCCACGGTGATGATGCGAGCCCGCGTGTCACTGCGGGGGCTCTGCGTCGTACTCATGGGGACATTCTCCCTGCCCAGCGGGGTGCGGACGAAACTGGCTTGACGACCGGCTCACCCAGACCTTACCGTGCCACCGAACCACGAACTAGCCGGTCGGCAAGTAAGCGCTCCCCACCGGGGCCGCCCCACCGCCGCCCGCACGCGCTTCCGGGAGTCGGACGATGTCACAACAGCAGGTCACAGCCGCGGCGGAGGAACCGTCCGACACTCCGGCGAATCCCGGAAAGAAGCAGCCGAAGATCCCCGCCCAGACCGCGGCGCAGGAGCCGCCGGAGCGCTCGCCCCGCGAGATCCGGCTGGTGATGATCGGCCTGGTCATCACCATGCTGCTGGCGATGCTCGACAACCTGATCGTCGGCACCGCGATGCCGACCATCGTCGGTGACCTGCACGGGGCCGAGCACCTCTCCTGGGTGGTCACCTCGTACACGCTCGCCACCGCCGCGGCCACCCCGATCTGGGGCAAGCTCGGCGACCTCTACGGCCGCAAGGGCACCTTCCTCACCTCGATCGTGATCTTCCTGGTCGGCTCGGCGCTCTCCGGGCTCTCGCAGAACATGAACGAGCTGATCGGCTTCCGCGCCCTGCAGGGCCTGGGCGCCGGCGGTCTGATGGTCGGCGTGATGTCGATCATGGGCGCCCTGGTCCCCCCGCGTGAGCGCGGCAAGTACCAGGGCATGTTCGCCGCGGTGATGGCGCTGGCCACCGTCGGCGGCCCGCTGATCGGCGGCTTCATCACCGACCACTTCAGCTGGCACTGGATCTTCTACATCAACCTGCCGCTCGGCCTGATCGCGCTCGCCGTGGTCGTCGTCACCCTGCACCTGCCGAAGGTCCGCTCCACCGCGAAGGTCGACTACCTCGGCGCCGCGCTGCTCACCACCGGCATCACCTCGCTGGTGCTGATCACCACCTGGGGCGGCAACCAGTACGCCTGGGGCTCCAAGCACATCATCGGGCTGGCCGTGCTGGCCGCCGCCTCGCTGATCGGCTTCTGCTACGTCGAGCAGCGCGCCGAGGAGCCGATGCTGCCGCTCGACCTCTTCAAGAACCGCAACTTCTCGATGGTCTCGATCATCGGCTTCATCGTCGGCTTCACGATGTTCGGCGCGGTCGCCTTCCTGCCGCAGTTCCAGCAGTACGTGCAGAACGCCTCGGCGACCAACTCCGGCCTGCTGCTGATGCCGATGATGTTCGGCATGCTGGTGGTCTCGCTGGTGGTCGGACAGACCGTCACCAAGACCGGCAAGTACCGGATCTTCCCGATCATCGGTACCACCGTGATGGGCGGCGGCTCGCTGCTGCTCGCCACCCTCTCCACCGACACCACCCGGTTCACCTCCAGCTGCTACATGGTGGTGCTCGGCGCCGGCATGGGCTTCCTGATGCAGATCACCATGCTGGTGGCGCAGAACAGCGTGGAGCTCAAGGACATGGGCGTGGCCAGCTCCACCGCGACGCTCTTCCGCACCATCGGCGGCTCCTTCGGCGTGGCGCTCTTCGGCTCGCTCTACAGCCACCAGGTCACCTCGACCCTGAAGGACCGGCTGCCGAACCTGCCGGCGGCCGCCGGCAACACCAACGGGATGACCCCGGCCACCCTGAAGGCCGCCGACCCGAAGTTCCAGGACGCCTTCCACCACGCGGTGGCCAACGGAATCCACTCGGTCTTCCTCTGGGGCGCGGTGATCAGCGTGGTCGCCATCGCGGCCGCACTCTTCCTGCGCGAGGTCCCGCTGCGCGGCGCCGGCCAGTCGGCCGAGTCCTCGCTGGAGGCGGCCGCGGTCTAGTTCCACTACCGCCCGCGTGAAAGAACGGCCGTGGCCCACCCGGGCCGCGGCCGTTCCCGGTATCGGGACGCTCAGCGCGGCAGGCGGTAGACGCCCGGGGCGACCGGTTCCACCAGGCCGTCGGCGACCAGCCCGTCCAGCGCCCGGGCCCGCTGGACGGCCTGCGGCCAGACGGCGTCCAGGTGGACCTGGGCCACCTCGCCGGGCGCCTCGCGCAGCACCGCGAGCAGCTTGCCGCGGACCTGGCGGTCGGTCCCCTCGTAGGTCTGCCCCCGGCGGGCCGGGCCCTGGTACGGCGGGCAGCCGGCCTGCTGCCAGGCGCACCGGGCGCGCAGCGGGCAGCCGCCGCACTCCGGGCCGCGGGCGGTGCAGACCAGCGCGCCCAGCTCCATCACGCCCACCGCCCACTCGGCGGCGGTCGCGGCGTCGGCCGGCAGCAGCTCGCCGGCCGTCCGGCGCTCGGCGGCCGTGGTCGCCTGGGCCGGGTACTCGACGCCTTCGACGGCCCGGGCGAAGACCCGGCGGACGTTGGTGTCCAGCACCGCGTGCCGCTGCCGGAAGGCGAAGGAGGCGACCGCCGCCGCGGTGTACTCGCCGACGCCGGGCAGAGCCAGCAGGTCGGCGTGGTCCTGCGGCACCAGGCCGCCGTGGCGTTCGGTGATCGCGGTCGCGGCGCCGTGCAGCCGCAGCGCCCGGCGCGGGTAGCCGAGCCGGCCCCAGAGCCGGACCGCCTCGCCCGGGGCGTCGGCGGCGAGCGCCGCCGGGGTCGGCCAGCGCTCCAGCCAGGTCGCGTAGACCGGCAGCACCCGCTTCACCGGGGTCTGCTGGAGCATGAACTCACTCACCATGACCGCCCACGGGGTGGCGTCCGAGGCACGCCAGGGCAGGTCGCGGGCGTTCTCCCGGTACCAGTCCAGCACGATGGAGTGGAGCAGCGGGGCGGGGGTACGGGTGGTCGTCGGCATAGCACCTCGATCCTCGCACAGTCGCCCAGCGGCCCGGGACGGCGAGTCGCCGACCGTTTCCGTCCCAGGCGCCGGCCCTTCTTTTCCGGACTTTTCCGGGCGCCGACCCGGTTTCCCGGCCTCACTCCGCTCGCCGGCGCCGACCGGCGAGCGGACGCGGGCCGGAGTTCCCACACGACCGACCTGGCTCTCCCAAGGCCCTCCTGAGGGTCAGTCAGAAGAGCGTGGGCGGACCGTCACGCTAGGCCATCCGGACCAAATGGCGGATCATGTGAAAGAACGTGCTCCGGGATGGTGTTGTTGCGTCGAGCGGTGCTCCGACTCTCGTAGAGTTTGATCGTGCCTTCTCTGCGTCAGCCCGTCGGTCCGCTGCCAGCCTCGATCTACTGGCGGCGGCGGCTCGTCGTGCTCGCCGCGGTGGCGGTGGTCGCCGCGCTGGTGCTCTGGCTGACGACCGGTCAGGACGGCGGCTCCAAGCAGGGCAAGGTCGCGCAACCGGTGCCCGCCTCCTCGGGCGCCAGCGCCCCCGGCTCGATCACCCCGGGGCCGACCCCGACCGGCCCCGCCATCAGCACCCGGCCCGGCGGCACGGGCGGCGGCACCTCGGGCGGCGGCACCAGCGGCGGCGCGACCCCGACGGGCGCCCCGGCCACCGGCACGGGCGACGGCGGCGCGACCTCCCAGCCGAGCGGTGGCGGCACCGGCGGTGGCACCTCGGGCGGCGG
>FTKT01016683.1_pt1 | contig 29888 bp, 28 predicted proteins | sample 1658271 | NCBI WGS metagenome assembly FTKT01 (sample SAMEA3914811, study PRJEB12502) | metagenome | biome: forest; material: soil | place: Canada | collected 2011-08-04 | depth 0.3 m | reverse complement strand
GCAGCTGCCCGAGCCGCCGGCGTCCGCCCCGACGCTGCCGGACGGGGCGGCCTACCAGGAAATCATGGTGGTGTTCGCCCAGGCAGACGGTCCACTACGGGCACGGGGCGTGTGCCATGAGCTGGACCTGGACCTGTCGCCGAACAACATCAACAACGTCCGGATGAAGCTCAAGCGCCTGACCGGGCGCAACATCCTGACCGAGACCGAACCGGGCCTGTTCACCCTGCCACGAACGTAGCCGTCCGGCGCGGCCACTTCCTCCGCTACGGCGAAACGGACATCAGCTCACGTTCCGCCCTCTCAGGGCAGGCGTAGCGACTACGACTCGCCGTCCTCAAGGTGGCGGTACAGCGTGGCCCTGGAGATTCCCAGAGTCTTCGCAATCGCGGTCACGCTCTCGCCCTTCGCCTTGCGGGCACGGGCTATCGTCAGCTTGTCGTCACTGATCACCGTGGGGCGGCCGCCGGTCCGGCCCTGCGCCTTCGCAGCGTGCAACCCCGCCTGAGTGCGCTCCTTGATCAGCGATCGCTCGAACTCGGCCATGGCGCCAACAACTTGAAGCATGAGCCTCCCGTCCGGCGTGTTCGGGTCGATGCTCGCCAAAGCCCCCGTCAACACCTTGAAGCCGATGCCCTGCGCCGACAGTGCGTCCACCATCGACACCAGGTCGATCAGCGACCGGGCGAAGCGGTCCAGCTTCCACACGCACAGGGTGTCCCCGGGGCGGACGTAGTCCAGTACGGCGGCAAGTTCCGGCCGGTCGGTGGTCTTCCCACTCGCCTTGTCCGTGAAGACCCGGGAGCAGCCCGCATCCGTCAGGGCATCAAGTTGAAGCTGTGCCTCCTGGTCGTCGGTGGAGACACGGGCGTAGCCGATCAGGTGGTCAGCGGTCTTGTTCGTCGCCATGCCCAGATCGTCTCAGAACTCGTCTCACAACACCAGGGGTTCCAGGAACGTTTTGAGACGGGTTTTGAACGCTTAGCTACCTCTTCCAGACCCCGTTCGCCGACTGTCTCACAAACCATCGTTTGTGAGACACCTTACGAAGGTAACCCACCGTCACAGCGCGGCCAGGCATGCCGCCCGGGTCTCTAATTTGCGGCGACGTGCACGGGCATGGGGGCCGGGTCCGGGAGCGCGGAACGCTCAGAGATTGACCCACCCCCCGGGTGCCCAACTTCAGGAAGCGGGCAAGGCACTGCGGACCATGTCCCGCGCAAACACTCTGATCAGCCACGCGAGGGTTTTCCCTCCCTGCCGCGCTAGGCAGGGATGACGGAGGGGGCACCCCCTGGGGGTCAGCGTCCCGCCAGCAGCGGCGGCGACCACTCGTCCAACAATCGGTCCTTCTTCGACGCGTTGCACAAGACGCACACCACGCGCATGTTGGCGACCGTCGACAGGCCGCCCCGCGATATGGGGATCAGATGATCAATCACGCCGCCCTCTGGCAGATCGGCGGAGCAGTGGAAGCAGCCAGCATCTCGGTGCGCCTCACGAACACGGCGCTGAATCGTCACTCGCCGAGCAACGGTTCGCTGCACCTTCTGGCACGCACGGCACACGCCATCGCGGAACTTGAGGAGCACCGGCTTGCCACAGCGACGGCACGGCACCGGCTCAGACTTCGTACGGGCGCGCTTGCGCAGGTACTCAGCAGCACGACGGCACTGATCGGAACAGTAGGACCGATCACAGCCACGTGACAGCCCCACGGGCTCCAGGCAGTTCGGCCCCTGACAGGGCTTCTCGGCTGCTCCCTGCCGCCTCTCCTCCGAGAGCTTGCGCCGCTCCGCGTGCCGAGACTCCTCCACCTCCTCGGCGCACCTCGCGCAGTACAGCGCCCACGCAGCACGGCCGTGCGGCTGGTCGCAGCGGTGGCACCGTGGAGCGCCGGCAGCAGCACGGACCGCCTCCCGCGCACGGCGCGCAGCACCCTGCAATCGTGCCGACTCGACACACAGCACTGCGCCGCACGTCGCACGGTCGGAACGGGGTCGCGGAGCACCACACTCCGAGCAAGTGGCGCGCGACTCATCAAGGGTCGCCAAGCGAGACCCACCTCATCCCATTTAGTTGATCATGAAGCCCTGCGGCGGGAGTGCCACAGGCCAGCAACCGCAAGGGCAGTACCCGGGTGCGGCACCGGGTACAAAGAAGCAAAAGAGAGCGAACCAGACCCCGCCCCTCCAACATCTTTTCGTCACCCACCCGACGAAACCGCAACCGAAGTCCGACACCACACACGACCCTAAGCGGAGCTGCTGACAGGATCTCCGCAGGTCACACACGCTGCCAGGAATGCTGAGTGGCCCGCCACCGGGTTTCCTGCGAGTGGTAGGCCGGCTCGGAGAACCGGGCCAGCGACACGACCGCTTGCGGACGTGAGAGAGCCCCGTCGGACCGCAGGGTCTGACGGGGCTGGGGATGCGTCAGGGCGCCGCTATTCCTCGATCTCAGCCCACTCGATGCGAACCCGCTGCTCTGGAACGAACCGCTTGCCGCGTTCGCCCTTGCTGACGAACACCCCGTCGATGGCGAGCGACAAGCGGTCCCGTTTCTGGTCCTGCGTCGACGCCGCCCAGGCGGGCCGCAGCAGTTCAGAGTCAAGCAGCGGCGTGATGTCCACAGCAGGAAGCGGTAGCGCGGCCAAGTCGGCGCGCAGGCCGTCGATGCGGCTCTGTAGGCGGTCGGCGAGTCGGTCATAACGCTCGACGGCGCCGGGGCGCTTGAACTCGCCCCGGACATACCGCGCATCCTCCAGATCCGCCAACCGGGCTTCTTGGTCGGCGATTTCGTCGCTGATGGCGTCGCGCTTGGCGAAGGTCTCGGGGTCGCTGCGCTTCACCCACCGGTCGGCGATGGCCACCAGGAGCGGGTCCTCCGGCTCAAGTGCTGGAAGCAGGTGGAGGAAGCGCTCAGCTACGTACTCGTCCACCCGGTCAGCCATCGCGCTCGCGCCGGGGCACTGGTTCCCGGCTCGGCGAGCCATGCACTGGTAGCTGCCGCCCACGCGGTGCATCCGGCGGCCACAGCCCGGGACGTCGCAGAACACCAGGCCCGTCAGCAGCGCGGTTCCGTCCGGCTTCGGACGTCGCTTGCCCGCGTGCACGTAGGTCCGGGATTCGAGTTGCCGGATGATGCGTTCGCGCTCCCCGACCGTGATGATCCCTTCGCCGATGCCCACGGTGTCCAGCGTCTCGGGGTCTCGGTAGGGAAAGACGCGACCGGTGAACTTCCGCCCACCGTCATCGGTTTCGACCGATTCCGTCTCCGGCATCAGTCCGGCGAAGGCAGGGGACTTGATCAGGTTCATGATGCTGGCGGCGTTCCACTGCCCACCCCGTGCGGCGGGGATGTCGTACTCGTTGAGCAGCCGTGCGATCTTCACCAGCGACTGCCCGGCCAGCACGTCATCAGCGATCAGCCGGGCGTAGACGGCGGTCTCCGGGTCGTGGACCAGCTTCTTCGTCGTCGGGTCCACCAGCAGCCCGTACGGGGGCTGTCCGCCGATCCACTGGCCCTGGCGTCGAAGGTGCCGCTTGGCGCTGGCGACCCGGGTGCCCAGGTTCTTCGACTCCGACCGGGCCAGCTCCGCCAGCATGGCGACGACCAGCCGGGCCGAGTCGTTCGAGGTGTCGAGACCGTCGATCACCGAGACCAGACGGCCACCCGCCTTCTCGATGTCGTCCAGGACCTTGCCGACCTGTCCGATGCCCTTGCGCGACAGCCGGTCCAGCTTCCAGACGATCAGGCTGCCGACGACGCCCGCCGTGACGGCGGCAAGAGCGGAGTCGAACCCCTTGCGCTCAACGTCCTTGAAGCCGGAGCGTCCCCGGTCGATGTGGACCTTGCGGACGGTCAGCCCGTTGCGTTCGGCCCATGCGCGGCAGTCGGCTTCCTGCCGTTCGATCGCCGTCTTGCCATCCCGGTCCAAGGACAGCCGTAGGTACAGGTCACACAGCGTGTGGTGGTGCATGCACGCCCCTCCTGGAGTTCCCTACATTGTGTAGGACTTCCAGAAGTCCGCGATGACGATCTTCCCCCGGAGCTCCGCCAGGGTCAGATCCTTGCCGCCGGTGTTGAGCCATCCGCCCTTGCCGACGAGTTCAGGGGCGCGTACGCGTGCACGAGAAGCCATAAACCCATCAAACCGCAGCGCGGGAGTCCGCATTCCGCGGGCAGCTCGGTGCGAGGATGTGCGCAGCTGGGACCAGGTCGGGCTACGGGAAGCGGGTGCGGGATGAAGTACCTCGTCAAGGAGCGGATCTTCGCGATCGGTGACGACTACTGGATCGAGGACGAGCACGGGGAGAAGGCGTTCCTGGTGGACGCCAAGGTGCTGCGGATCCGGGACACCTTCGAGTTGAAGGACCAGTCCGGGCAGGTGGTGGCGGTGATCAAGCACAAGGCGCTGTCGGTCCGGGACGCGATGAAGATCGAGAACACCCACGGGGACGTGATCGCCACGGTGCGCAAGAAGCTCTTCACGCCGTTCCGCGACAAGTACCACGTGGAGCTGCGGGAGGGCGGCGAGCTGGAGATCCACGGCAACCTGATCGACAAGGACTACAAGATCGAGTCGCACGGCGACAAGATCGCCGAGATCTCCCGCAAGTGGTTCCGGGTCCGCGACACCTACGGGGTCAGGATCGCGGACGGCGCGGACACCGGCCTGCTGCTGGCCGTCGCGGTCTGCGTGGACCACCTGGTGGACGAGGAGCGGGACTGACGCCGCCGCGGCCGCGTGCCGCCCGGGCGTTCAGCTGGTCGGCTCAGGACGGACCCGGGGCAGGGTGGGCGTCGAGTCGAGCCGACAGCCGGCTCTTCGCGGCCGGCCACTCCTCGGCGAGCATCGAGAAGTAGACGCTGTCGCGCCAGCTGCCGTCCGGGCGGCGGCGCTCGCGGCGGTGGGTGCCCTCGTACTGGGCGCCCAGCCGGCGGATGGCGTTCTGCGAGCGCTCGTTGAGGTGGTCGGTCTTCCACATCACCCGGCCGATGCCCAGCTCCTCGAAGGCATGGCTGAGCAGCAGCAGCTTGGACTCGGTGTTGACGCCGGTGCGCCAGACCGAGCGGGAGTACCAGGTGCCGCCGATCTCCAGCCGCTCGTCGCCCGGGTGGGCGTCGAAGTAGCAGCTGACGCCGACCGCCCGGCCGGTGGCGAGGTCGATGACGGCGAACGGCACGCAGTCCGGGTCGGCCACCCGGGCGCGGACGACCTCGGCCAGCTCCGGCTCGGTCCGCGGGGTGGGCACCGGGATCCAGCGCCACACCTCCTCGTCACCGCCGACGGCCCGGAAGAGTTCCGGCACGTGGGCCCGGTCGAGCGGCTCCAGCCGGACGTGGCGGCCGGTCAGGGTGGTGGGGACGGGGAGTTTCGCGGTCATGGCACAAAAATAACGCCCCTCTGCACTAGAAGCAATGGATCATTGCACTAGTACAGAGGGGCGTCATTCGACGTGCGGGATCAGACGAACGAGTTGATCTGGATCGTCTCGGTCCGGCCCGGGCCGACGCCGATCGCGGAGATCGGCGCGCCCGACATCTCCTCCAGCGCCTTCACGTACGCCTGCGCGTTCTTCGGCAGGTCGGAGAAGGTCAGCGCCTTGCTGATGTCCTCGCTCCAGCCGGGCAGGTTCTCGTAGATCGGCTTCGCGTGGTGGAAGTCGGTCTGGTTGTACGGGAGCTCCTCGACGCGCTTGCCGTCGATCTCGTACGCGACGCAGACCGGGATCTGCTCCCAGCCGGTCAGCACGTCCAGCTTGGTGAGGAAGAAGTCGGTCAGGCCGTTGACCCGGGTCGCGTAGCGCGCCACGACCGCGTCGAACCAGCCGCAGCGGCGGTCACGGCCGGTGGTGACACCGCGCTCGCCGCCGATCCGGCGCAGTGCCTCGCCGTCGGCGTCCAGCAGCTCGGTCGGGAACGGGCCCGAGCCGACGCGGGTGGTGTACGCCTTGAGGATGCCGATGACCCGGTCGATCTTGGTCGGGCCGATGCCGGAGCCGGTGCAGGCGCCGCCGGCGGTCGGGTTGGAGGAGGTGACGAACGGGTACGTCCCGTGGTCCACGTCCAGCAGGGTGCCCTGGCCGCCCTCCAGCAGCACGACCTTGTTCGCCTTCAGCGCCTCGTCCAGGACCAGGGTGGTGTCGGCGAGGTAGGGGCGCAGCTTGTCGGCGAAGCCGAGGTACTCCTGCACGACCAGCTCGGCCGGGATGGCGCGGCGGTTGTACAGCTTGACCAGCAGCTGGTTCTTGTCGTGCAGCGCCGCCTCGACCTTCTGCTGAAGGATCGATTCGTCGAAGAGGTCCTGGACCCGGATGCCGACCCGGTTGATCTTGTCGGCGTAGGTCGGGCCGATGCCGCGGCCGGTGGTGCCGATCTTGCGCTTGCCGAGGAAGCGCTCGGTGACCTTGTCCAGGGTGCGGTGGTACGGCGTGATCAGGTGGGCGTTGCCCGAGATCAGCAGCTTCGAGGTGTCGATGCCGCGGTCGTTCAGGCCCTGCAGCTCCGAGAGCAGCACCGCGGGGTCGATGACCACGCCGTTGCCGATCACCGGCACCACGTTCGGGCTGAGGATGCCGGAAGGCAGCAGGTGCAGCGCGTACTTCTGGTCGCCGATGACCACCGTGTGACCGGCGTTGTTGCCGCCCTGGTAGCGGACGACGTAGTCGACGGAGCCGCCGAGGAGGTCGGTGGCCTTCCCCTTGCCCTCGTCTCCCCACTGAGCGCCAACGAGCACGAGTGCCGGCACAGGCGTACACCCCTTCCGGTTGGGGCATCCTGCGTAGGCCGCAGTCTGCCCCGAGATAGACGAAGCCCCTGGCGCAATAGCGCAAGGGGCTCTTGCACCGAGAGATTACCTGAGGAAGGACCGGTCGTGTCGTCCCAGTCCACGTCCGTACCCCCGCCCGCCGAGCCGCAGCCGCCGGGGAGGGCCCCGCTGCTGGTGCTGCTGGACCCCGCCGCGCGCGAGGCCGACGGGGAGGCGGTGCGGATCGCCCGGGACGTGCTCGCGGGGGGCGCGGACGTCAAGGTGGTGCTGCCGACCAGTGCGGCCGAACTTGATCGGGTGCTGTCGCATCGCGGCCGCCGCCGACCGGTGGTGATCGGTTCGGATCTGACGCTCCAACGGGTGGTCCAGGCCCTGCACCGGCAACGCGAGTTGGGCTCGGGGCCGGTCGGACTGGTGCCGGTCGGCAGTGCCGAGGCGGTGGTGCTGGCCCGGGCGCTGGGCGTGCCGGTCGAGCCGGTGGCGGCGGCCCGCGCGGTGCTGGGCGGGGTGGTGCGCGAGCACGGACTGCTGCTGGACGACAGCGGCGGGGTGGTGCTGGGCGAGGTCCGGATCCCCGGACGCGGACAGGGCCATCCAGGGGGGTGGCGTTCGCTATGGGCGAAATTGGTTACGGCCGAGCAGGTGGAGTCGGATCATCCGGCCGGCCCGGTCCGGCTGCGGGTGGAGGCGGACGGCCGGCTGCTCGGCGGGCCGAACCGTCCGGTCCGGCTGGTGGCCCTGCGACTGCCGGCCGGCTCGGCGGTGGCCGAGGTGGTGGTCCGCCCCTCGGGTCCGGGCGGTTCGCTGCTGCGGGTGCGGGCCTCCAGTGTGACGGTGGCCGGCCGCACCTTCGGCTACGAGGCGGACGGCTGCCCCTCGGGCCCGGTCGTCGCCCGCACCTGGACGGCCCGCCCGGCCGCCTGGGGCCTGCTCGTCCCGGCCCGCTGAGCGGGCCGGACCGCCCGGCGGGCCGCAGGATGCCGCCCGGCCGGTGAACGCGGCACCGGCGCCGGGTGGCCGGAAGGCGAACGGCGGCAGGGTGACCAGCGTCACTCAGCGTCGCCACCGAGCCGGGCCCAGCCTGGCGAGAGGCCGTGGTAAGGGGCCGGGTCTACGCGCGTCGCCAGCAGATCCACCAGGCCCGACCGGCTCCCCCGTTGGGGAAGCCTGTGCCAACTGCCCTAGACTCGAAGGCGTGCCACGTGGTGACGGAAGACTCAATCACGATCTTCTCCCCGGCGAGAAAGGCCCCCAGGACGCTTGCGGCGTCTTCGGTGTCTGGGCTCCCGGCGAGGAAGTCGCCAAGCTCACGTACTTCGGCCTCTATGCCCTGCAGCACCGCGGACAGGAGTCCGCCGGGATCGCAGTGAGCAACGGCGCCCAGATTCTCGTCTTCAAGGACATGGGACTCGTCTCCCAGGTCTTCGACGAGGCCGCTCTGGGCTCCCTGCACGGGCATATCGCCGTCGGACATGCCCGCTACTCGACCACCGGGTCCTCGGTCTGGGAGAACGCCCAGCCGACCTTCCGGGCGACCGCTCACGGTTCGCTGGCCCTCGGCCACAACGGAAACCTGGTCAACACCGCCGAACTCGCGGAGATGGTCGCCAAGCTCCCCGGTGCCGAGCACGTCTCGCGCTCGGGCCGGGCCGCGGTGACCAACGACACCGATCTGGTGACCGCGCTGCTCGCCGGCCACCCCGACCTGTCCATCGAGGAGACCGCCCGGCAGATCCTGCCGCAGGTCAAGGGCGCCTTCTCGCTCGTCTTCATGGACGAGCACACGCTGTACGCGGCGCGCGACCCGCAGGGCATCCGCCCGCTGGTGCTCGGCCGCCTGGAGCGCGGCTGGGTGGTGGCCTCCGAGACGGCCGCCCTGGACATCTGCGGCGCCAGCTTCATCCGTGAGGTGGAGCCGGGCGAGCTGATCGCCATCGACGAGAACGGCATGCGCTCCTCGCGCTTCGCCGAGGCCAAGCCCAAGGGCTGCGTCTTCGAGTACGTCTACCTGGCCCGCCCCGACACCTCGATCGCCGGGCGCAACGTGCACCTCTCGCGGGTCGAGATGGGCCGCCGGCTCGCCGCCGAGGCCCCGGTCGACGCCGACATGGTGATAGCCACCCCCGAGTCCGGCACCCCCGCCGCGATCGGCTACGCGGAGGCCAGCGGGATCCCGTACGGCTCCGGACTGGTGAAGAACGCCTACGTCGGGCGCACCTTCATCCAGCCCAGCCAGACGATCCGTCAGCTCGGCATCCGGCTCAAGCTGAACCCGCTCAAGGAGGTCATCGCCGGCAAGCGGCTGGTGGTCGTGGACGACTCGATCGTCCGCGGCAACACCCAGCGCGCGCTGGTCCGGATGCTCCGCGAGGCGGGCGCCGCCGAGGTGCACATCCGGATCTCCTCGCCGCCGGTGAAGTGGCCGTGCTTCTTCGGCATCGACTTCGCCACCCGCGCGGAGCTGATCGCCAACGGGATGACGGTCGAGGAGATCGGCCGGACCCTCGGCGCGGACTCGCTGGCGTACATCTCCCTCGACGGCATGATCGAAGCCACCGCCCAGCCCAAGGACAACCTCTGCCGGGCATGCTTCGACGGTGTCTACCCGATGGAGCTGCCCGACCCGGCACTGCTCGGCAAGCTGCTGCTGGAGGCCGAGATCAAGGGCAGCCAGCAGCCGCAGGCCACCCGCGGCAAGCCGACCAGCTCGGACCTCGACGGGGTGCAGTCGCTGCTCGGCGGCCACGGTGCGGCCGACGCGCTGCGCCGTCCGTAGTTCCTCCCGCCGCGGGGCTCCGACCGGGCCCCGCGGCGACACCCCCTAGACCCGAGAGGGCCTGAAAAGCAGTGACCAGCAACGAATCCGGAGCCACCTACGCCGCAGCGGGCGTGGACATCGAGGCGGGCGACCGCGCCGTCGAGCTCATGAAGCAGTGGGTGAAGAAGGCCAACCGCCCCGAGGTGGTCGGCGGCCTCGGCGGCTTCGCCGGGCTCTTCGACATCTCCGCGCTCAAGCGCTACGAGCGGCCGCTGCTGGCCTCCGCCACCGACGGCGTCGGCACCAAGGTCGCGCTGGCCGCCGCCATGGACAAGCACGACACGATCGGCCACGACCTGGTCGGCATGGTCGTCGACGACCTGGTGGTCTGCGGCGCCGAGCCGCTCTTCATGACCGACTACATCTGCGTCGGCAAGGTCCACCCGGAGCGGGTCGCGCAGATCGTCAAGGGCATCGCCGAGGGCTGCGTGCTGGCCGGCTGCGCGCTGGTCGGCGGCGAGACCGCCGAGCACCCGGGCCTGCTGGGCCCGGACGAGTACGACGTGGCGGGCGCCGGCACCGGTGTGGTCGAGGCCGACGCGCTGCTCGGCGCCGAGCGGGTCCGGGCCGGTGACGTGGTGATCGCGATGGCCGCCTCCGGCCTGCACTCCAACGGCTACTCGCTGGTGCGCCACGTACTGCTGAACCAGGCCGGCTGGAAGCTCGACCGCGAGGTGGCCGAGTTCGGCCGCACGCTGGGCGAGGAGCTGCTGGAGCCGACCCGGATCTACTCGCTGGACTGCCTGGCGCTGACCCGGACCACCGAGATCCACGCCTTCTCGCACGTCACCGGCGGCGGCCTTGCCGCCAACCTGGCCCGGGTCATCCCCAAGGGCCTGCACGCCCGCCTGGACCGCGGCACCTGGACCCCGCTGCCGGTCTTCCAGACCGTCGCCGAGGTCGGGAAGATGCAGACCCTGGAGATCGAGAAGACCCTCAACATGGGCATCGGCATGGTCGCCGTGGTCCCGCAGGAGTCGGTCGACGCGGTGCTGGCGATCCTGGAGGACCGGGGCGTCGAGTCCTGGCTGCTGGGCGACATCGTCGACAGCGCGTCCGGCGAGTACCAGGGCGGCGCGGCCCTGTACGGCGACTACGCGGTCTGACGGACAACGGGTGTGGGCCCCCTCCTCGGAGGGGGCCCACACCCGTTCTGCCGCGGGTACGCCGAAGACCGGCCCGGCACCACGGGGGTGCTCGGACCGGTCAGGGCGGGACGTCAGGCGCGGCGGCGGGCCTGGTGGTGACCGGCGCCCGCCTCCTCCTCGTCATCCTCGTCCTCATCGGCGTAGTAGTCCGCGTACGCCGCGTAGGGATCGTCCTCGTCCGCTTCCTCGACAACCGGCTCAGGGTTGACCGGAGGAACGGGTGAAACGCCCAGCTCGCTGGACAGACGGTTAGCGTCGAAGCCGCCGCTGCTGTACTTCAGCTCGCGGGCGACCTTCGTCTGCTTGGCCTTGGCCCGGCCGCGCCCCATGGGTCGACCCCCTCAACGATGGGGCTCACGGCCCCGAGTCTGACACGTGTTCATGATCAAGAGCGGCTTGCCCTAAGCGGGATAGCCGTCCCTTGGAGCATTAACGGTACCTGTTTCCGCCGTCGGACGGTACGTCGCCGGTGTGACGTGGCGCGCACTGGTGTTCCCCAGGACCAGGTCGTTCCAGGTCACGCGGGGAATTCCGGGCCTCACAGGGTGCCCGGAGGGTGTCCGGGACCGTCGTTCCGCGACCGATTATCCCCCGACCGTGGAGCTGTATGCGCCCGATCGGGGGACAGAGCGGGAATCCGGGTCCACATTGTGATCAGGAACCGGGAGGCCGGCCGGTCAGGGCCGGCGGGCCCCGGGGAGCAGGATCGTGCGCAGCGCGCTGATCTCCCGCATCCGCCGCTCGGCGAGCCGGTCGGCGGCCACCGCCGGCGGCACGCCGTCGGAGGTGGCCCGGGTGAAGATCTCCAGGGTGGTGTCGAAGATCCTGGTGGCCTTGTTCTTGGCCCGCTCGAAGTTGAAGCCCTGGATCTCGTCCGCCACCTGGATCACCCCGCCGGAGTTGACCAGGTAGTCGGGCGCGTAGAGGATGCCGCGATCCGCCAGGTCCTTCTCCACGCCCGGGTGGGCCAGCTGGTTGTTGGCCGCGCCGCAGACCACCGAGGTGCCCGCCGCGGTCAGCGCGCCGACCGTCTCGTCGTCGAGCGCGCCGCCGAGCGCACACGGGGCGTACACGTCCAGGGCGGCCGTCAGCAGCGCCTGGGTGTCGGCGACCACCTCGACGTCCGGGTGGGCGGCCCGGACGCGGTTCACGGCGGCTTCCGAGACGTCGGTGACGACCACGGTGGCGCCGTCGGCCACCAGGTGGCCGACCAGGTAGTGGCCGACCTTGCCGACGCCCGCGACGCCGACCCGCTTGCCGCGCAGGGTCGGCTGGCCCCAGCGGGCCTGGGCCGAGGCGCGCATGCCCTGGAAGACGCCGAAGGCGGTGAGGATCGAGGAGTCGCCGGCGCCGCCGTGCTCGGGGGAGCGGCCGGTGACGTAGTCGCACTCGCGGGCCACCACGTCCATGTCCTGCACGTAGGTGCCTACGTCGCAGGCGGTGATGTAGCGGCCCGCCAGGGACTGCACGAAGCGGCCGTAGGCGCGCAGCAGGGCCTCGGACTTGTCGCCGCCCTCGGCCTTGGCCGTCGGGTCGCCGATGATCACGGCCTTGCCGCCGCCGAGGTCGAGCCCGGCCAGCGCGTTCTTGTAGCTCATCCCGCGGGAGAGCCGCAGCGCGTCCTCCAGGGCCTCCTCCTCGGAGGCGTACCGGTGGAAGCGGGTGCCGCCGAGGGCCGGGCCCAGGGCGGTGGAGTGGATGGCGATGATCGCCTTGAGGCCCGAGGCCCGGTCATGGCAGAGCACGACCTGCTCGTGCCCGTCGCCGGGGGCGCCGTCCTGCTCGGTACGGAAGATCCTGCTCAGCACGCCGGGTGCGGGGTGCGTCGCGGATGCGGTGCGTACGTCGGTCACTGTGGTGACTCCAGTATCTGCGGGCCCGCTGCTGTGGTGCGGGCATCTACCGCGAAGCCTAGTGCGGGCGGCCGGGCGCGGGCTGCCCCCCGGACCGGATCCGCTCGGCTCCGCGGGACCGGCCGCGAGCGGATCCGCGCCCGGCGGGAATGTCCGGACCTGCCCTTCGGGGTCGGTGGCGCGTGCGACGATGCGAGACGTGACCGTTGTTCGCACCTCGGTACTTCCGCCCTACGCGGCCCACCTGCGGGTGTACGAGCCGCTCGCCGCGTACCCCGAGCCGGAGCGGGCCCGCTGGCAGGCCTACGCCGCCGCGGGCGGCCCTGACGCGGCGTCGGCGGCCGAACCGGTGGCCCGGGCGGCGCTCGAGGCGCAGCGGGGGGCGCTCGCCGAGCTGCTCGCCCGCACGCCGCGGGCGCTGCCCGAGCGGGAGAGCGAGCGGGCCTTCGTCCGGCTGCAGGACGGGGTGCTGTACGTCTGCCCCTGGTCGACCCGGCTGCGCAGCTGGCAGGCGCTGGACGAGCTGCGCGAGTCGCTGCCGGTGGCGCTGCTGGACACGGTGCTGCCGCAGGCGGTGCGGCAGGACGCGCTGGCGGCCGAGGCCCGCTGGCGGGTGGACCACCCGGACGCCCGGCCCTGGATCCTGACGTCCCGTTGGGAGGTGCCGGTGCGCTGGTTCCTGCCGTTCGGCGCGGAGGACCGGCGGTTCGTGCCGGCCGAGCCGGCCGAGGGGGAGCGGCCGGCCCGGCCGACGGCGCTCTTCTACCTGACCTCGATGGCGCAGGCCCGGCGCCGGGTGGCGCGCGGCTACCGGGTGCTGCGCGAGCAGCTGCGCGGGGCGCCGCTGACCGTGGGGGCGGAGGAGGTGGGGCGCTGGCTGGAGGAGTTCCATCCGCGCTCCCTGGTGGAACTGGACTACGGGGGCCTGGTGCACGCGCTCGGGCCCGAGCGGCTGCTCGCGGACCGCTCGGCGGGCGAGCTGGCGGACGGGCTGGCGGCGCTGCGGGCCGGCGACACGGACGGGGCGGCGCGGGCCTACGAGGAGGTGGCCGAGCGCTGGCGGCAGGTGCTGCTGCTGCGGCAGGCGAACTGACGCCGGATCAGGGGCGGGGTAGGACCAAGGTCCCGGTTCGGGTCAATACCCCTAGAACGTGACACTACTCACCGTTGACGTGAAGTGGCGCGTAAGGGTAAAAATGGGACAACCAGCCCAACCCTCCTCTCTCCTGTCCACTTTTGGGTGGATCTGGGGTCGGTGTTCCCTTTGGGGGGAATAGGTAGATCTGGCCTCCCCCTAACTGGTTGTCACGGTATCGTGACTGCCCGTTATGGGATAGTCCATCGCTTTCCGCCGCACTTGAACCCCTGAGGGGTCAATTTTGGCGGTTTGGCCGATGGGGCTGGACGGATGGTGTAGTTGTAGACACCAGGACAAGCCGTTCGTCCTATAACCGACTCGGTCCGTCTGTGCCATTTCGGGCATCGCGGGCCAAGGTGCAGAATTTGAAGGATAGAACCGCCCTGGTTCGGTTCTCCGAGGAGGCCGCTCATGACCGCTCGTACCCCTGACGCCGAGCCCCTGCTGACGCCGGCAGAGGTCGCCACCATGTTCCGCGTGGACCCCAAGACGGTCACGCGCTGGGCCAAGGCCGGCAAGCTCACATCCATCCGCACGCTCGGCGGGCACCGCCGCTACCGGGAGGCGGAGGTGCGCGCTCTGCTGGCCGGGATTCCCGCTCAGCGCACCGAGGCCTAAGCGCCTCTCACGCTTGTTGAAGGGGCCGTATCCCCTGGACTCCGCCGGGTCCGGGATGCGGCCCCTTCGGCGTGCCCGGGCCCGTTTCCGGCCGGTGCGCAATGGTGAGCCCGGCGAGATCGTCAGCCATGAGCATCAACCATTTCATGACTGTCATTTTACTTGTTTTAGGGGAGCTTTGCCAGGGTCATTGTGGCGCCCGGGGCCTGTCGGATTCCTGATGTGGAGATATAGGGAAGCCGACGAATGGGGTGAAATTTTATATATTAAATCAGGAAGTCCTGGAGGGGGGTCGAAAGCACCCGATCTCAGGAAAAGATAAGTGACGACCGTCACACGGAGGGTCAGTTGTGGTCTGGACCAATCCGTCGATAATGCGACCTGACGGTCCGTCGGGGCCCTGGCCAGGCCGGAAAGGCAGCAGGCCCGGAACCAGATGGTTCCGGGCCTGCTGCTAACGGCGATCCTGACGGGACTTGAACCCGCGACCTCCACCTTGACAGGGTGGCGAGCTAACCAACTGCTCCACAGGACCAGACTTTCCGCTGCTCTTGGCAGCGACAAAACAGATCGTACTGCATCGCGGGCCCCCAGGTCGAACCGGCTGCGGGGGCCCGCGACGGGCGCTCAGAGGGTGGCCGCGGCCGCGTCCATCGCGCGCAGGATGCGCTTCTCGGAGACCGGCACCGGGGTGCCCAGCGACTGGGCGAAGAAGCTCACCCGCAGCTCCTCGATCATCCAGCGGATCTGCCGCACCTCGGCCGAGGGCTCCCGGCCGGCCGGGACGGCGGCCAGCAGCTCGCCGTAGGCCCGCTGGACCTCCTGGACCTTGTGCAGCTGCTGGAGGTCGCGCTGCGGGTGGTTGGGCAGCGCCTCCAGGCGGCGGTCCACCGCCAGCAGGTAGCGCTTGAGGTCCGGCAGCCGCTGCCAGCCGGTGTCGGCCACGAAGCCCGGGTGGATCAGCGAGGCCAGGTGCAGCTTCACGTCGTTCACCGCGGTCAGCAGCACCGGGCTGCTGACCGTCTTCAGCCGGTTCGAGGCCCGGTGAAAGGCGATCAGGGCGCCCGCCGTCTTGATCGTGGTGTCGGCCGACAGCTCGTACAGGTCCGCCCGGACCTTGTCGTACAGCTTGGTGAAGGCCGCCTCGTCCCAGGCGGGGCCGCCGGCGGCCGCCATCAGCCGGTCGGCGGCGCAGGTGACGACGTCCTCGAAGAGGGCCGGGATCGAGCCGTGCGGGTTGTAGGAGAGCGCCAGCTTGGCCTGGTTGCCGAGCCGCCCCTGGATCGCCTTGGCGGGCGAGTTGACGGCCAGCAGCAGGAGCCGGCGGGTGCCCTGCCACATCGCCTCCCGCTGGGCCTCGGGGGTGTCGAAGAGCCGGATCGCGACCGACTCCCGCTCGTCCACCAGCGCCGGGTAGGCGCGCAGCGAGTGGCCGCGCGAGCGCTGCTCGAAGGTGCGCTGCAGGACCGGCAGCGAGGCCGGCCAGGCGGTCAGGCCGCGCTGCTCGATGCCCTGGCCGGAGGCGGCGGTGGAGAGCGTCTCGGTCAGCTTCGGCTTGAGCCGCAGGCGCAGCTCCTCCAGGTCCTTGGACTCGGCGAGCTTGCGCTTGCCGTCCACCACCCGGAAGGTCACCTTCAGGTGGTCCGGGACCCGCTCGTCGTCCCAGGCCTCCGGGGGGATCGCCATGCCGGACATCCGGTGCAGGATCCGCTCCAGGGTGGGCAGGAGAGGCTCCTGACGGTCCTGCACCTGGCGCAGCGCGGCCTTGGCGAAGTCCGGGGCGGGCACGAAGTTGCGGCGGATCGCCTTGGGCAGCGCGCGGATGTACGCCGTCACCAGCTCGGCGCGCAGGCCCGGGATCTGCCAGTCGAAGCCCTCGGAGGTGACCTGGTTGAGCACCGGCAGCGGGAGGTGCACGGTCACGCCGTCCGCGTCGCTGCCCGGCTCGAACTGGTACGTCAGCTTGAAGCGGAGCTTGCCCTGCTGCCAGTAGTCCGGGTAGTCCGCCTCGGTGATCCCGCCGGCCGAGTCGTTGATCAGCATCGACTTCTCGAAGTTGAGCAGGTCGGGCTGGTCGTGCCGCTCCTTCTTCCACCAGGAGTCGAAGTGCCGGGTGGAGACGACGTCCTCGGGCAGCCGGGCGTCGTAGAAGTCGAAGAGGGTCTGGTCGTCGACCATGATGTCGCGGCGCCGGGCCCGGTTCTCCAGCTCCTCGACCTCGCTGAGCAGCTTGCGGTTGGCCGCGAAGAACTCGTGGTGGGTCTCCCAGTCGCCCTCCACCAGCGCGTTGCGGATGAACAGCTCACGGCAGAGCTCGGCGTCGATCCGGCCGTAGTTGACCTTGCGCTGGGCGATGATCGGCATCCCGTAGAGGGTGACGCGCTCGAAGGCCAGCACCGCGCCGGCCTTCTTCTCCCAGTGCGGCTCGCTGTAGGTCTTCTTGATCAGGTGGCCGGCCAGCGGCTCCACCCACTCGGGCTCGATCTTGGCGTTGATCCGGGCCCAGAGCCGGGAGGTCTCCACCAGCTCGGCCGACATCACCCAGCGCGGCGGCTTCTTGAAGAGGCCGGAGCCCGGGAAGACCGCGAACCGGGCGCCGCGGGCGCCGCCGTACTCGCGCTTCTCCACGTCGTACAGGCCCAGGTGGGAGAGCAGGCCGGCCAGCAGCGACTGGTGGATCCGGTCGGCGTCCGGCTCGGCATCGGGGTGCGGCTCCTCGATGCTGACGCCGAGCTGCTTGGCCACCGTGCGCAGCTGGGTGTAGATGTCCTGCCACTCCCGTATCCGCAGGTAGTTCAGGAACTCGGACTTGCACATCCGGCGGAAGGCCGAGGAGGAGAGCTCCTTCTGCTGCTCCCTGACGTACCGCCACATCGCCAGGTAGGAGAGGAAGTCGGAGGTCTCGGACTGGAAGCGGCGGTGCCGCTCGTCGGCCACCTGGCGCTTCTCGGTGGGGCGCTCGCGCGGGTCCTGGATGGAGAGCGCGGCGGCGATCACCATCACGTCGCGGACGCAGCCGTTCTTGTCGGCCTCCAGGACCATCCGCGCGAGGCGCGGGTCGACCGGGAGCTGGGCGAGCTTGCGGCCCAGCGGGGTCAGCCGCTTGCGGTGGTCCTTCTCGGCCGGGTCGAGCGCGCCCAGCTCGTGCAGCAGGTTGACGCCGTCCTTGATGTTGCGCGAGTCCGGCGGGTCCAGGAACGGGAAGGCGGCGATGTCGCCGAGGCCCGCCGCCGTCATCTGCAGGATCACCGAGGCCAGGTTGGTGCGCAGGATCTCGGCGTCGGTGAACTCGGGGCGGGCGAGGAAGTCCTCCTCCGAGTAGAGCCGGATGCAGATGCCGTCGCTGGTCCGGCCGCAGCGGCCCTTGCGCTGGTTGGCGCTGGCCTGGCTGATCGCCTCGATGGGCAGTCGCTGGACCTTGGTGCGATGGCTGTAGCGGGAGATCCGGGCGTTGCCCGGGTCGATCACGTACTTGATGCCGGGGACGGTCAGCGAGGTCTCGGCGACGTTGGTGGCCAGCACGATCCGGCGGCTGTTCGAGCGCTGGAAGACCCGGTGCTGCTCGGCGGAGCTCAGCCGGGCGTAGAGCGGCAGGACCTCGGTGAACTTGAGTTTCAGCTTGTCCAGCGCGTCCGCGGTGTCGCGGATCTCGCGCTCGCCGGAGAGGAAGACCAGGATGTCGCCCGGCCCCTCGGCCTGGAGCTCCTCGGCGGCCTCGCAGATCGCCTGGATCTGGTCGCGGTCGCGGTCGAGCGCGCCGTCCTCCTCGTCCGCGTCCTCCTCGACCATCGGCCGGTAGCGGACCTCGACCGGGTAGGTGCGTCCGGAGACCTCGACGATCGGGGCGTCGCCGAAGTGCTGGGCGAAGCGCTCGGGGTCGATGGTCGCCGAGGTGATGATCACCTTGAGGTCGGGGCGGCGGGGGAGCAGCTGCTTGACGTAGCCGAGGATGAAGTCGATGTTGAGGCTGCGCTCGTGCGCCTCGTCGATGATCAGAGTGTCGTACTGGTGCAGCTCGCGGTCGGTCTGGATCTCGGCCAGCAGGATGCCGTCCGTCATCAGCTTGACCAGGGTGTCCGGGCCGACCTGGTCGGTGAACCGGACCTTCCAGCCGACGGCCTCGCCGAGCGGGGTCTTCAACTCCTCGGCCACCCGGTCGGCGACCGTGCGGGCGGCGATCCGGCGCGGCTGGGTGTGGCCGATCAGGCCCTTGACGCCGCGGCCCAGCTCCAGGCAGATCTTCGGGATCTGGGTGGTCTTGCCGGAGCCGGTCTCACCGGCCACGATCACCACCTGGTGGTCGCGGACGGCGGCCAGGATCTCGTCCCGCTTCTGGCTGACCGGGAGTTCGGCCGGATAGGTGATCTCCGGCACGGCGGCCCGGCGCTGGGCGACGCGCTGCTCGGCCTTGGCGATCTCGGCGGCCAGCTCGCCGGCGATCTTCTGCCGGGCCTCGGGCCCGCGGACCCGCCGTGCGCCGTCCAGCCGGCGGCCGAGCCGCTGCTGGTCGCGCAGCGTCAGCTCGGGCAGGCGGGCGGCCAGCTCACCGATGCCGGGGGCCTGGAGCGGCTGGACATCGTCGGTCGGCTGGGCGGCGGGGGAACTCACTGCGGGCATCCCTCTAGGTTCGCAAGGAGGGGCGGCGGGGCGCACCTCAGTTTTTCGGCTCGGTTTCTCGGCTCGGTTTCTCGGCGCCTCAAGTGTCACACCTGAGGGAGGCGGACAAACCTCGCGGAGACGGTCTCTGTACGGGGTAACGGGCGGTACCGTGAGGCATGGCGCTCGAACCTGATGACAGTCCCGGCTTCCTGCTCTGGCACGCCACCCTGCGCTGGCAGCGCGGCATCGCCGCCGCGCTGGCCCCGCTGGACCTGACGCACCCGCAGTTCGTCCTGCTGGCCGGCCTGTGGTGGCTGGACGGCCAGGGCGGCCACCCCAACCAGCTGGAGCTGTCCCAGCACACCGGGATGGACGTACGGACCGCCTCGCAGGTGCTGCGGCGGCTGGAGGCGAAGGGGTTCCTGACCCGGCAGGTGGACCTGGTGGACACCCGGATGAAGCGGCTGGCGGTCACCGAGCGGGGCGCCGAGGTGGCGCTGCGGGCGGTGGAGGTGGTGGAGCGGGCCGACGCGGAGTTCTTCGCGGCGCTGGCGGACCGGTCGGCGCTGCTGGCGGTGCTGCGGCCGCTGGCGAGGCCCGAGCGCCCGTAGGCGGGGGCGTTCTGAGCGCTGGTTGGCGGGGGCAGCCGGTGGTCAGCGGCGCGCCCGGCGGCGCAGCACCGCGGCGACCAGCGCGGGTACGGGCGCCGGCGGTCGGCGGACGGCCAGCGCCGTCCGCAGCGGCGGGTCCAGCAGGGTGGCGGCGAGCAGCGGGGCCAGCGGGGCGAGCGGGCCCGGCAGCCGGGCGGCCAGCAGGCCCCGGGTGGCCGTCCACAGGGCCCGGCCGGCCGGGCTGGGGGCGAAGCGGCGGTCCTCGAAGGCGCGCATCCACTGCTCCAGGCCGGCCAGGTCCGCGGCGGGCGGGGCGGACAGCTCCAGGGCCCGGGCCAGCTCCCGGTGGAACCCGTACGCCGCCTCCCGTTCGGCCGCGCTGACCGCGCGCGGTCCGTACGCGTCGATGAAGCGCAGCGGGCAGACGGTGAAGCAGGCCAGCACGTAGTGCATCAGCTCGGGCGTGATGTCCGGCCGGTCGTGCACCCGGCGCAGGCCGGCCACCACCGGGCGGGCCGCGGCGCTGCCCGGCCCGTGGCCGATCAGCGCGAACATCGCGACCCCGGTGGCCTTCGCCCGGGCCTTCGCCGCGCTGGTCATCCGTCCGGTGCCGTGCAGCACCCCGGCGATCTCGGGGACGCCGAAGGTGCGGACGAAGCCCAGCGTCAGGCCGATCCGGGACAGCTGCGGCATGGTCTCCAGGACCAGCCGGGCGTAGGGGTCGGGCGTCCGGGTCATCCGGCGGCCACCGCGGCCAGCGCCTCGCCGGCCAGCGGCCCGTGCAGGCCCTCGGCGACCCGGACCAGGTGCGCCCGCTCCTCGCCCGGCTCGGTGTCCAGGCCCGGCAGGGTCACCTGCTCCTCGCGCGGGCGGGGCGGCACCCCGGCGTTCAGCGCCTCGACGGCGGACCGCAGGGCGGCGGCCACGATCAGCGCGGCCCGCCCGTCCTCGTCCAGTCCGGCCCGGTCGGCGACCCGGGCACTCGCGGCGACGGCCGCCGGGTCCACCCACGGACGGAGCGTCAGCTGTCCGTCGCGGATCTCCAGCCCGCGCCGGGCGGTGCGCCACTCCAGGTCGCGCAGGGCCAGGCGCTCGGTCCAGGGCGCGGCCGGGGCCTCCAGGGCGAGGCGGTCGTCGGCCCGGTAGACCAGGTCCCAGAGCGGGCGCAGCGCCCGGTAGTCACGGCGCCGGGCCGCCCAGGCGGCGCCGGCCGGGCCGGCGAAGCCCGCGGTGATCAGGACGGCGCCGAGCGCGGCGAAGGCCGGGCCGAGCGCGGTGCTCAGCCAGTCCAGCCCGGTGACCCCGGCGCAGGTCGCGCCGATCGCCACCAGCTTGCAGAGCACGTAGCCGCAGGCGGCCGGCGCGCCGAAGCCGATCAGCCGGATGCCGCGCCGCAGCCAGCCCTGCGGCAGCCGTCCCGCGTGGCCCAGGCAGACCCGGCTGATGTCGATCAGGGCGAAGGCGAAGAGGCCCTGATAGATCATCAGGAAGGCGGCGACCGACGGGTCCACGGCGAAGGTGGTGTCGAAGGTGAGCGGCGTCTCCGGCGCCCGGTCGGCGCCCGCCAGGAAGAGCGCGATCATGGTCGGCACCAGGATCGCGAAGGCCGTCAGCCGCCGCCGGACCCGGCGCCAGGTCTGTGCCGTGGCCGCGTCCCAGACCTGGGACCCGGTGGCCCGCTCGGTCGGCGGGGTCCAGATCAGCGCCAGCACCACCACGGCGGCCGAGAAGCCGGTGATCGCCGTGTAGACCAGCAGGGTGGCCAGGTTGCCGCGCCCGCAGACCCGGTCGATCAGCCGGTAGAGCACCGGCGCGGCCATCACGAACGCGGTCGACGGCGCGGCGATCGCCAGCGCGACCACCAGCAGACCGCGGGACGGCTCACGGCGCCAGGCCCGGATCTTGAGGCCGGCCACCACCCAGGCGGCCAGGCCGATCCCCAGGTAGACGAAGTCGAACGGCAGGTCAGACATGCTGCCCCTTGCGGTGCTCCAGAGCCGGTGCCAGCTGGGCCGTGGTGCCGGCCCCGGGGGCCAGTACGAGCCGTCGCATCAGCTCGGCGCCCAGCACCTCGGCCTCCTCCTCGGCGGCGTCGTCGTAGTGCGAGCGGCCGAGCACCAGCCGGAGTATGTCCGGGTCGATGGTGGGCAGTTCCACCATGGCCCGCTCCTCCTCCGGGGTGGGCGGCTCGGCCAGGTGCCCGCAGAGCAGGTGTGCCAGCTCGTGGCAGATGATGTGCGCCCGGTGCAGGCCGGAGGTCTCCTGCTCGACGTGGATCACGTCCGCCTCGGCGCCCCGCTCGACGAAGCCGGACGGCTCGCCGACCCGCATCCGGCGCGGCGTCACCCGGACCGGGCGCCCGGTCCGCTCCGCGACCGCCGCGCACAGCTCCTCCACCGAGCTGAGCGCCGGCAGTTTCAGCTCCTTGGCCATCGCCCGCATCCGGCGACGGGTCCGCCCCACACCTTGCACGTGGTCTCCCTCGGGCTGCCGCCAGTGCCCCAGTGGCAGTTCCTGATAGTCGGTCACGCCACCGGGCTGCCGTCGTCGGGCAGTCCGACCGCCTTGCGCAACTGCTCCACGACCGTCAGGGCCGCGTCCTGCATCTCCGGCGGCAGGCCGGCCGCGCGCATCGCGATGCGTTCCACCCGGCTGTCGCGCAGCGCCTCGATCTTCCGCAGGTCCTGCTCGACGGCCTGGGCGGTGGCGGAGTCGCTGAAGTAGTCCAGCGGGACGCCGAAGAACTTCGCGATCTTCACCGCGTTCTCCAGGCTCGGCTTCTGGGTCCCCTTGCGGAGGTTGCCGATGTACGTCCCGCTCAGCCCCGTGCCCTCGGCGATCTCCGAGTCGCGCCACGATCTGCCGAGGTTGCGGGGGTAGATCACCTTGATCAGGCGCCGGAAACGGGCCGCGAAGTCGGCGCCGTCGGGAGGCTCCTCGACCTCGCGGGACGGGGAACCGGCTGCATCCGAGCGAGGGGAATCCGTGGCCATGAGTCGGATCATAGAACGGGCTGATGTCGAGTCAGTATTCCCCCGTGACGGCGATCTGCACGATCGTTGGGCCGAAGGCGGCGAAGGGTGGCGATTTCGCGGCCTTACGACCAGGGCCGTTGCCTCGGGAATCCACGATAGTTGACAGGCACTCAGCGCATGGACAGGATCACAACGTAGCCGGTGTCACGGGCGCTGTGCCCGCACCGCTTCCCGGTTCCGCATGCCCTGGGCGCCGCTGCCCCACGGGGGTGGGCGACGGCGCCCGGCATGCCGGGCCGCCCGGGTCCGTCGGGCTGGGTGACCGCACGGGCTCACCGGTTGCCGGGTGCGCGCAGGCCGTGCCGGTCCGCCCAGCCGGCCAGGGCCGCGGCGATCGCCTCGGGCTGGTCCTCGGGCGAGTGGTGGCCGGCCGGGCCGTGCCGCTCGATCTCCAGCGCGGCCATGGTGGCGGCGCACCACTCGACCGTCTCCGGGCCCGTCATGGCGCCGGGTCCGGGCTCGAAGGCCAGCAGCAGCTTGGGCACCTCGGGGCTGGCGGCCAGCCACCGGCCGTAGTTCTCGATCCGGGCGACCACCTCGGCCGGCGTCCCGTCCAGCGGCATCGACCGCGGCCAGCGGAGCAGCGGCAGCCGGCTCTCCCGGGTGGGGTACGGCCTGCGGTAGACGTCCAGGTCCCGCTCGCCGAGCGGGCGGGCGACGCTGCCCGGCAGGGCCTGCTCGATGAAGAGGTTCTCGTCCAGCACCATGGTCTCGCCCAGGCCGGGCGTCCTGATCGCCTGGAACAGCTGCCGGCCGGCCGCCGGGAACTCCTGCCAGGACATCGGCTTCACGATCGTCTCGGTGAAGGCGATGCCGCGCACCCGGCCGGGGTGGCGGGCCGCCCAGTCGAAGGCGAGGGCGCCGCCCCAGTCGTGGCCGACCAGCACCACCTGGTCCAGGCCCAGCGCGTCGAACCACGCGTCCAGGTACCGGGAGTGGTCGTCGAAGGAGTAGTCGATCGCGGGCTTGCCCGAGTCGCCCATCCCGATCAGGTCCGGGGCCAGCCGCCGGACGCCGTCGCCGACGGCGGGCAGGATGTGCCGCCAGAGGTGGGAGGAGGTCGGGTTGCCGTGCAGGAAGACCATCGGCAGGCCGCTGCCGAGCTCCCGGTAGAAGATCGTCGAGTCCAGTACGGAGATGGCGGGCATGATCGGTCACTCTCTCTGTCGAGGGGTGGGGCGGGGTGGGTCAGCAGTTGAGGCTGGAGATCCGGTCCACCGCGATCTCCAGCAGCACCCGGCCGGGCGGGGCGGGCGGCGGCGAGCCGTAGCGCCGGGCGTAGCGCAGGACCGCCTCGGCGATCCGCCGGGGGTCCTCGCAGACCGTGGCGGGACCTTCGAGGGTGATCCACCGCGGGCCGTCCGGCTGGCAGAGCGCGGCGCGGCTGCCGGGGTTGGCCAGCAGGTTGCGGGCCTTGCGGGTGGCGGCGGTGGTCAGCACCCGGGCGGTGCCGCCGCGCCGGTCCCAGCTGAAGCGGACGGTCACCACGTGCGGGGAGCCGTCGGGGCGCAGGGTGGTCAGGGTGGCGAGGTGCGGTTCGGCGAGGAAGGTTTCGTGACTGAGCGTCAGTTGGGGCATCAGGCGGGGCATCGGTCGGGGCTCAGTGCTTCTTCGTCACCGCCTCGCGCCAGATCAGCTTCGGGATGCTGGGCTTGACGGCCGTGGTGATCACGCCCATCGGCCGCCGGGAGAACCGGTCGTCGTCCAGCTGGCGCAGCATGCTCGCGGCGAGGTCGGAGCGGGCCGAGAAGAGCCCGTCGGCGCTCTCCTCGGCGAGCTGGTAGTCCGTCACCACCGGGTGGTCGAAGAGGCCGCAGGGGCGGGCGATCGTCCAGTCGAGGCTGCTCGCCCTGACCAGGGCCTCCATCCGGCGCATGTCCTCGTGCGCGGTCCGGGCGATCACCCGGTTCACGTACGGGTCCAGCACGTTGTTGAAGAAGAACGCGCCGTTGGGCCGCCAGGCCGGGTCGAGCACGCTGGAGCTGACCGCCACCAGCCGCTTCACCCCGTGCCGCTCCATGGCCGCGATGATGTTGCGGGCGCCCACCGAGTAGACGCTGACCGGCTTGCGGCCGGGGGCGGCGCCCAGCGCCGACAGGACGGCGTCGCTGCCGGCCACCGCGGTGTCGACGTCGTCCGCCCGGGTGACGTCGGCGGCGATCACGGTCAGTCCGGGCCGGGCGGCCAGGCTGTCGGCGCGGCGGGCCACCGCCGTCACCTGGTGTCCGGCGGCCAGTGCCTGCCCGGTCAGTTCACGGCCGGTCGGGCCGGTGGCACCGAAGACGACGATTCGCACGGGGTCACTCCTCACCTCGCCCGGAGGCTCCGGGGCTGTCGATGCCTTGACACTGCCAATCCGCCCCGCGATATTCCATCTTGATGAATAAACTGCGAGGACGGCCGCGCGGCCATCCGCCCACCAAGGCGCTGATCACCGAGGCCGCCCGCGGCCTCTTCCTGGAGCGCGGCTACCGCGGCACCACGGTGCGGGCGATCGCCGCCGAGGCCGGTGTCGACTCGGCCCTGATCAGCTACCACTTCGGGTCCAAGAAGGGCCTGTTCGGCGAGGTCACGCAGGTCCAGTGCGCCCAGTCGCTCGCCCTGGCACCGGCCCTGGCGGGCGACCCGGCCGACCTGCCCGACCGGCTGCTGCAGGCCGTCACCGACCTCTGGGACGACATCGAGTTCAACCGGCTCGCGGTCCAGAACGAGGAGGTGATGCGGGTCTTCCGGGAGTACCTGGAAGAGGAGGTGCTCGCCCGGATTGCTGAATATCTCGGCGGCCCCGACGCCACCGAGCGGGCGCTGGCCGCGGTCACCGTGATCGGCGGGCTGATCTTCACCCGCTACCTGAACCCGCTGCCCAGCTGCGCCCGGCTGACCGCCGCCGAGGTCCGCCGGATCCTCGCCCCCGCCCTGCGGGCCGCGCTCCAGGGCCGGCGGCGCACGTCGGCGACCGCCGGGGCTCGGCGCGGGGCGGTGGCCGGGGGATAGGCGGCCGGTGGGTGGGGCCGGCCGCGTTTGTGGTGGGGGGTGCCCGGGTGAGAGTCTTCCGCCGAGAAGAGCGTGCGGCCGAAACCGTGCTGGTCTGCGGCGTTGGTTCGTGGCACTGGCTTTCCGGTGCTGGTCTGCGGCACCGGTCCGTGGCCCCTCGGGAGCGGGCCGGACCGGTGGCGAGGGCCCGGAGCGGCCGGGGCCCGGCTGCGGGCGGCCCGGCCGGCGGTGCGAGTGGTCCGGGCGCCTGCGAGCGGTCCGAGCGGTCCGACCGGTTACCGTTGCCGCCTGAGCGGCTCGTGGGTCCGGGACGCCGCGGGTGCGCCCGGTGGCGGCATCCGGCCCGCGCGCTCGGCTCGGTCGCCCCCGGTCACCGGCCCCGGCCGGTCGTACCCCCTTGATCGAAAGGTCGCGCAGTCCATGGCACCCCGCCTCTCCGTCGTCGTCCCGATCTACAACGTCGAGCGCTACCTGGAGGAGTGCCTCGACTCGATCGCCGCCCAGACCTTCGACGACTTCGAGTGCGTGATGGTCGACGACGGCTCGACCGACGGCAGTGCGGAGATCGCCGAGGCGTACGCCGCCAAGGACGCGCGGTTCCGGCTGGTCGCCCAGGAGAACCAGGGACTCGGCGCGGCCCGCAACACCGGCTGGCGCCACCTCGGCGAGGGCACCGAGTACCTGGCCTTCGTGGACAGCGACGACACCATGCCGCCCGGCGCGTACGAGCTGATGATCAGCACGCTGGACCGGACCGGCTCGGACTTCGCCACCGGCAACGCGCTGCGCTTCCGGGCCTCCGGGTACTACCAGTCCCCGGCACACAGCAAGCCGTTCAAGGAGACCCGGCTGCGCAGCCACGTGACCGAGATCCCCTCGCTGGTCACCGACCGCACCGCGTGGAACAAGGTCTACCGCCGCTCCTTCTTCGACGGCGCCGGCATCCTCTACCCCGAGGGCCTGCTCTACGAGGACGCCCCGGTCAGCGTGCCGCTGCACTACCTCGCCGACGCGGTGGACGTCCTCTCCGAGCCGATCTACCACTGGCGGGTGCGCGAGGACGGCGACGTGTCGATCACCCAGCGCCGGACCGACCCCAAGGGCCTGATCGACCGGGTCCGCTCGATGGAACTGGTCCGCGAGTGGCTGCTCGCCCGCCCCGAGCCGAAGTTCCGCGAGAACCTGCGCTCCTACGACCGCAACTGCCTGGTCGAGGAGATCCCGATGTTCTTCTGGTCGGTGCCGGACGGCGACCAGGCCTTCCGGGCGGCCTACCAGCAGCACGTCAGCCGGCTGCTGCGGGCGATCGACCCCGAGCAGTTCGACCGGCTGAGCACCCCGCTGCGGGTCAAGTACCGCCTGACGCTGGCGAATCGGATGGAGTCCTTCGTCACCGTGCAGCGCCTGCACCGGCTCTACCGCCGCCGCTCCCAGCTGCTCGCCCGCCGCCCGGCGGCCGGACCGGCGCTCTCGCCGACCGCGCCATCGGTGACCGCGCCTGCTGCTGAGCCCGTCGCGTCGGCTACTGCCGCGTCGGCTGCTTCGCCGACGGCGGGTTCGAACGGGTCGGCGCCCTGACGCGGTAGCCGGGGCCGGGCGGCGGCCGGTGCTGGTCCGAGCGTCGGGGCTGAATGTCCGGGCTGGATGTCGGGGGCTGAACGTCGGGGCTGGATGTCGGGGGCTGGACGTCAGGGCTGAATGTCAGGGCTGAATTCCGCCAGCCCCGGCGGCGGTTGGTCGCCAGGATGACGTTCATGAACACGAACGAATTCGCAGGCAAGGCAGCCCTGGTCACCGGTGCGAGCCGCGGGATCGGTGCCGCGGTGGCACTGCGGCTCGCCGCGGGCGGCGCCGATATCGCCGTCACCTACCAGCAGGACGAAGAGAGTGCCGCGGCGGTGGTCGCGAAGATCCGCGGGACGGGGCGCCGGGCGACGGCGATCCGGGCCGACAGCGGGGACCCGGAGGCCGTCACCGCGGCCGTCGAGCAGGCCGCGCACGAGCTGGGCCGGCTCGACATCCTGGTCAACAACGCGGGTGCCTTCATCGTCGGCCCGGTCGAGGAGCTGGGGCTGGAGGAGTTCGACCGGGCGGTCGCGGTGAACATCCGCGCGCCGTACCTGGCGAGCCGGGCGGCGGCCCGGCACATGGTCGCCGGCGGACGGATCATCAGCATCGGCAGCAACATGGCCGAGCGCACCGTCTTCCCCGGCTTCACCCTGTACGCGCTGAGCAAGGCCGCCCTGGTCGGCATGACCAAGGGTCTGGCCCGCGACCTCGGCCCGCGCGGGATCACCGTCAACCTCGTCAACCCCGGCCCCACCGACACCGACGCCAACCCCGCGGACGGACCGAACGCCGAGACCATCCGCGGCTTCACCGCCCTCGGGCGCTACGCCGACCCGCAGGAGATCGCCGACGCGGTCGCCTACCTCGGCTCGGCCGGCTACGTCACCGGCGCCACCCTCAACGTGGACGGCGGCTTCACCGCCTGACCGGCCGACTCTCCGAGTGCGGATCGTCTGCCCGGTCGATCATCTGCCCGGCCGATCGTCCGAGCGTGGACCTTCCGGCAATCCGATCGTCCGAGCGCGGATCGTCTGCCCAGCCGACCGTCCGGCCGGTGGGTCAGCGGGTCAGAGGGTCAGCGGAAGTCGGCCCGCTGATCCGCCGGGTAGCGCTCGCGGAAGACGTTGTGCTCCAGGGCGCGCCGGCCGGGGTGGCGGCGCTCCTCGGCCGGGTAGCGACCGACATGAGCAGGGCGACGGCCAGGTCCGGGACCGCGCCGTCGCCCGCGCGGCGCAGGCCGCCGACCGCTGACGGTGCGTCAGTGGTCGGCGCCCGGCGGTTCCTCAGGCGTCCAGGAGGGTCACGTCGAGGCGGCCGAGCCGCTCGGGGTCGGCCACCACGTCGATCGCGGTCACCCTGCCGTCGGAGATGGTGAAGTGCAGCGCGCCGCGCAGCGGGCCGCCGCTCGGGGCCCAGACGGCGCCCACCGTGCCGTCCAGCAGCGCGGTGCGGGCGTCCTGCGCCTTGCCCAGGAAGGCGCTGAGGACCGACGGCCGGCCGCGGAGTTCGTGCTCCGCGCCGAGCAGCGGGACGGCCCGGTCGGCGCGCAGCACCACGTCCGGGTCGAGGACGGCGAGCAGCGCGTCGAAGTCGCCGCCGCGGGCGGCGGCCAGGAAGGCGTCGACGACCTCGCGGCGGCGGGCCTGGTCGGCCTGCTCCGCCTCGGGCGAGCGCCCCTGGACCCGGCGGCGCGCCCGGCTGGCCAGCTGCCGGGTGGCCGCCGGGGTGCGGTCCAGGACGACCGCGATGTCCTCGAACGGCACGGCGAACAGGTCGTGCAGCACGAACGCCAGCCGCTCGGCCGGGCCGAGGGTATCCAGGACGACGAGCAGGGCCAGGCCCACGGAGTCGGCGAGCAGCGCCTCGTGCTCCGGGTCGGTGCCGTCCGCGCTGTCGGCGGGCGCCTCGGACTGCTCCGTCTCCAGCGGCCCCTCCCGCCGCGAGGAGCGCGAGCGCAGCATGTCCAGGCAGACCCGGCCGACCACCGTGGTCAGCCAGCCGCCCAGGTTCCGCACCTCGCCGGTGTCGCTGCGGTGCAGGCGCAGCCAGGCCTCCTGCACGGCGTCGTCGGCCTCGTTGAGCGAGCCGAGGATTCGGTAGGCCACCGCCCGCAGGTGGCTCCGGTGCTCCTCGAAGCCCCGCGCCAGAAACTCGTTCTCGTCCATCTGTCACACCTTCCCGCCGGGATCCGTCAGTGCTGTGACGGACCAGTCGACCGCGATGTGACAAGACAACAGGAGAAGAACAGTGACGCAGGCTCGTATACCGAACCCGGCCGTGGTGCTCCCCGACGCGCTGCCGGCCATCCTCAACGTGCTGAAGGCCGCCAAGCAGGGCGGCGTGCCGGACGCCACCCTGGAGCTCGTCCACCTGCGGGTGAGCCAGATCAACGGGTGCGGCGTCTGCGTGGACGGCGGGGCCCGCAGCGCGCGCAAGGCCGGTGAGAGCGAGGAGCGGCTGTTCGCGGTCGCCGCCTGGCGCGAGACCCCGTACTTCACCGACGCCGAGCGCGCCGCCCTGGCCCTGGCCGAGGCGGCCACCCGCCTCGCGGACCGCGCCGACCCGGTGACCGACGAGATCTGGAACGAGGCGGCCGCGCACTACGACGAGAAGGGGCTCGCCGCCCTGACCCTGATGATCGGTGTGACCAACCTCTTCAACCGCCTCAACGCCACCACCCGCCAGATCGCCGGCGCGGGCTGGTGACGGACCGGCCGGCCGCCTGACGGC
>FTKT01457677.1_pt1 | contig 29926 bp, 26 predicted proteins | sample 1658271 | NCBI WGS metagenome assembly FTKT01 (sample SAMEA3914811, study PRJEB12502) | metagenome | biome: forest; material: soil | place: Canada | collected 2011-08-04 | depth 0.3 m | reverse complement strand
GGTCGATGCCGCCGATGCCGGCAAGGATCCAATAGGAGCGAGTCAGGTCGAAGCGCGGGTCCATGCCCAGCGCCATGATCGAGGCCGCGGCATGGGCCTTGCCGACGCCGGTGACGATCGCCAGGACATGATCTTTCGGATCGTAGCGAAGTGGATGGAAGCCCTGCGGGAAGGCGATCGTCTCGGCGAGCGGATAGCGCTCGACCCAGTTCTGCAGTTCACCCGCGCCATCGCCGCTGTCCGCGCCGACCTCGAAAGTGGTGACCACCACCACCCGTACCTCCAGCGGCGCCGCGGCCGCTGCGGGCTGCGCCGAGGCGCTCCCCGCGTGGCACAGGGCCAGGGCGAGCCAGGCGATCGCGAAACAAGGCTTGCAGAGACGACTCACGACAGAACTCCCGAGGATGGGGGCCGCCGACTTTCGGACGGCGGCATGGGGCGATGCTCCGCTTGTTGGACCGGTCTCGGGCGCGAGCACTGGCTGCACCTCACGGTCCAGACGTGAAAGGTACGGTGGGACACCTGGCCGAGCCGAAGCCGTCAGAATTTGGCCTTCAGGCTGATTTCGAGGCTGCGCGGAGGATTCACCGTGATGAAGTCGTTGCCGTAGTAAGGCGAATCGTTCGTCAGGTTGCGCCGGTTGGTGACGTTGTAGACCGACGCCTTGATCTCGAACTGCCGGAAGTCGTAGAACGCGGCGGTGTTGAGGGTGTACTGGCGCGGGATCTCCGGCGACTTGTAGTAGCCGCCGTTGGCGACGATGGACGCTGGCACGTCGGACGAGTTGGCCAGGTCGATCCGGCCCGAGGTCGTGGTCTCGATGGGGCTGGTCACCTGGAGGTTGGCCTGCACGCCCAATCCGCCGTCGAACTTGTAGTTGGCGAGGATGTTGAACAGATTCTGTGGCACGCCCGGATCCTTGAACTTCTGGCCGCCGACCCAGGTGATCTCATTGCCGGCGCCATCGACGTTCGCTCCCACCTGAGCGGGATAGTCGTAGAAGCCCTTCGCCGAGTCGAGGACGGTGCGCAGGAAGGAGTAGCTCGCCGTCATGAAGAACCGCGGGCTCGGCTGGTAGTTCAATTCGGCCTCGAAGCCGCTGATATGCGCAGCCGTCTTGGCCGTGCCGCCGGGGCCGGTCGGTTCCGTCCGCCCCTGCCGGAACAGGGCCGTCGACAAGAACAGGCTCTTGTTCAGAAGATCGAATTTCGCCCCGATCTCGGCAAGTCGAGAGATCTGACGCAACTGCGAGGAGTCTTCCGCGCCGAAGGTGGCGACGCCGCCGTCCTGCGCGTTCGGATCGACGTACTGGGCATAGTCGTAGGTGAGATACATCGACGTCCACGGCGCGGGCTTGTAGACCGCGCTGGCATTTCCGTTGCCCAGGATGTACCAATGCGACGCGTGGAATTGCGGCACCCCCGTCAGCAGGCCATCTTCGCCCGCCGTGTCGAACGGATCCTTCTCGTTGAGCCTGACGAAGTCCGCGCGCGCGCCATACATGAAGTTCAGCTGCGGCGACAGCACGATGCGATGCTCGAGGAAGAGCGCCACGTCCGCCAGGTCCGAATCGACCGAATCGTTCGGCGAATAGGCATCCCGCGCGGGAAAGCCATTCAGCACCTTGTTGAATGGCCCCTTGTAGTTGACGCCGCTCAACTGGTCAGCCGGCAAGACCCACGTGGATGGGCTGGCGGTCAGATCGTAGACGCTGACCACTTCGTCGAAGAAATTCTGGATGGTATTGACGTGAGCGAAGCGGAACGTGAAGCCGGCGTCGATGGACTGTGCACGGGCTTCTTCGCCCGGCTTCGTCGGGTCCTTGATCGACGCGCCGAAGTCGTACTTGAAGTCGGTCTTGTTCTCGATCGTGTAGCTGTGGGCGGTCGAGTCCTCGAAATAGAACTGAACCACGTTGTAGCGATTCAGGAAATTGAAGAACGTGTTGTTGGATACGGAGGCCCGATCGCTGATCTCGTAGTTCTGGATCAACTGCATGTTGTACTTGAACGCACGCGCGCCGTCGCCAGGGGTCTCGTCGATGTTGGTGCGGCGGTCGAGCCGGACCGGATTGCCCAGGGTCACAGGCGTGAGGTAGTTGGTGATGGCATCGGGCGCACCGGTGAGATAGGCCCCGTGGTCGATGAACGCCTGGTTCACCCGGTTGACCCCGTCGTTCTCGGTGTACTTCGCGTCGACGATCTCGCTATTGAACTCGACCGAGTATTTCGGCGACACCTCGTCAAGCACCGAAAAGAAGACGGACTGCTGATGCGTGTACTGCCCGTACCAGTAGCTGCCGCTGTTGTTGCCCGCGTAGCTGACACGGTAGGCGAGGTCCGGATAGGCAGGGCTGACGGGCCCGCCCAGATCGAAGCCGATGCGGCGCTCGCCCTGGCTGTCGAACTGCGTGTCGACCACACCCGAGAACTTGACGAAGTTCGGCTGCTTCGTGCTGATGTTGATCGAGCCGCCCACGCCTGCGCCCGGACCGGACTGGACCGTGGCTGGCCCCTTGTTGATGTCGATGGTGTCGATGGCGTTGAAGCTGAACGGGGCACCGTAGCCGTTGGACGTGAAGCTGTCGCGCATGCCGTTGATGAAGACGTCGGCGTACTGACCGCGAATGCGCGGCACGTTGGGGACGCCAAAGGAGGAGTCGGTATAGGCGCTCGATGTCAGGTAGGAGAAGCTCTCGGGGTTCTTGACGTTGAGTGCGTCGAGCTGCGCAGTCGACAGGATGGTGTTGTTGCGTGGCGTGTCGAGCACCGTCAGGTCCATGCCGAATGCGGACGACGAGGTCACCGTGGTCGGCAGGATCAGCTCGCCGCGCTTGATGCCGTTGACGACGACCTTCTGGGACGGCAATTCGCCCGTCGCCGCGGCCGTCGACGCCGGTGCAGCAGATGCAGGCGCCGCGTCGAGGGGCGCGTTCGATTGCGCGAATGCCGGCGTGGATCCGAAGATCGCAAGGAGTGGAACCGTAAAAGCGAATTGCGTCTTGACTGTCATTGATCGAGCCCGTGTTTTCTCTTTGACGTGGAATGCGACCCTCGGCGTCGCGCGGCGGACACGGCACTGCCGGTACCGAACCGCTGGAAGCGGGACTTTCGAACGCCGGAGGCATTTCGAAAATCTCGGGGCAAGCCATCGCAATTCGCGTTCCATGCCCCTTGATTGATCTCGACGATATGTCGCGCTCCACGGGCGAACATACTTTTTCGGGAATGGGATTCATCGACCTGGACATATGACTTGCGGGCGGCATCGCGTTAGGCGCGAGGCGGGTTCACCAAAGTTGCCTGGTGCCGCACCTCGGGAGTGCCGCGTGCACCGTCCTGCTTCAGGATCGCCGCGCCGCGGGGGGCCTGCGGGTGCATCGGCGCCTCGCGTTGCTGAGCGCAAGCTTTCGGAGATTTCCCTTGGTTTGCCGCGACAGCGACCGGCGGCGTGGCGTCCACGCATCGATTCAAGGCCGTCCGCTGCAACGCCCGGACGACGTCGTTGATGCAGAGATTTCAAGCGACCTGCTTGGCGCGGAGCGCATCTTTCGAGGTGTACCAACAGGGACGAGGATCCCGAACTGACGTTCGCTGGTTCGCTAGCCTGCGGTCGGCTGCGCAGGCAGTGTTTGGCTGAGGGCTCCGAAGGTGGCCGACGTCCGCTTCCAGGCGTGTCATTCGCTGAATCAGAAGACAGCATCGGGTCGGGCCCAGTTGCTCGGCCGCCATCGTCGACGGGCAGGTATGCTGCGCATAGCGGTCGGACGCGGTTCGACTGCCGATCGATCAGCCCGGCCAGGTGCGCCGGAGACGCAGTTCGGCCACGACCCGTCGATCGCGGACGACTGCTTTCCTGCGATGAGTTTGCCGGCGCTGCCGGGCGGGTGAGGATCTGCACAGCATCCGTGGCACTCAACGGGGCTGACCGACGCAGACTCCCACATTTGGCACTCTCTGCGCGGCACGGAGAGTTAAAATTCTCCGCATGACTGCGAATACGGATCCAACAGCGCAAGCTGAGGGACTGCTATCTGGCGAACGCGCGCGCCGGAAGCCCTGGTACAGGAGGGCTCGCGCGAACCTTCCGAAGTGGTTCGTCGATGCTCCCGATGGTCTGGATATTGAGCAGAAGCGCGCCCTGTTCGACAAGACGGCAATGCATGTCAACAGAGCGCTCGCCGTCGGAACGATTTGCATCGCCGGGACGGTGCCGCCGGCTGCTGCTGCCTTGGTGAAACATCACTGGAATGCGGCCGCATTGATGCTCCTGTTCGCTTTCTTGGCCTGCATCGTGTGCATTCCCATGCTGAGGCGAAAGCTCCTAGACCGCCAATTGCGAAGCGACGGCCGGTGCTGAAGGCGCGTCGGCCTCATCAAGCAGCCAGGAGCTTGAATCTATCGGATTTGGGCGAAGCGACCTTCTCAAGGCAAGGTCGTAGTTCGGCCAGGACCAGCCGCTGGCGACCGTCAGCTAATCAGGTGGAGTATCGAATTGGCGCTACCTATCCGGAATAGATCAATGTCAGCCTTCCAGAAAGCATTCCTTGCATTGATCGCGCTTATCTCTTGCGTGATAGGCGCGCCTTTTTTCATGATGTCGAACGACCCTACCTCTGGCTTGGTCGTCGTGCCAGCAATTTTCGGATCTGTCGTCCATGCAGTGTGGTTCTTCACATTTAAGTGCCCAAGATGCCGCGAACCGCTACTTTTGACCCCTGAGAAAAGCGCGGTACGTGGCAGATTGCTTCCCAAGAGTCAGTGTGTGAAGTGCGGGCTCTCGTCGCACGAAGTTTTCGTCAAGACGGATTGAGGGGCCCACGACGATGACGACTTGCCGACTTCTGTGCGCCGCGAGGAAAGTCCGCTTTTCGGCATCGAGATTTGCACGCCGAATGTCGCTGATGGGGCCCTGCTGCTCGGCCGCCGGGATCGACGGGCAGGTATGCTGCGCACAGCGGTCGGCCGACGGCCGATGTCGCGTCACCCGACCAGCCCGCGGGCCTCAGGGACGCTGTCGGCCACCAGCTGCCCTTCGCGACGGTCTGCTTCCGGGCAGGGTCGGGATTCGCTTTGCTCAGTCCCATGCCTAGCCTTCCGGTACGAATCGATCGCGTCATAGGTGGGAGCTTCCCCGGATGGGTCGAATGCTCGTTCCAGGATGCGGACGGGATAACGCAGTCATGCGAAGAGAAGCTACCATCGATATTGACCGTCCCTGGGGGTGTGCAGTCGACCACTGGTCAGACGCAGTTCGTGGTGCTGACCTCGCAGGTGTCCGAATGACTGCGGTAGGCAGAGGTCGGCCAAGATCGACAATTGATGACCGTCAGCGTTCAGGGCAGCCGCACGAGTGCAACCCGCCAAGCCACCGCCCCTGCCGGCGCGCCGAAGGCTTCCCGACGTACAGTGCTCCGCAAACACGGCCAGCAGCGTCCCCGTGATCGCCGGCTGAGGGGAGAGACCAATGAACGAAGATCCTTGCGCCAACGCCCGGGTTCGAGCCGCTATGCCAGCGCTGCCACGCGCGCGTCGCTGCGGCCTCGCCAGCGCGCTGACGGCGTTGGCCCTTCTGCTGCCAGCCGCGGCATATTCGAACTGCAAGATCACGACCGCAGAGTTACCGGGCACGATGGTCGGCACCCGTGCCATTGCCACGGTACACATCAACGGCACGAGCGTGCCGATGATGTTAGACAGCGGGGCGTTCTACAGCTTCCTCACGGAGGCCGCCGCAGCGCAGCTCAAGCTGCGCCTTCGCTGGATGCCCGGAGAATCTCCGTGGCTGGACTGGGCGGCAAGGTCGACACGTCCATGACGACGGTGGGCCGACTGGAACTGCTGGGCGGGAATGTCCCCGACATCGACTTCATCCTGGGTGGCACCGAACTGCCGGCTGGCTCATCTCTTGGTACGTTCGGCTTAAACGCTGTCTCTCGGGCAATCAGCGCGTGTCGAATGGCGTCGACATCTCAGGCATCTCACATTTGCAGCCCAACGCAATCGCGAGACAATTGAAGAGAGACCTGGTAAGGCCCTCGACGTTCAAGACGCCCATTGAAGCGTTCAGCGAATACCTTGCGTTGCCCATTTGAATCCGCGGTGAACCGTTGCCCTCCGAGTAGGTTGGCTCGCGGATGTATCGACACCTCACTAACAGGAGTTTGCATGTTCGACCATATCAGCCTGGCCGTCAGTAACTTCGAGAAGAGCAAGGCCTTCTACACTCAGGCCCTCGCACCGATCGGTCATTCGAAGGTGGCTGCAATCATGGTGGACGGTGGCCGCAAACCGAGTGCTGGTTTCTGCCACGACGACGGCTCGGATCTCTGGATCAGCCAGGGCGATCCAACGCGGCCGCTCCACATCGCTTTTCGTGTAATGTCCCGCTCAGCCGTGGATGCGTTCCATGCGGCAGCGCTGGCTGCCGGCGGTCGGGACAACGGCGGGCCGGGGATGCGCCAGCAGTACCACCCAAACTACTACGCGGCTTATGTGTTGGATCCGGATGGCCACAATATCGAGGCCGTCTGTCACGACGCACTTGGCGCCGCCGAGTCTTCGTGATCCGTTCGCCCATGCAAAGCGGGACTCTTTGGCGTCCTCGTCGGCGTGGAACAGCCTTTGCGCTCCTGTCCTAGGAGGATCGCAAGCGACGGCGCTGTGTCGCGAACGCACTTACTCTCGTAGAGCAACTGCGCATGATGAGAGGCGCCGAGGCACCGGAGGCTCTTGGTGAAAGAACACTCCAACGTATTTGGTCAAGGCCGCTCCGCGCCCTTCATGATGCGTTCCGGCTGAGGTTTCTTTCGTGACGCTTCGCGGCACTGAGCGGAAAGTCGTAGGTCCCCGCGATCTGTCTTGGGCGCTTGAGAGGCAGGGACGAGTGACGCGCGGGGAATTCTCAACAAGGGCCGGCCGTTCGACACCGGCCATGCGCTCGCCTCCATTGCACCAAGTCCACTTGCCAGATGTTGTACTTGCCGTTGTTCCAGGTCGCAGACTCATCGGCGCGCGATTCGGAGCGGCGGTCGCTTGAGAAATAGAGCGTGTTTTCATCAGGGGATAACCTTGCCTCCGCATCCGATCCGGCGCTGTTGATGCGAGTGCCCATGTGGATGGGCACTCCCCAGCCGCCGGGCTCGCGGAACGCGATGAAGAGGTCGATCGAGCGTGCAGGCGCGCGTGCCGATCCGAAGACAATGAAGGACTCATCGGCGGCCACCGCCGGGTCGACGTCAGTCGACGACCCGTCACTGAAAGGCAAGGGGCGAGGCGATTCAAAGTGGCCGTCGATGAACTGGGCGCGGTACAGCCGAAACCGATTGGTGACGTCATCGGGACGCATGAAATAGAGACTGCCATCACGCGCGAGGCTCGGCGCGAACGTCGACGAATCGTCGTTCAAGGGCGCGGGCAGGTGGATAGGCGCGCCCCAGGCGTCGCCGACGCGGTCTACGCGCCAAAGGTTGCCGCCGCCAGCGACGAATTTCCTGCCGTTGAAAAAGCCGTCGAGCGGGGTGTCGCCGCCATCGACGGGTCGGTTCGAGATGAATACCAAGGTGCGCCCGTCGGGCGACATCGTCGGCTCCATGTCGCTCCAATGGCCTGAGAAGGAGGCCGGCTCCGCGACGCTCCATCGGCCGTTCACCAATCGCGACACCAGAATCGTCGAAGGCTGCCCGCTGTCGCCGCGGCTGAACCACACGGTGCGACCGTCACGACTGAACGCCGGTGCCGAATCGTGCAGTGGCCCCGAGATCACGCCTTCGCCAAAGACAACCGGCGACGGATCGTCTTGGGCCCCTGCGCCGTGCGTGGCCATCGCGGCGCACAGCAGCGCCGCAAACATCTTGAACATCATGATCTCCTCGAAGCGTTGGCCGGCATGCTATTCGCTCCCCGCGAGCCCGGACAGCGGATCCGACGGGTTGCAGTTAAGAGGGGTCAAACGGAGAGGATGCGACCCACTTCAGCAGGTCAGCCGCTGCCCTGATGCCCTTCGGAGCCTCGCGCAGCTTGAAGACGCCTTTCATCGACTGTGCGGAGTCGACCCAGTGAAGCTATTTGCCGACTCTGCCTCTTGCGTCGCATGCGCAATGCGGGCCTCACGGCCATGACCTTCGAGGTAATGGACAACCGTCGTGCGCGTCAACAAACTGCCTATCTTCACAACGAGGATTTCTCATGACTACTGTTCGTACCAATGACGGCACGCAGCTCTTCGTTCGCGACTGGGGGCAAGGCCGACCGTTGGTCTTTCTGTCCGGCTGGACATTGAGCAGCGATGCCTGGGCCTACCAGATGCTGCCGCTGTCTCGCCAAGGTTTCCGCTGCGTCGCCATCGACCGGCGCGCCCATGGACGTTCGGACGATCCGGGGCGCGGCCTGGACTTCGACACGCTTGCCGACGATATCGAGGCGGTGCTGCATGCTCTAGATCTGCGGGACGTCCTCTTCGTCGCGCACTCGTTCGCGAGCGGTGAGGTCGTTCGATACCTGTCGCGCCACGGCAGTAGCCGTGTCTCCCGCATCCTGTTCCTCGCGCCTGCAGCTATCCCGTTCATCAAGCAGACAGCCGATAACCCGAACGGTGTTCCCCAGGCGGCCATCGATGCGAACCTGGCGATGCTGGAAGACAACTTCCCCGTTTGGATCGAAAGTACCTCCGTGCCCTACTTCGGCGCTGCAGCGTCGCGCGCGCTCGTCGACTGGACTGCGAGAGACATGCTCCGCACGTCGATGCAAGCCACTATCGAACTGGTCAAGATCGGCGTTCACACGGACTTCCGATCCGAACTGGAGCGTATCGACGTCCCCGTGCTCATCGTCCATGGGACAGCGGATGCTTCGGTGCCGATCGAACTCACTGGTCGACCAGCAGCTGCCTTGATCCCGGGCGCCGAACTTGTGGAGTACGACGGCGCGCCGCACGGCCTGTATTTCACGCATCGTCACCGTCTCAACGCTGAAATCGTGCGCTTTTCGCAGAAGCAGCCTTCGCACGCTGCGGTCTGCTGAAGGCTGCTTCGCGCCGGCGATCCGCGCCATCCTGGGACGTAAAGCCGCAGGCTCACTCCCGCAAGTCTGATTGGATAGCAGGCTCGGCCCTGCCGTTGATCTGCGAACGGCAGGACCGAGCGAGCTTGCGGGTGATGCCAAGTTCTGCGCAATCGTCGCGAGACAGAGGGGACCCACAATCTATCATCTAGCCAGCGACTTCGCTGGACGTCGCCAGAGCAAATTCCGGCGCGGCGCCAAGTGCTTGCGCCGTGGCATCATCGGCAGGAAAGAAGAACTCCAATGCCAGTTCGGCCAGGGCGGTTTGCGCGCGAGAACCCAACACCGTTGTCGTACTGATGAAGTTCAGCACACCGTGATCAGTGCGCAGTAGCAACGGGACCGCGATGCTGGCGCAACGATGGGGCGGCGAGCAGGTGTCATGCAAGGGTGGCGAGAGGTCTGCAAGTTCACGCAGCAGCGCTGCCAGCATCGGGTCTGCACTGGCGACGAGCTGGACGTGTAGTCGAGAAAGCAGGTGAGTGCGCCATTCATCGAAGTTGAGGATGCGAGAGGCCATGCCCCGTGGATGCAGCGATATTCGCATCATGTTCACAGGAGGTTCCATCAAGAAGGCCGCCACGCCTTGCAGCAGTGGCGCCATGGCCTTGTTGGCCAGGACGATGTTCCAGTGTCGATCCACCGCCAATGCCGGATAGGGTGCATGCATGTTCAGGATACGTTCGACCTCAGCGCCGATCGGGCGTAGTACTGGTGTATCGAGCATGCGCTCCTGGAACATCGGCGCGAATCCTGCGGCGAGAAGCAGCGCATTGCCGTCGTGCGACGGTACCGCTAGCCGTTCACAGAGGCGAAGCAGCAGTTCTCGGCTGGGTTCGGCGCGCCCCGTTTCGACGAAGCTCAGATGACGCGTAGAGACCTCCGCGACACCTGCAAGGTCCAGCTGACTCATGCGACGACGTTGGCGCCATCTGCGCAATTGCTCGCCGACCGAGCGAGAGTGGTGCTGATTCACTGTTTCTGCCATTTGCAAGACACGGTGTCGCTGACCGCGGGCATTGAGGCGCCTGGACTGCGCCCGGACGATTCTCATTGGATGTCCGGACCCAGGCATCGACGAGACTCACGCATGTGCGGGTCTCCAGCTCGTGTTGGATAGGTCACTATCTTGGCACTGTGCGGCTCGGCGAGCATGCCGTTGGTGGCCTCCAATCTACGGCTCGTCGCACGGTTTGATCTGCCAACAGGGAATCGATTTCAGACAAAGCGTCCACACCAACCGTCCCCATCGAGGCCGCACTCGATACCGAGTGCTGGCCGTCGAATCTCGGCGTCCAATTGTGACGCCAATGTGCAGGACGTGCACTCGAAGCATCTGTGGTGCTGCCTACTCGTCTTCTTAGTCGGCGGTTAGCTACTGCTGAGGGGGACAGCGGTAGGTCAGCGGGTCAGCCCTCGGCGTCTCGCTTGCAGGACAAAGTGTCGCCGACCTGGAATGTCGACCCGTCCCTGGATGTCGCCCACTCGATCCGCAGTCGGTCGTCGGCCTCGCGCACGTAGAGAAATCGCTCGACCGGCTTTGCATCTGCGACGCGAGTCCACGCGAACGATTCATTCGCCCAGCCGGCCGAGGTGAATTGGCGTGCACCGCTATATGCATCGACGATGGTTGCGGCCAAGCCTTTCGGACTGGCAGCGCTCCATAGTTCTACGGCGTGATAGGCATTGGGTTCCCTGTCATCGTGGTGTTTCACCAAGGCAGCAGCGGACTCGTTCCAGTCAAAGCGCACGCGCGCCGCAATCGGCTTTCCGTTCGACTCGAATTGGCCGACGCACTGCCACGCTCCGGCGAACCAGGCCAGGGGCGCTGCGTCCGATGCGAATGCCTGTCCGACATTCAGAATGCCTGCAACGGCCGCGGCCACAGCGAGCCATCGACTTGGTGGGCAGCCAAGCCGGGAATCGAATCTCGAACCGGTGAGGTCGGTTCCGTCGAAGCTTCTGAACGCCCAAGAACCGAAGTTGCGCATACCTTGCTCTCGTTGATGTCGCTGGAGATGGGACATGTTGGCACCTCGTCGCGAAGTGCACATGCTCCCGGGGCCATCGAATCCGCGTTTCGTCGCATGGCGCTACAGCTTTGGCGCCGGGGCTTCATCCTCTGCGAGATCGTGCACGACGTGGCGTGGCGTGGCGCTCGTCGACAGCACGCTGCGTCGCCGCGTGCGCACTACACTGATCGACACAAGGAAGAGATGACATGAAATTTCCAGCGTTCCTCTTGGCCTCTCTCGCCACCATTGCCGGGGAAGGATGCCGCGCCGCAGACGTCGCCATTTCGCACGCCAGGGTCTATTCGGCCCCCGGCGCCACGCCGCTCGACGACGCCACGGTGCTGATCCACGACGGCAGGATCGCCGCGGTCTCCAGGCAAGTGACGCTGCCGCCGGGCACGACGGTACTGCCCTGTGACGCTTGCGTGGTCTTTGCCGGCTTCTGGAATGCGCACGTCCACTTCACCGGGCCGCAATGGCTGGACGCCGCACACTTGGCGGGGCCCATGTTGGAGCGACAACTCCAGGACATGCTCACGCATTCCGGTTTCACCTCGGTGGTCGACACGGGCTCTGACCTGAGTGTCACGGGTGCATTGCGACACCGCATCGAGAGCGGAGAGGTTGCCGGTCCGCACATCCGCACGGCCGGGCCGCCGCTGTATCCCGCGCAAGGCCTGCCCTATTACCTGGCCGATCTGCCGGACCAGCTCAAGGCCAAGCTGGGCCAACCCGCATCGCCCGAGGAAGCACGCACCTTCGTCGCGAACAACCTGGCAGCCGGCGCCGACATCACCAAGCTGTTCACGGGTTCCATCGTGGGCCCCGATCAGGTGCAACCGATGCGGATGGACATTGCCATGGCCGCGGTCGCGGAATCGCACCGGTCGGGAGCGCTCGTGTTCGCCCATCCGACGAACCTGGAAGGGGTTCGTGTAGCGGTGGACAGCGGCGTCGACGTGCTTGCACACGCACCGGAGGTCGTTCACGGCATCGATCAAGCAGTGATCGAAGATCTTGCCCGAAGACACGTCACGATCGTGCCAACCTTGCAACTGTTCGCCCAGGACCGCGACATCGCTGGCATTCGACGCCTGGTGCTCGCTGTCCATCGGGTCGGCGTGCGCCTGGTATTCGGAACCGACACGGGCTTCCTGACCGACTACAACGTCTCCGAGGAGTTCAAGCAGCTTTCCCTCGCCGGCCTGACCATCGACGACATCCTGGCCATGCTGACGACCGCGCCTGCCGAGCTCTTTTCGGTCGCGCCGGATCAAGGGCGCGTCGCACCCGGCATGGAAGGCGACCTGACGGTGCTGGGTTCGGATCCGAACTCCGTGGGCGCGCGGGCATTCTCGGACGTCCGGTACACGATTCGAGGCGGGCGAGTGCTGTTCCAAGGCGCGCGTCCGTGAGACCGCGCTTTTCGACAGCCCTAACAAATCTCTCGAATCGTCGGGATCAACCATTAGGCCGCAAACCGATGCGATGCCAGGCGCAGTGAACCGCGCCTGATCGCCCGTGGCGCCTGTCCTGCGCGTTGCGCAGACAGCTTGGCCGGGATCAGCTTGCGCGCTCTGCTGCCTCGAGTGTTTTAGAAATGAGGCTGGCGATTGTCATGGGACCAACCCCGCCAGGCACGGGGTGAGCGCTCTGCACCGGTCGACCAGCCCTTCGGTCTGGATGTCCCCGACCCCGCCGGCGTGGTACCCGGCATCTATGACAATGGCGCCGTCCCGGATCCATTCGCTTCGTATGAAATTGGGCCTTCCAACCGCCCCGACGATGACCTCAGCACGATGGATTTCCTCGGCGAGATTCGAGGTTTTCGCGTGGCATACCGTCACTGTCGCGCTGGAATTCAACATCATCATGGAAAGCGGTTTGCCGAGTATCGGGCTGCGACCAACGACGACCGCCCGCAGGCCCGATACGCTCAAGTCGTAGTGTGCAAGCAACCGCATGATTCCCGCCGACGTTGCAGACCCGAATGCGGGTCTACCCATCGCCATCAAGCCGAAACCGTGACTGGTGACACCGTCGACGTCTTTCGAGAGCGAGATGCGGTCGAAGCATTGCCGTTCGTCCACGTGGGAAGGCACTGGATGTTGCAGCAGGATCCCATGAACCGCTTGATCTGCATTCAGCGGATCGATCTCGCGCAGTACGTCGGCCGTGCTCGCGGTCTGGTCCAACTTCACGACACGCGAATCCATGCCGACACGGTGGCAGGCATTCCCCTTCATCTTCACGTAGGTTGCTGACGACGGGTCATCACCGACCAGGAGGGTCGCGAGGATGGGCATGCGAGAGCCATTCCAGGCCTTGAGGGCAGAGACACGATGTCGCAGGGCTTCGAGGTCGGCGGCCGCCACCGACCTTCCGTCAAGAATCGTGCAGGTTCGTTCCAGGTTCATCGCGTGCCTTCGAGTTCGATATGGGTCGATTCAGGGCGCTGCGGGTCAAGCTGCCTGCAATAGCAAGCGGGAGCTCAGGCTGGTGCCATTCATCTTCTGCCGTTGCAGTTCGGAATGCGGCACTTTCGATCGGTGCCGCCGGGTAGTATTGCGGCGCCTCGCGACGTTCGCGCATGCCGTAGTCGCGAATCACGCGGGCGATGCGGTGGCGCAGCGTCTTCACGCCGGGCAGGGCGAGCGGAGACCACGCTTCGGCCGCCCTTGCGGTCTTCCACGACATCAGCAGGCAGATCTTTCCCCGGTTGTAGATAGAAATCGGACTGCCCCATGTCCCTACTAGCGCGCCTCTTGCTTGCCATCTTTGCCGCATTCTGCGGCGTCATGATGCTTGCGTGGGCCTCGCAAGCCGACCCGGGAAAGGCATGGCTCTCCTACCTATTCGGAGCCTTCTGCTTTGCCATCGCGTTCGTTTGCTTTTTGCGAGGCCGAGCTGCGCACTTCGTCGGTGGACTGATCGCCGCTGGCGTCCTGGCCGCTGGACTCGCCTACCTCGCGAGCATGCTGTTGCATGGCCCGCTCATCACGGGAAGGCAGAGCGACACATCCATCCTCAACGCGACCCTGTTCCTTGTCGTCTTCGGCTTCCCAGCGACCAAATACCTCCGCGCGACGAAGTTCGGCCTCGCGCCTCCACCAAAGCGGCTGAGCGAGCAACTCTCCGTCGACTTCGACGACGCGCAGGTGCGGATGCGAACACCCGACGGCGGCGACGAACGATGGAGTCAAACCTTCGAGTGGTCAGACATTGTCCGCGTCTGCTTCCAAGACGAAGGTCTCGATCATTCGGACTTGCTGTTCATCGAACTTCGCGGGAGGCCGGAATCGCTCATTGTCCCGACCGAAGCATCTGTCGGCGCAGCGCTATTCGGTGCACTGACGGCGCGCGGAATCTTCCCCGAAGAGGTCTGGCGCAAAGCGATGGGCGAAACTGGAGGCAGGCTGCACTGCTGGCCGCCTCACGACGAAGCGACGACACACTGAGATTGCCGTCAAAGAGGGCAGCTGAGGGCAAGCGGCTGAAAAGCTCTACGTGAGAGCGGTTGGTCACGACCGGCTGGTTATGGGCGGCATGCGTCTTCGGACGCCGCGCCCAGGTCGTTGGACAGGTCATCCCTGGGCGTGCGACGGCGTTGCGCATATAACCTCCCCGTCTGCTCGCAACCACGAACTTGCTCGCCCTCAGTCCTGACGAAGGTTGCTGGCTTGCGCCCGACCCGCCCCGACGCCTGGATCCTCTCGAATGCGGGTTTTCACTTCCGCGAATAGGCCCTTCCTTCCTGCAATTCATCACCCGGGATGCCGGACGCCTCGGAGAAGCCGTCGCTGGGGCGTATCGTCACGCGGTTGCCCTCTTGCCATGGGACCCATGAAACTCACCGCCCTTGCCCTCGCCACCGCGCTCGCGACCCTCGCAGCGCCGATGACCCAGGCCGCCGTCACTCCGGCGTCCGCGGACTCCGCCCCGGCCACCGCGGACAACCCGCCCGCCGTTTGGGAACTCACCGCGCTCTACGCCGACGACGCCGCCTGGGAAGCCGCACGCCAGACGGCGCTGGCGCAACTGCCGCAACTGAAGGCCCTGCAGGGCACGCTCGGCGCTGGTCCGGCCAGCCTGCTCAGTGCGATGCAGGCGATCTCGAACGAGCAACGCGCGCTGACCCGTCTCGAGGCCTACGCGCGCCTGAAGTCCGACGCCGACACCCAGGTCACCGCCAACCAGGCGCTGCGCCAGCAAGCGGCGTCCGCCCGGGCCCGGTTCTCGCAAGCCGTCGCCTTCCAGTCGTCCGAGATCGCCGCCCTCGGCCAGGGCAAGATCGACAGCTACCTCGCCGCCGAGCCGAAGCTCGCGCCGTTCTCGTACGCGCTGCACACGGCGCTGCGCCAGGCCGCGCACACGCTGTCGGCGGACCAGGAGGCGCTCCTGGCCGGCGCGGCCGATCCCCTGTCGCAGCCCGCACAGATCTATCAGCTGCTGTTCAACGCCGACATGCCCTGGCCGACGATCACCGTACGCGGCGAGAAGGTGGCGCTAGACCAGTCAACCTATGTGAAGCTGCGCGGGGATCATGACCCCGAAGTGCGTGACCTGGTCTTCAAGTCGTCCTGGCCCGTCTACCAATCGTTCCAGCGCAGCATCGGCGCGATCTACGTGGCGCACCTGCACGGCGTCGTGTTCGACGCGCGTGCACACAAGTTCGACAGCGCGCTTCAGGCCAAGCTGAGCAAGTACAACACCCCGGAGGCCGTCTATCGCACGCTGGTGGCCGAAGCCAATGCGGGCCTGCCCACGTTGCAGCGCTACCTCAAGCTGCGCGGCCGCCTGCTGGGCATTCAGGAACAGACGTATTCCGCCATCTACGCCGAACTCGCTGAGGCGCCGCGCAGCTACACGCTGGCCGAGGCCGAGGCGCTGACGCTCAAGGGCGTGGCCCCGCTGGGCGACGACTACGTGAAGACCTTGAGGCAGCACTTCCTCGAAGGCTGGATGGACGCCGTCCCGCGCAAGGGCAAGCGTTCGGGGGCCTACACGAACGAGACGGCCTACGACGTACATCCGTTCGTGCTCCTGAGCTTCAACAACAACTACGTGAGCGTGACGATGGTGGCGCACGAATGGGGCCACGCGATGCACTCCGTGATGGCCAACGCCGCGCAGCCCTACCCAACCGCCGAGCACGGCATCTTCGTTGCGGAAATTCCCTCGACCACCAACGAGATGCTGCTCGCCGACTACGTCGCGAAGAACGCCAAGACGAAGGATGAGAAGATCTACGCGCTGGAGCTGCAGCTCGAAGGCATGCGCACCGTGTTCTACCACCAGGCCCTGCTCGCCGAGTTCGAACTGAAGGCGCACGAAGCTGTCGAGAAGGACCGACCGCTGACCGGCGAGGACCTCAGCAAGCTCTACCTGGATCTGCTACGCCGCTATTACGGCGATGCACAGGGCGTGATGAAGATCGAGGACCCCTACGGCACCCAGTGGGAATACTTCCCGCAGTTCTACACGGACTACTACGTGTACCAGTACGCCACGTCGATCAGCGCCGCCGCCTTCTTCGCCGAAGGCATCGAGAAGGGCGACACCGACCTGCGCACGCGCTACCTGGACATGCTCCGGGCCGGTGGTTCGAACGACCCCTACCTGGTCGTGAAGAAGGCTGGACTGGACATGGCGACCCCCGCGCCGTACCGCGCGCTGGTGGCTCGAATGGCGCGCCTGACAGATGAACTCGATGCGTTAACGGGCGGGTCTACCACGGCGAAGTGATTCGCATGCGAAACGGCGTGCAGGAGAGGTGCTAAAAAGGTCCGGAACGTGCATGGTCTCGTACCCAAAAGCGGTCGACCGCGAACGACTGCACTTGGCCGGCTCCTGACTCACCAATCGGTGCGGCGCCGCTTCCAATCCAGAGGCCGCACCAGGATCCGTTGACTAATTGTCCCGTTCCATTCAGTTTGCAGCCCGACTCGCTCAACTTCTTCCACGACCATCCTGCCAACTTGCGGCCCCATCGTCTGCTCGAGAATCGGATCCATCGGGCCGAATGCGAGATAGAGGCCTTTACCCTGCACCGCGAGTTCGAGATCCTGCCCGTGAAAAAAGCAATATCCGACGACGCTCGTAGGCTCCGGGTGGGAATGTGCTGCCGTGCGGACGTCATCGTAGCCATCGCTTTGCGTAAGGCCGGTGTTCTGAAGAGCGATGACTCGCCTGCCGAAGAGTGCGCGAAAGGCCGCATCCAGCCTGTCGCAGTCCGTCATCTCAGGCCACGTCCTGGCCTGCTTTCGGAGCGCTCGTCCCGAAGTTCGCACCAGTCCGTGGACTTCGTCAGGATCCAAGGCCTGGAATTCCCAGGTCTCCAGCACTATTCGGCTGATGTCGTCGATCGGAACAAAGCCGCCTCGCACATGACATTCGATTTGGTTCAGGACATCAGGGTTCATTTGGTTCCATCTGCGCGCGGGTCGATTCTGATCAATCAAGCCGCGGCAAAGCGGCCCACCACAAGTGTCCGGTACTGGCCGACTCAGGACTGAGCGGGTTCATCGCCATGCGCTTCACGAAGACAAAGTTGCAACTTTGCGATGAAGTCTTCGACTTCACCCTCTCCAAGGTCCAACGGATCACCATGGGAGCCGACCGCGATAACGCAAATGGCCGAACCATCGAATCGGGCTTCTAGACGATCGGCATGTGTCGCTGGGTGTTTTACATAACGGCTAGCCTACCTGAAAGCGGCCCCTCGCGACCGTCTGGTCCTGGCCGACATCGGGCACCCACGATGCCGTTGGAGACAGGTGTTCCTCCACGCGTGCTGGTAGCCGAACGAGGGTTCTACCGAATGACCCGGTCGGGTGAAGACCCGACTACGCAGGCTATAGCCATCCCGTCCAGGAGGGTCCGCTGTGGGTCGCGCGGACGGTGGCTCGGCTGGCATCCAAGGGTGTCACGTCCGCTTGCCCGCCGTCTTGCGCACGACGTCGTCGTTAACCCGATCGAACAGCGAGCGGCGATCGAGCGCCTCGTCAAGTCGATCCAGCGCCGAGACCGCGTCCTGGGCCTCCGCGTTGAGCGCATGGCCCGCCGCCTCCAGCGCCGCCCAGATGGGCCTCAGGCGGCCGACGAGGGCCCCGCCGTCGGGGGTCAGGTGCAAGATGCGGCGTCGGCCGTCGGCGGGATCGAGTTGCTCGGCCAGAAGGCCCGCCGCTGTCAGCGAACGGCGGGTCTGGCTCACCGAGGGGTGGCTGATCGCCAGAGTCGCCGCAAGTTCGTTCACCGACATTGGCCCCCGTCGAGCGATCAGGTCCAGCACCCCCATCCAGCGTTGCTCGAACGCGATGCCCAACAGCGCGTAGACCCGGTTGGCGTCGCGGTCGATGCGCTCGGACAGCCGCCTCAGGCGAGCACCGATGGCGGCGCCGCCCGGGCTGCGGCCATAGTCCGCGCCCGCCGCGACGATCCCATCCTGATGTTTGCTTGACATGCTAGTATCCGTAGGTACCTACTTATATTTTATCTGACGCCTGGAAACCGAAGCCCAAGCGAGGCCACTGGCAAGAAGCCGTTGCACGGAGTGTTCGATGTTCGCACGCCACTGTCTGGCGGCCGCCCTGGCCCTCACCGTCGTAGTTCCTGCCACCGCGGCCGACGCCAACACGCCGCCCGCTCGGGCGGAATACGGCCCCTGGGGGCTCGATCTCGCCGGCATGGATCGCACGGTCAAGCCAGGGGACGACTTCTTCCGCTATGGCGGCGGAAGCTGGCTGCGAAACAACCCCATTCCGCCTGACCGCACCATCTGGGGCCCGTTCTTCATCCTGCGCGCCCGCGCAGAGGCGGACGTGAAGACGATCGTTGATGCGGTGGTGAGCCAGCCGCAGGCGCCAGGCTCGGAGGCGGAGAAGATCGCCCGGTACTACGCAGCCTACCTCGACACCGATGCGATAGCCGGGGCAGGATTGACCTCTGCGAAGGCCGATCTCGCGGCGATCTCCGCGGTGCGAACCTACGAGGACGTGGCGCGGCTCATGGCGCGCAAGGATGTCAACCTTGGTGGTCCGTTCGGGTTCGAGATTTGGCCCGATCCCAAGAATCCCCAACGCTACACCGTCAACATCAGCCAGAGCGGCCTGAGCCTGCCGGACCGGGACTACTACCTGACGTCCGACATCAAAGCAGCCGCGCTGCGGGACCAGTACCGCGCCTACGTCGGGAAGATGCTGGCGTTGGCGGCCTACCCGGACCCGGCCGGATCGGCGGACGCGATCCTGGCGCTGGAGACCGCGATTGCGCAGCACCATTGGCCCGCGGCGCAACGCGACGACCGGGACCTGACCTACAACCCCAGGACCCGGGCAGAGCTCGAAGCCTTCGCGCCCGACTATCCCTGGGGCAAGGCCCTGGCTCAGTTGGAGATCGTGCACCAGGACTTCTTCGTGTTGAAAGAGCCCGATGCCATCCAGGCGATGGCCAGGCTGATGCGTGCGACGCCGCTGGAGACCTGGCGCGCCTACATGACCTTCCACTACTTGAACGACGCCGCCGAGGTGCTGCCTGCGGCCTTCGACGACCTGGCCTTCGACTTCAACGGCCGCACGCTGTCCGGCCAGCCGCGCCAGCGCGAGCGCTGGAAGCGCGCCACGACGGCGCTCAACGCGGCACTCGGCGAGGCGGTGGGCAAGCTCTATGTGCGGAGCCATTTCACGCCCGAGGCCAAGGCCCAGATGGTGCAACTGGTTGAGAACCTGCGCTCCGCTTTCCGTTCGCGCATCTCGGGCGTCGACTGGATGTCGCCCGAGACCAAGCAAGCCGCGTTGCGCAAGCTGGCCAAGATGCGCGTCAAGATCGGCTATCCCGATCGCTGGCGCGACTACTCCACCCTCGAGGTGCGGGCAGGCGACCCGCTGGGCAACCGTGGCCGCGCGCGTTCGTGGGACTGGCGCAGGAAGGCCGCGCGCCTTGACGGCCCCACGGATCACGATGAATGGGGCATGACGCCACAGACCGTGAATGCGTACTACAACGCCTTCTACAACGAGATCGTCTTCCCGGCCGCGATCCTGCAGCCGCCCTATTTCGATCCTTGCGCAGACCCGGCCGTCAATTACGGCGGCATCGGGGGCGTCATCGGCCACGAGATGAGCCACGGCTTCGACGACCAGGGATCCAAGTCCGATGAGAACGGGGTGCTGCGCAATTGGTGGCGGGCGCAGGACGTCGTCCGCTTCAAGGCGCGGGTGGCGGGGCTCTCGCGGCAGTACGCGGCGTACGAACCCCTGCCGGGCTTGCACCTAGACGGCAACGCCACGCTGGGCGAAAACATCGGCGACAACAGCGGCCTGGCCATCGCGCTGGAGGCTTACCGGATCTCGCTGCATGGAAGGTCCGCGCCAGTGCTGGACGGCTTCACGTCGTTCCAGCGCTTCTTCCTGTCCTGGGCCCAGACGTACCGCGAGAGCGAGCGGGACGAGGAGATGCGCAAGGACGTCGCCACCGACCCACACAGCCCTGCGGAGTTCCGGGTCAATGGCGTCGTGCGCAACCTGGACGCCTGGTACGACGCCTTCGGAGTCAGGCCCGACGACGCCTATTACCTCGCGCCGGCCCAGCGCGTCCGGTTGTGGTGAGGAAGCCTGGGGACACACGGTGCTCGCCTAGCGTCGACGACAACCGCGGCGTGGCGATGGCCCTTGGGGATCGCAAATTGGTCCATCGCAATGACGCGGACGCCGTCCAGATACTTGAAGCCACTACCGCGCAGGCTCTGAAACGCCTTGCTTTGGTAGTAGATGGTCGCACCCGCCTTGGAGAACGTGACTCGGCCGACGCGCGCGGATCCGGTCAGGCCGCCGGCCTTCGACTCGATGTACATGATGCGAGATCTCATCGTGCTGCCATCTTAGATCGCCAGGCGTACTGTCGGAAAGCGGACGGTCGCCGACGACCGGTTCTGACCGGCTGCTGACGGTCGGCACAGTTCGTAGTAGTCAAGGTTCTCGCTGGATCTAGCGAGCATCGGTCGGACATCTGATCGTATCGCTATCGTATCGCTACCTGGGCAACTCGATGACGAAGGTTGTTCCTGAGACCTCGTCGGACGTGTAGTCCACATCGCCCCCATGGGCCGTGGCAATCTCGCGAACGATGTAGAGCCCCAGGCCGACGCTGCGCAGGTGGCCTGCGAACTCGCCGCGTGTCATCGGCTCGAAGATCGTCGGCCGCATGCCGGGGTCGATAGGCATGCCGTGGTTGTGTACCGAGAAATGAACGCTGTGCGTTTTCCCTTCCGAGCTCACCGTGACGGGCGTGTCGGGCGAGCCGTAGGTCAGCGCATTGGAGATGAGATTGCCCAAGGCCTGGCCGATGCGATCGCCATCCGCGGTGATCCCCGCGTCGCCGATTTCCGTGTGTCGTAGCTGGCGTCCGGGATGCGCGGTCGCCAGTTCGGCGACCACGTCGCGCGCGACGGCATGGCCGTCCACCAGGGTCTTGCTCAGGCTCAGGCCGCGTCCCGTCCGGGCGCGTGTGAAATCCAGCAGGTCCGCGATGAGGCGGTTGGCGCGCCGCGTCGAAGAGCGGATGCGCTCGCCGAGTGCGAGTTGCTGATTAGCGTCGAGCGTGCGCAGCCCCAGAATCTCCGCTGCCATTTGGATGGCCGCCAGCGGGTTGCGCAGATCGTGGCCGACGATGCCTAGCGTCTGCTCCGCAAGCAGCGCCCGGTCTTCCGCCTCCGCGCGCTGGCTGTGCGACTGGGTGACGTCCTGGAGCAAGCCGACCAGATGCGTGGACGAGCCGCTGGCATCCGATCGGAGCCGGCCCCACGAGGCGACCCACCGCTGCACACCGTCCACGCCGAGCACGCGGAAGACCGCCTGGAAGCGATCGGCCGGGGCGTCCAGGAAGGCATCCAGCGCGCTGGCTTCGGCGTGCCGGTCCTCGGCGACGATGCGACCGGTGAATTCCGCGGGCTCGATGGCCCGCCGATCGGGATAGCCCAACAGCAGCGCCACGCTGGGGTCGTATCGCCGTTCGCGGACGGGCATGTGGACGGACCACTGGAACAATTGCGCCGCGTCGATGGCCAGCTCGAGGCCGGCGCGCACTTCGGCAAGCGCCTTCTGGCTTTCCTGCTCGTTGCGCAGGTGCTCCTCGGCACGCTCGCGAGCCTTGAGCAACTCGAGCTCGTACTTGTGGCGGTCGCGGGCGCTGAAGACGGCCAGCTCGTGGTACTCGCGGCCGTCGCGCGTTCGAATGACGGCGTTCATGACCATCGGTACGCGCTGGCCATTCGCGTGCTTCATCTCCAGCTTCACCTCGCTGAGCGAGCGCTGCATCTTCAGCAATGGCATCCAGTGCGTCTGGTGGAAGATGCGGCCGCCGATCGTCAGGAAGCTGTCCAGCCGCTGTCCGATGAGATCTTCGCGACTGTGGCCCAGCCAGGTACAGAACGTCCTGTTGGCATGGAGGATGGTCCCATCGGCCTGCGTCAACAGCAGCCCACAAGCAGCATCCTCGTAGAGCGGATCGCCGCCGGGGGCGTCGATCATCTCAGGTCAGCTCGTGGAGAAATTCTTCGATCGCGGCGGCACTGGCGCTCGGCGAACTCAGGTGCGGGCAATGGCCGACGTTGTCAATGATGCGAAGCGTGCTCCTGGGAAGCACCTTGTGCATGTACTCGCCCACGGCGATCGGCGCGATGATGTCCTCGCTGCACTGCAGGATGAGCGACGGCGTGTGCAGGCGTGGCAGTTCGCTGCGATGATCCGACAGGAACGTGACGCTCGCAAAGTGCTCGGCGATCTCGGGATCGGTCTGGCAGAAACTGTTCGTCAGCTCGGCGCCGAGTTCGGGCCGATCGGGAGCGCCCATGATCACCGGCGCCATGGTGCTCGACCAGCCGAGGTAATTGCTCTTGAGGGTGGCGAGCAGTTCATCGATGTCCTCGCGCTCGAAACCGCCCGTGTAGTCGACGTCGTTCACGTAGCACGGCGACGGACCGACCATCACGTGGCCGATGATGCGACCCGGCCGCTCCAGGTCGGCCAGCATGCCGATCATGGCGCCGACGGAATGACCGACGAAGATCGCCGGACCGGGGACGAACTCATCCAGCAGTTCATTGATGTCGTGCGCGTACCCGTGCAACGAGCCATACTTCGAGCGGTCATAGGCCGACAGGTCGGACTTGCCGCTGCCGACGTGGTCGAAGCGCAGGGTGCGGAATCGTTGTTCGAACGAAGGTGCCAGCAGGCGCCACATGTTCTGGTCGCAGCCGAAGCCATGGGCGAAGACCATCGTGATCGCCTCTTCGCCGGATACTTGTACGTTGTTGCGTGCTCTGATGTCCACGAGGTACTCCGAAGCTAGGGGCACCAGATATTGTCGCTTGCTTCTATGGTCGAGCAGGCGCAGCCGAAGATACCGCCACTCGGCTCAGGATCGATCGTTGTGGGTCTTTTCGGTCAGCGCGTCGCGGGGCGTCTTGGGGGCGCGACGGCTTGGGCCATGAAGCGGCCCTGGTGCAGTGGCGATAGGCGGGGTGGAGGGGATGCTCGGCGGATCGAAACGCCCGCCGGAGCCAAGTAGGGTGGCCTGATCCAAAGCCGACGCACACGACCGTCCGCAATTGGCCGACATGACGCATTCAGCCAGGCGTTAGTCTTTGTACGAGGGCATGGGTGGAAGCCTTGATCGTAGCGTTGACGGCGATACGCGAACCAGATTTCGCCACTCGATCAGCAGCCGTGCAACCTTCAGGGCGTGCTGCGAATTCGGCGAAAGCCCCATCCCGTCGGTAGCGATGCTGTGGAGGTGTGCTGCGATGGCTTCAGCGGCTGCCCCCTCCTGTACCAGCTTGAACGTCGCCGGAACGTAGCCGTAGTACTCGTCACGAGCGCGCGGTTCGCCCGCGACCCCGATGGGGTCCCACACGTAGTGAAGGAGCTCGTCCACCATCCGATACAGATCGCGGTCGTCCATCAGTTCATCGAGCATGGTGTCCGGCATCGCGGCGCCGCCTGGTAGTTCTACGAGCAAAGTTTGCCAGCTCCGAAGCGGTCATTGGCGACCGGCAGCTTCTATGAGGACTTATCTGTCAAGGCCCGTCTGTCACGGCGGAACCTGAGGAGAGCATCCACTCGCGATGCCGGCAATGTTCGACGGGATGGTTGATCCGAGGTCGGGGACGTTCGAGAGATCGAGCTCGTGCTCGAAAAAGGTCGGCTCATGGCCGAGTACAGCCCGCCGCGAACCGTCCATCATTGACGTCGCACTTCACTCAGAGGACCTTGGTTGCCTTGTCGCCGGCCGATCGAGGTAAGCCATGGCGACAAAAAGCAGGAGGGCGAAGGCGCTTGTCGCCAGCATGCGCACCGACAGTCCATCTGCCGTCCGGAGTTGCGTCTCAAGAACCTTTGCGGCCCGTGCGTCCGAGATAAACCGCGATAGGTCGAGCTTGAATAGCCCGGTCATCAGCGGCAAGAGCGCGATGCCCACCCCGTAAGCCGAGGCTATCGCTCCAAAGATGGCACAGGCAGATGCGGCGCGTAGCTTCATAGCCAAGTCTAGCTCGCCTGAAAGCCGCCGGTCGCGAGCGGCTGCTCATGGCCGGCTTGCGGCATGGTCACCGCCGGCCGCGGCGCTTGGTGAGCCGTTGTCGGCGTTCGGCCGCTGTAGGAAGCATAGCCGACTGTCGCAGCGACAGCGACCAGGCGGTGGCCGACCCGTTGCGGACTTCGTGGTGTGCGAATCGGCTGCTGCAAAGCCGTAGTTTTACGGCCGTCTATTCTGCGTAGGGCGAAGACGCAGCCGACGATGCGCCGAGAGCAACGACGCTGCTCGAAGCGGCTTGGGCTGCGACCTTCGGGGACGACCACGGAAAGCACTGGATTGAACGTACGCATAGCCGGCGCCACTCTTGAATCGTCCTTCGGAACCGCTGATTGCGAAACCGTTGCCTTCGCCATTGTCATAGGTCGTGCTAACCCCGATGTCGGGGTGACGCCTTCGAGGAAAGGTCCAGATGTGCACAGATCCCGATCCCGCTGTCGTAGATGTGGATGTACACAGGCTTCTGGATGTTGACTGTCCCGGTCATCTCACCTTCGCAGCGCACTGCGCTTTGTGCAGGGAAATGCCAAGCCAACAGGGACAGGGCAATTGCTGACATTCTTGAAGGCCGCTTCATCGCGATTTCCCTCGCCATGAGGTCTGACGCCTCACTCAGCCTTCCCGAGACCAGCCGCGCACAAGCGTCTTGCCCTGGGCGGCTTGCGACCTAGCCGCCGGGGGCCGCCCCTGCTCGGCGTGCCGCTGTCGGTGTTCAACCGCTGCATGAAGCGTGGCCAACTCAGCCCCGCGTGGTAGACCAGGCCGGGCCCGGAGCAGCCCTCAGCAATGCACGATTCATCACTCGTTAGGGGACATTCAACTCGGAGAGCGAGGTTCCCGACTCGGTGTGGCTAACCGCCCATCGCTTGCAACTGGATCCGCGGCACTCGAGAGGCGTCGTTCGAAAGCCTGCGGCGGCAATACCCTGCACCCGCCATCGCCATGCCCAGCAGCATCAGAGCACCGGAGTCCGGCTCGGGGACGGCGCTCACATCCGTCACGAGTGGGGTCTGGGTGCCGGTGAACACGCCGCTGCCCTCGAAGCTCAGCCCAGTGACGAACGCTGTGGGATCGGCGGGGTCTAGTCCAGCGGTCGCCTCGATACCGCCGACCCTGAACTCGCTCACGCCCGCCCCCGCGAAGTCGAAGGTGGCTCCGCCGGCCCAGTTGTGCGCGAGCAATGTCGCCGTTCCGTCGGCGCCGACACCGAAGATGTCGTACAGCCCGTCGCCGATGCCCTTTGGCAAGACGACCGATTTGAAGTCCGGATCGCCGCTGCCTATCTGGAAGTCGTAGCCCGTCGCCACTTTCGGGTCGACGTAGTAGGTCTGCCCCGCGACGACGGTGATGTTGTACTGGTAGGCCCCGCTGGACAGCGTGACCGGCAGGTTCACCGGAAAGCCGCCTGCCGAACCCGGACTGAAGTCAGCGTAATACCGCGAGATGGCGGCGATGTTGGAGTTCAACAGATTCGTCGATGTGCCGTCCTTGGTCTGCAGGAGGCCGATCTCGATCGAGTAGTTGTGGCTCGAGTTGAAGCCGAAGCCCGTCGTCGTGAAGTCCGACGGCTGGATCGTGTAAGAGGTGGTCCCCGGCAGCAGGTTGACGCTGACGACCTGGCCGTTGTTGGTGGCGCTGATCAGCGACTTGTCGTAGATGTTGACGCGGTAGCCGTTGACGACGGCACCAGGGGGTGGCGTCCACGAGAACGTCGGGGTCGCGCTCGAGCCTGACAAGGTGATGGAGTTGACGAAAGGCGCCTGCATCTGCCCCGCAGGCAGCGTGACAACGGTCTGTGCGCTATCGGCTCCGTTGACAAACGTGAGTGTCCAGGGACCGAGCAACGACGGCGAATAGGTCATCAACCGCGAAAAGAAATTGGGGATCTCTGGACCCGGGTCCGGCGGGATGCTGCGGGTGACCGATTGGCCGGTGGACAGGTCGATGGTGGTGCCTGAACCCGTCGTGCCCGCCGTGGCGTTGGGGGCGACTGAGGTCGCTCCGATTCTGAAAAACTCGCCAGAGGCAAAGCCGTCCGAGTTGACGCCTCGGTTGTCGAGGTTCATGAACGGCTGCGAGATCGTGATCGGATCGGCCAGCGCGACAATGGGGATCGACGCAATCGCGATGGTCATCAGCGAGCGAGTTAGGTCAGAATTCATGGCGCACCCTCCGCACAAGAGACTGAAGCTGCGCACTCTAGATCTCGGTCAATCCTCTTGGGGAATGATTTCGAGGCCGCCCCCTAGAAATGAGTTGCATCAGCTTGGTCGCGTGACCTCAAGCTGTCGCGTCGCTGAAGCGATAGCGTTGAACCGTGCTCATGTATGGGCGAGACATTCGCGTTCTCCAAGGCAACGGGGCGAGGTGCGATTTCGTACTCGCTGAAACCAACGAAGATTGGTCGCTGAGCCCAGTCCCTTCTTCGAAGCTGTGCGCGAGTTCCTGAAAGCCAACACCGCGACAAACAAAGTACACGCCGTCACAGCTGCGATCGTCATCTGATTCAGAGTCATGGTCTCGCTTTTGAAATTTTCAGAAGGACTACTGAGCGACCGCGAAGCAGACTGTCGTGAAGACCCGCTTGTGGCCGAACTGCGTCTTCGCCGGAATCGCTTCTCATTCGTCAGGTGAGGAGCTTTCAAGGTCGATGAGCGCCACGACTGCATCAAGCCGACGCCGTAGTCTCGACACTTCGAAACATATCCCCACCAGACCAGCGGCGATGGCTGGCATCACGCAATCGATCGACCTCGCGACCGTCGCCTGACCGACGAAGTAACCGGTCACCCCAGCGGCAAAGGCGACACTCGCAAGTTGAAGTGTCGACCGCATCGGCTTGTCCTCCGCTCCGAGTATGGCTCGGGCTTGCTGGCGCTTCTCAAGGTTCTTGAGAATTAGAAGCCCTCGCAGATCACTTGCTTCGACGCTCATGAGTCCACCCTCGGTTGCGCTACCCGCCGGAACTTTAGCCTATCCGGGAGCAGACGCTCGCGAACGGCCGCACCTGCCGGCTGAAGCCACTGCGTGTCAGCGATCCGTCACTTACGACGCGGATGCGACGCGAGCCAGTGACCCGAACGCGATCCAGCCCGCGGTCGCGCCTGCTAGCAGGCTCAGCATCGTACGCAGAAGGAATTCAGCGAACTCTCCCGTAGGCATGAGCACGAAGATGATTGCCTCAGCAACGGTCCAAACAGCGAACGTGACAACCCAAGCACCCACGACATTCGCGCGTAGTGCCTGTCCGCACGAAGGGCACCGGAAGGAACTCTTCAAATTCCACCAGTGGATCGCAGTTCCGCAGTGACAGCAGATGTGCTTCATGGAAGGTAGCCTACCCGAAACCAGACGTTGGCGACCGGCCGGTATTGGCCGATATGCGACGCTTTGCAGCCGCGCATGGCCTCCTAGCGCGATCTGCCTCCTCGAGGCTGTCAGCTAAGTCTTAAGCGAATCGTACTTGTCGTTCCACCAAGTCACGAGTTGCACGTGCTGGTCGTGTGTGACCCAGCTGGTATTTTCGGCGCTCGGCTCACCACCGAAGACCAAAGGCTTGACGTACCACTTCACCCGGCCAGTAAATCGTGTGTCTGGCTGCAAAGAAATTGCTTCAGGCAGCAAAAAGCCATCGGCTCTCGAAGCTTCCAGTGGCAGCGTCGGCAGCGACAGCGCGGCCCCGGCTGGATTAACGACGATGAAATCGTCCCACGAGCGCAGGCCAATCAACACATAGCCCGGCAGACGCCGATCCAGGTGGTAGTTCGCTGCTGCAGCTTGGGACTCGGCTTGCGAGAAGATGACGAGATATTCATCGCCATGCCAACCTTCATTCATCGTTTCATCCTACCTGGAAGCTGCCGTCCCCGACCGTCGGCTCATGGCCGGCTGCTGCCGCGACGAGCCGCCCGCGAACTTTCCTCGCTATGGTCCTCGGCGCCGCCTCACGCAGGAACATACCGCAACCGGATCACCGCCTCGCCGATCATGTCGCTGCCCGCGAGGCGCAGCGGCGGTCGCGAGCCGGCAAAGAATGGGGTGCCGTGGCCAAGCACCTCCGGCAGCATGTAGAGGCGGTATTCGTCGATGAGACCGAGCTGTCCCAGGCTGCGGGCCAGCTCGGGGCCGGCGACGTCGATCTCGCCGTCGCCGTCGGCCTTCAGCCGCCGCACCGCGCCCTCGAGATCATCGCCGAGCAGCGTCGCGTTCGGACCGACCGATTTGAGCGTTCGCGACACCACCCACTTGGGATGGCTTCGCCACGCCTGGGCGTATTCGCGCTGCTCCTCACCCCATTCGGGCGAGTCGTCGTCCCAGTACTGCATGATCTGGTAGAGCCGGCGGCCGTACAGCATGCCCCGTACGGCGAGAACGTGGTCGATGTAGTCGCGAAACAGGCCCGGCGGGAGCGAGCCGAAGCGATCGTGGTCGACGTAGCCGTCGAGGGACTGGTTCATTCCGAATACGAGCTTTGCCATGAGGCCTCCATTGCGGCGTCTCGGAGCGCGACGATTGCGATGCCAGCCTACCCGGGAGCCGACGCTCGCGAATGACGCGAAGTGGCCGACTGACGCCATTGGACACGCGCTCGCATCGACTATCTGACGAACTGCTTGATGACCGCGACGTGGGCCGGTGGAGCGGGCCAAAGCTGGAGGTGGTAACGGTCTTCTCCGTCAAGGTCATCTTCGGAGAGCGAGTCGAGGCAGGAGAAGCACGCCCGTACCCGATAGTCTCCAGGTTCAATCTGGATCCTCGCCGCCTCCGGCAAATAGTCCGTGCACCCGGCGATCACCAAGTTCTTGCCGGCCACCGATAGCGAGCCTTCGACGATGTGATCGTAGGCCATCACATTAAGTGGTGGTTCCGAGGCGAGCACTTCCAGTGTCACCGGAACTTCCATGTTTCTCACAGTGCCGACACCAACGGTACCCGGGGCTACTGCGAGCAGCCTGGTCACTGCCTCATTGGTCCAGGAATCCGAAAGGTCGCCGTCGATTGTTTCGTCTTGAAGATAGAACTGGAAGTAGTCGGCGAAGAGATTGAAGGTGTGCATGCGTTCAGACTACTCGAAAGCGGACGGTGGCCAACCGCAGCTCATGGCCGACTTGCGACATGGCCGTCGGCGGCCGCATCGCTCGGCCTGCAGGTGACGGCGACCGTCCGTTGCAGGAAGCATGGCCGACCCCAGGCGGCGTCGGCGACCAGGCCGAGGCCAACCCATAGCGGAAACGCGTCCTGTCAGCGGTCATTCAGACGGTCGCG
>FTKT01003198.1_pt1 | contig 30270 bp, 25 predicted proteins | sample 1658271 | NCBI WGS metagenome assembly FTKT01 (sample SAMEA3914811, study PRJEB12502) | metagenome | biome: forest; material: soil | place: Canada | collected 2011-08-04 | depth 0.3 m | reverse complement strand
TGATCCGCGAGGCGCTCGCCGACCCCGGCCGGCTCGTCACCCTGGACCAGCTCTACGCCCGCCGGGCCCGCGAGCTGGGCCGGCTGCTCCGCAAGGTCCGCGAGCACCTGATCGGCGGCGGCACCGCCGAGGAGGCGCTCTGGCTGCTCTGGGACGGCAGTCCCCGCTGGCGCGAGCGCCTGGAGCGCGCCGCGCTGCGCGGCACCGCCGCCGGCCGCAACGCCGACCGCGACCTGGACGCGCTCTGCGCCCTCTTCGAGACCGCCGCCCGTGCCGAGGAGCAGGTCACCGGCCACCGCGGCGCGCTCGACCTGCTCGCCGAGCTCGAAGCCCAGGACATCGCCGCCGACACCCTGACCGTGCGCGCGGTGCGCCCCGAGGCCGTCCGGCTGATGACCGCGCACCGCTCCAAGGGCCTGGAGTGGCGCCTGGTCGTGGTGGCCGGCGTCCAGGAGGGCCTCTGGCCCGACCTGCGCCGCCGCGGCTCGCTGCTGGAGGCGGACCGGATCGGCCGCGACGGCCTGGCCGAGCCGCTCTCCCCGGGCGCCCTGCTCGCCGAGGAGCGCCGGCTCTTCTACGTCGCCGTCACCCGGGCCAAGGAGCGGCTGATCGTGACGGCCGTCAAGGCGCCGGCCGAGGACGGCGACGAGCCCTCCCGCTTCCTGCGCGAGCTCTACCGCGAGGAGCTCGACCCCCGCACCGGCAAGGTGCTGCGCCGCACCCCGCAGGTCACCGTCGAGGACGTGCTGCACCGTCCGCGCCGTCCGCTGGCGATCTCCGCGCTGGTCGCGGAGCTGCGCGCGGTCACCGTCGACCCCGGCCGCTCGCCGCAGCTGCGCCGCACCGCCGCCGAGCGGCTGGCGCAGCTCGCCGCCGCCACCGACGAGGACGGCGTGCCGCTGGTCCCCGCCGCCCACCCGGACCGCTGGTGGGGGATGACGGAGCCGACCAGCAACCCGGTGCCGCTGCGCGAGCCCGACCAGCCGGTGCAGCTCTCCGGCAGCGGTCTGGAGCAGCTCGACTCCTGCTCCCTGCAGTGGTTCCTCAGCAAGGAGGTCAAGGCGCAGACCGCGACCTCCGGCGCGCAGGGCTTCGGCAACGTGGTGCACGCGCTGGCCGACGAGGTCGGCTCCGGGCGCACCCCGGCCGACCTGGGCGTGCTGATGGAGCGGCTGGACACCGTCTGGGACGCGCTGGCCTTCGACGCGCCCTGGAAGTCGGACCAGGAGAAGACCCAGGCCCGCGCCGCCCTGGAGCGCTTCCTGCACTGGCACGTGCTGGAGCGCGGCCGCGACACGCTGGCCACCGAGCACGGCTTCGACCTCACGCTGCCGGCCGGCGGGCTGACGGTGCGCATCCGCGGCACCATGGACCGGGTCGAGCAGGACGCGGTCGGCCGTGCGTACGTGGTCGACTTCAAGACCGGCAAGCAGCCGCCCACCGACAAGTCGCTGCCCGACCACCGCCAGCTGGCGGTCTATCAGCTCGCGGTCCGCGAGGGCGCGCTGGACGACCTGGTGCTCAACGACTCCCCGGGGGTCCGGCCGCCGCTCGGCGGCGCCGAGCTGGTCCAGCTGCGGATCGAGGACAAGAAGGACCCGCAGGCCCCCAAGGTGCAGCAGCAGGGCCCGCCGGACGGCGAGCCGTGGATCGAGAACCTGCTCGCCGACGCGGCCGGCCGGGTGCTCGCCGAACGGTTCGCCCCCACCGCCGGCACCGGCTGCGACCGCTGCTCGTTCCGCCGCAGCTGCTCGGCCCAGCGCGACGGCCGTCAGCTGATCGATTAGGTGCCATGTCCCACCCGCCGGTTACCGTGACCCCCATGCTCAGCCACCCCGACCAGCTCAAGGAGCTGCTCGGCATCCCCTTCAACCGGGAGCAGATGCAAGCCATCGGCGCCCCGCTGGAGCCTGCCGTGATCGTGGCGGGAGCGGGCTCCGGCAAGACCACGGTGATGGCGGCCCGGGTGGTCTGGCTGGTGGGTTCGGGCGCGGTGCGGCCCGAGGAGGTGCTCGGCCTGACCTTCACCAACAAGGCCGCCGCCGAGCTGGCCGAGCGGGTCCGCACCGCGCTGGCCCGCGCGGGCGTGCGCGACCCGGACGCGCCGGAGCCGGCCGGAGAGCCCGAGATCTCCACCTACCACGCCTTCGCCGGGCGCCTGCTCAAGGAGCACGGCCTGCGGATCGGCATCGAGCCGGACGTCCGGCTGCTCGCCGACGCGACCCGCTTCCAGCTGGCCGCCCGGGTGCTGCGCACCGCCCGCGGCCCCTTCCCGCACCTCAGGGACACCTTCAGCACCCTGGTCGCCGAGGTCACCGCGCTCGACGCGGAGCTGGCCGAGCACCTGGTGGAGCCGGACGGGCTGCGCGCCTTCGACGCGGCCCTGCTGGACCGGCTGGCCGGCGTCAAGCTGACCAACGCCGACCTGCGGGCCGTCCCCGAGGCGGCGCTGGGCCGTCAGGAGCTGCTGCGGCTGGTCGAGGAGTACCGGCGCCGCAAGGCCGGCGCCGGCCTGATGGACTTCGCCGACCAGATCGCCGCCTCGGCCCGCCTCGCGCTGGAGCGCCCGGAGGTCGGCGAGCTGCTGCGCGGCCAGTTCAAGGTGGTGCTGCTGGACGAGTACCAGGACACCTCGGTCGCCCAGCGCCTGCTGCTGGCCGGCCTCTTCGGGCGGGCCGGCCACGCCGTCACCGCCGTCGGCGACCCGTGCCAGGCGATCTACGGCTGGCGCGGCGCCTCGGTGGCCAACCTGGACGACTTCCCGGAGCACTTCCCGAACGCCGACGGCTCGGCGGCCGCCCGCTACTCGCTCAGCGAGAACCGCCGCAGCGGCGGCCGGCTGCTGGCCTTCGCCAACCACCTCGCCGAGCCGCTGCGCGCGATGCACGAGGGGGTCCAGGCGCTGCGCCCGGCGCCCGGCGCGGAGCTGGACGGCTTCGTGCGCGCCGCCCTGCTGTCCACCCACACCGAGGAGGTCGGCTGGCTGGCCGACTCGATCGCGCACCTGGTCCGCACCGGCACCGCGCCCGGCCGGATCGCGGTGCTCTGCCGGGGCGCCGCCCTCTTCCCGGACATCCACGCGGCGCTGGTGGCCCGCGAGGTGCCGGTGGAGGTGGTGGGCCTGGGCGGCCTGCTGCAACTGCCCGAGGTGGCCGACCTGGTCTCGGTCTGCGAGGTGCTCCAGGACCCGACGGCCAACGCGGCACTGGTGCGGCTGCTGATCGGCCCGCGCTGGCGGATCGGCCCGCGCGACCTGGCGCTGCTCGGCCGCCGGGCCGCCGACCTGGTCCGCACCGCCCGCCCGGCCGGCCTCGACCCGCTGGCCGCCGCCGTGGCCGAGACCGACCCGACCGAGGTGATCTCGCTCTCGGACGCGCTGGAGACCTTCCTGGACGCCGCGCAGCCCGACGAGCTGCCCTTCTCGCCGCAGGCCCGCGGCCGCTTCGCGCACCTGGCCAAGGAGATCCGCGACCTGCGCCGGGTGCTGGCCGAGCCGCTGATGGACGTGCTGCACCGGGTGCTCACCGTCACCGGCCTGGAGGTCGAGCTCTCCGCCTCCCCGCTCGCGCTGGCCGCCCGCCGCCGCGAGACGCTGCACGCCTTCCTGGACGTGGCGGCCGGCTTCGCGGACCTGGACGGCGACCCGGGCCTGCCGGCCTTCCTGGCCTTCCTGCGGGCCGCCGAGGAGTACGACCGCGGTCTGGACAGCAGCCTGCCCGGCGGGGAGGACACCGTGAAGGTGCTCACCGCGCACAAGTCCAAGGGCCTGGAGTGGGACGTGGTCGCCGTCCCCGGCCTGGTCAAGGGCGCCTTCCCGAGCAACCGCTCGCGCGAGCGCTGGACCAGCCGCCGGCACGTGCTGCCGCACGCGCTGCGCGGCGACGGCGCCACGCTGCCCGCCGACCCCGCCTGGACGGCGAAGGGCCTGACCGCCTTCCGGGACGGGCTGAAGGCCCAGACGGCGACCGAGGAGCTGCGGCTGGGCTACGTCGCCTTCACCCGTCCGCGCTCGCTGCTGCTCGCCTCCGGCCACTGGTGGGGCCCGAGCCAGAAGACCCCGCGCGGCCCCTCCGACTTCCTGGAGGAGCTGCGCGCGCACGCCGGGCGGCCCGGCAACGGCGAGGTCGAGCACTGGGCCGAGGCGCCGCTGGAGGGCTCCGCGAACCCGGCGCTGGACGTCTCGGTGGAGACCCCCTGGCCGCTGCCGCTGGACCCGGCGGCCCAGCACGCCCGCCGCCGGGTCGCCGAGGTGGTCACCCGCCGGCTGGCCGGACAGCCCGCCCCCGGGCCGGAGCGGCTGGCCCCCGAGGAGCAGCGCCAGGTGGACTCCTGGGACCGCGACCTGACCGCCCTGGTCGGCGAGCTGGAGCGGTCCCGGCGGGGGGTGCGCGAGGTGCCGGTGCCGGCCTCCCTCTCGGCCTCCCAGCTGATGCGGCTGGCCGCCGACCCGGACGGCTTCGCGCACGAGCTGGCCCGCCCGCTGCCCCGCCCGCCGCAGCCCGCCGCCCGTCGCGGTACCCGCTTCCACGCCTGGGTGCAGGCCCGGTTCGCCCCGCAGTCGCTCTTCGAGCCGGACGCGCTGCCCGGCGCGGACGAGGACGGCATCGCCGACGAACTCGACCTGGAGCGGCTCAAGGAGGCCTTCCTGCGCCTCCCGTACGCCAGACGCACGCCGTTCCGGGTGGAGGCGCCGGTGCAGCTGCTGCTCGGCGGCCGGGTGGTGCGCGGCCGGATCGACGCGGTGTACCGCGAGCGTGACGGCGACGGTGGGTCACGGTTCGAGGTGGTCGACTGGAAGACCGGTCACCAGGAGAGCGCCGACCCGCTGCAACTGGCCATCTACCGGCTCGCCTGGGCGGAGCAGCGGGGACTGCCGCTGGAGCAGGTCACCGCCGCCTTCTGCTACATCCGCAGCGGTCGGATCGAAAGACCTGTAGGACTTCCTGACCGGAAAGCGTTGGAAACGCTTCTGATCGGGAACAGCGTCTATTAGGTCACAGAGAGCATTCAAGTCGTCACGGAGTCGCGCGAAACCGATGCGGTGTGCACGTTTCGCGCCTATTGTGGGGTCGGTAACCGGTCACCCGCGTCTTCCCGGCCGCCGGTCAGGCCCCCAGAAATCACCCTCAGTCATCGCCACCGGCGTTCGCCGGATGCCGTGGCGCCTTCGCTGGAGAAACCGAAGTTGAGCGCGACCGGATGGTTCAGAGAACGGTTCGCCGGACCCACCCCGGGTCCGGCGACCGTCCGCGCGACGGGGACCTGGCCCCGGACCGCCCTGGCGCTGCCGTTCATCGGCATGGCGCTGGTGGTGGGGCTGGACTACTTCAGTAACACCGAGGTGACGGTCGAACCGGCCCTCACCGCCGTGCCCGCGCTGGCCGCGATCGTCAGCCGCCGGGTCTGGTACCCGCTGCTGACCGGCCTGCTGGCCGAGTGCGCCGCCTTCCTGATGGCCACCTACAACAACGTGCTGGGCGAGTCCGTGCACAGCGCCACGGTCTTCGCGATCGCCCTGGTCACCGCGATCAGCTGGGTCAGCGCCACCCTGCGGGTGCGCCAGGAACAGGCGCTGGCCGACGCGCAACTGGTCGCCGAGGTGGCCCGCCGGGTGCTGCTGCGCTCGGTCCCGGACCGGGTCGGCAGCGTCCGGGCCGCCGTGCACTACGCGGCCGCCGCCGCGCACGCCCGGATCGGCGGCGACCTCTACGAGGTGGTCAACACCCGGCACGGGGTCCGCGCGGTGGTCGGCGACGTCCGGGGCAAGGGGCTGAGCGCGGTGGAGACGGCGGCGGCCGTGCTGGGCGCCTTCCGCGAGGCCGCGCACCAGGAGCCGGCGCTGGACAAGGTGGCCGGCTGGCTGGCCGTCAGCCTGGACCGCGCGCTGCACGAGAACGACCACCCGGGCGTCGAGGAGGAGTTCGTCACCCTGGTGCTGATCGGGGTCTGCCCGGACGGCACCGCGGAGATCGTCAACTGCGGCCACCCCTCCCCGCTGCTGCTGCGCGGCGACGGCCCGGCGCTGGTACTGGAGCTGGACGAGACGGTGCCGCCGCTCGGCGTGCTGGACCCCGCCGACGTCCGCCCGCCGGTGCAGCGGGTGCCGTTCGAGCCGGGCGACCGGGTGCTGCTCTTCACCGACGGCGTGATCGAGGCCCGCGACCGGGCCGGCCTCTTCTACCCGCTCGCCGACCGCCTGCCCGGCTGCGCGAGCGGCGGCCCGGTCGACGTGCTGCGCCAGCTGCACGCCGACGTGGTGCGGCACGTCGGCAAGCAGCTCGGCGACGACGCGGCGATGCTGCTGCTCCAGTACGAGCCGATCCCGGGCGCCTCCCAGTTGCCGCACCAGAACGGCCAGTTCGTGGGGCGCGCGCAGGGCTAGGCCCGGGGCTCGCCGGACAACGTCCGCGGGGCGCGCGGCGTTCGAGGCCCGGTGCTGGGCGTCTGCCCGGTACGTTCGCCCGTTCGGCACGCCCAGCCGGGCGCCTGGCGCCGGGCGCTGATCCGACAAGCGCTAAAGCTCCACCTCGACGATCAGCGGGCGGTGGTCGGAGACCCCGACCCGGGGCGCCGAGGCCGCGCTGACCGCGGTGCGCGGCAGGCCGACCGCCAGCACGTGGTCGAACTGCACGGCCGGCCGGTGCGAGGGGTAGGTGGGGGTGCGGGCCAGGTCGTGCCAGCCCTGCAGGTGGCGGCGGGGCTCGCGGACCCGGTGGCGGCGCGGCTGGCCGGCCGGGCTCGGCAGCAGCCGGGCGGCGCGCCGCGCGGTGCGCAGCTCGCGGGAGCGCTGGCGGGCGTCGGCGCCCCGGTCCAGCGCGGTGGCCCCGCCCAGCACCGTTCGCGGGACCGCGCCGACCAGGTTGAAGTCACCCAGCACCAGGTAGGGCCGGGGCAGGTCGGCGATCCACCGCCGGATGCCGGCCAGCTGCGCCATGTTCCAACCCGGCACGAAGGACAGGTGCGTGGCGACCACCGTGAACGGGCCGTCGGCCCCCTCCAGGACGGCGGCCAGCGCCGCCCGCGGCTCGTCGGGCACGGGGGTCAGGCCGCGCCGGCCGGCCACCCGCAGCGGCAGTCCGAACGGCGCCGGGGCGAACCGCCGGGCCCGCCAGTGCGTCACCGGCAGCCGGGTGAGCAGGGCCGTGCCGTACGAGGGCAGCTCGCTGGCGGTGCCGGCCTCCTGCGGTCCGTAGACCGTCAGGCCCGGCATCGACGGGTCGCGCAGCCAGCCGGCCACCGGCGCGGGGCGGCCGTGCAGGGCGGCGGCGAACCGCCAGTCGGCGGCGCCCATCGCCTTGGCGGCCACCGCCGTCTGGTCGGTCAGGCCGGAGCGCTGCTGGTAGCGGTCCACCTCCTGCAGCGCCAGGACGTCGGCGTCCAGCGCGGTGATCGCCTCGTGCAGTGGATCGGCGGCCTCGGCCGGGTAGGGCAGCGGGCTGCCGTCGTCCGCCAGTGGCTGGCCGTGCAGCAGGTTGAAGGTCGCGATACGCAGTGGGCTCACACCGGATGACGGTACGCCCTCGTGATGTCGGGCTTGAGGTGCCGACGCATACCGGGTATACATACTCAGTATGTCGATCCGTCACGGCCTCCTCGCCCTGCTCGATCAGGGCCCGCGCTACGGGTACCAGCTGCGTACCGAGTTCGAAGCCCGCACCGGCGCCACCTGGCCCCTCAATGTGGGCCAGGTGTACACCACCCTCGGCCGCCTGGAACGCGACGGCCTGGTCGTCCCGGACGGCGAGGACGAGGAGGGCCACCTCTTCTACGCCGTCACCGAGAAGGGCCGCGCCGAACTGCGCGACTGGTTCGACACCCCGGTGTCGCGGACCAACCCGCCCCGGGACGAACTGGCCATCAAGCTCGCGATGGCGGTGACCGTCCCCGGCGTGGACGTGCAGGCCGTCGTCCAGGGCCAGCGGCGCCACAGCATCAAGGCGCTGCAGGACTACACCCGGCTCAAGGCCCGGGCCCTGGCGGGCGAGGGACCGGGGCAGGAGGCCGGCGGGCGCTCCGAACTGGCCTGGCTGCTGGTGCTGGAGCAGCTGATCTTCCAGGCCGAGGCCGAGGTCCGCTGGCTGGACCACTGCGAGACCCGGCTCGCCCAGTACCAGGACCGGCTGGCCGAGCAGCCCGCCGCCGAGGCCGCCACCGAGGCCCCGGCCCGCCGTCGCCGTACCCGGGCCTGACGGCGCCGACCCGCCGCGGTCCCACCGGACCGCCGGCCCTTCTCCACCATCAGAACCACGTAACAGCTGGGGGAACGTTGACCGACACCTTGCCTTCCACGAGCGCCGGACCGGTGCTCCACCTCGCCGGGGTCAGCCGGGTGCACGGCCAAGGCGCCGCTCAGGTGCACGCGCTGCGCGGCATCGACCTGCAGGTGCGCGCCGGCGAGTTCGTCGCCGTGATGGGCCCCTCCGGATCGGGGAAGTCCACCCTGCTCACCCTGGCCGGCGGACTGGACAGCCCGTCCAGCGGCCGGGTGCTGGTCGAGGGGCAGTCGCTGGGCGACCTCTCCCGCAAGCGGCTGGCCCAGGTGCGCCGCCGCTCGATCGGCTATGTCTTCCAGGACTACAACCTGATCCCGGCGCTGACCGCGGCCGAGAACATCTCGCTGCCCCGCGAACTGGACGGGCTGTCCGCCCGCGCCGCCCGCCGGGAGGCGCTGGTCGCGCTGGCGGAGGTCGGCATCGACGACCTCGCCGACCGCTTCCCCGACGACATGTCCGGCGGCCAGCAGCAGCGCGTAGCGATCGCCCGGGCGCTGATCGGCGACCGGCGGCTGGTGCTCGCCGACGAGCCCACCGGCGCGCTGGACTCCACCACCGGCGAGGCGGTGCTCGCCGTGCTGCGGACGCGCTGCGACGCCGGCGCCGCGGCCATGATGGTCACCCACGAGGCCCGGCACGCCGCCTGGGCGGATCGGGTGGTCTTCCTGCGCGACGGACGGCTGGTCGACGAGACGGTGCGCCAGGACGCCGACGCGCTGCTGGTCACCGCCGCCACCAACAGCCTGAACGGGCCGGTGGCCGAATGAAGCTCTCCGCCTGGCGGCTCGCCCTGCGGATCGCCCGCCGCGACGCGCTGCGCGCCAAGGGCCGCAGCGCCCTGGTGCTGGCCATGATCGCGCTGCCGGTGCTCGGGGTGGCCGGCGCCGACGTGACCTTCCGCAGCGCCGCGCTCACCCCCGCCGAGACGGCCGACCGCCTGCTCGGCCGCTCCGACGCGCTGCTCTCGATGACCGCGCCCGGCCTGACGGTCCGCCAGGCGCCCAACCCGCAGGACGGCTCGACCACCGACGACCCGGCCAAGGGCGGCGGGAAGACCCCGGAGGCGAAGCTCAGCGCCGGCACCGATCCGCTGACCCTGGCCAAGCAGCTGCTGCCGGCCGGCTCGGTGCTGACCCCGCTGTCGAACACGGCGAACGTGCTGGCCGCCACGGTCGACGGGCAGATGCAGACCCAGACGACCGAGGCCGACCTGACCGACCCCGTCTGGCAGGGCCGGATCGTACTGACCCGGGGGCACGCCCCCGCGGCGCCGGGCGAGATCGCCGCCACCCAGCCGTTCCTGGACTCCGCGGGCCTCAAGCTCGGCGGCAGCACCGTGCTGCGCGGTCTGGGGGAGCGGCCGTTCACCATCACGGCGGTCGCCGAGTACCCGAACGACCTCAAGAACATCTCGATCGTCGGCCGGCCCGGCGAACTCTCCACCCCGGGCAAGGCGGCGCCGCCCTCCGACCGCTGGCTGGTCCGGCTGCCGGCCGGCGCGGTGCTCGACTGGCCCAAGGTGCTGGACCTCAACAAGTACGCCTTCTCGGTCACCTCTCGCGACGTCCTGCTGAACCCGCCGCCGCGCGCCGCGGTGCCGTACTTCGCGCAGGAGGACCGGCGCGGCCCGATGGGCAGCAGGTTCGACCAGACCACCATGGTGGTCCTCGGCACGGTCGTCGGGATGGCACTGCTGGAGATCGTGCTGCTCGCGGGACCGGCCTTCGCGGTCGGCGCCCGGCGCTCGCGCCGGCAGCTGGGCCTGCTCGCCGCGGCCGGCGGCGACCGCGCGCATGTGCGGTCGGTGGTGCTCGGCGGCGGCGTGGTGCTCGGCCTGGCCGGCGCGCTGACCGGCGTGCTGCTGGCCGTCGGGCTGGTGCAGCTGACCCGGCCGTGGAGCGAGCACTACGCGGGCCAGCGCTTCGGCCACCTCGCGCTGTACCCGCTCGACCTGCTGGGCATCGTCTCGATCGGCCTGGTCACCGGGCTGCTGGCCGCCGTGGTGCCGGCCGTGCAGGCCTCCCGGCAGGACGTGGTGGCGGCGCTGACCGGACGCGGCGGGGTCAAGCCGCCGTCGAAGAAGCTGGCCGTGCTCGGCCTGCTGATGCTGGCCGGCGGCGCGGCCCTGGCGCTGCTCGGCGCGACCAGGGGGTACGCCACCCGGACCACGGCGGTGCTCGGCGGCTCGATGATCGCGGAGCTCGGCATGGTCGCCTGCACGCCGATGATCATCGGCCTGTTCGGGGCGATCGGCCGCTGGCTGCCGCTCGGGCCGCGCCTGGCCCTGCGGGACTCGATCCGCCACCGGGGGCGCACGGCGCCCGCCGTGGCCGCCGTGATGGCGGCGGTGGCCGGTTCGGTGGCGGTGGGCATCTACAACACCAGCGGTGACGAGCAGAGCCGCCAGGAGTACGTCGCCTCGGCCCCGAAGGGGGCGGTCACGCTCACCGTCGGCTACGGCTCCGGCTCGGGCGGCGACCTGCTGGCCGCCCAGCAGTCGGCGGTCGAGCGCGCGATCCCGAGCCTGGGCCCCCGCGCCGACGTGCTCGCCGTCACCTACCGCGGCGACTGCCACAGCGATGCCGGCCAGTGCGGCCAGGTACAGCTCAAGCCGGTGCTCAGCTGCCCGCAGGACGGCTTCGGCGGCCCGGCCCAGGCCGGCGCCGCGGCGGACCCGCGCTGCTCCGAGCACATGTTCTACTACGGCGGCCGGTTCGGCACGGCCGTCTCCGGCGACAGCACGGTGCTGCACAACCTGTTCGCGCTGCACGACCCGGCCGCCGAGCAGGCGGTCGCGCAGGGCAAGGTGCTGGTCTTCGACCCCCGCTTCGTGGCGGACGGCAAGGTGAGCTTCAAGCTCACCGACCCCTATCCGGTGGCCGTCGGGGGGACCACCGGGCCGATGCCCGAGCCGGCCAGCCACCTGGTGACCGCCGACGCGCTGCTGTTGCCGCTCACCAAGCCGGGCGCCCAGACGTTCATGTCGCCCGAGACCGCCGTCAGGCTGGGTATGCAGACCTCGGCGGCCGGCGCGGCCTGGCTGCCGGCCGCGGTGCCCTCGGCCGGCGCGGAGCAGCGGGCCACCGCAGCGGTCGGCAAGACCGGCGGCCAGAGCTGGAACCTGGAGATCGAACGGGGTTTCAGGGCCACGCACACGCTGAACGCGCTCGGCCTGACCCTCTTCGCGGCGCTGGTCGCGCTCGGCGCGGCCGGCATCGCGACCGGCCTGGCCTCGGCCGACTCGCAGCGGGACCTCACCACCCTGGCGGCGGTCGGCGCGGCGCCGCGGATCCGCCGCACGCTCTCCGGCCTGCAGTGCGGGGTGATCGCCGCGATGGGGGCGGTGCTCGGCACGATCTGCGGGGTGGTGCCCGCGGTCGCGCTGCGCGAGATCCACGCGGCCGGCTCACCGGGCGGCTTCACCCCGCCGACCCACCTCGTGGTGGCCTTCCCCTGGCTGAACATGGGGGTCACGCTTCTCGCCCTGCCGCTGCTGGCGGCGCTGCTGGCCACCGTGCTCACCCGCTCCAAGATCACCTTGCTGCGCAGCACCGGCTGAGCAGCGAGGAGGGTGACGGAGGTTACAGCGCCCCCGCGGTCCAGGTCACGGATCGCGGGGGCGCACACCCGTACGGGAGAACTAAAGTCGTCCGTATGACGAAAACCCCGGACAGCGTCGTCCGCTCCTTCATCGACCAGCACCAGGCCGGCTTCCTGCGGGACCTCGCCGACTGGCTGCGCATCCCGTCCGTCTCCGCCGACCCGAGCCGATCGGGGGAGGTCCGCCGCTCCGCCGAGTGGCTGGCCGGCAAGCTGCGCGAGACCGGGTTCCCGGTGGCGGAGGTCTGGGAGTCGGACGGCCTGCCGGCCGTCTTCGCCGAGTGGCCCTCGGGCGAGGCCGGGGCGCCCACGGTGCTCGTCTACGGTCACCACGACGTGCAGCCGGCCGCCAAGGAGGACGGCTGGGAGACCGAGCCCTTCGAGCCCACCGTGATCGGCAACCGGCTCTACGCCCGCGGCGCGGCCGACGACAAGGGGCAGGTCTTCTTCCACACCCTGGGGCTGCGGGCCCACCTGGCGGCCACCGGCCGCAGCGCGCCGGCCGTCAACCTGAAGCTGCTGATCGAGGGCGAGGAGGAGTCCGGCTCGCCGAACTTCGGCGCGCTGATCCGCCGCGAGGCCGACCGGCTGGCCGCCGACCTGGTCTTCATCTCCGACACCGGCATGTGGGCCGAGGGCACCCCGACCGTCTGCACCGGCATGCGCGGCATCGTCGACTGCCAGGTCGACCTCTACGGTCCGGCCAGCGACATCCACTCCGGCTCCTTCGGCGGCGCGGTCCCGAACCCGGCCACGGCGGCGGCCGAGCTGGCCGCCGGGCTGCACGACGCGGACCGCCGGATCGCGATCCCCGGCTTCTACGAAGGCGTGGTCGAGCTGACCGACCGCGAGCGCGAGCTGTTCGCCAAGCTCCCGTTCGACGAGCAGGAGTGGTTGGCGGTGGCCAAGTCCGGCGCCACCGCGGGGGAGGCCGGCTTCAGCACCCTGGAGCGGGTCTGGGCCCGGCCGACCGCCGAGGTCAACGGCCTCTGGGGCGGCTACACCGGTCCCGGCCGCAAGACCATCGTGCCGGCTGACGCGCACCTCAAGCTCTCCTTCCGGCTGGTGGCCGGCCAGGACGTGGAGCGGATCGAGACCCTGGTCCGTGCCTGGGTCGCGGCGCGGATCCCGGCCGGCATCCGGCACGGCATCGTCTTCAACGCCCACACCCGCCCCTGCCTGACCCCGCTGGACCATCCGGCGCTGCAGTCCACCGTGCGGGCGATGGGGCGGGCCTTCGAACAGGAGATCCTCTTCACCCGTGAAGGCGGTTCGGGCCCGGCCGCCGACCTGCAGGACGTGCTCGGCGCACCGGTGCTCTTCCTCGGCATCTCGGTGCCCTCGGACGGCTGGCACTCGGTCAACGAGAAGGTCGAGCTGGACCTGCTGCGCAAGGGCGTGGAGGCCGCCGCCTACCTCTGGGGCGACCTCGCGGAGAACTTTCGGCCCGCCGACGGCACGCCCGCGTCCGGCGACGGCAAACCCTCGTCCATCGACGGCAACTGACGGAACCTGACGGAACCTTGATCGGGGACGGACCATCAATGAGCACCATGCCTGACGCCGAACGGCCGCTGCCGCTAGCCCTCTCCCGGGCGGGCGTCGACCGCGCGGCCCAGCACCGCCAGGACGAGCCGTGGCTGGCCGCCGCCTGGAGCCACCCCACCACCAAGGTGCTGCCGATCGCCGGCGGCGAGGCCTTCGTGGTGGACGGTGAGAGCGGTACCGAACTGGTCCTGCTGCCCTCCTTCGAGGCGCCGGCCACCGGGGACCGCTTCTTCCTGGGCACCGACGAGGAGGGCGTCTCGTACTTCGCGGTGGCCGGTGAGACGCTGCCGGGCCGGCTGGACGGCGACGCCCGCCCGGCCGGGCTGCGCGAGGTCGGCGGGAGCCTCTCGGCCCGGGACGCCGGGCTGCTGGTGCACGCCGTCGCGCTGGAGCACTGGCACCGGCTGCACAGCTTCTGCTCGCGCTGCGGGCACCCGACCGAGAAGGCCGCCGCCGGCCACCTGCGGCGCTGCACCTCCTGCGCGGCCGAGCACTACCCGCGGACCGACCCGGCGGTGATCATGCTGATCACCGACGAGCAGGACCGCTGCCTGCTGGGCCGCTCGGCGCTCTGGCCGGAGGGCCGCTGGTCCACGCTGGCCGGTTTCGTCGAGCCGGGCGAGTCGATCGAGCAGGCGGTGGCCCGCGAGGTCTTCGAGGAGGCCGGCGTGCGGGTCAGTGAGGTCGGCTACGTGGCCAGCCAGCCGTGGCCGTTCCCGGCCAGCCTGATGCTGGGCTTCATCGGGCGGGCCGCCCCGGGCGGTACCGAGATCACCGTGGACGGCGAGGAGCTCTCCGAGGCGCGCTGGATCTCCCGGGAGGAGCTGCGCGCCGGCATGGCCTCGGGCGAGGTCCTGCCGCCCTCGGGGATCTCGATCGCCCGGCACCTGATGGAGATCTGGTACGGGGAGCCGCTGCCGTCGGCCGCCCGCTGGTAGCCGGAACCGGGTAGGCGGGAAATCGAAAAGGGGGGCGTGTGGAAATCTCCACGCGCCCCCTTTCCGATTCGATCAATCGCGGACGAATATCACGCACCGCCGGACGCACTCCGGTCGGCATCCGACCGCCCTTCCGGGCCACCGCCGCCCGGGCCGAGGTCACCGTTCGCCTGCGGAGGAGCCTTGGCCCGGGGCTCCGGGTCCCGTCGCCGGGCGCACCGGGCCGTGCGCGCCCGTTCTTGGCGGATTCGGCTGAAAGGGAGCACCGGGAATCGCTACATTCCCCATGTGAGCATCTCCCGAGGAAGCGTTCCGTCCCCCAAGTACCAGCGACTGGCCGCCGACCTGCGCCGGCGGATCGCGGCCGGTGAATGGCGCGGCGAGGTCGCGCTGCCGGTGGAGACCGAGCTGGAGAAGCAGTACGGCGTGGCCCGCAACACGGTGCGGCTGGCCGTGGACGTGCTGGTCAACGAGGGCCGGCTGGTCCGGCTCCAGGGCAAGGGCACGTATCTGAAGGAGCATCCGGTCCTGGACCACCGCGCCTTCGGGCCCCCGCTCACCGAGGCCGCCGCCGTGTCGATCCCGGCCCAGCGGGACAGCCTGGCCGCGCCCAGCGCGGTCTACACCGAGGAGGCGGCCGAGGCGGGCCGGTCGCTGACGGCCGACTTCGAGATGCTGATCGTCCGGGCCCGGTCCGACGTGGCCCGGTGGCTCGGCCTGCGGCCGGGGGAGGCGGTGGTGGTCCGCCGTCAGCTGCGGCTGGTGGACCGCGAGCCCTACTCGATCGAGGAGAGCCACTACCGGGCCGGACTCGCGGCGGGCACCGCGCTGATGGAGCCGGACCAGGTGCCGGGCGGGGACGAGGAGGTGCTGGCCGCGCTGGGCCGCACCGAGATCGGCGCGGTCGACCAGCTGGTCTCCCGGATGCCCGGCCCCGAGGAGTCGCAGTGGTTCCAGGGCGGCCCCGGCGTCCCGCTGCTGGTCCAGACCCGGGTCACCTACGACGGGCGCGGGCCGGTCCGGGTGATCGAGACGCGCTACTCGGCGGACCGCTGCCGGCTGGTCTACGCACTGGGCGAACTCACGGCCCGCCCCCGTCCCTGACGGCCCTCGACGGACCGTCAGGGACGGGCGCCGGTACTCAGCCGGCCAGCGCCGCCTGGACCTGGCGCACGCTCGGGTTGGTCAGGGTGACCGGCTCGCCGCCGCCGACCGGGACGATCTGCAGGGTCGGGACCACCTGGTTGCCGTTGTTCACCGACTCCACGTAGGCGGCGGACTGCGGGTCCTGCTCGATGTTGACCTCGGTGTAGCCGATGCCCTCGCGGTCCAACTGCTTCTTCAGACGGTCGCAGTAGCCGCACCAGGTGGTGCTGTACATCGTGACGCTGCCGGACATCGAGGGGGCTCCTTCGCCAGGGGGACGGGCTGTCCCGCAGCACAACGCGCGGCGCGGGCCGCTCATTCCGCGCCCCTTCGGCGCGCTGTCCGTGCGCCGTTTCCGCGGTTGTTTCCCGACCTGTTTCCCGGGCTGTTTCCCGCTCGGGTCCCGGCCTGGGTCCCCGCCGTTTGCTTGGGACCGGGCCGATCGTCGTACCGGGCCTGTGGACAACGCCCGGCGAAATGTCCCTGCGGCCTGTCAGGATGTCCGGACCGGCCCGCGCCCCGCACGCAGCGACCCGCGGGGGCCTGCCCGGCGGGCTGAGAGGATGGGCAGTATGCAGGAAGAGTTCTTGACCGGCGACCCGTACGAGACCCAGCTGCCCGGCCTGTCCGGGGGCGGTTCGGGCACTGCGGCCGCGGCGGGGGGCTACGGCGGCCGCCCGAGCGACCCGGACGCGGTGCTGGCCGGGCTCGACCCCGAGCAGCGCGCGGTCGCCACCGCCCTGCACGGGCCCGTCTGCGTCCTCGCGGGCGCCGGCACCGGCAAGACCCGGGCGATCACCCACCGGATCGCCTACGGGGTGCGCAGCGGCGTCTTCCAGCCCGCCCAGGTGCTGGCGGTCACCTTCACCGCGCGTGCCGCGGGCGAGATGCGCGGGCGGCTTCGCCAGCTCGGCGCCGAGGGCGTGCAGGCCCGCACCTTCCACTCCGCCGCGCTGCGCCAGCTCCAGTACTTCTGGCCGCGCGCGGTCGGCGGCGAGGTGCCCCGGCTGCTGGAGCGCAAGGTCCAGCTGGTCGCCGAGGCGGCCGGCCGCACCGGCCTGCGGGTGCAGCGCACCGAGCTGCGGGACCTGACCAGTGAGATCGAGTGGGCCAAGGTCACCCAGATCGTCCCCGACGACTACCCCGTGGCGGTCGTCAAGTCCGGCCGCGAGGCCCCGCGCGACCCGGCCGAGATCGCCCGCGTCTACGCCACCTACGAGCAGACCAAGCGCGACCGCAACGTGATCGACTTCGAGGACGTGCTGCTGCTCACCGCCGCGATCCTGGAGGACCGCCCGGAGATCGCCGAACGGGTCCGCGGCCAGTACCGCCACTTCACGGTCGACGAGTACCAGGACGTCTCGCCGCTCCAGCAGCGCCTGCTCGACCAGTGGACCGGCGGCGGTGGCGCCAGCCTCTGCGTGGTCGGCGACGCCAGCCAGACCATCTACTCCTTCACCGGCGCCACCCCGTCCTACCTGCTGAACTTCCGGCACAAGCACCCGGACGCGACCGTGGTGAAGCTGGTCCGCGACTACCGCTCCACCCCGCAGGTGGTCCACCTGGCCAACGGCCTGCTCGCGCAGGCCCGCGGCGAGGCCGCCCGGCACCGGCTGGAGCTGGTCTCGCAGCGCGAGGCCGGCCCCGAGCCGGTCTACGTCGAGTACCAGGACGAGCCGACCGAGGCGGAGACCACCGCGCAGCGGATCAAGGAGCTGATGGCCAAGGGGGTGCGGGCCAGCGAGATCGCGGTGCTGTTCCGCACCAACGGCCAGTCCGAGGTCTACGAGCAGGCGCTGGCCGACCTCGGGCTCGCCTACCAGCTCAAGGGCGCCGAGCGGTTCTTCGAGCGGCCGGAGGTGCGCGAGGCCGGCCTGCTGCTGCGCGGCGCGGCCCGGGCGGGCAACGACCCGGTCACCGTGGACGCACCCGACCTCGCGGCCGAGGTGCGCGCCGTGCTGGGCACCCGGGGTTTCACCCCGACCCCGCCGGCCGGCTCCGGCGCCGTCCGCGAGCGCTGGGAGTCGCTGGCCGCGCTGGTCCGGCTCGCCGAGGAGTTCGAGGCCGGCCGCCGCTCGGCGGGCGAGCCGGCGGACCTGGCGGCCTATGTGGGCGAGCTGGACGCCCGGGCCGCCGCCCAGCACGCGCCGGCCGTCGAGGGCGTCACGCTGGCCTCGCTGCACGCCGCCAAGGGCCTGGAGTGGGACGCCGTCTTCCTGGTCGGCCTCACCGAGGGCACCCTGCCGATCATCTACGCCAAGACCGACGAGCAGCTGGAGGAGGAGCGCCGGCTGCTCTACGTCGGCGCCACCCGCGCGCGGGTGCACCTCTCGCTCTCCTGGGCGCTGTCGCGCTCCCCCGGGGGGCGCGCGAGCCGCAAGCCCTCGCGCTTCCTGGACGGCCTGCGGCCGGGCTCCGGCTCGGCCGGGGGGCGCTCAGGCGGCGGTGGAAGCCGGGGGAGTGTGACGGGTGGCGCGGAGCGCTCGGCCCCCCGCAAGGCCCGCGGGCCGGTCAAGTGCCGGGTCTGCGACCGCACCCTCACCGAGGCCGTGGAGCGCAAGCTGCGCCGCTGCGAGGACTGCCCCTCCTCGATGGACGAGGGGCTCTACGAGCGGCTTCGCGAGTGGCGGGCCGGGCAGGCCAAGAAACACGGCGTGCCGGCCTACGTGGTCTTCACCGACGCCACCCTGATGGCGATCGCCGAGGACGTCCCGTCCAGTACCCGGGAGCTGACCCTGATTTCCGGGGTCGGTGCCATGAAGCTGGACAAGTACGGTGCTGCCGTGCTGTCGTTGTGCGCGGGGGAAGAGCCCGAGGAGGAGTCGGCCGAGCCGGCGGACCACCTCGCGGGCGAGGCCTCCGGCGACGCCGCGCGGGCCCCCGAGGAGGAGGCTCCGCAGGAGGAGCCGGGAGACTTCCCGGAAGACTCCTGAAACTCGCCGGAAAAATAGTTTGCGCGCTGTGCATGGTGCGCAATAGCCTGCCGGAGCGGTCAAGGGGACGAGACCGCAAGCCGCTCGGGGTCACTCCTGACACGGCTTTCTCCTGCGTACCACCTGCTTCACCTGGGCTTGGCAGACAGGCGCTTGACCGACAGACATCCGAACAGCCGGAACCCGGGGAACCGGGCACCGCGAGACGCCGAGAGGAGGCGATGACAGTGCAGACCACGAAGATGCTCACCAAACTGACTGGCCAGTCCGTCGTTGCCGCTTCGCTGCGTCTCACCTCCGCGGGTCTTCTCGCGGGTGGAGTCTCGCTGTCCGGCGTCCGCGGCGGTCTGGATCTCGGTGGCACGAGTGCCGAGACCGGTCTGTCCCTCGGTTGGGCCACGGTCGAGGTCGGTTCCGTTCGCGTCGTCCCCGTGATGCGCGACGAGCGACCGACCAGGGCATCGAAGGCAGTGGAAGCGGCGGCCAAGCATGGCGCTTATCTGCAGGCCGTCGGTGCCGGAGCCACCCAGAAGCAGAACGAGCAGCTGATCAACCAGGCCAAGGCCGCCTTTATCGGCGCCGGGGCCATCCGGATCCGGGCCTTCCGCGGGCCTGAACCCTGGAGAGAGCGAACCTGAGGAACCCTCAGGTCGGCACCTTCTCCAGGGCCGCGGAACCCGTACACCGGGATCCGCGGCCCTTCTGTTTTGTCCGGTACGACAGACCACCAGGCCCTTCGGGGCCTCCGGTCCAGCCCACCAGTCAGCTGGACCGGAACCAGATCTCCAGACGAGGAAGACGCCCACAGTGTCCACGGTCATCACACCGCCCCTCCCGTCCGTACCGCTCACAACACAACTGATGCCGACAGCGCCCACCAAGGTCGCGCTCGCTCCAGTCCCCCCTCCGGAAGGCTCTCTCATGCAGATCACCGCTCTCGACGACGCCGAGGCCCTCGGCACCCCGATCCCGTGTCGCGCCTTCGACCCCGAGGTCTTCTTCGCGGAGACCCCGGCCGACGTCGAGTATGCGAAGTCCCTCTGCGGCACCTGCCCGGTCAAGGAGGCCTGCCTGGCCGGCGCGCTCGACCGGCGTGAGCCGTGGGGCGTCTGGGGTGGCGAGCTCTTCGTGCAGGGCGTCGTGGTGGCCCGGAAGCGGCCGCGTGGCCGTCCGCGCAAGACCGAGGTCGCAGCGTGAACCCGGCGCCCCGAGCAGCGATGGCCCACCGGGATTGCCCCCCGGCGGCCGACGCCCTGCGCCACTCCGTCCGCATCGCCGCCGCCCAGGCCGATGCCGCAGTACTGACCATCCATCCGACGACGCATCACGAGCAGGACCACCACATGACCATCACCCCCGAGCCCGCCGCCCGCACCGCGCAGACCACCGAACTCTTGATCCAGAACAGGACCCTCGAGATGCATCTCCTTCATGAAGACCTGGCCCGTGCCCATGTCCAACAACGCCTCCAGGAGGCGGAGCACGAACGCCTCGCGCTGCGGGCGATCCGGGCGCACAAGCTGAAGCGGCGCGCCGAGCGTGCCTCGCTGCGTGCCCGCAAGGCGCTGGCCGTCGCCCTGATGTGATCCGCCTGATGTGATCCGCACCGCCACCGGACCCCCTCCCCTGCGGGCCCGGCGGACGGACGCCCCGACCCGGCTCGGCCCGATGCGGCCGGCCCGGTTGGCACGGTCTGGACGGTCTGGACGACGTGCTGTCGACGACGCGACGTGATCGACACGCCGGTAACGGTGCGTCAGGAACGGTGCGTCAGGAACGACGCGTCAGGAACGGCACGTCAGTAACGACGCCTCAGGAACGAAACGTCAGGAACGAAACGCCAGGAATGGCGCGTCAGGAACGAACGCCCTCAACGACACGATGGCCGCCACCCGACAGGGTGGCGGCCATCGCCGTGTCCGCGCGCGCCACCGAAGTGGCTTCCGCGGTGGCTCCCGTTGCGGTACGGAGCGGCTACGACGCGGCGAAGCCGGGGAGCTGGGCGAGCATCTCGGCCCGGAACGGGGCCTTGGCGCCGAGCTGGCAGAGCACCCCGATGGTGCTCAGGGTGACGCGGTGGATCAGCAGGTAGTCCGGCGGCAGGTTGAGCTGCTTGCCCAGGTTGTAGGCGGGCGAGCGCGGATCAGCGATCCGGGCCGCCTGGGCGCGCATCCAGGTCCGGGTGAAGTGGAAGTCGTCCACCGCCGCGGGCTCGATGATCGGACGCAGGTAGTCCAGCACCGCCTCCGGATCGAGCGCGATCGAGGGTTTCACGAATCCCTCGTCCCGCAGCATGTCCAGGACACCCACCGCGTCGTCGGCCAGCGCCATCCGCAGCGAGTCGCCGATCGGGCGGGGCAGTCCGCCCGGCAGCCGGTCCACGGTGCCGAAGTCCAGCACCCCCAGGCGCCAGCCCTCCACCGGGCCGTCGTCCTTGATCAGCCGGAAGTTGCCCGGGTGCGGATCGGCGTGCAGCAGACCCGTCCGGGCGGGCCCGGCGAAGAGGAAACGGGCCAGCAGGTGCCCGGCCCGGTCGCGCTCGGCCTGCGTGCCCTTGGTGATCACCTCGGCGAGCGGCGTGCCGTCCAGCCATTCGGTGATCAGCACCTGGTCGACCTGGGCGACCACGCCGGGCACCACGATGTCCGGATCGCCGACGAACTCCTCGGCGTGTACCCGCTGGGCCTCGGCCTCCAGGGCGTAGTCGAGTTCCTCCGCGACCCGGCTGCGCAGCTCGGTGATCAGCGGCTTGATGTCCAGCCCCGGGATCAGCGGCCCGACCAGCCAGGCCACCCGGCTCAGCTGGCCGAGGTCGGCGAGCAGCGCCTCGCCGGCCCCCGGGTACTGGATCTTGACCGCCACCTCCCGTCCGTCCTGCCAGACCGCGCGGTGCACCTGCCCGATCGAGGCGGCGGCCGCCGGCCGCTCCTCGAAGCTGCGGAAGTGCGAGCGCCAGTCCTTGCCGAGCCGCTCGGACAGCGCGGTGCGCACGCTCGCGGCCGGCATTGGCGGTGCGGCGTCCTGCAGCTTCGTCAACGCGGCCCGGTAGGGACCCGCGACCTCCTCCGGCAGGGCTGCCTCGAAGACCGAGAGGACCTGGCCGAACTTCATCGCTCCGCCCTTGAGCTCGCCGAGGACCTTGAAGAGCTGGTCCGCGGTGGCCTGCTGGAGCTCGGCGGTGACGGCCTCGGCCGACCGGCCGCCGATCCGCTTGCCGAGCCCGAGGGTGGCCCGTCCCGCAATCCCCAGCGGCAGGGCGGCCAGCCTCGCGGTACGGGTCACAGCCTTGCGCGGAAGATCGCTCACCCGGGGCCTCCCAATCGAACGTGTGCCGACAGTAGCCGCGGCTGCGGCGACTGGAGTTCGGCGGTCACTAGGCCATTGTGCCCGCTCCACCGCGGGCCCCGGCCGAGAATTCCGGCCGGGCCGACGACGCCCCGAACCCCGCCCGTCGCCCGGGCGGAATCGGCCCCCGCGGCGGGGCCGGACAGGGCTCGCTGCCAGGGCGGACACGGCCTTGCACGCGCCCGCTCCCAGGGCTGAACCGGGCCCTGTGGCGGGGCTGGACCGCGCTGGCCGCCAGGGGGAACCAGGCCCGCCCACGGCCTGGCCCGCGCCCGTCGCGAGGGCGGAGCGGCCCTGCCCAACGGTCTCGCCCGCGCCCGGCAGGAGGACGGTGGCGCGGCCCTGCCCGCACCCGGCACGCGCCCGTCCCCAGGAGGAGCGGGCCCTGTGGACGGGCCGCGCTGCCTCCCGGCGAGGTGCGCGGGCCGTCCTCGCGGGCGAGCCCGCCCGGCCCGTCGGACGGTGGGGGCCCGCTCACCAACCCGCGCCGCCCTGGCGGCCTGACGGCTGGTCAGCAGGCCGTGCCCCCGTCGTCAGCGCCAGAAGCAGCCGCAGTCGGGGTGCGGCGGCAGGCGAAGCCGGCGGACCATCCCGTCGGCGGCCGAGACCTCGCACCAGCCGTCGATACTGGGCGGCCGGTCACCGTCGAGATGGAGCAGCGCGTGCAGCCCGGCCAGGCCCGCCACCGCCGACGCCACCGCGCCGTCACAGGCCGGCTCGCGCGGCCGGCCGGGGCCCTCGGCGGCGAGCTGGGCCAGCAGTTGCGGCCAGGCGCCGTCCCGGTCCGTCCGGGCCAGCGCGACGCAGCCGCCGCAGGCCGAGGCGCCGGGCAGGACCAGCGGCCCGACCACGCCGAGGTGCTCGACCACCCCGACGTAGAGGTGCGGGACGTCGGCCCGCATCAGCTGCCTGGCCTGCACCGCGTCCCCCGCGAAGGCGCCGGTGCCGTCGCGCGGGGCGAGGATCACCAGATCGGGTGGCGCCCCGCGATCGGGCGGCGCGGCGTCGGGGACGGCCCCGGCCAGCGGCGCGCCCGCCGCCCGCCGGACGGCCTCGCGGGCCGCGGCGGCCCGGGACCGCCCGATGTCCTGGACCGGGATTCCGGCCGGCGCGCAGTCCCCGGCCGTCACCCGCCCCTGGTCGGCCACCTCGACCGTGCCGACCCCGGCGGCCGCCAGCACCGCGGCCACCGCCGCCCCGATCCGCCCGGCACCGCGCACCTCGACCCGCGCCGTGAAGCGGCGCCGCAGCACCCGCGCCCCGTCGCCCGGGGCGGGGTGGAGCAGCGAGAGCGAGGCGAGGTCGGGGCCCAGCAGCTCCCGCCGCAGCTGCGAGTACCCGGCCAGCGCCTGCTCGGCGGCCAGCGTGTCGTCCAGCAGGCCGGCTCCCTCCAGCGAGCGCAGCGCCTCGTCCACGTAGCCGGGGGCCAGGCCGAGCCCCTCGCTCGCCTGGGTCACCGCGGGTCTGTCCCGCTCGCCGTCGAGGAGGCCGAGAAAGGCGCAGAAGAGCGCGTCGGCGTGATCGACAACGTGGGCGCGTTCGGGTGCTGTCCCGAATTGGAGGGCCTGCTGGTCCCGCCAGGCCCGGGACAGGCCGGCCTTGAGTGTCGGGCGCATGGCCGTCCCCCTTTCTCTGGTCACACCTCGAAGCCGCTTTATGACTCCTGGTGATGCCAGCATGCCGGACCTGCGGTAATTCAGGAAGCCAGTTATCCACAGCCCTGTGGATATGAATTGACGATCATTAAAGTCTTTGTGGCATTCACGATCACCGGTGAAAAGAATTCGGCCACGGCAGCGGACTTCTGTCACCGGCACCCGGTAACGTCGTGTGCCATGGCAGCCGAACGGGACTCCCAATCCTCGGCGTCGCCTCGGCGTGCCCGTGCAGCTGCCGGGTCGGGGGTTGCGACGCCAGGGACGCGCGTGCGACCAGGATCCGCACCCCCGGGTGCGCCACCGCCCGCGCCGGCGGCGCCACCGCAGCCGGCCCCCGTGGGGCAGACCCCCGAAGGGCAGGCCAAGGTCGGGCAGACCAAGGTCGAGGTCCGGCGCAGCGCCCGCCGCAGCCGCACCGTCTCGGCCTACCGCGAGGGCGACCGGACGATCGTGCTGATCCCGGCCCGGATGTCCGCCGCCGAGGAGCAGCGCTGGGTCACCCAGATGCTGGACCGGCTGGCCGCCCAGGAGAGCCGCCGGACCCTCGGCGACGACGCGCTGGCGGACCGCGCGCGCCGCCTCTCCGCGGCCTATCTGAGCGGCCGGGCCGAGCCCGACCAGGTCCGCTGGGTCACCAACCAGAACTCCCGCTGGGGCTCCTGCACCCCCAGCGAGCGCACCATCAGGCTCTCCCACCGCCTGCAGGGCATGCCCGAGTACGTGCTGGACTACGTCCTGCTGCACGAGCTGGCGCACCTGCTGGTCCCGGACCACGGCCCGCGCTTCTGGGCGCTGCTGGAGTCCTACCCGCGCACCGAGCGGGCCCGCGGCTACCTGGAGGGGGTCGCCGCCGCGGCCCGGCTCCCGCACATCCCCGGCGCCCGCGCCGCCGAGCCGCAGACCGAGCCGGACCCGTGCGAGTGACAGAAGGCCGAGCCGAACCCGTGGGAGTGACCACTGGTCGAGCCTGACCCGTGCGAGTGAACGGCGGTCAGACGGAGGTCAGCTCGCGGGCCCGGGCCACCAGGGCGCGGACCGAGCCGTCGGTCAGCTCCGGCAGCCGGTCGTAGTCGAACCAGCGCAGGTCGAGCGACTCCTCGCTGATCAGCTCCTGGGTGCCGGCCTCGGCCACCGCGACGTACTGCACGTCCAGGTGGGTGTTCTCCGGCCGGTCCTTGCCGGTGCAGCGGACCTGGTGGCGGTCGAGCATGACCGGTGCCGGGCCGCCATCGGCGGTCTCCAGCAGCCGCAGGCCGGCGATCCCGGACTCCTCGGTGGCCTCCCGCAGTGCGGCGGCGGCCAGCGTCTGGTCACCCGGCTCGCAGTGGCCGCCCATCTGCAGCCAGAGCCCGACCTTGGGGTGCAGGGTCAGCAGCACCCGCCCGCCGGCCGGGTCCACCACCACGGCGCTGGCCGTGATGTGCGCGGGCAGGCAGGAGCGCCAGAGGCCGTCCTGATGCGCCGTCAGGTGCGTGAGGTAGTCGCGCCGCAGCCGGTCCTGGTCGGCGTCGGCGGCCGTCCAGGAGCTCAGCGTGCGGACGGCGTCGGCGTGGATCATGCGCTCGGGTCGTCCTTCTGCTCGTCGTCCTCGGCGTTCTTGGAGTCCTTCGCGTTCTTGGAGCCCTCGGCCCCCTTGGAGCCCTCGGCCCCCTTCGAGTCCTCGGCGCCCTTCGAGTCCTTGCCGTCGCCCGCGGCGGCCTCGCCGAGCAGCTTGTCGATCGCGTCGAAGTCGATGCCGCCCTCGGCCGGCTCCTCGGCGCCGCGGTGCACGAAGCCGTCCGGGTCGTCCAGGTCGGTCGCGGTCGGGAGCATGTCGGGGTGCTGCCAGAGCGCGTCGCGGCCGTCGACGCCGCGGGCGTCGGCGAGCGAGGCCCAGAGCCGGGCGGCGTCGCGCAGCCGGCGCGGGCGCAGCTCCAGGCCGACCAGGGTGGCGAAGGTCTGCTCGGCCGGGCCACCGGTGGCCCGGCGGCGGCGCAGCGTCTCGCGCAGCGCGCCGGCCTGCGGCAGGTGCGGTTCGGCGGCGGCGTGCACCACCGCGTCGACCCAGCCCTCGACCAGCGCGAGCGCCGTCTCCAGGCGGGCCAGCGCGGCCTTCTGCTCGGGGGTGTCCTCGGGCTGCAGCAGGCCGTTCGCGAGCGCCTCCTGCATGGCCTCCGGGTTCTCCGGGTCGAGCCGGCCCATCAACTCCTCCATCCGGGAGGTGTCGACCTTGATGCCGCGCGCGTACGCCTCGACGGCGCCGAACAGGTGCGCCCGCAGCCACGGCACGTGGGCGAAGAGCCGCTGGTGGGCGGCCTCGCGCAGGGCCAGGTAGAGCCGCACCTCCTCGACCGGCACGCTCAGGCCCTCGCCGAACTCGGCGATGTTCTGCGGGAGCAGCGCGGCCTTGCCGGCCGGGGCGAGCGGCAGGCCGACGTCGGTCGAGCCGAGCACCTCGGCGGCCAGCGCGCCGAGCGCCTGCCCGATCTGGGTGCCGAACATCGCGCCGCCCATCGAGCGCATGACGCCCATCAGCGGCCCGGCCATCGCCTGCATCTCCTCGGGCAGCACTCCGCCCATGGCGCCCGCGACCCGCTCGGCGACCGGGTCGACGAGCTCCTTCCAGACCGGCAGGGTGGCCTCGATCCACTCCGCGCGGCTCCACGCCACCGCCGTGCCGGCGCCGGACGGGAACTCGGTGCTGGAGTCCAGCCAGAGGTCCGCCAGCCGGACGGCCTCGGCCACGGCCGAGCGCTCGGCGCCGCTCACCGAGCGGTCCTTGGCCTTGCCCTCCAGGGGCTCGGCCACCACGGTCTGCCGGGCGATGTCCTTGGCCAGCTCCCAGTTCACCGGTCCGCCGTCGAACGACAGCATCTGCCCGAGCTGCTGGAAGGCGGCGCCCAGGTCGTTCGGGTTCATGCCGCCCATCATGGCGGCGAAGGGGTTGTCGGCACCCGGGCCGCCCGCCCCGCCCGCGCCGAAGAGCGCGCCGAACGGGTTGCCACCGAAGCCGAACGGCGAGGGCTGCGACGGCTGCGAGGACTCGCCCTCGTCCTTGCCGGACTTACCAGCCTGGTCCTTGCCGTCCTCGGGCTCCTCGGGCGGGACACCGAATCCGAAGGGGAGGTCGCTCACGGGTTCCTCGATCTGGTCGGCCGTCACGCGCGGGTGGTGTGGCGGGAAATGCAATGGGGGGACTGCAGGTGGGAGGCCGTTTCCGGGTGGGCGGGCCCGCGCCGGGTGCACCGCCGGGCCCTGACCTCGGGCAGGATGGACGGTACGTGACACTCGTACGTACGCACATAAGCTAACCGTGGAGGATGGTCGGTGAGTTCCCCGCCCTCGGACGTTCGCTCTGGGCTGACCGGAGGCGAGGAGGCCCAGGCGGCCTCCGGGTCACCGTCCCCAGCCTACGGCGGACGGCCGCTCACCGTCGCTGTCACCGGCGCAGCCGGCGTGCTGGGCGAACGGCTCGCGACCCGGCTGGTCGGCTCGCCCGGAGTGCGCAAGGTGCTGGCCATCGACGACCGGCGCGGCGAGGTGCCCGGCGTGCAGTGGCGGGTGCTGGACGTCCGCGACCCGGCGGTGGCCGAGCGGCTGCGCGGGGTCGACGTGGTGGTGCACCTGGCGATGGACCTCGGCATGGAGTCCGACCCGCGGGCCCGCAGCGCGTACAACGTCCGGGGCGCGCAGACCGTGCTGACCGCTTCGGCGGCCGCCGGCGTGCACCGGGTGGTGCTCTGCACCTCGGCGATGGTCTACGGCGCGCTGCCGGACAATGAGGTGCCGCTCGCCGAGGACTCCGAACTGCGGGCCACCGAGGAGGCCAGCCTGGTCGGCGACCTGCTGGAGATCGAGCGCCTGGCCCGGCGGGCGCCGCGCGCCCACCCGGGTCTGCAGGTCACCGTGCTGCGCCCGGCCGTGGTGGTGGGCCCCGGTGTGGACACCGTGCTGACCCGGCACTTCGAGGCGCCCCGGCTGCTGGTGGTGGCCGGCTCCCGCCCGTGCTGGCAGTTCTGCCATGTGGACGACCTGGCCGCCGCCCTGGAGTACGCGGCGCTCGGCCTGGTGGAGGGCGAGGTGACGGTCGGCTGCGACGGCTGGCTGGAGCAGGAGGAGGTCGAGGCGCTCTCCGGCATCCGCCGGATGGAGCTGCCGGCCGCCCTCGCGCTCGGCACCGCGGCCCGGCTGCACCGGCTCGGGCTGACCCCGGCGCCGGCCGGGGACCTGGCGTACACCATGTACCCCTGGGTGGTCTCCGGCAGCCGGCTGCACGAGGCGGGCTGGCGGCCGCGGTACGGCAACGAGGAGGTGCTGGCCGAGCTGCTCGCCCAGGTCTCCGGCAAGCACGCGGTGGCCGGCCGCCGGCTGGGCGGCAAGGAGGCCGCCACCAGTCTGGGGGCGGCGGGCGCGACGGTGGCCCTGGTCGGCACCGCGGCACTGGTCCGCCGGGCCCGCAAGCGCCGGGGGCTCTGAGCGGGCGGCGTGGCGCCGATCGGCCTTTGGACAATCCGTCAATCGCTCCGGGCCGAGGGCATGGGCAATCATGGGGAGTATGTCCGAGAACCACGACCCCATCCGCCTGCTCGCGATCCGCGAGACCCCGCTCTCCCTCGACGAGGTGTACGCGGCCGTCGGTGACGACGCGGCCGGCGGGACCACCGTCTTCGTCGGCACGGTCCGCGACCACGACGGCGGCAAGTCGGTCTCCGCGCTGGAGTACAGCGCGCACCCGAGCGCCGAGCAGGAGATGCGCCGGATCGCGGAGAAGGTGGTCGCCGACTTCCCGGTCCGCGCGCTGGCCGCGGTGCACCGGATCGGCCGGCTGGAGATCACCGACGCGGCCGTGATCGTCGCGGTCTCCTGCCCGCACCGCGGCGAGGCCTTCGCGGCCGCCCGCAAGCTCATTGACGACCTCAAGCACGAGGTGCCGATCTGGAAGCACCAGGTCTTCACCGACGGCGAGGAGGAGTGGGTCGGCGCCGGCTCCTGCTGACCTGTTTGGCCCTGCTCCGGTCATACGAATACGCCCGAGGGGTGGCGGTCCTGCGGCTGCCGTAACTCGAATGGCGCCACAGCCGTTCTCTCTCCAGGCGGTTAATGTGCTGATAGGCACGATGAGCTGGGAGTAGGAATATGGCTGCGCTCGCCTGGTTGGGCATCCCCGTCGTCGCGGCCCTGGTCGCCACCCTCTGGGCGATCTGGGCCGCCCGTCCGCCGCGAGCCACCAGTGACGGCGCCTCACTCGCCGAACACCAGCGCTTCCAGGCGGCCATGGAGCGCACCACCGGCGCCTCCCGGCCGCCGCAGGGGCCCGGTCGCTGAGGTCCGCGCGAGCGCCCGCCGGCTGCGGCCCGGCGGGCGCTCGCGCGGACCGGTCCCGTACTGTCGTGGCATGCCACGCCGCTCAGCGACGATGCTCGCCGCCACCCTGCTGCTCATAGCGCTGCTCTGCGTCTCCGTGCTGTTGAAGGTGCCGTACACGCAGCTGAGCCCCGGTCCGACGTACAACACGCTCGGCGCGCAGGACAAGTCCGGAGTCCCGGTGATCAGCATCACCGGCCACCAGACCTATCCCACCAGCGGGCACCTCAACATGACGACGGTGCAGGTCACCGGTGCCAGCTACGAGCCGAGCCTGGTCTCGGTGGTGGTCGGCTGGATGCGGGACGACGTGCTGGTGGTCCCGCACGACAACATCTACCCGAAGCACCAGACCGACCAGCAGGCCCAGCAGCAGAACGCGGAGGAGTTCGCCTCCTCCCAGGACAGCGCGAAGACCGCCGCGCTCACCCAGCTGGGCATTCCGGTGGGTACCGAGGTGATCGTCTCCTCGGTGGTGGCCGGCGGCCCGTCCGAGGGCAAGCTGCACGCGGGTGACCAGATCGTCGCGGTGGACGGGACGAAGGTCACCGACGCGAGCCAGGTCGCCCCGCTGATCACCAAGCACAAGGCCGGCGACACCGTGGTCTTCACGGTCGTGCCGCACGGCAAGGACAGCGCGACCCCGAACCCGGCCGACGAGACCCAGGTCCCGATCGTCACGGTGAAGGCCCCGGACGACGACCGGGCGCTGGTCGGCATCTCGCCCGGGACCACCCACACCTACCCGTTCAAGATCGACATCGGGCTGCAGGACGTCGGCGGGCCGAGCGCCGGCCTGATGTTCTCGCTGGGCATCATCGACAAGCTGAGCCCCACCGATCTGACCGGCGGCAAGTTCGTGGCCGGCACCGGCACGATCGGCGACGACGGCAAGGTCGGCCCGATCGGCGGTATCTCGATGAAGGTGATCGCCGCCCGCGACGCCGGCGCCCGGTACTTCTTCACCCCGAGCGACAACTGCGCCGAGGCGAGCAAGAACACCCCGAGCGGGCTGCGGCTGATCAAGGTGGACACGCTGGACGGCGCGCTCAAGGCGCTGGACCAGGTCCGGGCCGGCCAGGACGCGGCACTGCCCTCCTGCACCGGCTCCTGACGCACCGACGGGCCGGGGCCGCAGCGGCCCCGGCCCGTCGAGCGGGTTGCTAGGAGAAGGTCGCCAGCAGCGCCTTGGTCAGGCCCGGCACCAGGTCGGGGCCGGTCAGCACCTCGCGCGGGATGTCCTTCTGGCGCAGCCGCAGCGCGGTCTCGCGCTTGCCGTCGCGCAGCACGGCGGCGGTGATCCGGACCTCCTGGCGGTCCGGGTGGTTCGCCACCCAGGCGGCGATCTCGCTCTCCGAGGCCTTGGTCGGGCGGCTCTTCTCCGCGCCCGGCGGGAGCATCAGCCGCTCGACCACCAGGGCGCAGCCGGAGACCATGTCCGGCCAGGCGATGGTGCCGAGGAACTCGTCCAGCGCCATGCCGGCCG
>FTKT01457715.1_pt1 | contig 30385 bp, 29 predicted proteins | sample 1658271 | NCBI WGS metagenome assembly FTKT01 (sample SAMEA3914811, study PRJEB12502) | metagenome | biome: forest; material: soil | place: Canada | collected 2011-08-04 | depth 0.3 m | reverse complement strand
GCGCGGCCGGCCTCGGCCCGGACCACCTCCGGGTGGATCAGCAGGCCCGCCGGGTAGCCGCCGAATGCCTGCTCGAAGACCAGGTCCAACCGCCGCCGCGCCGCGTGCTCCAGCTCGGAGAGCGGGCGCAGCGAATCCTCGGCCGGCAGCCAGGCCGCGACCGGTACCAGCACCGCGTCCCGCCGGCGCGCCTCGTCGACCGCCCGGTACACCGCGGCCAGGCTCCCCACCGAGCCGCTCACCCCGACAATGACCCGCTCACCCTCGGTCATGGCCTTCGCTCCTCAGTCCGGCGGCCGGGCCGGCCGCTCTGCCTCCATTGGATCGCCGCAGGCCACGGTCCGGGCACCGCCTTGACGAAGGCCGTACGGTCCGCGCTCCGTCCTTGACGCCTCCTTGACGGGAGGTCAGTGCCCCGGCCCGTCCCGGTGCAGCAGGAGCAGCGCCGCGTCGTCCTCGGCCTCCAGCCGCTCGCTCAGCGTGTCCCGGACGTGGTCGGCCAGCGCCGGCATACTCGCCGGGCCGGCCGCCAGCACGGCGGCGAGCCGGTTCAGGCCCTCGTCCAGGTCCTCCCCCGGCCGCTCCACCAGGCCGTCGCTGTAGAGCAGCAGGGTGTCGCCGGGCGCGAGGTGGAAGGTGGTGCGCGGGTAGGTCGCCAGGCTCCAGTCGGTCGGCAGGCCCAGCGGCGGGCCGCCGGCCACCTCGATCCGCTCCACCGTGCCGTCCGCGTGCCGCACCAGCGGCGGCAGGTGCCCGGCGTTGGCCGCGTGCACCGCGCCGGTGGCGAGCGAGACCTGCGCGTACAGGCAGGTGGCGAAGCGGTCCGCGTGCAGCTCGGCGAGGAAGGTCGAGGCGCGGGCCAGCACGCTCTCGCTGGCGTGGCCCTCGGCCGCGTAGGCGGTCATCGCGATCCGCAGCTGGCCCATGATCGCGGCGGCCTCGGTGTCGTGGCCCTGGACGTCGCCGATCGCCACCCCCACCCGGCCGTCGGCCAGCTGGACGGCGTCGTACCAGTCGCCGCCGATCCAGGTGCCGACCCGGGCCGTGCGGTAGCGCACCGCGAGGCTGCCGCCGGTCGGTGTCGGCAGCCGGCGCGGCAGCATCGCGTTCTGCAGGCCGGCCGCGATCTCCCGCGACTGGTCCACCAGCATGGCCCGCTGCAGCGACTGGGCGATGGCGCTGGAGAGCGCCGTCAGCAGGGTGCGGTCCTCGCTGGTGAAGCTGCGCTTGCCCTCGTAGACCAGCGCGAGCGCGCCGATCGGGCGGCCCTGGGCGATCAGCGGCAGGAAGGCGGCCGCGGTGGCCCGGCTGCTGCCCAGGTGCTCGGCCACCTTGGGGTAGCGGGCTACGAAGGCCTCGCGGGAGGTGAAGAAGGCCGGCTCGCCGGAGCGCACCACGTCGTTCAGCGGCCAGGCCTCGGTCAGCCGGGCCCGCTGGACGGCCTGGATCCGGACGTTCACCTCCCCCACCGCGCCGACCAGCCGGACCCGCCCGTGGTCCACCACCCCGAGGGTGACCCCCTGGGTGCCGAGCCGGCGCATGCTCTGATCCCCCGTCAGCACCGCCACCACGTCGTCCACGGTGAGCGCGTCGCCCAGCGCCTGGGCCACCTCGCGCAGCGCGCTCTCCTGGCGCTGGCGGTCGTCCTCGGCCATCAGGCGCAGCGCGGAGTGGGCCAGCTCCTGGGTCGCGTCGCGCACCACGCCGACCACCCGCAGCCGGGTCGAGCCGGAGCCGCGGAGCACCTGGCCCTGGGTGTGGGTCCAGCGCATCGAGCCGTCCCGCCGGCGGATCCGGAAGTAGCTGCTGTAGGAGTCGCTGAGCCCGGCCTTGATCGACTCCACCAGTTTGACCAGGCGCAGCACCTCCTCCACCGGGATCCGGCGGCCGAGGCCGACGGCCATCCCGTCGTACTCCTCGGGGAGCAGGTCGAAGACGGCCAGGCCGGTGCTGTCCAGGGTGAAGCGGCCGGTCTCCGGGTCCCACTCGAAGCAGCCGATCCCGGTGGCGGCCATCGCCTCGGCGGCGTCGAGGTGCGGAGCGCTCTCCTCGCTCATCCGCCGTCCCCACCGCGCCGCGGGCGGGTCCGCGGTGGTCCTCCGTGCGCGGGCATCATGATCCCGAACGTACCGCGCCCAGGGCGGGGCCGCGCGCCCTGACACCCGCTCAGGTGCCGGGGCGGCCCGTGCCGGTCAGCGGTCGGCCCGCGGCCAGGGGCGGCCCTCGACGCGCTCGATGCTGGTGTTGAACCGGACCAGCGTCTCGCGCAGGTCCTCGATCTGCTGCGGCGACCAGTCGGCGAGCACCCGGCCGAGCCCCTCGACGGAGTGCTCGCGGTCGAGGGCCAGTTGGGCGGCGCCGAACTCGGTGATCCGCAGTTTGCGGGCGATGCCGCCCTCCGGATCGGGGATCCGCTCGACCAGGCCGGCCCGGAGCATCGCCGAACTCTGCCGGTTGACCGTGGAGGTGTCGAGCCCGAAGGCCTCGGCGAGCTGGCCGATCGACATCGGCCCCTGCACCCGCATCCGGCTCAGCAGCTGGTAGGCCGAGCGGTCGAGCAGTCTGACCCGCCCGCCCGGGTTGACGGCCAGCGTGTGACGGGCGATCAGCACCAGCTCCTGCTCGATCTCCTGCAGGGGCTCCGCCATGTCGTCCTCCGTTGCGTTCCGCCCGGTCAGGGGCCCGGCCGACTGCCCGCCGGTCACTACTGCCGGATTCGAGGCTACCGCCCGGACCGGCAATATGTATTATCCATACGCTATGCATCGTGCATATCTGACAGCTTCGGAGGACCCCGGATGAACAGAGCACCGACCACGCCACGCAGCGGCCAGGTGGTCGCCGTGCTCGCCGCGGCAGGCATCGTGGTCTCCCTGATGCAGACCCTGGTGGTGCCGATCATCCCCGAGCTGCCCACGCTGCTCGGCACCTCGGCCGCCAACGCCTCCTGGGCGATCACCGCCACCCTGCTGGCCGGCGCCGTCGCCACCCCGGTGCTCGGCCGGCTCGGCGACATGTACGGCAAGCGCCGGATCCTGCTGGTGAGCCTGGCCCTGCTGGTGGCCGGCTCGGTGGTCTGCGCGTTCAGCGACTCGCTCGCCCCGCTGGTGGTCGGCCGCGCGCTGCAGGGGTGCGCGGTGGGCGTGATCCCGCTCGGCATCAGCATCATGCGCGACGAGCTGCCGCCCGAGCGGCTGGGCTCCGCGATGGCCCTGATGAGCTCCTCGCTCGGGGTCGGCGGCGCGCTCGGGCTGCCCGCCGCCGCGGCGATCGCCGAGCACGCCGACTGGCACGTGCTCTTCTGGGTCTCGGCCGGACTGGGCGCTGTGGTGGTCGCCCTGGTGACGGCCTTCGTCCCGGAGTCCTCCCAGGTCGGCGGCGGGCGCTTCGACCTGGTCGGCGCGATCGGCCTGTCGGCCGGACTGGTCTGCCTGCTGCTGGCGATCTCCAAGGGCGGCGACTGGGGCTGGACCAGCGCCACCACGCTCGGCCTGTTCGCCGCCGCCCTGCTGGTCCTGCTGCTCTGGGGCGGCTGGGAGCTGCGCACCCGTCAGCCGCTGGTGGACCTGCGGGTCAGCATGCGCCGCCAGGTGCTGCTCACCAACCTGGCCTCGGTGGTGATCGGCTTCTCGATGTACGCGATGTCCCTGGTGCTGCCGCAACTGCTGGAGCTGCCGAAGGCCACCGGCTACGGCCTGGGGCAGTCGATGCTGATGGCGGGCCTGTGCCTGGGCCCGGCCGGACTGGTGATGATGGCGGTCTCCCCGCTCTCCGCCAAGGTCTCGGCCGCCCTGGGGCCGAAGGTCTCGCTGATGATCGGCGCGGCCGTGATCGCCTGCGGCTACGGCCTGGGCATCGCGATGATGAGCGCCGCCTGGCAGATCGTCATCGTCTCGGCCGTGATCGGCGTCGGGATCGCCTTCGCCTACGCGGCGATGCCCGCGCTGATCATGTCGGCGGTGCCGCTCTCCGAGACCGCCGCCGCCAACGGCCTGAACACCCTGATGCGCTCGATCGGCACCTCCTCCTCCAGCGCCGTGATCGGCGTGGTGCTGGCGCACATGACGACCCGTCTGGGCCCGTACACGGTGCCCTCGCAGGCCGGCTTCCGGACCACGCTGGCGCTCGGCTGCGGCGCGGCGCTGCTCGCGCTGCTGGTCGCCGCGCTGATCCCGGGCCGCCGCGCGGCGGCCGGCGCCGCCGTCCCCGCCCAAGCCGCGCCGGCGCACCCGGCGGACGTCCGTCGGTGAACGCAGGACTCGGGCCGTGAACGCGGGCCTCGGGCCGTGAACGCGGGCCTCGGGCCGTGAACGCGGACGTCGACCCCGGTGCGAAGGGACGGGCCGCCCCGGCGCGGTGTGCTGGCGCTACGGCGGTCCGTCCCGCAGGATCACTTCGTGAAGACCACGGATCAGAGCGGCGGCCTTCGGATGGGCACCCCGCAGGGCCGCTGGGTGGTGCTGGCCGCCGCCCTCGGCTCCGGCATGGCGATGCTGGACGGCACGGTGGTCAACGTCGCCCTGCCGCACATCGGCGCCGACCTCGGCGCCTCGCTGGCCGCCCTGCAATGGACGGTCAACGCCTACCTGCTCACGCTGGCCGGGCTGATCCTGCTCGGCGGCTCGCTCGGCGACCGGTACGGGCGGCGCCGGGTCTTCGTGATCGGCGTCTGCTGGTTCGCCGCCGCCTCCGGGCTCTGCGCGATCGCGCCCTCCGTCGACCTGCTGATCGCCGCCCGCGCCCTGCAGGGGATCGGCGGCGCGCTGCTGACCCCCGGCTCGCTGGCGCTGCTCCAGGCCGCCTTCCACCCCGACGACCGCTCGGCGGCCGTCGGCGCCTGGTCGGGGCTGGGCGGGGTGGCGACCGCGGTGGGGCCCTTCCTCGGCGGCTGGCTGGTGAGCGGACCGGGCTGGCGGTGGATCTTCGTGATCAACCTGCCGGTCGCCCTGCTGGTCGCGCTGCTGACCCTGCGTCACGTTCCGGAGAGCCGCGACGAACAGGCCGCCGGCCGGTTCGACATCCCCGGCGCGGTGCTGGCCGCGCTCTCCCTCGGCGGGGTCACCTACGCGCTGACGGCCGCGGCCGAGCAGGTCTCGCCGGCGGTCTGGGTCTCGGCCTTCGCGGGGGTGCTGCTGGGCGCCGCCTTCGTGGTGGTCGAGCGGCGCAGCGCGCGCCCGATGCTGCCGCTGGGGCTCTTCGCCTCGCGCCTGTTCACCGCCGTCAACCTGGTGACGCTCGGGGTCTACGGCGCGCTGGGCGGCGTCTTCTTCTTCCTGCAGGTGCAGTTGCAGACCGTCTCCGGCTTCCAGCCGCTGGTGGCCGGGGTCGCCTTCGCGCCGGTCACCGTGCTGATGCTGCTCTTCTCCGCCCGCTCGGGACGGCTGGCGAGCCGGATCGGTCCCCGGCTGCCGCTGACCCTCGGGCCGCTGATCGCGGCGGGCGGTGTGCTGCTGATGCTGCGGATCGGCCCGCACGCCTCCTACTGGACGGACGTGCTGCCGGCCGCGGTGCTCTTCGGAATCGGGCTCACCGCGCTGGTGGCGCCGCTGACCGCGACCGTGCTCGCCGCGGTGGACGTGCGCCGGGCCGGTATCGCCAGCGGGGTGAACAACGCCGCCGCGCGGGCCGCGGGCCTGCTGGCGGTGGCGGCGCTGCCGCTGCTGACCGGCCTGAGCGGAGAGCAGTACCGGGTGCCGGCGGCGGTGGACTCGGCCTTCCGCACCGCCGTGCTGATCTGCGCGGGACTGCTGGCGGCCGCCGGCCTGCTGGCGCTGGCCACCGTGCCGGGCCGCCCGCCGGCGACCGAGGCCGAACCGGACGCCACCTGGTACTGCGGTACCACGGCGCCGCCGGTCGACCCCGGACACGAGTGCCCGGGGTCGACCTGACGGAACGTCAGAGGATGTCGCCCGGCGCGTACTTGGCGGCCTCGGGGTGAGCGGCCGCGACGACCTCCACGCGGCGGACCACCTCGGCCACCTGGGCCCCGGCGGCTCCCGTGAAGGAGAGCCGGTCGGCCAGCAGCGCGTCCAGCGCGGCCCGGTCCAACGGCATCCGCTCGTCGGCGGCCAGCCGGTCCAGCAGCTCGTTGTGCCGGGCGCCGGCCCGCATCGCCAGCGCGGAGGCGACCGCGTGCTCCTTGATGATCTCGTGGCCCGCCTCGCGCCCCACGCCCGCGCGCACCGCGCCCATCAGCACCTTGGTGGTGGCCAGGAACGGCAGGTAGCGGTCCAGCTCGGCCTCGATCACGGCCGGGAAGGCGCCGAACTCGTCGAGCACCGTCAGGAAGGTCTCCAGCAGGCCGTCGAAGGCGAAGAACGCGTCCGGCAGCGCGACCCGGCGCACCACCGAGCAGGAGACGTCGCCCTCGTTCCACTGGTCGCCGCCCAGCTCGGCCGTCATCGAGGCGTAGCCCCGGATGATCACGGCCAGGCCGTTGACGCGCTCGCAGGAGCGGGTGTTCATCTTGTGCGGCATCGCGGAGGAGCCGACCTGGCCCTCCTTGAAGCCCTCGGTCACCAGCTCGTGACCGGCCATCAGGCGGATGGTCTTGGCCATGCTGGACGGGCCCGCGGTGAGCTGGACGAGCGCGGAGAGCACCTCGAAGTCCAGCGAGCGCGGGTAGACCTGGCCGACGCTGGTCAGCACGTTGTCGAAGCCGAGGTGGCCGGCCACCCGCTGCTCCAGCTCGGCGAGCTTGGCGGCGTCGCCTCCCAGCAGGTCGAGCATGTCCTGGGCGGTGCCGACCGGGCCCTTGATCCCGCGCAGCGGGTAGCGGGCGATCAGCTCCTCCAGGCGGGCGAAGGCGACCAGCAGCTCGTCGGCGGTGGTCGCGAAGCGCTTGCCGAGGGTGGTGGCCTGGGCGGCGACGTTGTGCGAGCGCCCGGCCATCACCAGCTCGGAGTGCTGCGCGGCGATCCGGGCAAGCCGGACCAGGACGGCGACCGTACGGTCCCGGACGTGCTCCAGCGACTGCCGGATCTGCAGCTGCTCGACGTTCTCGGTCAGGTCCCGGGAGGTCATCCCCTTGTGGATCTGCTCGTGGCCGGCCAGATCGCTGAACTCCTCGATCCGGGCCTTCACGTCGTGCCGGGTGATCCGCTCACGCCGGGCGATCGACTCCAGGTCGACCTGGTCGAGCACCCGCTCGTAGTCGGCGACGGCGGTCTCGGGGACGGCGATCCCGAGATCCTGCTGGGCCTTCAGGACGGCGAGCCAGAGGTGACGTTCGAGAACCACCTTGTGCTCGGGGGACCACAGCTGGGCCAGGGTCGCCGAAGCGTACCGGGAGGCCAGGACATTGGGGATCTGGGGCTTCGCGCTCACGCTTCGCAAGCCTAACAGCCGAGGTCAGCGACTTCGGTCGCGAGGTCGCGGGTGGTCACCGGCGCCGGTGGCCACCGGGGCCGGGACCGGCCACGGCCGGGCCGCGCTGGCGTCAGAGCCCCCACAGCCCCTTGCCCAGGGTGACCAGCCCGCCCCCCAGCGCCAGCAGCAGCACGATCCGCCGCGCCCGCGGCTCCGGCACCCGGCGGGCCAGCGCCTCCCCCAGCACCGCACCGGCCGCGATGGCCACCGCCACCACCAGCCAGGCGGGGGTGGTGAGCCGCGGCAGGCCCTTGGCCAGCACCGAGAAGGCGTTCACCAGCAGGCCGTAGAACTGGGCGTTCGGCACGAACTCGCGGACCGTCCAGCCGGCGTTCACCGCGTAGAGCGAGATCGCCGGGCCGCCCACCCCGGCCGAGGCGTTCATGAAGCCGCTCGCCGCGCCGGCCGCCAGCGCTCCCTTGAGACCGCGCAGCGAGGTCACCCTGGTCCCGCGCATCACCAGCAGCACGGCGACGCTGACCAGCGCCCCCATCGAGCTCAGCAGCACCGCCGTGGGCAGCCGGGCGGCCGCCCAGGCACCGGCCGGCACGCTGCAGGCGGCGGCCGCCACCAGCGGCAGCATCGCGGCCGGGCGGACCTGGCGCCAGCTGCCGGCCAGCCCGATCGCGCTGATCGCCCCGGCCGCGCAGTTGGAGAGCACCACACCGCCGGCCGGGCCCAGCAGCAGGACCAGCGCGGGCGCGGAGACCAGCGCGAAGCCGATCCCCGCCATCCGCTGCACACTGGCCCCCACCAGCACGACGGCGCCGAGCAGCAGCACGAGAGCCCAACTGGTGGTCACACGGGGCTCCTCGCGGGCGCGGCTCGTTCAGCGGTCCGGCCACAGCCTTCCGGCCCGGGCCGCTGGGGGCAAACGGCTTTTCGCGCCCGCCGGGAGACTCAGGCGGAGAGCAGCGGCAGCAGCTGGCGGCAGAGCCCGTTGAGGGCCGCCCGCTGCTCCTCGCCGAGCGAGTCGAAGGCCCGGTGCGCCCGGGTCATGTCGGCCCGGATCAGCCGCAGCACCTCGCTGCCCTGATCGGTGATGGTCACCATCTTCACCCGGCGGTCGGCGGCCGCGGCCTCCCGGCGGGCGAAGCCGAGCGCCTCCAGCCGGTCCACGATCCCGGTGACGTTCGAGGCGTCGCAGCCCAGCCGCCCGGCCAGCGCCCGCATCGGCACCGGCTCCAGCACCACGGCGAGCGCCTTGGCCTGCGAGGAGCTCAGCCCGTGCCGGCCGGCCGAGGCCGCGAAGTCCAGGTAGTAGGCGGCACCCACCGCGGCCACCGCCTCCATGAGCTCGGCGGTGGACACGGGTTGCGCGGCTGTCGTCATCGGTGCCATGTGATCAGGGTACGCGTAAAAGCTTTAATCACTCCAGTTTCCACCGCGGCAAGGGACCCTCGGCCGTCAGCGAACCAGCAGGTCGAAGAGCCGGTCCAGCGCCTGCCCAGGGTCCGCGGTCAGCCCGGTGTGCACCGGACCCGGCTGGATGACGGCGCTGCGCGGGGCGGTGAGCCAGCGGAACCGCCGGCCGGGGTCGTCCGCCGCGGCCGGTCCGGCCGCCGGGCCGCCCGCGCAGACCCCCTCGATACCGCCGAGTGCCTGCGCCACCCCCGCCAGATCCACCTTCGGGTCCAGCGCCAGCAGCTTCCCGGGCGCGAGCAGCGTGCGGGCGCCCAGGAACTCGCTGCGGCGGCAGTAGAGCAGCACCCCGACGTTGACGCACTCACCGCGCTCCACCCGGGGCACCGCGCGGATCAGCGCGTACTCGTAGTCGTGCAGATCGGTCACCGGGTCACCTCGGGCAGGACGGGGAGCCAGTCGCGCGGGCCGGCCAGGCGGGCGGTGAGCTGTTCGACATAGGCGTCGCGGACCGCGTCCGGGGTCGCGAAGCCGGGCTCGTCGACCACCAGCTCGTCGGGGATCAGCGCGGCCGCCGCGGCGAGCAGCCGCGGCGTGGCGCGCGGCGCGAGCAGCCGGTCGGCGGCCGGCAGGTCCGGCGCGAACAGCGCGAGCGCGTGGTCGGCCGCCTGGTACGGGCGCCGGGCCCAGGCCGCGGCGCCCGGCCAGTGGTGATGGAAGATCAGGCTCGCGCCGTGGTCGATCAGTTGCAGCGAGGCGCCGGCCATCAGCAGGTTGGGGTTGCGCCAGGACCGGTCGACATTGCCGATCAGCGCGTCGAACCAGAGCACCCGCCCGGCCAGTGCGCTGTCCACCCGGTGGCAGAGCGGGTCGAAGTTGAGCGCGCCGCTGAGGAAGGCCAGCCCGATGTTGAGGCCGCCGCTGGCCCGCATCTGCTCCTGGATCTGCTGCTCGGGCTCGCTTCGTGCCAACACTGGGTCCAGCTGGAGCCGGACCAGCTCGGGCACCGGCAGGCCCAGCCCCCGGGCCAGCTCGCCCGCCAGCACCTCGGCGACCAGCGCCTTGCGGCCCTGCGCCGCACCCGACCACTTCAACGCGTAGAGCCGGTGGTCGTCGGCCTCCACCAGGCCCGGCATCGAGCCGCCTTCTCGCAGGGGCGTCACATACCGGATCGCCGTCACTTCTCGGAGCACTCGGCCACCTTAGAGGGTCCGCCGGTACAGGGGCGGCTACCCGGGCGTCGCTCTGCGGTGGCGGGCCCCCGGGGTGCGTGCCAGGGTGGCGAGGAAGTGGCCCTGCGCGGGCGCTTGCTGCCCGATTCCCTCCCAGCGAAGGAAACACGATGGAACGACCCCGGATCCTGGTGGTGGGCGGCGGCTTCGCCGGGTTGGAGTGCGCCCGCCGACTGGAGCGCAAGCTCGCCGCCACCGAGGCGCAGATCACGCTGGTCGCCCCGTTCAGCTACCAGCTCTACCTGCCGCTGCTGCCGCACGTGGCGGCCGGCGTGCTGACCCCGCAGTCGGTGGCGGTCTCGCTGCGCCGCACGCTGCGCCGCACCGACATCATCCCGGGCGGTGCGATCGGGGTGGACCCGCGTGCCAAGGTCTGCGTGATCCGCAAGATCACCGACGAGGTGGTCGCCGAGCGGTACGACTACCTGGTGCTGGCCCCCGGCAGCGTCACCCGCACCTTCGACATCCCGGGCCTGAGCGACTACGCGCGCGGCATGAAGACGCTGGCCGAGGCCACCTACGTACGCGACCACGTGATCGCCCAGCTCGACCTGGCCTCCGCCACCCTGGACCAGCACGAGCGCGAGTCGCGGCTGCAGTTCGTGGTGGTCGGCGGCGGCTACGCGGGCACCGAGACGGCCGCCTGCCTGCAGCGGCTGACCACCGCCGCGCTCGGCCGCTACCCGCGGCTGGACCCGCGGCTGATCAAGTGGCACCTGATCGACATCGCCCCCAAGCTGATGCCCGAACTCGGCGACCACCTCGGCGCGATGGCGCTCAAGGTGCTGCGCAAGCGCGGCATCGAGGTCTCGCTGGGCGTCTCGGTGGCCGAGGTCGGCGCCGAGACGGTGAAGTTCACCGACGGGCGGGTGCTGCCCTCGCGGACCCTGATCTGGACGGCCGGGGTAGCCGCGAGCCCGCTGATCGGCACCCTGGACGCGGAGACGGTGCGCGGGCGGATCGCGGTGACCGCCGAGATGCGGGTGCCGCAGTTCGAGGGCGTCTTCGCGCTCGGCGACGCGGCCGCCGTGCCGGACCTGGCCAAGGGCGACGGCGCGGTCTGCCCGCCGACCGCGCAGCACTCGGCCCGCCAGGGAAAGCGGCTGGCCGACAACCTGGTCGCCGCATTGCGCAACCAGCCGCTGGAGCCGTACTTCCACAAGGACCTGGGCCTGGTGGTGGACCTCGGCGGCAAGGACGCGGTCTCCAAGCCGGTCGGCGTCGAGATGACCGGCGTACCGGCCCAGCTGGTGGCGCGCGGCTACCACCTGATGGCGATGCGGACCAACGCCGGCAAGTTCCGGGTGGGCGCCAACTGGCTGCTGAACGCGACCGCCGGGGACGACTTCGTCCGCACCGGCTTCCTGGCCCGCCAGCCCGCCCGGCTGCGGGACTTCGAGTACACCGACGCCTACCTCACCAAGGAGCAGGTCCGCGAGCACGCCCGGGCACTGCTCGCCAAGCAGTGAACCAGCAGTGAGCAAGCAGTGAGCCGCGTCAACTCCGCCGCCTGAACATCCATCAGAACGAGGGGTTTGGCCCCGCTGATCCTCGTGATCGGCGGGGCCCGCGCCGTATCCGGTGCGCGCGGACGGCTAGCGTCCCGTACCCATGCGACCCAACTCCCCGTCCCTGCCGCTCCCCCGCCGCCGCGCCGTGCTCGGCGCTGCGGCCGCCGCCTCCGTGCTGCCCGTACTCGCCCGCCCCGTCGCGGCGGCCGCCGAACCGCTGCGCTCCACCGAACCGCTGCCCGCCGACGCGGCGGTGGCCCGCGAGGTGCGCGAGGAGTTCCTGCACAGCTGGGAGGGGTACAAGCGGGCCGCCTGGGGCTACGACGAGGTGCGGCCGGTCTCGGGCGGGCACAACGACTTCTTCGCGGACGGGCAGAGCTTCGGACTCTCCGCCGTCGAGGCCCTGGACACCCTTTACCTGATGGAGCTGGACGGCGAGGTGGCGCTGGCGGCCGACTGGATCGAGGCGCACCTGGACCCCGCCGCCGACGCCGAGGTGCACGTCTTCGAGGCGGTGATCCGGCTGGTCGGCGGCCTGCTGGCGGGCTACCTGTGCACCGGCCGGGAGCGGCTGCTGACCCGCTGCCGGGAGCTGACCGACCGGCTGCTGCCGGCCTTCACCGCCTCCCCCACCGGCATCCCGTACACCAGGGTCAACCTGCGCACCGGCGCGGTGGCCGGCACCGCGCCGCCGCTGGCCGAGATCGGCAGCAACGTCCTGGAGTTCGGGCTGCTCTCCCGACTGACCGGTGACAGCCGGTACTACGACGCGGCCAAGCGCGCCTACCGGGCGGTGCTGGACCGGCGCTCCTCGCTCGACCTGCTCGGCACCAGCCTGCACACCGAGACCGGCAAGTGGCTGGACACCACCTCCTGCGCGCCGAACCCGCCGGTGGACTCCTTCTACGAGTACCTCTGGGCCGGCGGCGAACTGCTCGGGGACCGCGAACTGGCCGGCTGGTACCGGCTGCTGACGGACGCGGTGCTGCGCCACCAGCTGGTCCGGACCGGCGGCCTGCCGTGGTTCCAGCAGGTCGGCGCGACGGACGGGCGGGTGCTCGGGCGGCGGCAGTCGGAGCTGGGCTCCTTCTACGCCGGACTGCTCGGCAAGGGCGGCGACCTGGCGCTGGGCCGGGAGTACTACCGCTCCTGGACCTCCGTGCTGGACCGCCACCCCGTGCTGCCCGAGGGCCTGGACTTCGGCACCGGCGCCGTCACCGCGGCCCGCGACGACCTGCGGCCCGAATACGCCAACGCCGCCTTCGACCTGTGGCGGCTGACCGGCGACGAGGAGTACAAGCAGACCGCCTACCGCTACTTCGAGGCGCTGCGGACCCACCTTCGCGTCCCGGGCGGCTACACGGTGGCCGAGGACGTCACCACGACGCCGGTCCGGCTCGGCGATCTGACACCGGGTTACTGGTTCGCCGAGACGCCCAAGTACCTGTACCTGATGTTCGCCGCCTCGCCGCGCTTCGACTACCGGGCCGGCCTGCTCTCCACCGAGGGCAAGGTGCTGCGCGGAGCCGTCCGCCGCACCGGCTGAACCGGGGCGGCGGACGACGGTCGGTGACGATGGTCGGTGACGGCAGTCGGTGACGCTGGTCAGGTCAGAGCGCCGTCAGGTACATCCCGGTGGCGTCGCGGCCCGGCGTGTTGCGGCAGGCGTAGTTGCCGCTCGACTGGCCGTACAGCAGGGTCAGGCACCGGCCGAGGGCGAGTTGGCCGTACGCGTTGGGGTGCATCGACTCCTGGACGGCGCCCTGGCTGCTGGACAGCCCGCCGTCCACGAAGCGCGCCCACTCACTGGTGACCGCGGACGGCGCGCTGCCGGGGGCGGCCATCGCGGTGGCCGTGGAGCAGACCTCGCGGCCCTGCAGCACATCGCGCAGGTCGAGGAACTGCACGCCGCGGTCGGCCGCGACGGCGGCCAGGCGGTCGGCGACCTGCGGGACCAGCGAGTCCCGGGCCCAGTCGGAGTCGGTGTCCCAGAACGGGCAACCGCCGGTGTTGGCCCGGCTCCAGCCGCTCTCCGGGTAGCGGTTCTCGCTGCTGCGCGGGATCGGCGACGGGTAGGACTGCAGCACGATCCGGTAGTCGCCCGCCGCGTAGCCGGCGGTCGCCATCACCGCGCGGATCTCGTCGATCGACTTGCCGACGCCCGCCATCGCCGCGTCCATCCTGGCGTCGACGGCGGCCTGCTCGTCGCTCTGGCAGTAGGAGTACCAGATCAGGTAGTCCTTGGCGCAGGCGGTGATGACGTCGGAGAAGCCGAGGTCGTTGCCGCCGATCGAGAGCGTGATCAGCCTGACGTTGTTCCGCGCCGCCACCGCGGCGAGCTGGTCGACCTGCGGGGCCTCGCCCTTGAAGGCCTGCCCGCCCTTCGAGGAGCGGAAGACGTTGGCGGTGGTGGCGCCGGAGCAGGCCAGGTTGATCTGGCTCTGGGCGATCCCGGTGGCACTGCGGACCTCGGCCGTGTCCGAGCGGTCGCACCCGCCGGCATAGCTGGAGCCGTAGACCGTCGCGGGGTTGTAGCCACTGCCCGTCCAGGCCCGGTCGGTACCGTCCCGGCTGCCCGAGGCGGTGTCGCTGTTGCCCTGCCAGCGACCGGCCTCGCCGGAGATGTAGCTGTCCCCCATCGAGACACTCGCGGTGGGGCCCGCGACGGCCTGGGCGGGAGCGGCCAGGGCGAGCAGCCCGGCGGCCGAGAGCGGAAGGGTGAGCAGGGCGGCGGCCGAGAGCGGAAGGGTGAGCAGGGCGGCCAGCAGCCGCTTGGTTCTGGGGACGCGCGTGGTGCTGGAACAGCTTTCGAGCACGGCGGAACTCCTGCGGTCAGCGCCTGCCCCGCCAGGTGACGGGGAGGCGCTATGAGTGAGGGTGGGCCGCCGGCCGGTGGCGCGATGAATGTGACATGACCGCGCTTGTTACCGCTAGGTAGCTGCAGCACTTTTTTCACTCTGTTACCGATATGTTCAGGCTGCCCCAGCCTGAACACGCAGGGTGATGGTCAGCACCAGCCCGGCACGGCCCCGATGTTGGTGACATAGCGGGCCGCCGCGTAGGCGGACTTGTAGCCCGCCAGTCGGTACCAGAGCTTGTTGCCGCCGACGTCGTCACCATTGACCTTGCAGTCGATGCCGATGACCTGCTGGTACTGGAGCAGCGCGACCACCGGGGAGCCGAGCCTGGGCTCCTGGCGGGCCTTGAGGCCGATCCTGGCGATCACCCGGCCGGAGAACTTGGCCGCCGCGGCGTCCGCCGTCGCAGGGGTGGCGGCGACAGGGGTGGTCTCGGTGGCAGCCGGGGCGCTGGCGGCCGGGGCACTGGCTGCCGGGGCGCCCGCGGCCGGCGCCGGAGCCTGCGCCGCCGGAGCCGTCTGGCCGCCGGAGCCGCCCGCCGTGCCGGGCGTGGGCGCGGCCTGGGCCGCCCCCACCGCCCCGGTCACCCAGAGGGAGGTGGCCAGCGCGAGGCCCGCCGCGGCCGCCGCGGTCCGACGGCTGAGGGTCTTGCCGAGCATGCGTCACTCCGATGGTAGGAGACCCGCGCGGCGGGTCTCGCGGATCGCCCCACCGCGCCGCCCGCCACGGGCCGCGCACAGCTCAGGACTCGGTCGCGCCGCCCCCGTCCAGCCGGGGCACCGCCCGTGATCACGCTAGGGCCGCGCCGCTGGGTAGGCAAACAACCACGCGGAGTGACGGGTCAGACCAGCCGCGAGGCACCCCCCGACCCGCCGAGCACCGCCGCCAGGTCGTCGGCCAGCCGGGGCGCCTCCTCCAGCCCGAGGGCGGCCACGGTGATCCGCAGGCCCGGCGCGGACTGCAACCGGAACCGCGCCCCGGGCGCCACGATCCAGCCGCGCTGCGCCAGCGCCGTCACCGCGCCGGTCTCCTCGGCCACCGGGACCCAGACGTTCAGCCCGCTGACCCCGTGCGCCTCGATGCCGTGGGCGGCGAGCGCGGCCAGCAGCGCCTCGCGCCGGGCCCGGTAGGCGCCGGCCACCAGGGCGAGCGGCGCGGCGTCCGCGCGCCACAGCTCGGCGGCGGTGCGTTGCAGCAGGTGGCTGACCCAGCCGGTGTCCAGGCGCTGGCGGCCGAGCAGCCGGTCCACGGTGTCCTGATCACCCGTCAGAACGGCGATCCGCAGATCCGGGCCGAAGGCCTTGGCCATCGAACGGATGACCACCCAACGGGTGGTGACGGGCTGTCGGTCCGGCCCGGCGCTGAGCAGCTGGAAGGGCAGGTCGACGATGCCGTGCCCGTGGTCGTCCTCGATCAGCAGGGTCTGCGGATACCGGGCGAGCACCGCGCGCAGTTCGGCGGCGCGGGTGGCGGTGAGCGCGGCGCCGGTCGGGTTCTGCGCCCGGTTGGTGACAATCAGCGCGCGGGCGCCGGCCGCCAGCGCCGCCTCCACCGACTGCGGCAGCGGCCCCTGGTCGTCCAGGGCGACCGGCAGGGTGCGCAGGCCGTGCGCGGGCAGCAGGTCGAGCAGACTGCCCCAGCCCGGGTCCTCGACGGCCACCGCGTCGCCGGTGCGCAGTTGGGTGGCCAGGATCCGGTCGATGGCGTCCAGCGCGCCGGCGGTGACGGCCAGGGCCCCGGTCGGCACGCCGTCCGCGCCGAAGCGCGCGCCGGCCCGGGCCAGCAGGTCCGGCTCGGCGGCCGGGTGGCCGTAGAGCACCGGACTGCGGTCGGATACGGCGGCGGCCAGCGCGAGCGCCGGGGCGAGCGCGGGGAGCAGCGCCGGGTCCGGATTGCCCGCGGCCAGGTCGCGGGCGCCGGCCGGCACGGGCAGCCGCAGTGCGTCCCGCGAGGTGGTGGCGGGCCGCGGGCGGACCCGGCTGCCCTTGCGGCCGGCGGTCTCGATCACCCCGCGGTCGCGCAGCAGGCGGTACGCGGCGGCGACGGTGTTGGGGTTGACCCCCAGCTCGCCGGCCAGCTCGCGCAGCGGGGGCAGCGCCGCCCCAGGGCTCAACTCACCAGCGGCGACCGCACGTTCGACGTCGGCCGCAATGTCCGTAGCGCGGCGGCCCTGAATCCGATAGTCTCCTAGCACAAACCATATTATGCACTAGTACATAGAGGTTGTCATGTCGAGTGAGACCACGGCGAGCCTGGAGGGCAGCACTGCCCAGTACGCCCGCACCGCCCGCACCACGCCCACCCGCTACCGGGACCGGGCGAACTGGGAGCGCGAGGCGATCCACGCCGTACTGGACAGCACCTGGGTCTGCCACTTCGGCTTCGTGGCCGACGGCGCCCCCGTCGTACTGCCGACCATCTTCGCGCGGGTCGAGGACCGGCTCTACATCCACGGCTCCACCGGAAGCCGCCCGCTGCGCGGCGCGGGCGCGGACCAGGGCCTGCCGGTCTGCGTGACGGTGACCCAGGTGGACGGCCTGGTGCTGACCAAGTCCGCCTTCAACCACTCCGTCAACTTCCGGTCCGTGGTGGCCCACGGCACCGCCCACCAGGTGACCGACCCGGCGGAGCTGACGGTGGCGCTGGACGCGCTGGTCGACCAGGCGGTGCCGGGCCGGTCCAAGGACTGCCGGCCGGCCAACGCCAAGGAGCTGGCGAAGACCGCGGTGGTGCGCCTGGTCCTGGACGAAGTCTCCGCCAAGACCCGCGCGGACGGGGCGGCCGACGACGAGGCCGACCTCGGCCTGCCGTACTGGTCCGGCGTGGTCCCGATGTCCGTCGGCTACGGCACGCCCGTACCGCACCCGGAGAACACCGTGGCGCTGCCCGACTACCTGGCCCGGGGCCTCGCACAGATCTGATCCGACGCCATACCGGGTTCATTGCACAGAAGTCGGGCAAGCGGCTGATCTGATGGTGGGACAACATCCGGTCAGCCGCACCCCGGGAGCCCCTCCTGTCCAGCACCACACAGTCGCAGCCCGCCGGCGACACGCACCTCGGCCACGTGGTCTTCATCTCGGCGGCCGCGGCCATGGGCGGCTTCCTGTTCGGCTATGACAGCGCGGTCATCAACGGCGCCGTCACCGGCATCCAGAAGCACTTCCGGGTCGGCAGCGGCGAGACGGCCTTCGTGGTGGCGATCGCGCTGCTCGGCTCGGCGGCCGGGGCGGTGGCGGCCGGCCGGCTGGCCGACCACCTCGGCCGGGTCAAGACCATGCTGCTGGCCGCCGTGCTCTTCGCGATCAGCGGCGTCGGCTCGATGTTCCCGCCCAGCGTCCAGGTCCTGGGCCTCTGGCGGGTGCTCGGCGGCGTCGCCATCGGCATCGCCTCGGTGATCGCCCCGACCTACATCGCCGAGGTGGCGCCCGCCGCCTACCGCGGCCGGCTGGCCTCCTTCCAGCAGTTGGCGATCGTACTCGGCATCACCGTCTCGCAGCTGGCGAACTATGCGCTCAACTCGGCGGCCGGCGGCGAGTCGACCGGCCGGCTGGGCGGCGTCCAGGCCTGGCAGTGGATGCTCGGGGTGGAGACCGTACCGGCGCTGGTCTACGGGCTGATGGCGCTGGCCATCCCCGAGTCCCCGCGCTATCTGATCGCCTCGGGCCAGGAGGAGAAGGCCCGCGCGGTGCTGGCCGAGGTCGAGGGCTCCGGCGTGGACCTGGACGCCCGGGTGCGCGAGATCCGCTCCGTCCTGGACACCACGCACAAGCCGCGGCTGAAGGACCTGACGAACGGGCGGTTCGGACTGCTGCCGATCGTCTGGATCGGGATCGGCGCCTCGGTCTTCCAGCAGTTCGTCGGCATCAACGTGATCTTCTACTACTCCTCCATCCTGTGGCAGTCGGTCGGCATCAACGAGAGCAACTCGCTGCTGATCAGCCTCTCCACCTCGATCGTCAATGTGGTCGGCACCGTGATCGCGATGCTGCTGGTGGACCGGATCGGCCGCAAGCCGCTCGCACTGTCCGGCTCGATCGGCATGGCCGCCGCGCTCGCCACCGCGGCCTGGGCGTTCTCCTACCGGACCGGCACCGGCGACAGCGCCACGCTGCCCAGCCTGCAGGGCACCGTGGCGCTGGTGGCCGCGCACGTCTTCGTGCTCTGCTTCGCCTTCTCCTGGGGCGTGGTGGTCTGGGTGCTGCTCGGCGAGATGTTCCCGAACCGGATCCGCGCGCTGGCCCTGTCGGTGGCCGCCTCGGCGCAGTGGATCGCCAACTGGGCGATCACCGTCAGCTTTCCGAGCCTGTCCAACTGGAACCTCTCGGCGACCTACGTGATCTACGCCTGCTTCGCGCTGCTCTCCATCCCGTTCGTGGCCTTCTTCATCAAGGAGACCCGGGGCCGCAGCCTGGAGGAGATGGGCTGACCCCCGCGGTGATCCACGACACGCCGGCGGACCGGCGGAACTGACGGACACTCGCCCGCCCGCGCGCATAGCATCGTCCCCGCGGGCCGCCCGGGCCCGGCCGCACACGGCACGCGCGGCGCCGTCCTCGCCGCGATCAGCGGCTCACCAGGAGAAGCTCGATGGCCGACTCCGCCGCTGCGCACCCCGCTCCCGGCCGGCAGAACACCACCTTCCCGAGCAACGGGGGCCAGGCCCACGGGTATCTGGCGCTGCCGCCGGGCGGGACCGGCCCCGGGCTGGTGGTGGTCCAGGAGTGGTGGGGACTGACCAGCCACATCGCGACCATGGTCGACCGGTTCGCCGCCGAGGGCTTCGTCGCGCTGGCGCCCGACCTCTACGGCGGCGCGACCACCCACGACCGGGCCGAGGCCGCCGACCTGCTCGCCCGCACGCCGGTCGAGCAGGCGGTGCGCGACCTGCGCGGCGCCGTCGACTTCCTGCTCGGCCATCCGGCGCTGGTCGGTGACGCGGTGGCGGCGGTGGGCTTCTGCATGGGCGGCGGCTTCGCGCTGCGGCTCGCCGCGCTGGAGGGCGACCGGGTCGCGGCCGTGGTCCCGTTCTACGGTCTGCCCCGCGAGCCCGGCTACGACTACCGCGGCCTCACCGCGCACGTGCTGGGCCACTTCGGCGAGCACGACCGCACGCTGCCGCTCTCCACCGTCGACGAGGCGGCCGTCCTGATCGGCGAGGCGACCGACCGCCGGCCGGAGATCCACTTCTACCCGGCCGGGCACGCCTTCATGAACGACGAGAACCAGCCCGGCGGCTACGACCCGCTGCAGGCCCGGATCGCCTGGCGACGCACCCTCAGCTTCCTGCGCGGGCACCTGGGCTGACGGCGGCTCTGATACGGCGGCTCTGATACGGCGGGCAGCCCGGAGAGCGCTTGCTCGCGCGGGCGGCCCTGTCCGCCCCGCGGTCTCCGCACGGCCTCCCGGCGTCCGTAGCGCGTCCGCACCATGTCCGCACCGTGGACATGCGCCTGTGCCCGCGTCATAGTCGGGCGGGTGCCGAACCGAACCGACGACCACCGGACCACCCGCCGCCTCGCCTGGGCCGGGCGCACCTACCTGATCCAGACCGGTGCGACCGTGGTCAGCGGCCTCGGCAACGCCGGCGCACCGATCGCCACCGCCTTCGCGGTGCTCGCGATGGGCGGGGGCGCGAGCGAGATCGGGTACGTCACCGGCGCCCGGCTGCTGACCACGATGCTCTTCCTGCTGATCGGCGGCGCGGTCGCCGACCGGCTGCCCAGGCACCGCGTGATGGTGGCCGCCAACGCCTGCAACGCGCTCTCCCAGGGCACCCTGGCCGTCCTGGTGCTGGCCGGATCCGCGCAGCTCTGGCAGCTGGTGCTGCTCTCCGGCGCGGGCGGGGTGGGGCAGGCGTTCTTCGCGCCCGCCGCCGAGGGCGTGATCATGGAGTCCGTCGACCAGCGGCAGGCGCCCCGCGCGTTCGCCCTCTTCCGGACCGCGATGAACTCCTCGCAGATCGGCGGCGCGGCCCTCGGCGGGGCGCTGGTGGCCGCCGCCGGACCGGGCTGGGTGCTCGCCCTGGACGCGGCCTGCTTCACCGCGGCCGGCGCGATGCGGCTCTTCATCCGCCCGGCCGCCGCCGCCCCGCGCCGCGCCGGACCGGGCATGATGGCCGACCTGCGGGACGGCTGGCGGGAGTTCACCTCCCGGCGCTGGCTCTGGACCGTGGTGGTGCAGTACGGCGTGGTCAACGCCTGCCTGATCGCGGCCGAGTCCGTCCTCGGTCCGATCGCCGCCGACCAGCGCCTGGGCGGGGCCGGACCGTGGGGCCTGGCGAACGCCGCGATGGGCGCCGGGCTGGTGGCCGGCGGACTGCTGATGGTGCGTTGGCAGCCGCGCCGGATCCTGCTGGCGGGCAACGCCGGGGTGCTGCTCTTCGCGCTGCCGGCCGTCGCGCTGGCGTTCTCGGCGCCGTTCCCGGTGCTGGCCTGGTCGATGTTCGCCTCGGGTATCGGCGGCACGGTCTTCGGCGTCAACTGGATGATCGCGCTGCAACAGGAGATCCCGGCCGAGAAGTTCTCCCGGGTCGCGGCCTACGACTGGTGCGGCTCGGTGGCACTGGCCCCCGTCGGCACGGCGGTGGCCGGGCCGCTGGCCGGCGGGCTCGGGCTGGACGACGCGCTCTGGGCCTGCGCCGGGCTGATGACGCTGCTCTCGCTGCTGGTCCTGGCCGTCCCCGAGGTCCGCCGGCTCTCCCGCGACACCCCGGCACCGGCCACCCCGGCCGTCCCGGCCACCCCGCACGCCACGGAGTCGGCTCGCACCGAACCCGCCCGGGCCTGACGGCGGCACGGTCGGCAGCCCGGTCGGCGGCCCGGTCGGTGGCCGCCGAACCGCGCGGCCGGCGACGGAACTTGCCTCAGAGGCACAACCTTCCTCCCCCGGCGTCCGTCCAACTCGTGAGGTCCGCCGCCCGGGGAGGGAGACCCGTTGCCACGAGCACTTCACTGCCTCACTCTTGACGATCCGTCAGACACCGTCTCCAGCTGCTGGCTGGTCGAACTGGCCGGTGTCGACGGCCGGCGCTATGCCTACCGGGTCTACGCGCCGAAGAACGCGCTGCCCGGCGACCTCTTCTGGTCGGTGCTGCACCACCACGACGAGGGCCCGCTGCCCCGCGCCCTCGACCTGTTCGACTCGGCCCGGATCCGGCCGCTGTGAACCGGCGGTGGCCGCTGGTACGCGGCCAACCGCCGGCCTGCTGTGCGGTCAGGGCTGGTCGTACCAGGCGAACGCCGAGATCCGCCAGCCCTCCGGGGTGCGGACGAACTGGATGGTCTTGGTCCCGCCCCCTTCGAACGGCTCGCCGTCCAGGATCCCGGCCTTGCGGTACTCGCCGAACCGCGAGGCGATGTCGCCCGTGATCTCGGTCCGCTCGCTGGTCTCCCACTCGGAGAACTCCACCAGCCGGCCGTCCGACAGCAGCTTCCGGCGCGGCTCGACGAACTCGTCCACGGTGTAGACCGTGAACTGCGGTCCGGTCAGGACGATCACCCCACCCGGAACCACCAGCCGCCGGATCCGGTCCACCTCGGCGGTCCTGCCGCCCCGGTTGTCGAAGGCGCCGAAGAACTCGGCCGTCACCGTGTCTATCTCACTCTTGGACATGGCCGGACAATAACACCGCCCCTCATCCCGGCGGCCGCCGCGCGGCACCTGACGGCGGGTCCGGCGCTGTCGGTGCTCACCAGGTGGCTGGGCCGGGCCCGCCGCGCACCAGCTGGTGGACGCAGCGGACCGGAGGCAGAGGGAGAAGAAGGGCTGGCGCCACGGCTGCGGGCCCTTGTCCGGGGCCGCTGAGCTGCGGAAACACCCCGCGCGGGCTGCGGAGCCGTGAAGGCGAGGGCGGAGGTGGGTTCGCCGACAACCTGGACCAGCGGATCGCGGTGGTGTGCCAGTAGTCGACCCGCCTGCCGCCGACTGCGAGAGTCAGTGTCAACGGGCCCACTAGGCTGGCCCCGCTTGATCGTTGGACGCTTGCAAACGGGGGCTGGTGCGTGATGTTGCTGGGGAACGATCCACAGGAGATCGGTGGGTACCGACTGGAGAGTCGCCTCGGCGCGGGCGGGATGGGAGTGGTCTACCGGGCGCGCTCGGTCTCCGGGCGCCAGGTGGCCGTCAAGGTGATCCGCCCCGAACTGGCCCAGGATCCCGAGTTCCGGGCCCGTTTCCGGCAGGAGGTCGCGGCTGCCCGCAAGGTGAGCGGGGCGTTCACCGCGCCCGTGATCGACGCGGATGCCGACGCCCGGGAGCCCTGGCTGGCCACGCTCTTCATCGCCGGGCCGCCGCTGGGCGAACAGGTCGCCCGGCACGGCCCGCTGGAGGCCGCGGCGGTCCGGCAGTTGGCCGCCGGCCTGGCCGAGGCGCTGCAGGACATCCACCGCGCCGGGATGGTGCACCGGGACCTCAAGCCGGGCAACGTGCTGCTGGCGGCGGACGGCCCCCGGGTCATCGACTTCGGTATCGCCCGCGCGCTGGACGGCACCCAGCTCACCAGCACCGGCGTAGTGGTCGGCACGCCCCCGTTCATGGCGCCGGAGCAGTTCCAGCAGGGCGTCACCAGTTCTGCGACGGACATCTTCGCGCTCGGCTCCGTGCTGGTCTTCGCTGCCACCGGACGCGGCCCGTTCGGCGCGGACTCCGGGCACGCGGTGGGATTCCGCGTGGTCTACGAGGAGCCCGACCTGACCGGCCTGCCGGCGGAGCTCCGCCCGCTGATCCTGCCCTGCCTGGCCAAGGACCCTGCGCAACGGCCCACGGTGGAGCAGCTGCTGGCCCGGCAGCCGGACGTCCTGACCTCACCGACAGTGCGACTACGGGAGGCGCCGCACCCGCGGACGGCCGTGACCGGACCGGTCCCCGCCCCGGTCCCGCAGGAGCAGTCGGAGGAGGTCCCGCAGGAGCAGTCGGATGGCGCAGGGGCCGGACTGATGGTCCTTATGATGCTGGTGCCACTGCTGATCGTGGTGCTGATCGGATATCTGATGCTCTGACCGGGGGTCCGTTGGCGGTGAGCCGCCCGCGCGCCCGATCGGACGGGGCTGCTCACCGAACCTATCGCAAGGCCGCACCAGCGCGGACGCGGAAGGTCGCGGCGACGGTGATGGTGCCGCCGTGGGCCGATCCTCGGACCGTCTCGACGCTGCGGGTCGCGAACGGATGGTCGATCTTTCGCCGCAGGTGGTGGATCCGGACTTCGACCACGGCCGGGTCGGCCTGTGAGAGCGCGTCCCAACAGTGCTCCAGCAGTTCGGTCTTGGAGACGGCACGGCCGTCGGCGCGCAACAGGTACTCCAGGACGGCGAGTTCACCGGGCGTCAGGCTGATCGGCTGCCCGCCGCGGTGGACCGCCCGACTGGCCGGATCCAGCGTCAGATCGCCGGCCCGCAGCAGTGCGGGGCGCGGTGACGCCGCACGCCGCAGCAGCGAGCGGATGTGGGCGAGCAGCACGGGGTAGACGAAGGGCTTGGTCAGGTAGTCGTCGGCGCCCAGGTCCAGCCCCTCGGCCTGGTCCAGCGGCGCGTCCATGGCGGTGAGCATCAGGATCGGCGTCCAGTTCCCGGCCTCGCGCAGCCGGGTGCAGATCTGGTAGCCGTCCAGGCCGGGGAGCATCACGTCGAGGACGATCAGGTCGAAGGCGTGCTCGGTGGCCCGCCAGCCCCTCGGCCCCGTCCGCGACCAGGCCGACGGTGTAGCCCTCGGCCTGCAGGCCCCAGGTCAGGGACGCGCCGAGGGCTTCGTCGTCTTCGATCACCAGGATGCGCATGGTGACACCTTGGCACTGGAGCACGCAGAACCCTGCACGGCTCCGGTGCTCCTGGCCGGGCCGTCGACGCCCGGACCGTCGATGCCCGGACCGTTGACGCTCAGACCGTTGACGCTCAGGCCAGTAGTTCGCCGGATGGCGAGCCGCAGGCCGAGCCCGCCGCTGTCGGGCCGCGCGCAGGCCGTCAAGGTCTCGCTCCCCCGCCCGGTCCGTCAGGGCGGCCTCCACGACTCCGACAGCTACGGCGGCCAGCAGTACGCCCCGCTGGTGGACCTGGCGATAGCCGGCTGATCCTCAACGGTTCACCGTCCACGCCGCCCCCTGCTCCGTCGCGTCACTCCGCGCCGGGGCGGGAGGCGTGCGCAGCGGGCCCGCCAGCCGGCAGAGGACGGCGGCGAGCAGCCCGCAGGCGGCGGCGATGAGGTGGCCGAAGTCCCAGATGGTGTGACTGGTGATCATGGGGTAGGCGAGGATGCCCAGCAGGATCACCGCCGCGACGAGGCGCAACCGGCCGCGCAGGGCAAGCACCGCGCCGGCCATCCCCGCCACCAGCATGTAGCTGACGCCGACGTCGGTGGCGTTGGCGAGTTTGTGCGGAGCCCGGCCCTGGTTGATGGCGTGCCGCAGCACGGCCTCGGTGAGCAGTGAGCCGAACACATGGCCGGAGGCCGCGATGACGGCCAGTCGCGGGGTACCGTAGCGGCGCTCCGCCCAGGCCACGACGGTGGCGAAGGCCGCGGCGTACAGGGTCAGCCCGCTACCGTGGTCGGCCACCCAGAAGGCGCTGGTGGCCAGCACGCTGAGGGTGTGACTGCTGCTGAGCTGGTGGAGATTGGTGCTGTCCACCGTGGTCATGATGTCGATCAGGCGTGGCGGGGCCGTCTTCTGGACCAGGGTGAAGCAGCTGAAGACGGCGATGTAGCAGAACGTCGCGGGCGCCGACAGCACCCAGGCGTGCAGCCGCCCGGTCCACGGTGTCAGCCGCGCCACGAAGCGGCGCACAGCCGGGACGTAGCGGCCGACGCCCCTCAGCAGGTACCAGCCGACGACGGCTGCCAGGACGGTGAGGATCATGTCGAAATCACTCGCATTCGACCCATTATGACGAGCCGGGCAGCCGGCCGGTCGGCCGACCCGCGCCCGCGAGCCGGCCGACCGGCTCAGGCTTCCCCGACCGGCTCAGGCGTCCCCGACCGGGACCAGAGTCCGCTCCCGCTGTTCGGCGGGAACCGTCGGCGGCAGCCGGAGCAGGCGGGCGGCCCGGTCGGGCAGCCACCAGTTCAGCTTGCCGAAGAGCGACACCAGGGCCGGGAGCAGCAGCATCCGGACCACGACCGCGTCCAGCAGCACACCGGAGGCCAGGCCCGCGGCGATCTGACGGACCGTGATGTCGTTGGCCGTCGAGAGCGAGGCCAGCGCGAAGAAGAGGATCAACGCGGCGCTGGTGACCAGCCGGCCGGTGCGCGAGATCCCTTCCACGATGCCCTCGCTGGTGGAGCGGGTGCGGTCGTAGCCCTCCCGAACCCGGGCCAGGATGAAGACCTCGTAGTCCATCGAGACGCCGAACAGGAATCCGAAGATCAGCACGGGTGCGAAACTGTCCACCGCCCCATAGGACTTGCCTCCCCACAGCGCCGACATGCCCACGCCGTGCTGGAAGATCAGCACCAGGATGCCGTAGGCGGCCGCCACCGACAGCGCGTTGAGCAGCACCGCCTTCGCCGGCAGCAGGATCGACTTCAAGCCCCGGGCCAGCAGCAGGAAGGTCGCGATCGCCACCAGCGCGAAGAGCAGCGGGAAGGCGCCGTAGGTCGAGTTGACCTGGTCGATGCCGAGCGCTCCCTCCCCGCCGACCAGCGCACCCGTCGGCACGCTGCGCCGGATGTCGCTCAGCGCACTGCCGCCCTGCGAGCTGCCGACCTCGTGCTGCGGGAGCGCGACGACGACCGCGCTCCCGTCCTGGCGCCAGGAGGCGTCGGTCGAGGTGACCGCGCCGCGCAGACTCGGCACCCGGTCCAGCGAGTGTCGACGGTATGAACAGTCCGGAGATGCCGATGCCGCGCACCACCGAGTTGGGGACGACGATCAACGCGAAGAGCCCCAGCGAGGCGACCAGGCCGGAGAACCAGACCGAGTGCCCGGCCCGCTTCATCGCCTCGCGGACCGCCTCGTCGTTCGGCCGGCCCGCCGCCCGCTCCTCACGCCAGCGGGTCACGATCAGCAGCGAGTAGTCGATCGACAGCCCGAGCCCGAGCAGCGCCACGATGTACTGGACGGACGGGCCGATCGGCGAGGAGGCCGGCATCAGGAACGTCAGCCCGTAGATCAGCAACTGCATCGTCAGCACCGAGACCAGCGCCATGATCAGCGGCAGGAACGCCAGGAACGACCCGAACACCCAGGCCAGCACCAGCAGCGCGCCGAGCGCACCGAGCAGCAACTCGCCCAGCACGCTGGAGTTGCCCGAGGTGGTGTTGCCCGCCGCCAGCGATTTGAGGCTGGTGCCGTGCACGGTCAGGTTCGGTGCGGCGGCCTTCGCCGCACCGGTCAGCGCGTCGACGGCGGTGGTGTCGATGCCGTCGCCGTCGTGCGGCGGGTAGGCCAGCACGACGGTGCTGGCGCCGCCGGTTCCCACCAGCGTCCGGCTGCCGGTCGTGGCGGAGGAGACCAGGCGCAGCTCCGGGGCCGCCTTCGCGATCCCGGCGTCCACGGCGGCGAGTTGCGCCCGCACGCCGGGCGACTGCACGCTCTGGCCGGCCGGCAGGTCCAGCACCAGCACGCCGGGGTTCGAGGTCGCGCCGCCGTACTGCTTGGCGAGCTGCTGATCGGCCGTGTAGGCGGCGCCGCTCAGGTGGTTGCCGCTCTTCAACCGGCCCGACACCGACGGCGCCAGCACCAGGCCGACCACCGTGATCACCAACCAGAGCAGCCCGACCGTCAGTCGATGTCGGGTCACCCACGTGCCGAGAGTCTCCACCAGGTCCTCCAGATAGGTCGCGGCCGACTGGCCTCGCTCAACGTCCGCGGACGCTACCTGGGGCTACCTTTCGAATTGCTTACACCGCGATCGCCCTCGCTCACCGGCTCCCCCGCACTCCCGGGAACCGCCCGTCACCGGTTCAGCGCACCAGGGCGGAGTCCCCGCGACGCCACTGCTGAGCCCCGCAATCAGCCCGCCGCACTGGTGCCGTTCTGCGGCCTGGCCACCCCTCTCCATGGCCTGATGTGACAGCTCCTGGTCATTGCGGCGATGTCCGATCGGGCGGAATGATCAGGGCATACCCCAACCGCACTGCGTCGTGATCGTCGCCTTCCCCGGCATCGAGCTGCTGGACGCCACCGGACCGGCTCTCCGTCCAGGGTCCCTCGGACGACCGGATCGACGAGCTGCGCAGGTGGATCGCCGAACACCGGTGCCGGCGTGGGGCGAAATCCTCGCCCCACGCCTGTGGCTGGAACGCCATTGCCCGCCCATGATGGCCAATGCCAGCCGGCCGCCCGGCTCCACACCCGGCCGGCCCACGAGCCCTGTCGTCGCGGGAGCTTCACGATGGTCCGCTCCGGAAGTTCTCCGGGGGGAGGCGCTGGGCGAAGCCGGCGTCCTACGTGGGTCGGAGGGACGTCAGGTCCTTCGTGCAGAAGCCTTCACAGACGGACGCCGGCATCTCCCCCGTGTTCGACGAAACGGACAGCCCACGCGTAGCCACTGAGGCTGCTGGACTCAACCCGGCGGACGTCGGTCACCTGGCAACCGTCGTGGGCGTACTTCAGAGCAAACCGCTCTTGCCGCTGTGCATCGTCGAGCGCCTCCATCGACAGGGGCGCACCCACCACAAAATCCTCGTGCAGCGTCACCCCAAGGGTCGCATCGTCCGAACATGTACGGCACTGGTGTGTTGCGGGCAGGGACATGCCGCTAGTGTGCGCCTGTTCCGCCCCCGATGCGTCGGCAATGAACCGGAGCAGGGGTCCGGGCCGCAGGCCCGCCCGCAACAGGTGCGGGGCGAGGGAATATCCAGCGGTACGTCCAGCGACATTGCGGTGGACTCGGGCACGAATCGCGTAGGGAGTTGTCAGCGCTGCTGAGCCGGGAGGTCGCCGGCTGCGCCGGGAACGGTGGCTGGGCCGGCAGCAGTGGACAGCGCGGCGGCTCGGGCCGCGCCCCGTGCCGTGGAGCGCCTGGAGTAGGCGATGGTGAAGAGGACCTGCAGGCCGATGCAGAGGTAGGGGACGGTGGAGTTGAGGCCGACCATGGTCTTGGTGGAGACCACGGCCGTCAGCGCGCCGAGCAGGACGCCCTGTCCGACGAAGCCCAGGCCCCAGACGACCGTCAGGACCCGCTGGGAGTGCCGGAAGCCGGGGTACTGCCACAGCGCGTTCCACCAGGCGAGGCTGTCCGGCGTTCCGTCGGTGGCGAACTTGCGGCCGAAGTAGAACATCAGCGGGCGCGGCAGCGCCGGTAGCCGATCTTCAGGAGCAGAGGGCTTCATCGGGTCCACCGGATGCCGTGGAAGCCCGGTGAGACGTCGAAGTCGGCCAGGTGGGCCAGCCTGCCGCCGATGAGGCGGAGCTGGGCGACGTCCTTGTGAGCCGAGTTGCCGTCCGATCGCCAGATCCGGTGGGCCCGTTTGGCGCCGGCCTCGGGCGTGAATCGGACGGTCAGTTCAAGGCGACGGCCTGCGCCGTTGAGCCAGCGACCGAAGTACGACTCGCGGGTCTCGGCCACGGCCTGATACTCCAGGGCGAACGTCTCGCCCGGGCCGAGCGGCCCGAACAGCAGCTCGGCAGCCGTCAGTCGGGCGTCCGGGTCGGTGCGTACGCGTCCGAGGGCGGTGTCCTGTCCCGCCTGGATCTCGGGCGGCGTGCCGGTGGAGGCATGGCAGAGCACCACATGTCGGTCGACGCCCGCGCGGCGGGCCCGGACCACGATCCGGGTGGTCCCGCGCCAGCCGGTGCCCGTCACCGTGACCTCGTCCTGGATGGCGAGCACGTCCAGGGCTGATTCAGCCGACCCGTCAAGTGCCGCCCGCAGCCGCGCGACCGCCGGCCGGGGGGTGCCCGGCGAGACCAGGAGCCGGCGGCGGCCGAACGGTGCGGGCTCGGCGAGCAGACGCCGCAGGGAGCCGTCCGGCAGGTCGAGCACGGTCTCCAGCCCTGCCACGGCACGCAGACTGCCGGCGCGCTGGGGGCGGCTGGCCCCGCGCTGCCAGTTGCTGAGCGTGGAGACGCTGACGGAGAGTCCGAGTACCAGCAGTCGTTCGCAGATGCGGTCGAGGCCGAGCCCGCGGGAGGCGATCGCCCAGCGCAGCGCCGTGTGGAACGGGCCGGCGAGGAGTGCGTCTTCGAGGTCGTCGATCGGATTCCCCTCTCCCTACTCACTGGTTCTGGATTTCCACCTCCGCGTCCTCATGTCCGCAGGCAGTGGTGATCTGACGGTTCGTCAGGCCGTCGAGCGGGCGGTCGCCCGACTTCCCATCGACTCGGGCAGGTCAGCACGATGTCCGCGCACAGTCAACTTCCTTCCGCCCCCAGGAGACATCCGTGCGCCTGCACCGTCCAGTCATCGGCCTGGCCGCCGCCCTCGGCCTGCTCTGCGGCGTCACCGCCTCGGTGGCCGCCGCCTCGCCCGCCGCCGCGCCCATCACCTCCCCCGCCGCCGCGCCCGCCCTCGCGGCCGCCGGTGTGCCGCGCCCCGACCACGTGGTGATCGTGGTGTTCGAGAACACCTCGGCAGGGTCGATCATCGGCAACTCCAGCGCCCCGTACTTCAACCAGCTCGCCAACAGCGGCGCGAACTTCACCAACTCCTTCGCGATCGAGCACCCCAGCGAGCCGAACTACCTCGACCTCTTCTCCGGCTCCAACCAGGGCGTCACCGACGACTCCTGCCCGCACACCTTCGCCGCCGACAACGAGGGCGCCCAGCTGATCGCCAAGGGACTCACCTTCGCGGGCTACTCGGAGGGCCTGCCGTCCACCGGCTCGACCGTCTGCGGTTCGGGCGACTACGCCCGCAAGCACAACCCGTGGGTCAACTTCAGCAACGTGCCGGCGTCCGACAACAAGCCGTTCACGGCCTTCCCCACGGACTACACCCAACTGCCCACCGTCTCCTGGGTGGTCCCCAACCTCTGCGACGACATGCACGACTGCTCCATCGCCACCGGTGACAGCTGGCTCAAGAACAAACTGGACGGCTACGTCCAGTGGGCCAAGGCCCACAACAGCGTGCTGATCACCACCTTCGACGAGGACGACAGCAGCACCAGCGCCAACCAGATC
>FTKT01457703.1_pt1 | contig 31140 bp, 22 predicted proteins | sample 1658271 | NCBI WGS metagenome assembly FTKT01 (sample SAMEA3914811, study PRJEB12502) | metagenome | biome: forest; material: soil | place: Canada | collected 2011-08-04 | depth 0.3 m | reverse complement strand
GCTCTATCCGGCGTTCCCGTATGGCTCCTATGCCTTGCTGGCCGACGACGACGTCCTCGCGATCAAGGCCTACCTGTTCTCGCTGGCGCCCGTGCATCGCGAGACGCGCCCGAACACGTTCGCTTTTCCGTTCAACCAGCGCTGGACGATGGCGTTCTGGTCGGCGCTGTTCGTGCCCGGCTCGCGCTTCGAGCCGGTGGCGCGGCAATCCGCGTCATGGAACCGCGGCGGCTACCTCGTCGAAGCGGCGGCGCATTGCGGCGAGTGCCACACGCCGCGCAACATCGCGTTCGCGATGGATACGCGCAGGAAGTTCGCGGGCGGCCAGGCCGAGGGGTGGAATGCGTACAACATCACCGCCGACCCGGACACCGGCATCGGCGCCTGGACGACCGGCCAGCTGGCCGGCTACCTGTCGTCGGTGCATGGTTCGGCGGCGGGCGTCGCGTCGGGACCGATGGCCGAAGCCGTCGAGCTCAGCCTGAGCCGCCTGGCGCCTTCCGACATCGAGGCCATGGTCACGTACCTGCGCAGCGTGCCGGCGATCCGCGACGCGAACCTACCGAAGACCGCCGGCCCGGCTTCGGAATCCACTCAGGCCGGTGCGTCGGACCACCCGATCGGCCAGCGCGTCTTCGAGGGCTCGTGCGCGAGCTGCCACGCCTGGAACGGCGCCGGGGCGCTCGTGGCGCAGGCCACGTTGACGGGCAACCGTGCCGTCAACGATCCGTCGGCGATGAACGTCGTGAAGATGGTGCTGGCCGGTTCGACGGACGCGGATTCCAGGCGCCCGGCCATGCCCGGCTTCGCCGGGTCGCTCTCCGACACGGAGATCGCCGAGGTCGCCAACTACGTGACGCGGCGATTCGGCGCCGCGCCTTCGCACGCGACCGGCGAGGATGTCCGCAAGCTGCGCATGGATTGAAGGGAGATCGCGTGGATCGCCAGTTCGAAGGCAGGACGGCGCTCGTGCTGGGCGCTGGCCGCCGGCGACATCCTCGTCAACAACGCCGGCGGCCGCCGCCGACGCCGGCAAGCGGCCAGGGCCCGGCGCTCGACGCTGCCGTTCAACGCCAGGCCGATGCGTAGTGATCCACGAGCAAGCCGAGGAACAGCAGCGCCAGGTAGACGATCGAGAAGCGGAACGTGCGGCGCGACAGGTCGTCCGTGTAGTGGCGCAGCAGCGTCCAGCTCCTGACGATGAACGCGATTCCGAGCGCGAGGGCGACGGCCAGGTAGAGGGTCCCCGACATGCCGACCGCCACGGGCAGCAGCGTCGAGACGAACAGCAGCAGCGTGTACGCGAAGATGTGGCGCCGCGTGCTCGCCGGGCCATGCGTGATGGGCAGCATCGGCAAGCCCGCGCGACGATAGTCGTCGATGCGATACAGCGCGAGCGACCAGAAGTGCGGCGGCGTCCAGAGAAAGATGATCAGCCACATGAGCACGGCGGACACGCCGATGTCGTCGCGCATCGCCGCCCATCCGAGCAGCGGCGGCATGGCGCCCGATGCGCCGCCGATCACGATGTTCTGCGGCGTCCTCGGCTTGAGCACGATCGTGTAGACGACGGCGTAGCCCACGAAGGTCGCCAGCGTCAGCCACATCGTCAGCGCATTGACTTCGCCGCACAGCAGCGCGCAGCCCGCGGCGCACAGCAGCGCGGAGAACGCGAGCGCCCGGTGCGGCCCGAGTTCGCCGCGCGCCGTCGGCCGCCAGGCGGTCCGGTGCATGCGTGCATCGACATGCCGCTCGACGAGGCAGTTGAACGCGGCGGCCGCGGCGGCGACGAGCCAGATGCCCGCCGAGGCCGCGGCGAATCGCCTCCAGTCCGGCAGCGACGGCTCGGCCATCAGCATGCCGATCATGGCGCAGAAGACGATCAGCTGCACCACGCGCGGCTTGGTCAGCGCGTAGTACTGCCGCACCCGCGACGCGAGCGACGCGGGCGTGATCGCGCCGGCTGCTGACGGAGGCATGTGTGCGCTTCCCGGCCGTCAGTTCGCGGCGTCTCGTTGCACGGACGGCCGCAACGGCTTGACCGCCGCGGCCTCGACCGCTCCGGCGCCGTTGCCCCAGCTGCCGCGCACGAAGCTCACGACGTCGGCGACCTGCTCGTCCGAGAGGCGCCATGCGAACGCGGGCATCGCGAACTGTGCGGGCGTCGAGGCGGTGCGCGGCGACTCGGCGCCCTTGAGCACGATGGACACGACCGAATCGGGATTGGCCGCCATCACGACCGGGTTGCCGGCGAGCGGCGGGAAGACGCGGTCGTAGCCCTTGCCGTCGGGACGGTGGCAGGCGGCGCAGTTGTCCAGGTAGACGCCGGCACCGCGCGCCTGGTCGGCGCCGCCGTGCAGCGCGGCCGCGGTCGCCTGGTCGTAGGCGAACCGGGCCTGCGTCGCGCCAGGATCGGCGAGGGCTTTCAGGTACTTCGCCGTGTCGGCCGCGTCGTCGGCGGTCATGTGCCGGGTGCTGTGCACGATGACGTCCGTCATCGAGCCGAAGGCCGTGCCGCGCGAGTTCGTGCCGGTACGCAGGAACGCGGCGATGTCGTCCACGCTCCAGTCCACCAGCGTCCCCTTGCCGCCGGAGCGCAGGCTGGGAGCGAAATAGCCCTCGATCACCGCGCCGGACAGGTAGTCGCTGCCATCGGCGGCGTTGGTGGCCTTCATCTGCATCGTGATCGCGCGCGGCGTATGGCATTCGCCGCAGTGGCCCAGTCCGTCGACGAAATACGCGCCGCGCGCGATGGCGGGATCGACATCCGCCGCGACGACGACATGGCGCGGCGGCGGCGCGAACATCCAGCGCCAGTAGGTCAGCGGCCAGCGCATGGACAGCGGGAACAGGATGTCGTTGCGCCGGTTCGGGACGGCCGCCGGGGCGACGCCGTTCTTGAAGTAGACGTAGAGCGCCTTGACATCCTCGGGCCGCGTGTTCGCGTACGACGTGAACGGCATCGCCGGGTAGAGTGTGTGCCCCTCGGCGACGCCGAGGCGCAACGCGCGGTCGAAGTCGGCCAGGGAGAGGTTGCCGATGCCGTATTGCCGGTCGGGCGTGATGTTGGTGGTGTAGATCGCCCCGATCGGAATGGCCATCCGCAGCCCGCCGGAGAATGCCGGCTGGCCGGGGACGCTGTGACAGGCCGCGCAATCGCCCATCGAGGCCAGGTAGGCGCCGCGCGCGATCATCTCGGAGCTCGCCTGCGGTTCGGGCATCGGCGCCTCGCCGACGGCGTAATCGCCCCAGGCCGCGATGATCACGGCCACGACCAGCGCGACCAGGAGGACCGCGGCGGCGGCGACCCAGCGCGCGGCGTTCATGCTTGCACCAGCGCCTGCGGCGACTTGAGATAGGTCGCGCGCAGTTCCGCCGCCGAGAAGTACGCCAGGCCGGCCAGCAGGCCCGTCGGGTTGTAGCCGATGTTCTGCGGAAAGGCCGATGCGCCGTGGATGAACAGGTTCGGCACCTGCCAGCTCTGCGAGTAGCGATTGACGACGCTGTCGGACGGCGTCGACCCCATGATCGCGCCGCCGGTCGTGTGCGTCGACTGGTAGATGCGGGTGTCGTAGTGATTGCCGGGGCGCATCACGAGCAGCGAGCGGCTCTCGGGCTTCATGGCCGCGACGATCTCGTCCATCTTCTGCGCGCTGAACGCGGCCATCCGGTATTCGTTGTCGTGCCAGTCGAAGGTGATGCGCAGCAACGGCAGGCCGTGCGAATCGCGGTAGGTCGGATCGAGCGACAGGTAGCTGTCGCGGTAGGACATCACCGATCCCTGCGTCGAGTACGGCGCCGAGTGGCGATAGTGCTTGCGTACCCCATCCTTCCAGCCCTGGCCCCAGTGCGGCGTGCCCGCGGGCAGCAGCATCTGCGCGATCGGCCGGCCGCCCGTCGCGGAAGAGAAGATCAGCGAGCCGCCGATGAAGCCGTGCCTGGCGTGGTCGAAGTGATCCGAGTTGAACTCGTCGACCACGCGCTGGCCGGCGCCACCCGCGCCGATGAAGGGATTGATCTGCGCGTCCTCGCCGAAGTGGGCGCTGGAGAGCGCGCACATCTGGTAGGCGTAGTTCTTTCCGACCAGGCCCTCGCCCGTGGCCGGGTCGTAAGGCTTGCCGATGCCCGACAGCAGCAGCAGCCGCACGTTGTGCATCTGGAAGGCGCACAGCATGACCAGGTCGGCCGGCTGTTCGACCTCGCGGCCGTTGGCGTCGATGTAGCGCACGCCGGTCGCCCGCGTGCCCGACGAGTCGAGCAGGATCTTCGTGACGGTCGACTCGGTGCGCACCTCGAGGTTGGGCCGCTCACGCAGGATGGGCAGGATGGTCGTCTGCGGCGACGCCTTCGAATACAGGAAGCAGCCGAAGCGTTCGCAGAACCCGCACAGGTTGCACGGGCCCATGCGCACGCCGTACGGGTTCGTGTAGGCGACGGAGCTGTTCGCGGCAGGCACCGGGAAGGGCTTGTAGCCCAGCTCCGACGCCGCCTTCTCGAATCGCCGCGCGCTCTCGATCGCGGGCATCGCGGGCGTCGGGAACTCGTCGCTGCGTGCACCTTCGAAGGGGTTGCCGCCGCTGCGCAGCGTGCCGCGCAGGTTGCCGGCGATGCCGGACGTCCCGCAGACCTTCTCGAAATGGTCGAAGTGCGGCTCGAGCTCCTCGAAGCTGACCGGATAGTCCTGGATCGTCATCCCGTCCGGGATGAACTTCCTGCCGTAGCGCTGCTCGACGTGGCTGCGCAGGCGAAGATCCTCCGGCGATGCCCGCCATAACTGACCGTTCCAGTGGACACCCGCGCCGCCGACGCCGTTGCCGAGCACGAAGGAGCCGTAGCGGCGATACGGCGCCGCGACGTCGTTCGGGCCATGGCGGATGGTGACGGTCTCCTTGGCGAGCGGCTGCCACAGCTCGCCGCGAACCCCGTGCTTGAGCTCGTCCACGATGCGCGGGAACTCGAAGTCGGGCGACGTGTCGCGCGCCGGCCCGCGCTCCAGGGCGACGACCGACAGGCCGGCGTCCGTCAGCGTCTTGGCCATGATGGCGCCCGTCCATCCGTAGCCGACGATGACGGCGTCCACCGGCTTCCTGCGTTCTGCCATCACGCCCTCTCGCCGTGGATGGAGACAGGCCCGAAGGGATAGCGCTGGCCGGCCTGGTCGATCCAGTCGGTGAAGTCCGCGCGGGCGCCGGGAAAGCCGATCAGCTTCCACGCCGCCATGCCGCGGTTGCCGCCATACATCGGGTCGGCGAAGAAGCCTTCGCGGGTGTTCTCCAGCAACTGCGCGAAGAATGCGGCGAGCGGTGGATCGTCTCCCGCGACGTGCCCGGCCTCCAGCAAGCCGAGGAACTCGTCCTGCTGCGCGCTCGTCAACTTGTCGAAGGGCGCGCCATGCATCTTGCGGGAAGCCTCGTTGGAAGCGGCGATGCCCTTGCGATAAAGATCCCTCGGCGTATACGGCAGCTGGTATCCGAGCGTCGGATCCAGGCCGGTCTGGAACGGCCCCGCCATGTAGGCATACGCACCGTGGCCGTACGGCATCTCCATCTGGCGATCGATGAACTCCGGGACCCCGGTCGCCAAGCCGCCGGGGCCCGATTGATCCGCGGGAATCAGCCTGTCGACGGCCGCGTTGACGAAGGCCCATTCCGCGGCGTTGAAATAGCTCGGCGTGTAGTCGCGACGGGACTCCGTGGCCGACGCCGCGTCTGGCCGCAACATGCCTGGAACTGCGACACCGGCAACCGGCGCGGCCGCCCTCAACAGGAACGTGCGGCGGCCGATCGACACTTTCGATTGCATGCAGACACCTCTTGCGCGCTCACCGCGCTTCGACTTGCATGGAGATGCGAAGCAGTGTGCGTCGCCGCGATCACGCGGCGGCATCCCCCCGATGGGTGATGCCGCGCGCTGGCCCGCAGGCGCTCCGCGTCGACCAGGCTCGTCCGCGGCAGCGGGTAACCCACCCGGGGGATGCCGCCGCCCCAAGGCGACAAGGAGACTCGCTTCGGCCAATCACATTTCCGGCGCGGGAGCGTTCCCGCGCACAGCAGGTGACTCATGCGAATCGTTCACTTCGAGACAGGCGGCGTTGCCGGCATCGCGGCGGACGCGGGTTCCGGATGGCATGGCCTCACGCAACGCGACGCGCGGTTTCCAGGCTCGCTGCCCGAACTGATTGCGCAAGGCGCGGACCTGATACGCGTCGGCGCGGACCTCGCGCAGTCACCGGCGATCGACCTCGACGCCGTGCGGCTCCTGCCGCCGGTGACCGCGCCGCCGAAGATCCTGTGCGTCGGCCTCAACTACGACGATCACCTCGAGGAGAGCGGCCTGAAGCGGCCCGTCTACCCGGAGATCTTCGCCCGCTTCGCGACGAGCCTGATCGCGCATCGGGCACCGATCCGGCGCCCCCGCGAATCGTCGGCGCTCGACTACGAGGCCGAACTCGCCGTCGTGATCGGCAAGCCGGGGCGCCGCATTCACCGCGACCAGGCCCTCGCCCACGTGGCGGGCTATTCCCTGTTCAACGATGCGACGATCCGCGATTTCCAGTTGCGCACGCCGCAGTGGACGATGGGCAAGAACTTCGATGGAACCGGGGCGTTCGGGCCCTGGCTGGTGACGCCCGATGCCGTTCCGCCGGGCGCCAACGGGCTGCGGATCCAGGGCCGCCTGAACGGCCAGGTGATGCAGGAATCTTCCACGGACAAGCTCATCTTCGGCGTGGCCGCGTTGATCGAGATGATCAGCGTCGCCATGAGCCTGGAGCGCGGCGACGTGATCATCACCGGGACGCCCGGCGGCGTCGGGGCGGCGCGCAAGCCACCGGTCTACATGCGGGCCGGCGATGTCTTCGAGGTGGAGATCGAGCGCATCGGCATCCTGAGCAACATCGTCCAGGACGAGCCGGGCGCGGAGTGACGGCCTTGTTCAAGAAGCTGCTTTCCGCGGACGCCGCGCGCATCGGTCGATTCGACTCGCCGCCCCAGGACGATGCCGTCGCCGCCTCGTTGGTCGACGGGACGCCGCACGCGCTGAAGACCGATCTCGTGGGCCTTCTGGGCAAGGAACTCGTCCTGCACCGGGCCATCGACCTCGTGCGCTATGCGTCCGATGCGAGCCCGTACCGGCTCGTCCCTCAGGTCGTGGTGCTGCCTCGCACGACCGACGACATCGTCAAGCTCTTCCGCTATTGCCGCGAGACCGGGCGACACGCGACGTTCCGGGCCGCGGGCACGAGCCTCAACGGACAGTCCTTGTCCGACGACATCCTGATCGACGTGCGTCGCCACTGGTACGGCGTCGACGTGGAGGACGCCGGCAATCGCGTGCGGGCGCGCCCCGGGACGATCCTCGGCCATGTCAACGCGCAGCTGCAGCCGCACGGACGGCGGCTGGGGCCGGATCCCGCCAGTTCGGGCGCCTGCACGATCGGCGGCGTCATCGCGAACAACTCGGGCGGGATGCGGTGCACCGTCGCCAGGGATGCCTACCATACCGTTTCCGCGCTCACGTTCGTGACGCCGTCGGGGACAGTCATCGACACGTCGAGGCCCGATGCGGAAAAGGAGTTCGCGCAGGCGGAGCCGCAGCTGGCGAAGGGCCTGCTCGAGCTGCGCAAGGAGTTGTTGGCAGATCCCGTGCTCGCGGATCGCACGCGTCGCAAGTATGCGATCCGGAACACGCACGGGTTGCGCCTCTGCGCGCTCCTCGATGGCGAGACGCCGCTCGAGATCTTCCGACGCCTCCTCGTCGGCGCCGAAGGCACGCTCGCCTTCATCGCCGAAGCCGTGATCGAGACCGTACCCTCGCCCCGCGTGACGAGCGTGGCATGGATCCCCGTCCCATCGATCGACGAAGCGATCGCCCTGGTGCCGGGCCTCGTCGGCCTCGGTGCCTCCGCGGTCGAGCTCATGGTCGCCCCGGCGCTCACCGCGGCGGGTAACGCTTTCGCGGACACCCCGTGCTACTGGAAGACGCTCGATCCGAATGCAGCCGCCCTTCTCGTCGAGGTCGGCGCCGAGGACCCGATCTCGCTCGAGGCCACGCAGCAGAAGATCCTCGAACTCGTGAGCACCGCCAGGCTGATCCGGCCGGTCGAATTCACGAGCGTCGCCGAGGCCGTCGAACTCGCCTGGCATGTCCGCGAGGGCCTGCTGGGCCTGATCGGCAAGCATCGTCCGGAAGGCTCGACGTTGATCACGGAGGACGTCTGCTTTCCGCCGGAGCGACTGGCGCAGGGTGCGCGCGACGTCCAGGAGCTTCTTGCCAGGCATGGGTTCATTCCCGGCGTCGCGGGACATGCCGCGCACGGGAACCTTCATTTCACGCTCGTCGCGGATTTCGGTGACGTCGCGGGACGAGCCCGCTACGCGGCATTCATGACCGAGCTGGTGGAGCTCGTCGTCGGCAAGCACGATGGCTCCCTCAAGGCCGAACACGGAACAGGCCGGAACATGGCCCCGTTCGTCGCCGCGGAGTGGGGCGAGAAGGCCACCGCCATGATGTGGCTCATCAAGAAGCTCGCCGATCCTCACGGGATCCTGGCACCCGACGTGATCCTGACGCGCAACCAGAGCCTCCATCTGCAGAACCTGAAGTCCTTCCCGCAGATCGAAGGGGTGACCGGCTCGTCGCAATGCATCGAGTGCGGATTCTGCGAGCCCGTCTGCCCCAGCCGCAACGTCACCATGACACCGCGCCAACGGATCGTCGTGCGGCGCGAGATGGTGCGGCAGAAGGACGGCTCCGCCATGCTGGCGCGACTCCAGCAGGAGTACCAGTACGACGGCATCGAGACCTGCGCGGGCGACGGCACGTGCGCCATTCCGTGCCCCATCGGAATCAACACCGGTGCATTGATCAAGGAGTTCAGGGCGCGCGAGAACGGCGCTACCGGCGAATCCGTTGCGTTGCGCGCCGCCCGGCACTGGCAGACGATCGAACGCGTGTCGCGCGTGAGCCTGCATGGCGCACACGCGTTCTCGTCCCTGTTCGGCGTCAGGCCGCTCACCGCGCTGGCGGCGACCGCGCGCGCGGTCGTGAGTCCGGACCTGCTGCCCGGAGTCCCCGGGCCGATGCCGCGGGCCGCGGCCATCCCGCCGAAGACCGACAGGAACGGTGCCGCGGCAGTCTACTTCTGCGCCTGCATCAATCGCATGTTCGGCCGCGATCCCGATGCGCCCGCCCGTCCTTCGCTGGCCGAGACCTTCGTGGCCCTGTCCGCCCGCGCCGGCAAGCCGCTGTGGATCCCGCCGGATGTCGCCGGCCTGTGCTGCTCGACGCCGTGGAAATCGAAGGCCTATCACCAGGGACACCAGTTCATGGCGCAGGCCGTCGCCGACGCGCTATGGCGCTGGAGCGATGGCGGCGCCCTGCCCATCGTCGTCGACGCGGCCTCGTGCACGCTCGGTCTCAGGGAGGATGTCGCGACGCAGCTCGAAGGCGAGCGAAGAAAGCAGTTCGAGAACCTCGAGATCATCGACTCGATCGCATGGTGTCGCGATCTCCTGCCGAACCTGACCATCGCGCGAACGCTGCGGCGCGTCGCCGTGCATCCGACGTGCTCGACGACGCACCTCGGGCTGGCCGGCGCGCTCAAGCAGATCGCGGGTTGCCTGGCCGACGAGATCGAGGTTCCCGTCGGGACGACCTGCTGCGGCACCGCCGGCGACCGCGGACTGCTGCATCCCGAGCTGGTCGTCTCGGCGACGCGGGAGGTTCGCGCGGCGCTGGATGCGCGGCCGTGCGACGCCTATGTCTCGGCGAACCGGACCTGCGAGATGGGCCTGCGGCATGCGACCGGACGGCCTTACGAGTCGTTCATCTTCCTGCTCGAGGAACTCAGTCGTCCCGGGAACGGCTGAGGGATTCCCGCGAGTTCCTGGAGCAGCTCACGCGCACAGACCGGCCGTCTCGAATGGCCACCGAAACGGAGCCCCCACCATGCCCTACGCCGACTACAAGTGCTTCCAATTGCGCTTCGACTCCGGAGTCGCCTTCGCCAGCATCGATCACCCGCCGATCAACCTGCTCGACGAAGCGCTGTCGGCGGAGTTCGACCGGCTGGGCAGGGAACTCGAGGCCGACGACAGCATCCGTGTCGTGGTGCTGCAGAGCGCGCTGCCCGATTTCTTCATCGCCCACTCCGGCCTGGGCCGCGTGGGCGCCGCCCCCAAGAAGGCATCGCATACGCGCAGCTTCCGCCTGACGCAGATGATCGGCGAGCGCTTCAGGAACATGCCCAAGGTGACCATCGCCAAGGTCGAGGGACGTGCCCGGGGCGGCGGCAACGAGATCGCGCTGGCCGCGGACATGTGCTTCGCCGCCATCGGCAAGGCGATCTTCGGCCAGCCGGAGGTCGCTGTCGGCCTGGTGCCGGGCGGCGGCTCCACGCAGAGGTTGCCACGGCTCGTCGGGCGGGCCCGGGCGCTGGAAGTCCTCGTCGGTTGCGACGATTTCCCGGCGGAGTTGGCGGAGCGCTACGGCTACATCAATCGCGCCTTGCCGGCGGACGAACTGACGCCTTTCGTCGAGCGGCTGGCCCACCGCATCGCGTCGTTTCCCGCGCATACGATCGCGCATCTCAAGACGGCCGTGGATAGGGGCGCATTCGGCTCGCTGGCCGAGGGGCTGCTGGTGGAAGCGCACGAGTCCGACCTGAGCGTGGCCAGCGAGGTGACGCAGGCGCGCGTGGCCGAGGCGTTGCGCGTCGGCGCCGAAACCCATGAAGGCGAGCTGGAGCTGGAGTTCATCTCGAAGCTCTCGCCTGCGGGGCGGAAATAGGCCTCTCCATCCGGGGCCACAGCCTGCCGCGGCTCACTGCGGTGAAACCTGCGTGCCCGCGTGATCCTGGAGTGCGCGCGCGAGCGTCACCGCGAGGTCGCGTGCCGACATCGGCTTCTTGACCACCTGATCCACGCCGACGAGCCTGGCGCGTTCGATCACGTCCGCGTTGACGTATCCGCTCACCAGCAGCGTCGCGATCGCCGGGTGGATGTCGCGCATCCTGCGCAACAGCGCCAGCCCCGCCATACCGGGCATCCGCTCGTCGCTGACGACTGCCTGATATCTGCCCGGGTCCGCGGCAAACGCCTTGAGGGCCGCCTCGCTCGATATGTAGGCCTCCGGCAGGTACCCGAGATCGAGCAGGTTCTGTTCCGCCAGCCGGGCGAGCGCCTCCTCGTCGTCCACCACCAGGATGTGCTGCCCGTTGCCGCGCGGCAGGTCCATCTCCTCGCTCTTGAACGGGTCGATCACGTCTCCCGTGCGCGGCAGGTAGATGACGAACGTGCTTCCCGCGCCGACCGCCGTCTCGACCTCGATCGCCCCGCCGAGGTCCATCACGATCCCGTGGACCAGCGACAGTCCGAGGCCGGTGCCGACACCGACTTCCTTGGTCGTGACGAAGGGGTCGAAGATGCGCTCCACCAGCTCCGGAGCGATGCCGACTCCGGTGTCGGCCACCTTCAATGCGACGTAGTCGCCTGCCTCGACGACGCCGATCATCGCGATGCGCGGCGCTTCGACGTGAATCGCACTCAGCGAGACCCGCAACGTGCCGCCCGCGGGCATCGCATAGATCGCGTTGGTCGCCAGGTTCATCAGGACCTGGTGCACCTGCGTCGGGTCGCCCTGGATGCCCGAGAGCCCTGCCCGCAATGCCGTCTCGACGGCAATGCCGCCGGGCAACTGCGCGATGATGAGGTCGAGCGTCTCGCGCACCACGCTCTCCACATGCACGGCCACGCGCTCGCTGACGCCACTGCGGCTGAAGGCGAGGATCCGGTTGACCAGGGCGCGGCCCCGCTCGCCGGCGACCACGATGTTCTCGATCGCGTGGTGAAGCCTGCTGCCCGCGACGACGTCCCGCATCGCTATCTCGCCGTAGCCGAGGATGGCGCCGAGGATGTTGTTGAAATCATGGGCGATCCCGCCAGCCAGGCCTCCGATCGCCTCGAGGTGGCGCGCCCGACGCAGGCGGGCCTCCAGGCGGCGCAGCTCGTCCTCGGCGTAGTGGCGCTCCGTCGCGTCGAGCAGGAAGCCGACGATGCGCGCGGGCGCGCCCTCGTCATCCAGGAACATGTGGCCCCTGGCCTGCAACCAGCGCACGCCCTGTTCCGGATGTGCGGCGCGATACTCCGCGCTGAAGTCGCCGGAATCGGCGGCGGCGCGCGCGATGGCCAGTTCCAGGATCGGCCAGTCCTCGGGATGGACCTGGCTTCGCCAGGACTCGCGAGCTCCGGCCGCCGTCGAGGGCTGCCCGGGAAGCGCCCCGGCATCCGCCAGTCCGATGCTTCCGTTCTCGCCGGCGTCGAGGCGCCATTCGAACGGCACGGCCTGCGCCGCCTTCTGCGCCAGGTCGAGCATCTGTTGGCGCGCGAGCAAGGCAGCATCCGCCTGCACGCGGTCGGAGACATCCGTCGTCGTTCCGATGAATTCGTCGACCCTTCCCGCGGCGCTCTCGACCGGACGACCGACGCCGCGAAGGTGCCGGATCGTTCCGTTCGCGAGGACGATCCGGTAGTCCATCACATAGGGCTGCTTCGATCGGCGAGTCTCCTCGAACGACTGCGAGACCGATCGGCGATCTTCCGGATGCACGATGCTCATGAAGACGTCCATCGAGGGATCGACCTGCCCCGGTTCGAAGCCGAGCACGCGGTATTGCTCCTCCGACCAGACCAGCTTCCCGCTGGAGAGCGTCCAACCCCAGCTGCCCGTGTGGCTGATGCGCTGTCCTTCGGCCAGGAATTCCTCGCTGCGCCGCAACCGTTCCTCGGCTTCCCTTCGCTCGGCTCTTTCACTGCACTCGCGCGTGGCGCGATGCACCGAACTCACGATCCTCGAAAGGCGTTCCTTGAGGATGTAGTCGGTCGCGCCGATCTTCAACGCATCGATCGCGACCTCCTCGCCCAGCGTGCCGGAGACGAAGATGAACGGGAGTTCCGGCCGCCTCTCCAGGGTGATCTGCAACGCGGCCAGGCCGTCGAACGACGGCAGCGACAGATCCGCCAGCACCAGGTCGAAATCCTGGTCGAGCGCAGCCACGAACTCGTCGCGCGATTCCACGCGGACGACATCGCAGACGATGCCGCCCTCCTCGAGCACGGCCTTCACGATTTCCGCGTCGTTCTTGTCATCCTCGAGATGCAGGATTCGCAGAGGTGAATGCACGGCCGCCTCCACTATTGCCCGGCAGCGAGCTTGCCCTTCTTGCCGACGCTCCCCGGAGGAGCCTCGTTGATGATCGCCCAGAAGACGCCGAGCTCCTTGATCGCGCTGACGAACTCGCGGAAATCGACTGGCTTGACGACGTAGGCGTTCACGCCGAGCTTGTAGCTCGCCACCATGTCGCGCTCCTCTCTCGACGAGGTCAGCACCACGACCGGGATCATCCTCATCGCCTCGTCGTCCTTGATGCGCTTGAGCACTTCGAGGCCGTCGACCTTGGGCAGCTTGAGATCCAGCAGCATGACCGCCGGAAGCCCCTGCGGACGCTGTTGGTAGGCCCCGGCGCAGTAGAGGTAGTCCAACGCCTCCGCTCCGTCGCGGGCGACGTGGACTTCGTTGGCGAGGTTGAATTCATCGAGCGCCGTCAGCGTCAGCTCGACGTCCTTCGGGTCGTCCTCGACGAGCAAGATGCGTCCCAGATTGACCATGGATCGTCCTCCTACGGATTGGGTGCGGAGAAGTAGAACGTCGCGCCGCGGCCGTCGCTCTCGGCCCAGGCCTTGCCGCCATGCCGCGCCACGATGCGCTGCACGGTGGCGAGTCCGATGCCGGTTCCCTCGAACGCTTCGGGCCCGTGCAGGCGCTGGAAGACGCCGAACAGCTTGCCGACATACTTCATGTCGAAGCCGACGCCGTTGTCCTTGACGAAGATCACCACCTCGCCAGGTGCGCCGGGGCGGGATCCGATCTCGATCTCGGCCTTCTCCCGCGTGCGCGTGAACTTGACGGCGTTCTCGAGCAGGTTGACGAGCACGATCCGCATCAACGAGCGGTCGCCATGCACGCACGGCAAGGTGCCGAGCTTCCAGGCGATGTCGCGTCCGTCCGTCTCGCGCTCGAGTTCGCTCAGGAGCTCCTGCGCGAGCTGCGTCATGCTGACGAGCGTGTTGTGGGTCTGGACGCGTCCGATGCGCGAGAACGCCAGCAGGTCGTCGATCAGGGTGCCCATCCTGGAAGCCGACTCCAGGATCATCTGCACGTACCTCCGGCATTTGTCATCGAGGACCGCGGCGGCGTTCTTCTGCAGCAGTTCCGTGTAGCCCGCGACGTGGCGCAGCGGCGCGCGCAGGTCGTGCGCGGTCGAATAGGAGAAGGCCTCCAGTTCCTTGTTGCTCGCCTCCAGCTCGATCGTCCGGTGCTCGAGATCCGCGTTCAGCCGGCGGATCTCTTCCTCGCGCCGCTTGCGCTCCGTGACGTCGTTGTTGGTCTCCAGGATCGCGGTCGGCTGCCCGGCCCCGTCCCTCTGCAGGGACCAGCGGCTGGCGACGACGACCTGCGTCCCGTCGGACTTCGTCTTTCCCAGTTCGCCTTCCCAGCGACCGCTGGTTTTCAACGTCGAATGGATCTCGTGGAGCGGCATCGGAAAGATCGTGCGCATCATCTCGTGGGCTTCTCGACCGATCGCCTGCCCCGCGGCCCAGCCGAAGAGTTCCTGCGCGCCGCGATTCCAGTAGGTGATGACATCGTGCATGTCGCGCACGAAGATGGTGTCGTGGGTGAGATCGAGCAGGCTCGCCTGTCGCGTCCTCTCGATGACTTCGGCAGCGAGCGCATCGCGCGCCTTGCGAAGGTTCTGCTCGATGGTGCGCCGCCTCGAACTGAAGCCGGCCGTGATCAGGCCGAACAGGACGAAGCCGACGATGTACGGACGATCGGCCGCCTCCACGCCGAACGTGTAGAGCGGCGGCGTGAAGAAGTAGTCGTAGGCCAGCGTCGACAGCACGATGGCCAGCACGCCGGGGCCGTTGCCCGCGTACCAGACCGTCATGGCGATGGTCGCCAGGAACAACGGGAAGCCCAGCTTCTCGATGCCAAGACCCTGTGTCGCGAGCGACAACCCCAGCGCGACCGCGCTCGAGACGATCGAGAAGCCGTAGTTGCGGATCAAACTGCCTGTCTTCGACAAGAGAAGGTTCGATCGCATCATGGATCACCGTTTGGAATGACGCCGTGGCACGCACTATCCGGCGTCGCTCCGTCGTGTTGCATCCCCCGCATGGGGCACGGACCCGCAGGCGCGCGAAGCGAACCGATGCCTGCATCGGACTGCGCGCCGCCCGGCTCGCTCAGATGTCCACGCGGCTGACCTTCGCGCCTTCCAGGCTGACGTCCACGAGCAGCCCGCTCTTGGCCAGCACGTACGCGACCACGGGATGCTGGCCGCTCTGCGTGTCGACGCTTGCGTCGGCGCCGTTGCGGAGCACGGTGATGGCGGCGTCCGCGCCGACGGTCCAGCCGTATCCCTTCTTGAACTTGTCCAACGCCTCCTGCGTCATGAAGAGCACGTAGATGGCCTTCGAGTCGGCGCCGGCGATCACGCCGGCCGAGGCGCGTCCGGTGCTGTAGTAGCCGATCGTGGCGCCGCCGCTGCGCAGTTCTCCTTCGCCCCAGGATCCGCCGATCACCAAGCCGGCCGTCATGACCGACGGGAACACCAGCACTCCGCGGGCCTGGGCGATCAGTTCGCTGGACCCAGGCACCTTCGCGCCCAGCGTGGCCAGCGCCGCGTCGGTCTGGGCGTCGATGCTGCGGCGTTGCGCCGCGCTGTCCGGGTCGATGGTCGCGCACGCCGAACCGATCAGGGCCACGACCGCCAGGGAGATGAATAGACGCTTTCTCATGGTGGAACTCCGTGCAATGGGTCTGCACACTTTGACGGAGTGGCTTGGCCATTGCACACCTCGCTGGGCATGCCTCGACTAAGCCGTTGGGCAGACCCGCGCCTAGGCAAGCGCGTCAATCGGACAGGCGACTGGCCATCAGCGCAAGGCGCGTCCTGCCGGCAGCGTCGACCACCGCACCCGGGTCGTTCGACAGCAGGTCGACCGGCATCCTCCGGCCAAGCCATTCGCAAGGGCGAACGAACCAGGCCGCGAAGGCCTCGATGCCCAGGAGATCGGCCAGCGCGACCGAGCAGTCGCCGACGGCCTCGTTCGGCGTCATCTGCGGACGTGCGAACTGGAACACGGGCAGCACGAACTGGGTACGCGACATGAAGCTCACGACCTTGCGGCCAATGATCCACTTGGCGAGGATCGAGATCGGCTGTCGCCAGTGCGGACGCATCAGGCCGACGAGTTCGTCCGTGGATGCGAGGCCGCCGCGCGCGCCGTAGCCGGCGATCAGTTCGGCCAGGGCGGCGTCCTCGCGGCGGCGCAGCGGAACGACGAACGAGCGCGTCGTCGCCGCAGGTTCGAAGGCGGAAGCGTTCACTTGCATGATCGTGCTCCTGTTGACCACTCCAGGGCTGGCAGCGTGCTGACAGCATCCGACCCGGCCGTCGAAGGGCATAGCCTCGCAAGACAGGCTCGCGCATCCCTCGGGAGAGGCAGTCGCTTCGATACCCAAGGCCAGGGCCGAGGGCCGCCTACGCCATCCGGAGGTATCGCGACCGGCATGCGAGCCGCACAGTCGTCTCCAGACTCCGCTCGACCTTGGAACGATCGATGAACACCCTCCAGATCCAGCCGTCCTTGCGCCGCCTCCTGAACCGTCGTTGCGACGCCTTCGGCGAGATCGATCGCGACGGCCTCGACACGCCGCGCGCCAGACTGGAACACGACCAGTTCGAGACGATGCGCAAGGCGTTCCTGCCTCATGGCGGATTCGTGGGCGGAGACGACGTGACGCATCGCCTGCGGCGGCTCCACGACCAGCCGTTGTCGACGCTCGAACGCTGGCTCGTGTCGAGGAAGGTCCTGAATGTCTGGTGGCATGACCAGACCCTGATGCCCCTGTTCCAGTTCGACTTGGAAAACATGGCGATCAGACCGGCCAGCGCCCGCGTGGTGGACGAGCTGAAGGCCGTGTTCGACGACTGGGAGCTGGCACTGTGGTTCGCGACACCCAACACATGGCTGGACTGCGCCACGCCCATCTCCCTTCTCGCAAGCGACGATGGCGCGGTGTTGCAGGCGGCTCGCGCGGACCGCTTCATCTCCCGCGGCTAGCTAGGACTTGAAGAAGGCCAGCAGGTCGGCGTTGATCACGTCCGGATTGGTCGCGCACATCCCGTGCGGATAGCCCTCGTAGAGCTTGAGGGTGGCGTTCTTGAGCAGCTTCGCCGACAGCACGCCGGCGTCGGTGTAGGGAACGATCTGGTCGTCGGTCCCGTGCATGACCAGCGTGGGCACCTCGATCTTCTTCAGGTCTTCGGTGAAGTCGGTCTCGGAGAATGCCTTGACACCCAGGTAGTGCGCCTGGATCGAGCCCATCATGCCCTGCAGCCACCAGTGCTGGCGAATGCCTTCCGAAACCTTGGCGTTCGGTCGGTTGAAGCCGTAGAACGGCATCGTCAGGTCCAGGTAGAACTGCGGGCGATTGGCGGCGACGCCGGCGCGAATCCCGTCGAACACGTCGATCGGCAGGCCGCCGGGATTGCTCTGCGTCTTCAGCATCAACGGGGGCACGGCGCTCACGAGGACGGCCTTGGCGACGCGCCGGGCGCCGTGGCGGGCGATGTAGCGCGTCACCTCGCCCCCGCCGGTGGAGTGCCCGACGTGGATGGCGCGATGCAGGTCCAGGTGATCGGTCACCGCGGCCAGGTCGTCGGCGTAGTGATCGAGGTCATGGCCGGTCGCGATCTGGCTGGAGCGGCCATGGCCGCGGCGGTCGTGCGCGATCACGCGATAGCCGTGCTGGACGAAGAAGAGCATCTGGCCGTCCCAATCGTCCGCGCTGAGCGGCCAGCCGTGCGAGAACACGATCGGCTGAGCGGTCTTGTCGCCCCAGTCCTTGTAGAAGATCTCGTTGCCGTCCTTGGCCGTGATGGTGCTCATGGCGTCCCTGCCTTTGTGCGTTGAAGAAGAGGGCTTGTCCTCGCCTGCCGCCGGCTGCGCCCGGGCAGTCCCGGCGAGGGTGATCGATGCCGTCGCGACGGCGCCCGCGATCAGGAGCTGGCGCCGGCTGATCTCCGCGAGGTCGTGGAAGTGGTCTTGCGACATGGCAGCACTCCTGGGCTGGGGCGGCTTCGATGGACGGATCGTGTCGATGGGAGGCCCGCAGCGAGACTAGCCCCGCCGCCAGTCGCGAATCGCCAGCGCCGTGCGGATGACGGGCAGTCGCCGCACCTGCTCCAGCAGACGTTGCCCGAGGGACCTGGGCGCGCCGCGCGGCAAGTCCTGCGGCGCCGCGCTCTCGCGGACATGCGCTTCCATCGCCAGCCGGATCCGGGCCCGGGACGCCTCGAGACGATGCAGCGCCGCGGCCTCGGCGGGTCTGCCGCCGGTGGCGAGGCCCGCGTCACGTTCCGGCGCATGCGCGACCGGCGCGGCAAGGTCTTCCCGCGCGCCGGTCACGGCTGCTCCGCCTCGTGGATCATGTCGATGTCGGCCCTGACCTGCTGCCCCAGGACATCGAGGGTGAGCTCGATCGGCAGCATGCGCGCCACGATGACGCAGACGACCGCTGCCACCAGGGATGTGCACGGCAACGCGACCAGCAGCCAGCCGTTGCGCAGCTCGCCGGCGACGGCCGCGTAGAGCAGCAAGGCGACGCCGCCGAACACGAGTCCCAGGCCGCCCAGGACGCCTGCCGCCGCGTACAGCACGGCATGGAGGACGAGCGACGCGAGCGTGCGCCGCCCCTCCTCCAGCAGCAGGTCGCCGTAGGCCTTCGCATGCTCGACCAGCAGTTGCGGACGCCTGGCGGCCACGTGCACGATCGGATGGATCGTCACCTCGACCTCCCGCGCGTCGCCGCGAAGGACGCGATCTCTGATGTCATCGAGCACCTCGTTGGAGGAAATGCCACAAGGCCCGAGTTTGCGGGCCATGCACCCAGGCTCTGCATCCCCTCGATGGGTTACCGCCGCGCCTCGCATCGATCGCGGCAACGCGCTGCCGCGCAAGCGGGCGCGGTTCGCATCGCCGCAGTAACATCGCTCTCGTTGCTAGCCCGCGAGCGGGCATGATCGGCGTTCCGGTGCGCCCGATCCCGGTTCATCGCCAACCCGAGCACGCCGCCCTTCGCCATGTCCATGCCGAGCCCGTCGATGAAGGCACTCGATATCCTGCGAGAGGACGACGGGTTGACCTTGTACCGCGGCGCAAGAGGCGCCGACGGTGCACCGATGCTGGCGTTGGTCGCCGCGGACACGGGCCGGAAATCGCTCGTGCAGAGACTGGAGCGGGAATTCGCGCAACGCGACCTGCTCGATGCGCGATGGGCGGCGCTGCCTCTTGCGCTCGCAACGGAATGCGGTGGCCCGACGCTGTGGCTGACCGATCCGGAGGGCGAGCTTCTGAGTGGCCGGATCGGTCGTCCCTGGGAGATCTCGCTGTTCCTTCGAGTCGCCGTGGGGATCGCCTCGGCGCTGGGCGGCGTGCATCAGGCGGGCCTGATGCACCGGGACCTGAAGCCGGACAACGTCCTGGCCGATCTCGATTCCGGTTCGGCGTGGCTGACCGGCTTCAGCTTCTCCTCGAGACTCCTGCGCGAACGCCAGGCGCTCGGGCCGCCGGAGGTCATCGCGGGCACGCTGGCCTACATGGCGCCCGAACAGACCGGACGCATGAACCGCTCGATGGACTCGCGCAGCGATCTCTACGCGCTGGGCGTCATGTTCTACGAGATGCTGGCGGGGGTGCTGCCTTTCAACGCGTCCGATCCGCTCGAATGGATCCATTGCCACGTCGCGCGGCAGGCGGTGCACCTGTGCGAACGGCAGCCAACGCTGCCGGCCGCGCTGGCGGCCATCGTGATGAAGCTGCTCGCGAAGACGGGCGAGGATCGCTACCAGACGGCCGCCGGTCTCGAGGCCGACCTGCGGCGCTGCCGGCAGGAATGGGAATCGCGCGCCGCGATCACGGAATTCCGTCTCGGCATGGACGACGTCTCGAGCAGGCTCGCGATGCCCGAGCGGCTCTACGGCCGCGACGCCGCGATCGCGACGCTGTCGGAGGCGTTCGAGCGGGTCGCAGCCCGCGGAGACTTCGAGTTCACGCTCGTCTCGGGATACGCCGGGATCGGCAAGTCCTCCATCGTCCATGAACTGCACCGGGCCGTCGTCCAGCCTCGCGGCCTGTTCGTCTCAGGCAAGTTCGACCAGCGCCTGCGCGACACGCCCTACTCCACGCTGGCCGAAGCGTTCCGGGGACTGGTCAGCCAGATCCTGGGCGGCGATGCCGCCGGCGTGGTGCGCTGGCGGCAACGCATCGACGAGGCCGTCGGCAGCCACTGCAGCCTGCTGTTCGAGCTGCTTCCCGAACTCATCGCGCTGATGGGGCCGCAGCCGCCGTTGCCGGCCCTGAGCCCGGCCGAGGCGACAACACGCTTCCAGTCCGCGTTCCAACGCTTCATCGGTGCCTTCGCACGCGAGGATCAGCCGCTCGTGGTCTTTCTCGACGACCTGCAATGGCTGGATCCCGCAACGCTCTCGCTCGTCGAAACCATCGCCGTGGCGCCGCAGACGCATCACGTGCACCTGATCGGCGCGTATCGCGACAACGAAGTGCAGGCCGGCCATCCGTTGATGAAGGCCGTCGCGGCAATCCGCACGAGCGGCCGCAGGGTCGACAACCTGGAGCTCGGCCCCCTGGACGTCGAGGAACTGGCGCTTCTCCTCGCGGACGCCTTGCGCCTGACCTGCGACCAGGCGCGCCCTCTCGCCTCGCTCGTGCGCGAGAAGACCGGCGGCAATCCGTTCTTCGCCGGGCAGTTCCTGGCGAGCCTCGAGGAAGAAGGCCTCGTGCGCTTCGACGCAGGCTCCCTGCTGTGGACCTGGGACGCACAAGCCATCGCGGCGATGAGCCAGACCGACAACCTGTTGGACCTGACGGTGCGCCGGCTGTGGCGGCTCCCGAGCCGGACGCAGGACGTCCTGCGGGTGCTGTCATGCCTCGGGAGACACACGGATTTCGCGACCCTCGCGACCTTGTGCGCGCCGGCGCCGGACCTGCGTGCGCACATCGGCCACGCCGTCGACGCGGGCGTCGTCATCGCGGACGAGACCCATTGCCGCTTCCTGCACGATCGCGTCCAGGAAGGCGCGTATGCGCTCGTCCCGGAGGACGATCGCGGCGCGCTGCATCTGAGGATCGGCCGGGTGCTGTCGAAGGCGATGTCGCCGGAGGCGCTTGCCGAGAGGATCTTCGACGTCGCCAGCCAACTCAACCTCGGCCTGGCCCTGGTGTCGGACGACGAGGAGCGCGCGCGGATCGCGGAGCTCGACCTCCAGGCCGCGCGCAAGGCGAAGGCGTCCACGGCGTACGAAGGCGCCTGCAGCTACCTGCGGGCCGGCATCGCGGCGCTCGGTCCCGATGGCTGGGAGCGCGCCTACGAACTGGCCTTCGCGACCCGCTGCGAGTTGGCCGAATGCGAGATCAGCAGGGGACGTCTCGACGAGGCCAGCGCGCTCGTCGACGAGATGCTGCGCAGGAGTCGGTCCAGGATCGCCTTCGCCCAGGTGACCGTCCAGCAAATGACGGTGCAGATGATGCGCGGCGAGGTCGGCCAGGTCGTGCGAACGGCGATCGAGTGCCTGGGCAGGTTCGGGCACGTCGTTCCCGAACGACCTTCGGCGGCCGAGGTGGGCACCGAGTGCGAGAGCCTGTACCAGGCGCTGGGCGACCGGACGATCGAGAGCCTGGTCGACTTGCCGCCGATGGACGACCCCGAAGTGGCGGCGGCCATGAGCGTCATGGTGCGGCTCGGGTTGGCGTCGTACTTCACCGACGTCAACCTCAACCAGACGATCGCGATCCGCCTGGTCAGGCTGACGCTGGCGCACGGCCTGTCCGAATCCTCCATCTATGGCTGCGCCGGGCTGGGCTCCTGCCTCGGCCCGGTCTTCGATCGCCCTGGCGACGCCGAGCGGTTCGCGCGGGCGGGCATCGCCATCGCGGACAAGGGCGGCCACCTCGCGTTCAGGGCCGGGGCGCACGTCGCGCTGCAGCAGGCCGTCCTCTGGACGCGCCCGGTCGCGCAATCCGTGGCGTTGCTCGACGACTCCATCCGGCTGGCCAAGGAGACGGGGGCGCTCATCTTCGCGTGCTACGCCGTCGAGCATCGGCTGACGGACATGCTTTTCCGAGGCGATCCTCTCGACGTGATGTGGCACGAATCGCTGGCCGGACTCGCGTTCACCGAGAAGTGCAACGTCCGGCATGCCGGCGACATCATTGCGAGCATGCAGGGCTTCATCCAGGCACTGCAAGGCCATCCAGAGGATGCGTCAGTGGTCGATGGCCGGATCGACGCGCGCATCCATGCGAGCGGCATTCCCGTGGTGGCCTGCTTTCACGGGATCCTGCAAGTACAGCGCCTGTTCCTGCTCGGGGATCCGGCCGGCGCGTTGGCGTGCGCGGAGAGGCTGCCGCCGATCCTGTGGTCGGCGCGGTGCCATATCCAGTCGGTGAACTACTGCGTGTTCCAGTCGCTTGCCATCGCGGCCCTCCATGCACGGGCCGACCGCGATCGACAGCTCGAATGGCGCGCCACGCTCGAGGCCAATCTCGCCACGCTCGCACACTGGACCGAGAACTGCCCGTCGAGCTTCGCGCACCGACATGCCCTCGTCGCCGCGGAACTGGCTCGCCTCGATGGCCGCGACATGGAAGCGTTGCGACTCTACGAGCAGGCGATCCGCGCGGCGACCGACAACGGATTCATCCAGGATCGTGCCCTGTCCTGCGAGCTCGCGGGCGCCTTCTGCCTGTCGCAGGGATTGGAAACGGCCGGCCAGGCCCACTTGCGCGAGGCGCGCCGGAGCTACCTGCTCTGGGCCGCGCACCGCAAGGTGGCGCTGCTCGACGACAGATATCCCGGCATCGCGGAGGCCGCGGCCCCGGCGCATCCGCCCACGATCGAAGCGCCGCTCGCGCAGGTCGATTTCGCGACCATCGTCAAGCTGTCGCAGACGCTGTCCGGCGAAATCGTGCACGACCGGCTGATCGAGAAGCTGATGACGATCTCGCTCGAACACGCTGCCGCGCAGCGAGGACTGCTGGCCCTTCGCAAGGCGGACGGGATCTTCCTCGAGGCCGTCGCGGGCTCGAAAGGCGACGGTGTCCAGGTCGAAAGAGTGAGCCGGCCGCTGGCGCCGACGGACATGCCCGACGCCATCCTCCAGCACGTGTTCCGCCTGCGCAGCAGCGTCCTCCTGGACGACGCCCGCCAGCCCAACGCCTTCTCGGGCGACGACTACCTGCGCCAGAAGAGGCCGCGCTCCATCCTCTGCCTGCCGCTCATCAAGCAGGGGCAGCTGATCGGCATCCTGTACTTCGAGAACAACCTGGCATCGCACGTGTTCACGCCAGTGCGCCAGGCGGTGCTCGACATGCTGTCGTCGCAGGCGGTGATCTCGCTGCAGAACGCGGACCTGGTCGCGACGCTGGAACAGGAGGTCGCGGAGCGCAAGCAGTCGGAGGCCGCGCTGCGGCAGTCGGAGGAGCGCTACGCGCTGGCCATGGACGCTGCCTCGGATGGCCATGCCGACTGGTTGGCGGAACCGGACATGTTCTACAGCTCCCCACGCTGGCTCGAGCAGTGGGACCTGCCGCCCGAGCTTGCCATCACCCAGCGCCAGACGATGTTCGACGTGTTCCCGTGGCACCCGGAGGACCGTCCTCGGGTCGTCGCCCAGATGAAACAGGCTCGCGAAGGTGGCGCGAATCGACTGGATCTGGACGCGCGCGTCATCGTCCGAGGCGAGGTCCGCTGGATGCACGGCACGACGCTGTACGCGCGCGACTCGTCCGGGAAGGTGCTGCGCGCGAGCATCGTGACGACCGACATCACGGCACGCCGCCGGGCCGAGGAGGAGCGACGGCTCTCCGAAGAGCGCTATGCCCTGGCGCTGGCCGGCTCGGACGAAAGCATCTACGACTGGGACCTGAAGACAGATCGACTCTACATTGCTCCCCGTACCCAGGAACTGCTCGGCCTTCCCGTCGGCGACGTCTGGCGCGACCGCTACGAGTGGGCGCTCCTCATGCACTACCACCCCGACGATGCGCCACGACGGCGTGCAGCGATGGATGCGCACATCGCCGGCAAGACGCCGAAGTACGACATCGAGCTGCGCATCCTGGTTCCCGGCGGCGTGCGCTGGCTGCACCAGCGCGGCCGGGCCTTGCGCGATGCAGACGGGCGCGCCTACCGCGTGGTGGGCTCGATCGGCGACATCACCGAGCGCAAGCGCGAACAGGAAGAGATGCAGCGGCTCGAGAGCCGGTTGCGCCAGGCGGAACGCTTCGAAGCGATGGGCACGCTCGCCGGCGGCATCGCGCATGACTTCAACAACATCCTGGGCGCGATCCTCGGATTCGGGGAGCGGGCGCTGGGCTCCGTCGAGGAAGGCAGCCGCGTGTATCACGATATCGGCAACGTCATCGTCGCCGGCGAACGCGGACGCACGCTGGTGGAGCGCATCCTGTCGTTCAGCCGGGGGGCTGGCGAGCGCGTGCCCGTTCACGTCGAGAAGGTCGTGCGCGAGGCCCTCGACCACCTGCAGGCGAGCCTGCCGCCGCGGATCAAGCTGCAGGCCCGGCTGCGCGCCGGACGTGCCGCGCTCCAGGGCGACGCAACCCAGATCCATCAGCTCCTGATGAATCTCGGGACGAACGCCGTACACGCCATGCCGGGCGGCGGCGTGTTGTCCGTCGCGCTCGATGCCGTCGAAGTCGTGGACAGGCAACATGCCACGACCGGCACGGTGGCACCGGGTGCATGGGTCGTCCTGAGGGTCGGCGACGAGGGCACCGGCATCCCGACCGACATCCTCCCGCGGATCTTCGACCCCTTCTTCACGACCAAGGAGGCCCACATCGGCACCGGCCTGGGCCTGGCGCTCGTCCTGCGCATCGTGGCAGAAGTCAGCGGTGTCATCGATGTGGCTAGCGAGCTTGGCATCGGCACCAGGTTCACGGTCTATCTTCCCCGCACCGGCGATGCATCGGACGAGCGGGACGACACGGAGTCCTCGGCGCCCTCGGGCCAGGGACAGCGCATTCTCGTCGTGGACGACGAAGAGCCGTTGCTCGAACTGACCGCCGACACCCTGCGCGACCTGGGCTACCGGCCCGTCAAATTCAGTTCCGCGGTCGCCGCCCTTCGGGAATTCCGAGCGGATCCAGCCGCATTCGACGCCGTGATCACGGATCAACGCATGCCCGACATGGCCGGCGACAGGCTCATTCGCGAGATCCGCCTCGTCCGGCCATCGATGCCGGTCATCCTCGTCAGCGGCTACGTCGGCGATGCCGCTGCGCTGGCGTCGGACACGGGTCGAGCCAACGAGATCCTCGTCAAGCCGTTGCGGGCTAACGCGCTGGCGACGAGTCTGGCGCGGTTGCTGGGCTGCGATTGAACCGAGACCTTCGGAACCGGCTGGCAGGCAGATGTCCCGCCACGCCGGCCGGGGAATGAATCAGGCGGCTCGAGATACCGCGTCTCGGCGCTTGTCTCGGCATGCCGGAAGGCGTCGGCCAGACGAATACGGCGCATGCGAAAACGCCGCCCTGCCCGCCGTGTCATGCCGCGTAATGGATAGCGCCGCTCCTTCCTCGCATCATTGAATCCATGCCAGGTCGAGATCGCGGAACGCGGCTCGAGCTGGCAACGGCGGCACCGGGATCGAGCAGGGCCGCGAAGAGTCCTAATCAGGGCGCCATGCTGATGAGCGTCGGCGTGTCAACGAAATTTCAGGAGCACAAAATGGCAATGGACATGTTCATCAAGATCGGCGCGCTCAAGGGCGAATCCGTCGACAAGACGCACGCTGGCGAAATCGACGTCCTGGCCTGGAGCTGGGGCATGTCGAACTCCGGTTCGGCCCACGTCGGCGGCGGCGCCGGTGCCGGCAAGGTCAATGTGCAGGACCTGTCGTTCACCAAGTACATCGACAAGTCGAGCCCCGACCTGATGCTGGCCTGCTGCAACGGCAAGCACTACGACTCGGCGCTGCTGACGGTGCGCAAGGCCGGCGAGAAGCCGCTCGAGTACCTGAAGATCACGATGACGGAGCTGATCGTCACGTCGGTGTCGACCGGCGGCTCGGGCGGCGAGGATCGCCTGACGGAGAACGTCACGCTGAACTTCGCGTCGGTCAAGGTCGACTACATCGAGCAGAAGAAGGACGGCAGCGCGGGGGACAAGCCGTCGATGAACTGGAATATTGCGGAGAACGCGAAGGATTGAGCGTTCGGCTCCGCTGTCCGCGGGGTATTGGCACCCGTTGACCGCAATAGTCCTCGATGGATCGCAGCGCAGCGGAAATCCCGTGACGCTGCGGATCCAACTACTCAATGGCTACATCATCGACTTTCGCAACGTTTCTTGTAAGCCAATGGTGCACTGGTCGCATCCTGCGTGTTAGCGGTGCGAGGCGCGACCGCATGGCTGCGAGCGAGCGGTCCTCAAGCGGGCCGGCGAGCAGCGTACCGATAGCAGCGCTGGCCATTTGCCCGACACCATTGTTAGTCAATTCGCTCGGTGAACTCTCGTAGGCTTTAGGCCAATGGCAAATCATCGCTATGAGCCCCCAAGCCACGGACACGCCGCCTGCGACGGCGAATCCTTTGACAATCGTCCAGAACGCAAAACGTAGGCACCATGCACCGAATTTGGTGGTACCCGCTGCACCAAACAGACCTGCGACCAAGTAGTTCATCAGCTGAGGGACGATTACCACTGACAGGAGTACGCCGACAACGATCAGCTCGTGAGAGAAATTAATGGACTCACCAGCTATTAGAAAGGCGTACCTCGCCAGCACTGAGGTGGGTTGCCCTAAGGTGTCCACCTGTTTTGACCAAATCAGCCAACCTCCAAGGATGCCGGTAAGGTAGGCAATCAGGCAGAACAGGTAGCACACGGCGGTGATTCTGTCGACGCCGAGGCGGCCTGCCTTTCGTATCTGCCTCGACTTGTCCAAGGTGACGACAGCCTGGGCACACACCACGAACCCACTAAATGCCCCGATCGGGGCGGCCCATGCTTTCCAGTCCATCGCGGCTCCTCCTTCTTTTCGTCAGCGGGCATGCCCGTTAGCAAAAACACTTCTCGGTGTACTGTTCCGTCAACCTCTCGGAATCTGTCACTTCGGGCTCAGTACCCGTGAATGTATGCCGTTCCTGCGCGTAGTTCCGTTCGAAGTGCTTCAGATTGACCCTCTGCCAACTCCGCGTCGCCCCATTTATTGAGGATCAAGTCTTGCCTAGCAAATCAACTGACTGGCTTTGCTAGGCAAGACTTAACACCGAATCCTCTGACCTCGAGTCCTCTCGTTTTTCACTCCACCAGGAATGAGTCGGACTCAGAGTTAAATCAACGCCCCTCCCATGGGGCGTTCATTGCATCGAGAGTCGAACGAGTTGCTGTTGAAGTGGAACGAGTTCCACTCGGAAACTAACTAATTGCACTCCGAGTCGAACTTTGCATCTGGAGTGGAATTGATTCCACTTAAACACTCGCTCATTGCACTCCGAGTGGAACTCACTTCACCTGGACAGCAACTCATTGCATTCGGAATGCAATCATTTCTACTGGCCGAGAAATGAAGTGCTCCGCGCGCCTCTCCGTCGATCGATCGAAAAGGGCGTCCGCGGGCAGCCGGCCAGTCGCCCCGCCAGCCGCACCCGTGCTCGCCGCCCTGCCGCCCGCCCGCGGCGTAGGCCGAGGCCAGTACTGGCGCACCAGCGCCGCGTCGTCCGCCATCAAAACGAAGACGGCAAATGCGGCCGCTTGACAGCATCTACCTGCGGAGTTGGCCGTAGACCGAGTGGCAGTCCAGTACCTCATGCGCTCGCATCCGCCCAAAGAAAAAGCGCCAAGTCGTTGATCGACTTGGCGCCTTGACGGCATACAACCGTATGCGTACTGGCAATTGGTGGAGCCGGGGGGAATTGAACCCCCGTCCGTCAGCCATCACCGGACAGTTCTACATGCGTAGTTCTCTGATTTGAGTCTCGCACCACCGGTCGCGCAGGAACACGCTACCGGTGACGCCAGCTACTTGATCTCGTTTCCTGCCGAGTAGCCCGGCAGGAAACCAGCCAATGTGAATGACCTCTCAGTTCAGAATCTTGCGATCCCTCACCCGGCCCATCGGCCAACCGTTGAGAGGCTCACGGGTTTTAAGCCGCGAGAGCGTACGAAGAGTCGTTCGCAGTTACTTTGTTTCCAGTGGATTTACGAGCGAACTGGTGCTCGGCATGCCCTGCGCCGGATCCGTACCCACGTCGAAACCTGGTCGGCCCCAGAACCGTCATTTTAAGGCAAGTGGCGCGTCTTCAAGACGGTGGCCATGGCGGCGCATCGAATCGCCGCGAATGCGGCGTGAACGTGCCCGAAAAAAGACAAAAGGCGTCTCGCATCGCTGCGAAACGCCTTGATCCGGGCGTCAGGCCGCGTTGCGGCCCGGCGCGATCACTGGCCGCGGCGGCGGCGGGCGGTGAAGCCGAGGACGGCCACGCCGGCGGCGAACAGGCCCAGCGACGCCGGTTCCGGGACGGCGACGGCCTGGAAGTTGTCGAACGACGTGCCGACGGCGTCGGACGTGCCGAGCGCCCAGATGCTGAAGTTCGTGTTCTTGGCGACGGCGGTGAAGTCGATCGTTTCCTCGACCCAGTCGGTGCCGGCGGAACCCTTGAAGTTGACCGTGAACTTGTCGGCGCCGGACCCGACGCTGGCCTTCCAGCCGCCGGTCGTCTTCATCTGCTTGGCCGTCAAGTCGGGGCGATCCTCGTACCAGAACGTGATTTCGTACTGCTGGCCGACGGTCGTCTTGAGCGACTGCGAGATCATGTCGTTCTCGTTGCCGTCGAGTTCGATGAAGTTGCCGTGGCCCTTGGCGTCGGCATCCTCGGCGGTGCCGACGACGTCGTTGCGCACTTCGAGGCCGACGTTCGTGGCCGAAATGCCCGGCGCCGCGGACACGGTCCACCCATTCTTGCCTTCGTCGGCCTTCAGCGTCGCCTGCGAGACGATGCTCCAAGTGCCGGGCGACATCGTGATCGACTCGAAGGAGCCGTCGACGAACAGGTTGCCGGCGGCCGAGGCCGTGGCGGAAATGGCAGCCAGCGCTGCCAGCGTGATGATCTTCTTCATGTGCATATCCCTCCAGATTGACAGTCCAAATGTTATTTCTGGCGGCTGTCAGCCCCCTATCGACGGGATTTCCGGTCCAGGCGGTTTCGCTGTCGGGGCGTGACCGAAGTCACGCTCGACAGTGACCCCCCCTAATCTGAACCCGCGGCCGACCGATGATGGGCACGCCGGAGGGGCGCGCTAGGCCGACCGGGCGGCCAGCCAGTCCAGCAACTGGCCCGGCGTGTCCAGGAGCGCGTCCGCGCCCCAGCTGTGCACCGGCTCGCCCACGCCCAGGTAGCCCCAGGTGGCCACGAGCATGGCCATGCCGGCGGCCCGGGCGGCCTGCGCGTCGCGCAGGTCGTCGCCCACGTAGACCACGGCCTCGGGCGCGACGCCCATCGCGCGCGCCGCGTGAAGCAACGGCTCGGGATGCGGCTTTGCGTGCGGCGTGGTGTCGCCGCAGACGACCACGGACGCCCGCTCGACGAGCTTGAGGCCCGCCACGATCTTCGAGGTGAAACGCGTCGCCTTGTTCGTGACGATGCCCCACGGCAAGCCGCCGGCGTCGAGCGCCGACAGCATCTCGTCGACCCCCGCGAACGCGGACGTCGTCTCCAGCAGCATGGCGTCGTAGTGCGCCAGGAACGCGTCGCGCAAGGGCTCGAACCGAGCCTCCCCGGGCACGACGCCGAACGCGACGCCCACCATGCCGCGCGCCCCGGAGCCCACCATCGGCCGCAACATCTCCAGCGGCAGCGGTTCCAGGCCATGGTCGGCGCGCAGCCGGTTGGCGGCGCCGGCCAGGTCGGGCGCGCTGTCGATCAGGGTGCCGTCGAGATCGAACAGCACGCCGCGCACGGCCGCTGCGGTGCCCGTGGCCATCAGGCCTGCGGACGGCGGCACGCCACCATGTAGTTGACGGACGTGTCGCCCGACAGCCAGTAGCGCTGCGTCAGCGGGTTGTATTCCATGCCCACCAGCTCGAGCGTCTCGAGGCCCGCGTCGCGGGCGAAGCCGGACAGCTCGCTCGGACGGATGAACTTGGCGTATTCGTGCGTGCCCTTGGGCAGCAGCTTGAGCACGTGCTCGGCACCGACGATCGCGAACAGGAAGGCCTTGGCGTTGCGATTGAGCGTGCTGAAGAACACCATGCCGCCCGGCTTGACGAGGCGCGCGCAGGCGGCAACCACGGACGACGGATCGGGCACGTGCTCGAGCATCTCCATGCAGGTCACCGTATCGAAGCTGGCCGGACGTTCGGCGGCCAGTGCCTCGACGGCGACCTCGCGGTAGTCCAGGCCGCTGACACCCGACTCCATCGCGTGCAGCCGCGCCACCTTCAACGGCTTGACCGACAGGTCGATGCCCAGCACGTTGGCGCCGCGCTGCGCCATCGATTCGGCCAGGATGCCGCCGCCGCAGCCGACGTCCAGCACCGTCTTGCCGTGCAACGGCGCACGCTGGGCGATCCAGTCCAGGCGCAGCGGGTTGATGCGATGCAGCGGCTTGAAGTCGCCTTCGGTGTCCCACCACGTGTGGGCCAGCTCACCGAATTTCTCGAGTTCCTGGGGGTCGGCGTTTGTCATGGCTCGAATGCTAGCGCGTGTTCGCGGTCACGCGAAAATGGTGACCCTGAAATGAGAAGACCCGCCGGAGCGGGTCTCGCAGAAAGCGCGAAGCCGGTTGGCTTCGCAGCGTTTCTTACTTGCCAGTGGCGCGCGTGCCGACCACTTCGATTTCCACGCGACGGTTCTTCGCGCGGCCTTCGGCGGTCTTGTTGTCGGCGACCGGCTGCTTCTTGCCCTTGCCTTCCGTGTAGACACGGTTGGCTTCCAGGCCCTTGGACGTCAGGTAGGCCTTGATCGACTCGGCGCG
>FTKT01000008.1_pt5 | contig 31333 bp, 24 predicted proteins | sample 1658271 | NCBI WGS metagenome assembly FTKT01 (sample SAMEA3914811, study PRJEB12502) | metagenome | biome: forest; material: soil | place: Canada | collected 2011-08-04 | depth 0.3 m | reverse complement strand
GCCACGATCTTCGGCTCGTTCAGCGGCCAGGCCGCCCTGTTCCAGCAGTCGCAGACTTCGCAGCTCTGGCTGATACTGATCGCCGTCGCGGTGATCTACGTCGTTCTCGGAATGCTCTACGAGAGCTGGATCCACCCGCTGACCATCCTGCTGGGCATCCCTTCGGCCGCGGTGGGCGCGCTGCTCGCCTTGCGGATCGTGGGCATGGAAGTCAGCTTCATCGCCATGATCGGCATCCTGCTGCTGATCGGCATCGTCAAGAAGAATGCCATCATGATGATCGACCACGCCATCGCCGCGCGTCGGGTGGACGGACTGGATGCCGCCGGCGCCATCCGCCAGGCGGCGCGGCAACGTTTCCGACCCATCATGATGACCACCTTCTGCGCCCTCATGGGCGTCCTGCCCATCGCGCTCGGATTCGGCGCGGGGGCGGAACTCCGCCAACCCCTGGGCGTGGCGATCGTCGGCGGGCTCCTGCTGTCGCAGCTCGTCACGCTGTTCGTCACGCCCGTGCTCTACGTCCTGTTCGACCGGTGGAGCGCCAGCCCGCGGGCCGGTGGCGCCGAAGAGCCCGCGCTGGCCACTGCGGGAGCCTGAGCCATGCCGCGCATCCTGCTCGTCGAGGACCAGGCCACCGCCGCCCACTACGTCGCCAGGGGGCTCGGGGAGGCCGGCATGGTGGTGGACGTCGCCGTCAACGGGCCGGACGGCCTGCATCTGCTCCTGACCGGCGAGTACGACCTGGCCATCCTCGACATCATGCTGCCCGGCCTCGACGGCTGGAGCATTCTCGAGACCGCGCGCAAGGCCGGCCGCGCGACGCCCGTCCTGTTCCTGACCGCCCGCGACGACATCGACGACCGCGTGCGAGGCCTCGAGGCCGGCGCGGACGACTACCTGGTCAAGCCCTACGCGTACGCGGAACTGCTGGCGCGCGTGCGCGTGATCCTGCGCCGCCACGCGCCGCCCTCGATGGCCTCGTCGAACGAGCTCCTGGTCGTCGGCGACCTCACGCTGGATCTTCTCAAGCGTCGCGTCACGCGCGCGGACGACAGGATCGAGCTGACGGCCAAGGAGTTCGCGCTCCTGCGGCACCTCATGTCGTTCCCCGGCGAAGTCCAGTCGCGCACGGTGCTCGCCGCGCGCGTCTGGGAGATCAACTTCGACTCCGACAGCAACGTGGTGGAGGTGGCGATCAAGCGACTGCGCGCCAAGATCGACGATCCCTACGAGGCCAAGCTGCTGCACACGGTGCGCGGCGCGGGCTACGTCCTCGATGTCGCGCGCCATTGACCCGCGGCGCTGGTCGCTGGCGACCCGGCTCACGGTCTACCTGACGCTGGCCATGGGCTCCATCCTGCTGGCGGTCGCCTGGCTGATGGACGACCAGCTCGAGCACCAACTGCACGAGAAGGACGAGATCGAGCTGGCACATGCGCTCGGAGTCCAGATGGACATCGTCCGCGTCATGCAGACCAGTCCGGGCGAGGGCGCCTGGGCACGGCTCTGGATCAGGCACATGCAGCCCAAGTCCGACGTGTCCGTCCGGATCCTGGCGCCGGACGGCAGCGTCTTCACGGCGACGCCCGGGATGGCGGTGCCGGCGGACGCCTTCGCGGAGGTCAGGGACCGCCGCTTCAGGACATGGCGCGCGCCTGGCGCGGCGGAGCCACGCTACCTGCTCGGGACGGGCGCCGTCACCACGGCGCCGGGCGTGGTGTGGGCCATCCAGGCCGCGGCCGACCTCACGATACGCCACGAGCTCCTCGAACGATTCCATGAACGGGTGCGCGAGGTGATGGGCTGCGCCATGCTGGCGGCGCTGCTGGCAGGCTGGTTGCTGGTGAGGCGGGGCCTGGCGCCGCTGCGCGCCATGAGTGCGCGGATCGGCGCTGTCGACGTCCAGCGATTGCACACGCGCATCGGCCAGCAGCGGTGGCCTTCCGACCTCCAGGCGCTGGCAGTCGCATTCGACGACATGCTCGACCGGCTGGAGGCCGCATTCGAGCAGTTGTCCCGGTTCTCGTCCGACCTGGCGCACGAGTTCCGCTCGCCGATCACCAACCTGGTGGCGGCCGCCAGCGTGATGCTGGCCCGCGAGCGCACCACCACGGAATACCAGGAGACGCTCGAGGTGATCGTCGAGGAAGGCGACCGCCTGTCGCGCACGGTCACGGCGATGCTGTTCCTCGCCCGGGCCGACAATGCGAAGCAGGCCGTGTCGCTCGCGACGATCGCCGTCGAAGACGAGTTCTCGCGCATGGTCGACACCTTCGAGGCCGTCGCGGAGGATGCCGGCGTCACGCTGACGGCGCGGGGCGCCGGCAGCGTCGTGGCCGATCCGCTGCTGCTGCGGCGCGCCCTCACCAACCTGCTGAGCAACGCCCTCGCCCACACGGGACGCGGCGGCCGCATCGAGCTGTCGGCGCTGCATTCGCCCGAAGGCGTGGCGCTGAGCGTCCGCGACACGGGCAGCGGCATCGCGGCGCAGCACCTGAGCCGGCTCTTCGACCGCTTCTACCGCGTGGACGCCGCCCGCAGCGGCTCGGAGAGCACCGGGCTGGGTCTCGCCGTCGTCAAGTCGATCCTGGAGCTGCACGGCGGCCGCGTCGCCGTGGAGAGCGTCGTGGGACAAGGCAGCGTGTTCACGCTCCACTTTCCGGCACAGCCGGCCGTGGCGGGTTCTGCTTCGGACTGAACCGCCGCATCAGTAGGTCTCCAGGTGCAGTCGTCCTTCGCGCTTCAGCCGCGCGCCGATCGCCTGCCAGTCGAGCCCGGCCTGCGTCGCGATGTCGCGCAGCGCGAGCACGACGCCCTCCTCCATGGCCTTGAGGCCGCAGACGTAGAAGCAGGTGTCGGGATGCCGCAGCAGCTCGGCCAGGTCGGCGGCGCGCGCGCGCATCGCGTCCTGCACGTAGCGCCTGGGCGCGCCGGCGACGCGCGAGAACGCCAGGTTGATGTCGATGAAGTCCCTGGGCAGGTTCTGCAGCGGGCCGAAGTACGGCAGCTCCTCGGGCGTGCGGGCGCCGAAGAACAGCATCAGCTTGCCGCCCTCGAACTTGCCGGACCTGCGCAGGCGGCGCCGCCACTCGGTCATCGCGCGCATCGGCGCGGAGCCGGTGCCGGTGCAGATCATCACGATGTTCGACCGCGGATGGTTCGGCATCAGGAAACTGCTGCCGAAGGGGCCGACCACCTGCACGGTGTCGCCGACCTGGAGGTCGCACAGGTAGTTGCTCGCGACGCCGCGCACCGGGCGGCCCTCGTGGTCCTCGAGCACGCGCTTGATCGTGAGGGACAGGTTGTTGTACCCGGGACGCTCGCCGTTGCGCGCGCTCGCGATCGAGTACTGGCGCGCATGATGCGCGCGGCCGCGCTCGTCGGTGCCCGGAGGCAGCACGCCGATCGACTGGCCCTCGAGCACGGGAAACGGCGTCGAGCCGAAGTCCAGCACCACGTGGTGGGTGTCGTAGTCCTTGCCGGCGGCGGTCACGCGCACGTTGCCCGCCACCATGGCGGTGATGCAGGGCTCGGGCGACTTCGCGCCGTAGAGGTTGACGTACGGATGCGCCGCCGACCAGGGCCGCACCACCGCGCCCCAGTCGGCGCTGCGGAACGCCTGCTCGCCGGGCAGCGGCGCCGGCTCGGGCGACGGCGCGGCCTGCTCGACGCTCTCCACCTCGCCGGCGGTCGCGCCCGCGGCCGCGAGCTCGTCGTCCGACAGCTCGCCCGGCAGCTCGTCCCACGTCAGCTGGGCCTCGATGCTGTAGGCCTTCGCGATCGGCACGGTGCGCCAGTTGTCGATCGAGCCGGTCGGGCACGGGGGCACGCAGGCCATGCAGAAGTTGCACTTCTCCGCGTCGACCACGTAGTTGCGCGAATCGTGCGTCACCGCGCCGACCGGGCAGGTCGCCTCGCAGGTGTTGCAGCGGATGCAGATCTCCGGGTCGATCAGGTGCTGGCGAAGGACGGTCGAGACGGCCATGTCCATGATCAGTTCTCCTGGGCGGCGCCCACGCGGGGCCGCGCCCTCTCTTGCGGATCGGCGCTCAGCCGAAGCGCACGTACTCGAAGTCGACCGGCTGGCGGTTGATGCCCATGACCGGCGGCGCGATCCACGCGGCGAACTTCCCGGGCTCGACGCAGCGGCCCATCAGCGAGGCGACGAAAGCGCGGTCTTCCGGGGTCGGCAGCCATTCGCTCTTGCGGGCCGCCCATTCGTTGTCGCTCACCACGCGGCCCTCGGGCGACATCCGGATGCCGGCCAGGGCCCCGATGTTGCGATGGAACGCCTTGTGCGGAACCTTCAGGCGGAACGGGACACCCGCCTTGTCGATGACCTTGTTCCAGCGCTCGACGCCGGCGACGGAGTCCTTGATGAAGTCGTCGCGCAGCACTTCGTTGAGCGCGTTGAGCATCGGCACGTCCTTCTCCACCAGCTGGCCGTCCTGCACCTCCAGCACCTTGTAGGTCTGGCCCTTGAGCACGTGGTCGTCAACGCGCTTGCCTTCCTCGTAGCGGCCCTTCAAGCCGGAGCTGTAGAAGGTGGCGGCGTTGCTGGACTGGTCGGCGCCGAACAGGTCGATCGTGACGCTGTAGTGGAAGTTCAGGTAGCGCTGGATCGTCGGCAGGTCGATCGCCCCGGCGGCGCGGATCCTGCCGGTGTCGTCGGTCCCGAGCTCGTTCATCACCTGGCAGGTGCGCTGGATCACGCGCGACACGCCGCTCTCGCCCACGAACATGTGGTGCGCCTCTTCCGTCAGCATGAACTTCGTCGTGCGCGCGAGCGGATCGAACGCGCTCTCGGCCAGCGCCGACAGCTGGAACTTGCCGTCGCGGTCGGTGAAGTAGGTGAACATGAAGAAGCTCAGCCAGTCCGGCGTCTTCTCGTTGAACGCGCCCAGGATGCGCGGGTTGTCGTCGTCGCCCGAGCGGCGATCGAGCAGCGCCCCGGCTTCCTCGCGGCCGTCGCGGCCGAAGTGCTTTTGCAGCAGGTAGACCATCGCCCACAGGTGGCGGCCTTCCTCCACGTTGATCTGGAACAGGTTGCGCAGGTCGTACATCGACGGCGCGGTCAGGCCGAGATGGCGCTGCTGCTCGACCGACGCCGGCTCGGTGTCGCCCTGCGTCACGATGATGCGGCGCAGGTTGGCGCGGTGCTCGCCGGGCACGTCCTGCCAGGCCTTCTCGCCCAGGTGGTCGCCGAACTGGATCTTGCGCTCGGCGTCGCCCGGGTTCAGGAAGATGCCCCAGCGGTAGTCGCGCATCTTCACGTGGCCGAACTGCGCCCAGCCCTGCGGATCGACGCTGACGGCGGTGCGCAGGTAGACGTCGAAGTGGGTCGAGCCCTCGGGACCCACGTCGTCCCACCAGTTGATGAAGTTCGGCTGCCACTGCTCGAGCGCGCGCTGCAGCGTGCGGTCCTCGTGCAGGTTGACGTTGTTCGGGATCTTCTGGTTGTAGTCGATGGAAGCGGCGACGGCGGACATGGATCGTTCTCCTCGGATTCGGGTGGTCAGACGCGGTCGAAGTCGAACTGCGACTTCTCGCCGGTCCCGTAGACCTTCAACGCGCCCTTGGCGCCGACGGCGTTGGGCCGCTGGAAGATCCAGTTCTGCCAGGCGGTGAGGCGGCCGAAGATGCGGGTGGTCATCGTCTCCGGGCCGTTGAAGCGCAGGTTGGCCTCGAGGCCGCTCAGCGCGTCGGGCGACATGGCGGCGCGCTCCTCGATGGCGATGCGCAGCTCGTCGGCCCAGTCGATGTCGTCCGGGTTGGCGGTGTTCAGGCCGAGCGCGTGCGCGGCATCGGCGTCCAGCGGGCGGCCGATCGCCGCGCGCACCGCGGCCAGCGCCTGCGCTTCCTCGTAGAAGCGGCGGCCCAGGCGCGACTGGTCCGTCGCCATCGGGTAGAGGCCGAAGCTGGCTTCGCCGACGACGATCTTCGGCGCGCGTTCCGCATCGTCCGGCAGCGCGAGCTGGTAGATGCGATCGGCGGCCAGCGCGATCTCGAGCAGCGAGCCCGCGAAGCACGATCCGGGTTCGACGATCGCGAACAGCGTGCGCGACGAGACGTCGAGCCGGCTGAACGTGCGGCGCAGCAGGCCGATGGTCTCGCGCACCAGCCAGTGTCCCCGGTTGGCGAGCAGCGTTTCGTCGACGGCCAGCACGCGCGAGGCATCGCCTTGCGTCTTGAGAAGCCAGGTGCCGATCCCGGGCTCGTTGGTGCGCAGCTGCAGGATCGCGTCATCGAGCTGGCGCGCCATGGCGAGAGGCCACCACGCGGCCCCGGCGGCGGCGACGGCGACGGCGTCCGGCGTGGACGCGACGTCGCCCGCCGGCGCGAGCACCGTCAGCGAGGCCGTGCGGCCCGCGCGGTCGATCTCCACGCGCACGTGCTCGTAGCGCAGGGAGTCGGCGTCGATCGCCACTTCCAGCGGCGTGAGCGCCACGCCCTTCGCATCGGCGGGGCGATCGCTGCCGCGGGCCAGCGCCTGCGCCCGCTCCTGCACGGCCTGCGCGAACTGCGCGGGCTTCACGATCTGGTCGACCAGGCGCCAGTCCTTGGCACGCTGGCCGCGCACGCCTTCGACGCTGGTGCAGAAGATGTCCGCGAGGTCGTGGCGCACCTTGCGCTTGTCGGTCACGCGCGTGAGGCCGCCGGTGCCGGGAAGCACGCCCAGCAGCGGCACCTCGGGCAGGCTGACGGCCGAGGAGCGGTCGTCGATCAGCAGGATCTCGTCGCAGGCCAGCGCGAGCTCGTAGCCGCCGCCGGCGCAGGCGCCGTTGACGGCCGCGATGAACTTCAGGCCCGAATGGCGCGAGGAGTCCTCGATGCCGTTGCGGGTCTCGTTGGTGAACTTGCAGAAGTTCACCTTCCAGACGTGGCTCGAGACGCCCAGCATGAAGATGTTCGCGCCCGAGCAGAACACGCGCTCGCGGCCGCCGGTCACCACCACGCTGCGCACCTGCGGGTGCTCGAACCGGACGCGGTTCAGCGCGTCGTTGAGTTCGATGTCGACGCCCAGGTCGTAGGAGTTGAGCTTGAGCTTGTAGCCCGGGCGGATGCCGCCGTTCTCGTCGATGCTCAGGGCCAGCGTGGCCACGGGGCCGTCGACCTTCAGCGACCAGTGGCGATAGCGGGCGGGTTCGGTGCGGTAGTCGACGCGATCCTGCGTCTGGGGAAGGGCGGCATTCATCGGGGGTCTCCGGCCTGGACGCGCCGGCTTGGCGCGGTTGACATGCAATATGTTGCCTGTCATCGATGAAATGCATCATAGTGCATTTCACTTTCAGGTCAAGACCCTTCATGCAAAAAAGTGCAGGCGCTGCGACGGCCTGCTCCGTCACGCGCGCAGGCGATCCTCCGCGATGGCCTGCAGCGCCGCCAGCGCCTCGTCCTCGGAGCGCCCGCTCGTATCCAGCCTGGCGTCCGCCTTCCCGTAGAAGGCGGCCCGGCCGGCCAGGATGCGGCGGAGGTCGTCCATCGCCTCCCTGTTGCCCGCCATCGGGCGCAGGTCGCCCTGCTCGATCACGCGCTGCATGTGCTCCTCGGGCGACGCCTGCAGCCAGACCGTCCAGCACTGGGCGAGCAGCATGTTGAAGGTGGCCGGATCGGAGACGATGCCGCCCGGCGTGGCGATGACGGCGTCCGGATAGAGCTGGATCGTCTCCTCCAGCGCGCGCCGTTCGTAGCGGCGGTAGGCCGCGGGCCCGAGCAGGTTGTGCACCTCGGCCAGCTTGCAGCCCGCCACGCGCTCGATCTCCCGGTTGAGCTCGACGAACGGGATGTGCAGCCTGTCGGCCAGCCTCTCCCCCAGCGTGGACTTGCCCGCGCCGCGCAGCCCCACCAGCGCGATGCGCGCCAGCCGCGCGGCCGGACGCGCGCTCTCGCCGAACAGGTCGGCCAGCGCGAGGCGCGCGCGGTGCAGGTCCGCCTCGTCGCGCTCGCCGAGGAGGTCGCGGATCAGCAGCCACTCGGGCGACGACGTCGTCCGGTCGCCCAGGAGCTCCGCGATCTGCGATTCGAGCGCGAGCGCCACCTGGCGCAGCACCTGCACCGACGCGTTGCCGTGGCCCAGCTCGAGATTGGCCAGGTGCCGCTCCGACACCCCGGAGGCGAGCGACATGGCCTTGCGGGTCATGCCCTTGCGCGCCCGCAGCGCGCGGACCCGCTCCCCGAGCGCCACCAGGAATGGATCACGGTCGGCTTCGACCAGGCGAGGCTCGGGCGAGGCCAGGTCAGGAGAGTCGTTCAGTTCCATGGATGAAGTCCATTGCAGTGATGGCGCATGCATTATATTGCTTGACGCGAGTGGAATCTGGGCGTAACTTCGCCGCATGCAGTTTAGTACTACCCCGCGCGGGGCCCGATCTTGATCATGCGCAAATCCCTGCGGGAAAGCTTCCCGGAACGCGTCGCGGCACTGGCCGCCCACATCGCCGGCGCGCCGCTCGACGACACGCTGGCGCGCGTGCTCAACGAGCGCTTCGGCGCGGGCAGCCCGGAATACGAGGGGCTGGCCGAGGCCTGCCGCGACGGCGTCGCCACGGGCTGGATGTGCGAGCGCGAGCACGGCGGCATCCGCTACGGGCGAGTGCTGAAGGCCACGCCCGACACCGGCGGATTCTCGGTCGACGTCGTGGACATGGCAGACGTCGCCGGGCCGCACCACGTGCACCCCAACGGCGAGATCGACCTCGTGATGCCGCTGTCTCCGGGCGAGGGACTCGCGCCCGGCGGCGAGGCCACCTTCGACGGCCAGGGCGCCGGCTGGAAGGTCTACGGCCCCGGCTCCGCGCATCGTCCCACCGTGACGGGCGGACGCGCGCTCGTGCTCTACCTCCTGCCGCAAGGCGCCATCGAATTCACCCGCTGACATCCCATGCCCGAACTCCTGAAGAACCACCTCGGCGGCGTGTGGCACGCGGGCGCCGTCGACATCGCGCAGTCCAACTCGGCGACATCCAGGAGACAACGATGAGCCAACAACCCCAGACCCTGCCGGACGGCGTCGCGCCGCCCCCGGAGTCGTTCAACTTCGCGCGGCACCTGCTCGACGCCAACCTCGGCCGCGGCGACAAGACGGCCTACATCGACGACGTGGGCACGCTCACCTACGGCGGCCTGGACGAACGCACGCGCCGCGTCGCCGCGGCGCTGGCGGCCGCGGGGGTGAAGCGCGAGGAACGCGTCCTCGTGCTGATGCAGGACGGCACCGACTGGCCTGCCGCCTTCCTCGGCGCGATCTTCGCCGGCGTCGTTCCGGTGGCCGTCAACACGCTGCTGACGGCGGACGATTTCGCCTACATGCTCGAGCACTCGCGGGCGCAGCTGGCGCTGGTGTCGGGCGCCGTGCTGCCGGCGCTCAAGACGGCGCTGGTCAAGAGCGACCACGAGGTGCAGAAGGTCGTCGTCTCGCGGCCCGTGGCGCCGCTGGATTTCGGCGAGGTCGAATTCGATGCGTGGCTCGATCGCCATGCCCCCGCCTCGCGCGCCGCGCAGACGCACGCGGACGACCCGTGCTTCTGGCTGTATTCCTCCGGTTCGACGGGCCGTCCCAAGGGCACCGTGCACTCGCATGCCAACCCGTACTGGACGATCGAGCTGTACGCCAAGCGCGTCCTGCAGCTGCGGGAATCGGACGTCGCGTTCTCCGCCGCGAAGCTGTTCTTCGCCTACGGCCTGGGCAACGGCCTGACGTTCCCGCTGGCCGTGGGCGCGACGACGCTGCTCATGGCCGAGCGCCCGACGCCCGAGGCGTTCTTCAAGCGCATGCGCGGCCAGGTCGGGGGCGTCAGGCCGACGGTCTTCTTCTGCGCGCCGACCGGCTACGCCAGCATGCTGGCGCATCCCGACCTGCCGGGCCGCGGCGAAGTCGCCCTTCGCATGGGGTCGTCCGCGGGCGAGGCGCTGCCGGCGGACATCGGCGAACGCTTCCGCGCGCACTTCGCCGCGGACATCGTCGACGGCCTGGGGTCGACGGAGATGCTGCACATCTTCATCTCGAACCGGCCGGGCGAGGTCCGCTACGGGACGACCGGCTGGCCGGTGCCCGGCTACGTCGTCGAGCTGCGCGGCGACGACGGCTGCCCGCCGCCCGACGGCGAGCCCGGCGACCTCTACATCCAGGGCCCGTCGTCCGCGATGATGTACTGGGGCAACCGCGAGAAGACCCGCGAGACCTTCCAGGGCGGATGGACGCGCAGCGGCGACAAGTACGTCCACAACGCCGACGGCACCTACACCTACGCGGGACGCAGCGACGACATGCTCAAGGTGAGCGGCATCTGGGTGAGCCCGTTCGAGGTGGAGGCGACGCTGGTGCAGCACCCCGCCGTGCTGGAGGCCGCCGTGATCGGCGTGGGCGACGAGGAAGGCCTGGTCAAGACCAAGGCGTTCGTCGTGCTGAAGTCCGGCGCGTCGGCGACGGACGCCGACCTCAAGACCTTCGTCAAGAACCGCCTGGCGCCCTACAAGTACCCGCGCCTCATCGAGTTCGTCGACGAGCTTCCGAAGACGGCGACCGGCAAGATCCAGCGCTTCCGGCTGCGCGAGCGCGAACGCGCGAAGGCGCCGGCATGAAGGGCACGGCAGATCCGTCGCTCGTGACCATCGACCTCGACGGCCGGGCGCTGGAGATCGAGGCGGCCTGGATCGAGCCCGCCGGCGCGGACGCGGGGAGGGCCCCGCTGGTCTTCCTCCACGAAGGCCTCGGCTCGCTGTCGATGTGGAAGGATTTTCCCGCGCTGCTGTGCGCCGCCGCCGGCCGCCGCGGCCTCGTGTACTCGCGTCCCGGCTACGGCCGTTCCACCCCGAAGCGGCCCGACGAGCACTGGGGCCTCGATTTCATGCACGTCCAGGCGCAGCGCGTCCTGCCGGCCCTGCTGGACGCACTTCGCGTGGAGGGCCCCGTCGCCCTGTTCGGCCACAGCGACGGCGGCTCGATCGCCCTGATCCACGCGGCCACCTTCCCCGCGAAAGTGGAGGCGGCGATCGTCCTGGCGCCGCACATCCTCGTCGAGGCGTTCGGGTTGGAAAGCATCCGCGAGGCCCGCGCCGCCTACGACCATGGCGACCTGCGGCGCAGGCTGGCGCGCTACCACGCGGACGTCGACTCCGCCTTCCGCGGCTGGAACGACATCTGGCTCCATCCCGATTTCCCGGCGTGGAACATCGAGGCCCTGCTGCCCCGCATCGCCTGCCCCGTGCTGGCGATCCAGGGGCACGACGACGTCTACGGCACGATGGCGCAGATCGACGGCATCGCGGCACGCGTCGGGCGCACCCGGCTCCTGAAGCTGGACGCCTGCGGCCATTCGCCGCATCGCGACCGCCCCGCCGACGTCGTCGCGGCGAGCGCCGGGTTCCTGGCCGAGCTCCGTTGAACAGCGAGATCGACTGCGCGGCGGGGCGGCGCTTCAGGCGGTCTCGCGCAGCTTCTTCGCGGCGGCGACCATGTTGCCCAGCGCCGGGAGCACTTCGTTCCACTGGCGCGTCTTCAGGCCGCAGTCCGGGTTCACCCACAGGCGCCGCGCGGGGATCCGTTCGGCGGCCTTCTTCATCAGTTGCACGATGTGCTCCTGGGTCGGGATGTTGGGCGAGTGGATGTCGTAGACGCCCGGCCCGATCTCGTTCGGGTACTTGAAGTGGTCGAACGCGTCGAGCAGCTCCATGTCCGAGCGCGAGGTCTCGATGGTGATGACGTCGGCGTCCATGTCGGCGATCGACGCGATGATGTCGTTGAACTCCGAATAGCACATGTGCGTGTGGATCTGCGTCTCGTCCTGCACGCCGTTGGCGGTGATGCGGAACGATTCGACGGCCCAGTCGAGGTAGGACTTCCACTGCGACTTGCGCAGCGGCAGGCCCTCGCGCAGCGCGGCCTCGTCGATCTGGATGACGCGCACGCCGGCCTTCTCGAGATCCAGCACTTCGTCGCGGATGGCCAGCGCGAGCTGCAGGCAGGAAGCCGAGCGCGGCTGGTCGTCGCGCACGAAGGACCAGTTCAGGATCGTCACCGGGCCGGTGAGCATGCCCTTCATCGGCTTGGCGGTCAGCGACTGCGCGTACTTGATCCACTCCACGGTCATCGCCTTCGGGCGCGAGATGTCGCCGAACAGGATGGGCGGCTTCACGCAGCGCGAGCCGTAGGACTGCACCCAGCCGAACTCGCTGAAGGCATAGCCGTCGAGCTGCTCGCCGAAGTATTCGACCATGTCGTTGCGCTCGGCCTCGCCGTGCACCAGCACGTCCAGGCCCAGCGACTCCTGCTCCTTCACGCTGCGGGCGATCTCGGCCCGCATCGCGACCTCGTAGCCGGCCTGGCCGAGACGGCCGGCCTTGAACTCGCTGCGCGCATGGCGGATCTCGGCCGTCTGCGGGAACGAGCCGATGGTCGTTGTCGGATAGGCCGGCAGCTTCAACAGCGCGGATTGCTTGATCGAACGCTGTTCGTATGCGCTCTTGCGCCTGCCCAGGGCCGACGTCAGCCCGGCCACCGCGGCCTGGACGGCCGGGTCGTGAACGCGCGGCGAGCGGCGACGCGCTTCGACGGCAGCCTGGTTGGCGTCCAGGGCATCCTTCACCGACTCGCGGCCGCCGTTCAGCGCCATGGCCAGCACCCGCAGCTCATCGAGCTTCTGCAGCGCGTAGGCGAGCCACGACTTCACCTGGACGTCCAGCTTCTTCTCGCCGGCCAGGTCGACCGGCACGTGCAGCAGCGAGCACGACGGCGCGATCCAGAGGCGATCGCCGAGGCGGTCGCGCAGCGGCTCCAGCCGGTCGAGGACGGCGCTCAGGTCGGTCTTCCAGATGTTGCGGCCGTTGATCACGCCCAGCGAGAGCACCTTGTGGGACGGCAGCATGTTGAGCAGCGGCAGGACGTCGTCGCGGCCGTTGATGGCGTCGATGTGCAGGCCCGCGACCGGCAGGTTCGCAGCCAGGTACATGTTCTCCTGCAGCTGGCCGAAGTAGGTCGCCAGCAGCAGCCGCACGCGGCAGGCCTTGAGCGCGTGATAGGCCGTGTTGAAGGCATGCTGCCAGTCGGCGTCGAGCTCGGTGACGAGCAGCGGCTCGTCGATCTGAACCCATTCGACGCCCTGCGCCGCGAGCTCGTCGAGCAGTCGTGCGTAGACGGGCAGCAGGCGCGGCAGCAGCGCCAGCTTGTCGGAATCGTCCTTGGCCTTGCCGAGCGCCAGGTACGTGACCGGACCGACGATCACGGGCTTGGCCTTGACGCCCTGCGCCTTGGCCTCGGCCAGTTGCTCCAGCAGGCGCGAGGCGTCCAGCTTGAACCCGGTCCCGGCGCTGAACTCGGGGACGATGTAGTGGTAGTTGGTGTCGAACCACTTCGTCATCTCGCCGGCGGCGACGCCGCCGCAGCAGGCGGCGTGGTCGTCGGAACCCTGCGCCGAACGGCCGCGCGCGACGCGGAAGCAGTTGTCCAGCGGATCGCCGTGGAAGCCGCGGACGCGCTCGGGCAGGTTGCCGAGGGTGAAGCTCATGTCCAGCATCTGGTCGTAGAACGCGAAATCGCCCACCGGCACCAGGTCGAGGTTGGCCTGGTTGATCCAGTGGCGCTGGCGCAGCTGGGCGCCGAGGCTCTTGAGTTCGGCCAGCGAGCTCTCGCCCTTCCAGTACGACTCCAGGGCGAACTTCAGTTCACGCTTCGCGCCGATGCGCGGAAAGCCGAGGTTGTGGGTCGTGACCATGGGGATTCGATTCCGTTTGAGCGAGGAGACGGCATCGTAGGAAATTCATCGCATGACGTAAAATGGTCTTATTTCAGGGATCCATTACTTTCAATCATGTATCACCATGCTTGAGCGAATCCACCTCGCCATCGTCCAGCAGGTCGACAAGCTCGGCTCGATGACGGCCGCGGCCGAGGCGCTGAACCTGACGCAGTCGGCCATCAGCCATTCGATGAGGAAGCTCGAGGAGCAGCTGGGCACCGACCTCTGGCTGCGCGAGGGCCGTGCGCTGCGCATGACGCAGGCGGGGCAGTACCTGCTCCAGGTCGCCAACCGCGTGCTGCCGCAGCTGGCGCTCGCGGAGACGCGCATCGGCCAGTACGCCGAGGGCGAGCGCGGCACGCTGCGCATCGGCATGGAATGCCATCCCTGCTACCAATGGCTGCTGAAGATCGTCTCGCCCTACCTCGCGACGTGGCCGGACGTGGACGTCGACGTGAAGCAGAAGTTCCAGTTCGGTGGCATCGGCGCGCTGTTCGGCTACGAGATCGACCTGCTGGTCACGCCGGATCCGCTGCACAAGCCGGGCCTGCGCTTCGTGCCGGTGTTCGACTACGAGCAGGTGCTGGTGGTGGCGCGCGACCACCCGCTGGCAGGCGTGCCCTACGTCAAGGCCGCACAGATGACGGACCAGGTGCTGATCACCTACCCCGTGCCCACCGACCGGCTCGACATCTACACGCAGTTCCTGATGCCCGCCGGCATCACGCCGAAGCGCCAGAAGGCCATCGAGACGACGGACATCATGCTGCAGATGGTGGCCAGCGACCGCGGCGTGGCGGCGCTGCCGCGCTGGCTGGCCGAGGAGTACGCGCAGAAGATGCCCGTCGTGCCCGTGAAACTCGGCCGGCAGGGCATCGCCAAGCAGATCTTCCTGGGCGCCCGCGAGGTCGATTTCGAGATCGACTACCTGGAGGCCTTCATCGAGCTGGCACGCCGGCCGCTGCCCGCGGCGGGCGCGCCGAAGACGCGCGCCCGGCGTCCCGGCGTTCACGAATAGCGCTTCTCCAGCGCGTCCCATCCGGGCTTGCCCACCAGCCGCTGGCGTTCGGCGAACGGCACGACCAGCGCGGGATCCTCGTCGATGCGACGGGTCTCCTTCAGCACGCCCAGCGCCTTCTGCATGCCCGCGACGGCGCCCTGCAGCGCGGCGTTGGCGTACAGCACGATGCCGTAGCCGAGCTCGCCGAGCTCCTGCGCGCCGAAGATCGGCGTCCTGCCGCCGATGACCATGTTCATCAGCTGCGGCGGCCCGAGCCGCTTCGGCAGCGCGCGGATCTCGTCGGCGGTCGTCACGGCCTCCACGAAGAGGATGTCCGCGCCGGCCTCGGCGAAGCGATGCGCGCGTTCGACGGCCGCCTCGAAGCCATGGGTGGCCGCTGCATCGGTACGGGCCATGATCAGAAGGTCGGGATCACGGCGAGCGTCGACGGCCGCCTTGATCTTGCTGACGGCCTCCTCGGTGGAGATGACCTCCTTGCCGGAGAAGTGGCCGCAGCGCTTGGGCGCGACCTGGTCCTCGAGCTGGATGCAGTCGGCCCCGGCGCGCTCGAGCACGCGCACCGCGTGGCGCACGTTGAGCGCGTTGCCGAAGCCGGTGTCGGCGTCGACGATCAGCGGCAGGTCGACCGCGTCGCGGATGCGCGCGGTGTGGTCGGCGATCTCGTGCAGGCCCATGAAGCCCTGGTCGGGCATGCCGAACCACATGTTGGTGACGCCGGCGCCGGTGACGTAGATCGCATCGAAGCCGAGGTCGGCGATCACGCGCGCCGACAGCGCGTTGAACGCGCCCGGCACGAGCACGCCGCGGCGGGCCTCGGCGAGGGAGCGAAGGGTCTTGCGAGTGGACATGGCGGGAATTCCTGTTCTTCAGAAGCTGTCGGCCGGGATGCGCACCCAGCCTTCCATCAACACGCGGGCGCTGCGGCTCATGATCGCCTTCGTGACCGTCCAGGCGCCGTCCACCTGCGCGGCCTCGGCGCCGACGCGCAGCGTGCCCGACGGATGCCCGAACCGCACGGCGCCGCGCGTGCCGCCGCCGGCGGCCAGGTTGACCAGCGTGCCGGGAATCGCCGCGGCGGTGCCGATGGCGACCGCGGCGGTGCCCATCATCGCGTGGTGCAGCTTGCCCATGGACATCGCGCGCACCAGCAGGTCGACGTCGCTCGCCTCGACCCGCTTGCCACTCGACGCGACGTAGCCGGCCGGCCGGGCGACGAACGCGACCTTCGGCGTGTGCTGGCGGCCCGCGGCCTCGTCGACATGCTTGATCAGGCCCATGCGCACGGCACCGTGCGCGCGGATCGCCTCGAACATCGCGAGCGCCTTCGCGTCGCCGTTGATCGCATCCTGCAGCTCGGTGCCGGTGTAGCCGATGGCGCCGGCGTCGAGGAAGATGGTGGGGATGCCGGCATTGATCAATGTCGCGGCCAACGTGCCGACACCGGGCACCTCGAGGCGATCGACGACGTTGCCGGTGGGGAACATCGCGCCGCCGCCCTCGCCGCCGCCTTCGTCGGCCGGGTCGAGGAACTCGAGCCGCACCTCGGCGGCCGGGAAGGTCACGCCATCGAGCTCGAAGTCGCCGGTCTCCCGGACCTCGCCGTCGGTCATCGGGACGTGCGCGACGATGGTCTTGCCGATGTTGGCCTGCCAGATGCGCACCACGGCCACGCCGTCGCGCGGCACCCGCTCGGCGTCGACCAGCCCGTTGGCGATCGCGAACGGACCGACGGCCGCGGACAGGTTGCCGCAGTTGCCGCTCCAGTCGACGAAGCGCTTGTCGATGGCCACCTGCCCGAACAGGTAGTCGACGTCGTGGCCGGCGCGCGTGCTCTTCGAGACGATCACCGTCTTGCTGGTGCTGGACGTGGCGCCGCCCATGCCGTCGATCTGCTTGCCGTACGGGTCGGGGCTGCCGATCACGCGCAGCAGCAGCGCGTCGCGCGCGGCGCCGGGCACGCGCGCGCGCCCGGGCAACTGGTCGAGGCGGAAGAACACGCCCTTGCTGGTGCCGCCACGCAGGTAGGTGGCGGGAATCCTGACTTGCGGAACGCCGGACATGGAATTCCTTCAGGCGGCCCGGGCGGAGGCCAGGAAGTCCTGCGCGAAGCGCTGCAGCACGCCGCCGGCCTCGTAGATGGAGACCTCCTCGGCGGTGTCGAGGCGGCAGGTGACGGGCACCTCGATGCGCTCGCCGGCGCGCCGACGGACGACCAGCGTGAGCGTGGAGCGCGGCGTGCGCTCGCCCACCACATCGTAGGTCTCGGTGCCGTCGAGTGCCAGCGTCCTGCGGTTCGTGCCCGGCCTGAACTCCAGCGGCAGCACGCCCATGCCGATCAGGTTGGTGCGGTGGATGCGCTCGAAGCCCTCGGCGGCGATGGCCTCGACGCCCGCCAGCCGCACGCCCTTGGCCGCCCAGTCGCGCGACGAGCCCTGGCCGTAGTCGGCGCCCGCGACGATGATGAGCGGCTGCTTACGATCCATGTACGTCTCGATCGCCTCCCACATGCGCATGACCCGGCCTTCAGGCTCGACGCGAGCGAGCGAGCCCGCCTTCACGCTGCCGTCGGGGTTGCGCACCATCTCGTTCTTCAGCGTCGGGTTCGCGAAGGTCGCGCGTTGCGCCGTCAGGTGGTCGCCGCGGTGGGTGGCGTAGGAGTTGAAGTCCTCCTCGGGCACGCCCATGCGATGCAGGTATTCGCCCGCGGCGCTGTCCATCATGATCGCGTTGGACGGCGACAGGTGGTCGGTGGTGATGTTGTCGGGCAGCAGCGCCAGCGGACGCATGCCGCGCAGCGTGCGTTCGCCGGCGAGCGCGCCTTCCCAGTACGGCGGACGGCGGATGTAGGTGCTGGGCGCGCGCCAGTCGTACAGCGGCGCCACGCGCTCGCCCGAGTCGGCCTGGATGGCGAACATCGGCTCGTAGACCTGGCGGAAGTGCGCGGGCTTGACGCTGCTGGCGACGATGGCGTCGATCTCGGCGTCGGCGGGCCACAGGTCGGCCAGGCGGATCTCGCGGCCCTCGAAGACGGTCAGCACGTCCTTCTCGATGTCGAAGCGGATGGTGCCGGCGATGGCATACGCCACGACCAGCGGCGGCGACGCGAGGAAGGCCTGCTTCGCGTACGGATGGATGCGGCCGTCGAAGTTGCGGTTGCCCGAGAGCACGGCGGTCGCATGGAGGTCGCGATCGACGATCTCCCGCTGGATCGCGGGATCGAGCGCGCCCGACATGCCGTTGCACGACGTGCAGGCATAGGCCACCACGCCGAAGCCCAGCTTCTCGAGCTCGGGCATCAGGCCGGCCTCTTCCAGGTACAGCGTGACGGCCTTGGAGCCGGGCGCCAGCGAGCTCTTGACCCAGGGCTTGCGCGTGAGTCCCACGCGGTTGGCGTTGCGCGCGAGCAGGCCCGCGGCGATCACGTTGCGCGGATTGCTGGTGTTGGTGCAGCTGGTGATGGCCGCGATGATCACCGCGCCGTCGGGCATCCGGCCCGGCGTGTCGATGAACGGCGCGGCGATGCCCTTGGCGGCGAGGTCGGCGGTGGCGACGCGGGCGTGCGGGTTGGAGGGCCCGGCCATGTTGCGCACGACGCCGGCCAGGTCGAACGACAGCGTCCGCTCGTAGACCGCCTGCGTGAGCGTGTCCGACCACAGGCCGGCCTGCTTCGCGTAGGTCTCCACCAGCGCGACCTGCGCGTCCTCGCGGCCCGTGAGGCGCAGGTAGGCGATGGTCTGCGCGTCGATGGCGAACATCGCCGCGGTGGCGCCGTACTCGGGCGCCATGTTGGAGATCGTGGCGCGGTCGCCCAGCGTCAGCGCGGACGCGCCTTCGCCGTGGAACTCGAGGTACGCGCCGACGACCTTGGACTTGCGCAGGAACTCGGTCAGCGCGAGCACCAGGTCGGTGGCCGTGATGCCCGGCCGCGGCTTGCCCGTCAGCTCGACGCCGACGATCTCGGGCAGGCGCATCCACGACGCGCGGCCGAGCATCACGTTCTCGGCCTCCAGGCCGCCGACCCCCACGGCGACGACGCCCAGCGCGTCGACGTGCGGCGTGTGGCTGTCCGTACCCACCAGCGTATCCGGGAAGGCCACGCCGTCCTTGGCGTGGATCACCGGCGACATCCGCTCCAGGTTGATCTGGTGCATGATCCCGTTGCCCGGCGGGATCACCTCCATGTTCCTGAACGCGCGCTTCGTCCACTCGATGAAGTGGAAGCGGTCCTCGTTGCGCCGGTCCTCGATCGCGCGGTTCTTCGCGAACGCGTCCGGGTCGTCGCCGCCGCACTCCACGGCCAGCGAGTGGTCGACGATCAGCTGCACCGGCACGACCGGGTTGACCTGCGCCGGATCGCCGCCCTGCGCGGCGATGGCGTCGCGCAGGCCGGCGAGGTCGACGAGCGCCGTCTGGCCGAGGATGTCGTGGCAGACGACGCGCGCCGGGAACCACGGGAAGTCGTGGTCGCGCCTGCGCTCGATCAGCTGGCTCAGGCTCCGTTCCAGGATCGCGGGGTCGCAGCGGCGCACCAGGTTCTCGGCGTGCACGCGCGACGTGTAGGGCAGCGCCGCCCAGGCGCCGGGACGGAGGGTTTCCACGGCTTCGCGCGCGTCGAAGTAGTCGAGCGCCGTGCCGGGCAGGTTCTTGCGATGTCGGACGTTCATGGAGGGATGGCTCAGCGGCGGTCGCCGATCGGGGGGAACGGCAGGTCTTCCGGACCCGTGTAGTTTGCGCTCGGCCGGATGATCTTGTTGTCGATGCGCTGCTCGATCACGTGCGCGGCCCAGCCCGACGTGCGCGAGATGACGAACAGCGGCGTGAACATCGCGGTCGGCACGCCCATCGCGTGGTAGCTCACCGCGCTGAACCAGTCGAGGTTCGGAAACATCTTCTTCACGTCCCACATCACGCCCTCGAGACGCTCGGCGATGTCGAACATCTTCGTGGAGCCGGCTTCCTCCGACAGGCGCCGCGCCACGCCCTTGATGACGACGTTGCGCGGGTCGCTCACGGTGTAGACGGGGTGGCCGAACCCGATCACGACCTCCCTGGCCTCGACGCGGCGGCGGATGTCGGCCTCGGCCTCGCCCGGGTTGTCGTAGCGCTTCTGGATCTCGAAGGCGACCTCGTTGGCGCCGCCGTGCCTGGGGCCGCGCAACGCGCCGATGCCGCCGGCGATCGCCGAGTAGACGTCGCTGCCGGTGCCGGCGATGACGCGGGCCGTGAAGGTCGAGGCGTTGAACTCGTGCTCCGCGTAGAGGTTCAGCGACGTGTGCATCGCGCGCACCCAGGCCTCGGACGGCTTCCTGCCGTGCAGCAGGTGCAGGAAGTGGCCGCCGATGGAGTCGTCGTCGGTCTCCACCTCGATGCGCTTGCCGTTCGACGACCAGTGGTGCCAGTACAGCAGCATCGAGCCGAGCGAGGCCATGAGGCGGTCGGCGATGTCGCGCGCGCCCGGCACGTTGTGGTCGTCCTTCTCGGGCAGCACGCAGCCGAGCGCCGACACGCCGGTGCGCATGACGTCCATCGGATGCGCCGCGGCGGGGATGCTCTCGAGCGCGTGCTTCACGCCGGCGGGCAGGCCGCGCAGGGACTTCAGCTTCGCCTTGTAGGCCCCGAGCTCCGCCGCGGTGGGCAGCTTGCCGTGCACCAGCAGGTGGGCGATCTCCTCGAACTCGCAGACCTCGGCGATGTCGAGGATGTCGTAGCCGCGGTAGTGGAGGTCGTTGCCGGTGCGGCCCACGCTGCACAGCGCGGTGTTGCCGGCGGTCACCCCGGACAGGGCGACGGACTTCTTCGGCTTGAAAGGGGTGGCGGCGACGTTGGCGCTGGCATGGCTCATGAGGTTCTTCCGGATTCCGCTTCAGACGGGAGCCGCTGGTCACGGCCTTGATGTTGCAATGTTTGCATTCCGGTATGCTTTGCACAACGACTGAAGTAGCGAAGATTTGCGAACGCGAATCCTCAAATTGCAACGTTTGCGAAGATCAAGAAGAGGCACCGTGCGCAAGACTTTCCTGGGCGTGAAGCTCAAGACGCTCCGCGAACAGCGGGGCCTGACGCAGGCCGCGCTGGCGCAGCTCCTGGCCCTGTCCCCCAGCTATCTCAACCAGCTCGAGAACAACCAGCGCCCCTTGAGCGTGCCGGTGCTGCTGCGCCTGCAGTCGTCCCTCGGGGTCGACCTGCAGGTCTTCTCGGACGACGACGAGGCGCGCCTGACCGCACAGCTGCAGACCGTGATGGCCGAGGCCGCGGGCGACACGGTCGTCGCCCGGGCGGAGTTGCGCTCGCTCGCGCAGCAGATGCCCGCGCTGGCGCAGGTCATCATCCGCATGCACCGGCGCGGCCGCGACGCGGAGGAGCGTCTGTCGTCGCTGGCAACCGCCCTCGGCGACCGCGCGGGCGAGCTGGCGCCCTCGGCCCGCCAGTCGCACGAGGAGGTGCGCGACTTCTTCTACGAGCGGCACAACCACATCGCCGCGCTGGACGAGCGCGCGGAGGCCCTGGGCGAAGTCCTCCGCGGGCCGCCCGCGCGCGCGGGCAAGCCGACGCGATCCGCGCGACGCGACGACGGCGAGCGCCCCGCCGACACGCGCGACCTCGCCGGCCGGCTGGAGGCGTTCCTGCTTCGCACGCACGGCGTCGCCACGCGCACCCTGCCGCAGGAGGGCCCGCACTCCGAAGGCGCCACGCTGCGCCGATTCGACGCGCGCAACAAGGTCCTGTACGTCGGGGATGCCACGGAGCCGGGCCAGCGCGCGTTCCAGCTGGCGACGCAGCTGGCCTATCTCGAGGCCGGCGCGCTGATCGACGAGCTGGCGGACTCGGGCAGCTTCTCGAGTCCGGAATCGCGCTCGCTGGCGCGCATCGGCCTGGCCAGCTATTTCGCGGGCGCGCTGGTCCTCCCGTACCGCCGCTTCCTCGGCGCCGCCGAACAGATGCTGTACGACATCGACCTGCTGGCGCAACGCTTCGGCGTGAGCTTCGAGACGGTGTGCCATCGGCTGTCCACGCTCCAGCGTCCCGACGCCCGCGGCATTCCGTTCTTCTTCGTCCGGGTCGACCGGGCGGGCAACATCTCCAAGCGGCAGTCGGCGACCGACTTCCATTTCTCGCACACGGGCGGCACCTGCCCGCTGTGGAACGTCTACGAGGCCTTCGCGCAGCCGGCCAAGGTGCTGACGCAGGTCGCGCGCATGCCCGACGGCCGCACCTACCTCTGGATCGCGCGCTGCGTGTCGCGCATCACCGGGGGCTACGGCTCGCCCGAGCGGACGTTCGCCATCGGGCTGGGCTGCGACGTGCGCCACGCGTCCCGGCTGGTCTATGCGAAGGGCCTCGATCTGACGGACGCCGAGGTGGCGACGCCGATCGGCGCGGGATGCCGGATCTGCGATCGCAAGGGATGCCCGCAGCGCGCGTTTCCCGCATTGGGCAAGCGGCTGCAGATCGACGAGGACGAGCGCCCGCGCGAGCCTTACGCGAGCGAGTGAATCTCTGGCGCGGGAAACCCGGCGAAATGGGGAGCACGGAAAGAAGCCGGCAACAAGTCCGTGCGCATGATGGCGCCCGGAATCACCCCCGCCTTCAGGAGTCCCCGTTGCCCAAACCCCGCCAACTTCGCGCCACGCTCGTCGCGGTCCCCGCCGCCCTCCTGCTGGCGCCCCAGCTTTCGATGGCGCAGCAGCAGCAAGGCGCCTCCGCCACGCCCTGGGCGCTGGGCCTCGGCGTGGCGACCTCGCAGCGGCCGTACGCGGGCGACTCCAACAAGACCATCCCGTTCCCGTTCGTGTCCTATGAGAACGACTGGTTCAGGATCGCCGGCATCGGCGCGGACCTGAAGCTGGGCTCCGCCGGCCCGCTGACGTTCGCGCTGCGTGCCAAGTACGCGCTCGCCGACGGCTACAAGTCGGGCGATGCGCCCATCCTGAACGGCATGCAGGATCGCAAGGGCAGCCTCTGGCTCGGGCCGGCCGTCCAGTGGAAGACGGACATCGCGAAGCTGTCGTTCGAGGTGCTGGCCGACACGCTCGGCAAGAGCAAGGGCATCGAGGCGAAGCTCGGCGCGGAACACGATTTCCGCGTGGGCTCCTTCCTGCTCACGCCGCATGCCGCGGCGGAGTTCGTGGACAAGAAGTACGTCGACTACTACTACGGCGTGACCGCGGCGGAGGCCACGGCCAACCGCGCCGCGTACGACGGCAAGGCGACGGTGAACCTCGAGGCCGGCCTGCGGGCGGCCTTCATGATCGACAAGGCCGATTCGGTCTTCGTGGACGGCGGCGCCAAGGCGCTCGGCAAGGGCATCACCGACAGCCCGCTCGTCGGCCGCAAGGTGACGGCGAGCTTCGCGGCGGGCTACATCTACCGGTTCTGAGGCGCCGAGGCGGCCGCGTCGGCGGGTCGGATCCTGCGCGCGACGCGGCATTCGGCGATGTTGACCACGACCTCGTCGCCGACGGCGTAGCGGTCGTCCGCGGAAAGATCGAAGGCCCGCCACGTGTGGCTCTTTCCGGTGCCGTAGCTGACGACCAGCACCCTGGCCGCCTCCGCTCCGGGATGCGCAGGCGCACAGTCGAGGTTGATGGCCGAGTCTTCCGCCGGGCGCGGACCGACGCCGCGCACGCGGGCCTGGCGCCAGTCGCCGGCGAGGGCGGCGGCCGACACCGCCGCCAGCGCCATCGCGATCACCGATGCGCGCAGGCTCGAGGTTGTTGCAGGCTTCATGGTTCGGGCACGGGAGTGGGTGGGGAATCGGGGTTCGCGCCGCCGAGCGACACCATCACGTTGGCGGTGTCCACCAGGCGGTTGGCGCGCGCCTGGACCTGCAGCAGCTGCATCTGGATCGCCTGCTCCTGCGCGGCCAGCAGGTCCTGGCGCGAGATCTCGCCCAGTGCGAGGCTGCTGCCGGCGATATCGAACTGGCGGCTGGCGGCCTCGAGGCGCTGGACGGCTTCCACGTCCGCCTGCGCATCGCGCTGCACGGCCTCCAGCCCATCGGCGACATCCTTGAAGGCCGCGACGACGGCGGCGCGATATTGCGCCGCCTGGGCCTGGGCCGCCGCCTCGGCCGCCCCGGCGCGGTGGCGCTGCGCGCCGGCGTCGAAGAGGTTCTGCGTCGCCGAGACGCTCAGGTCCCAGACGAGGCTGGCGGGATCGAAGAGCCGTCTCACCGTGTCCGCGAGATAGCCCGCGTCGCCGCCCAGCGTCACCTGGGGCAGCAGCGCGGCGAGCTCGGCCCGGTGCGCCGCGTCCAGCGCGCGCAACTGGGCGTCGGCCGCCTGGACGTCGGGACGCCGGCGCACGACGTCGCCCGGCAGGCGGGCGGCCACGTCGGGCAGCGCGAGCTCGTCGAAGGCGATGGGGGGCTCGACGAAGTCCGCGGGGGCCTGGCCCAGCAGCGATGCCAGCAGGTCGCGCGCCTGCGCCGTCTGCAGGCGCGCGGCGGCCAGCTGCGCCAGGCGGTCGTGCAGCTGCTGCTTCTGCGCCCACACGGCCGACGTGGCGACGTCGCCCAGCGACTCGCGCGCCTGCACGATGGTCACCAGTTCCGCGTCGATCCGCGCCAGTTGCTCCGTCAGGCTTTCCGCGCGGGCGGCCGACTTCTCGGCGATCAGCGCATCCAGCACGGCGCCCTCGAGCGTCAGGCGGCTGGCCGCCAGCTGCCACCGCGCGGCGTCCTCCTGGCCGCGCAGGGCTTCCACGTTGCTCGCGCCCAGGCCGAACAGGTCCGGGGCATAGCTGGCCGACAGCAGCAGGCTGCGCGAGCGCGGCGCGCCGGAATTCACGACGCTCGCATTGGCGCCGTGGGCCTGGACGGCTCCGGCGCCGACGCTCACGCCGGGCCACAGCGCCGCCGACTGCGCCAGCGTGAGCTCGCGCGCCTGGCGCAGCGTGGACGCCGCCGCGGCCACCGTCGGATTGCCCGCCAGCGCGCCGCGCACGAGCACGTCCACGTGCGGGCCGCCGAAGGCCGTCCACCAGTCTTCCCGCGCGGGCTCCGCGCCGCGCAGCGACTGCGCCCGATCCCGCGCGTCGCCGGTGCCGGCGGTGGCCGGCGGCGTCTCCGCGATGGTGAGGCGCCCGGGCTGCGGCGCTCCGGTCGGCGTCGCGGGGGGCGCGGCGGCGCATCCCGCGAGGGCGCCGGCCAGCAACGCGGCCTGGAGGCGCGACGGCCTCATGCCGGCGCTCCTTCGGCCACGCCGGCGTCGGGCACGGTCTCGCGGGGTTGGCGGTCGGAGAAGCGCTCGATCAGGATCGGCAGCACGGTGAGGATGAACACGGGCGCCAGCAGGATCCCGCCCACGACCACCAGCGCGAGGGGCCGCTGCACCTGCGAGCCGATCCCCGAGGACAGCGCCGCGGGAAGCAGGCCCACGCAGGCCACGACGCAGGTCATCAGCACCGGCCGCATCTGCACGTCGCACATGCGCCGCAACGCCTGCGCCCGCGGCAGGCCGGCCTCGACGTGCGTGTTGAAGTAGGCCAGCATCAGGATGCCGTCCATCACGGAGATGCCGAACAGCGCGATGAAGCCGATGGCCGCCGAGATGCTGAACGGCGTGCCGGTGACGAACAGCGCCAGCACGCCGCCGATCATCGCCATGGGGATCACGCTGGCGGCCAGAGCCACCTCGCGGGCCCGGCCGAAGTTCAGGTACAGGAGCAGCGCGATCAGGCAGATGGCCGCGGGCACCGCCACGGCCAGGCGGCCGACGGCCTCCTGCAGGTTGCCGAACTGGCCGACCCATTCGAGCCGGTAGCCGGGCGGCAGGGGAACCTGCCTGGCGACGAGTTCCCGGGCCTCGATCACCGCCGTCCCGAGGTCGCGGCCGCGCACGCCGAACTTCACCGGGACGTAGCGCTCCTGCCCCTCGCGATAGATGAACGAGGCGCCCGAGACGAGGGCGATGCGCGCGACGTCGCCCAGCGTCGCCTGCGCCGGCGCGGCCGCGCTGTTGTCGGGCGTCGGGATGCCGATGCGGCCGATCGCCGCGATGTCGCTGCGGAACTCGGGCGCCAGGCGCACGACCACCGGGAAGTGCCGGTCGCCGCCGGGCTCGTGCAGGTCGCCGACGGCCTGGCCGCCGAGCGCGGTCTGGATCGTCGCGTTGACGTCGGCCGGACCGAGCCCGAAACGCGCGGCGCGTTCGCGATCGATCGCGATCTCGAGCGTCGGCTGGCCCAGCGAACGCAGCGCGGCCAGGTCGGTCACGCCGGGCACCGTGCGCATGACGGCCGCCACCTGCTGCGACAGGCGCTCGAGCACGTGCAGGTCCGGCCCGAAGATCTTGACCGAGTTCTCGCCCTTCACCCCCGAGGCGGCCTCCTCGACGTTGTCCTCGATGTACTGCGAGAAGTTGAACTCCACGCCGGGAAAGCGCTCCTCGAGCCGCGTCTCCATCTGCGACGACAGCATCTCCTTGGTCACGCCCGGCGGCCACTCCGCAGGCGGCTTCAAGGGCGCGAAGAACTCGGCGTTGAAGGGGCCGGTGGCGTCGGTGCCGTCGTCCGGCCGGCCGTGCTGGGAGACCGTCGTCTGCACCTCGGGGAACGCGGCGATGACGCGGCGCATCTCGTTGACGTAGCGGTCGCTCTCGGCCATCGAGATCGACAGCGGCATCGTCGCGCGGATCCAGAGGTTGCCCTCCTCCAGCTTCGGCAGGAACTCGAGGCCCAGCCGCGAGGCAGCGAGGATCGTCGCCAGCGTCACCACGGCCATCGCGATCAGCGTGGCGCGGCGGCGCGCCAGCACCCAGGCGATCACCGGCGCGTAGCCGCGATGCAGCGCGCGCACCAGCGGGGTCTCCACCTCGGAGACGGGGCTGCCGAACAGCATGCTGGCGAGCGCCGGCGAGATCGTGAACGTCGCGATCAGTCCTCCCGCGATCGCGTAGGCGTAGGTGCGTGCCATCGGCCCGAAGATGTGCCCCTCGATGCCCGACATCGTGAACAGCGGCACGAACCCGGCGATGATGATGGCCGCCGAGAACAGGATCGGCTGCGCGACCTCGGTGGCCGACTGCGAGATCACCTCGAACTTGCCGCGCCAGCCCATCGAGGTGCGCACGCGGTGCAGCATCGGCTCGCCGGTGTGGTGCGCCGCGGCGCTCTCGGTCAGGTGCCGGAAGATGTTCTCCACCATGATGACGGAGGCGTCGACGATGAGGCCGAAGTCGATCGCCCCGACGGACAGCAGGTTGGCCGACTCCCCGCGCCAGACCATCAGGCCGATGGCGAACGCGAGCGCGAACGGGATCGTGGCGGCGACCACGACGGCGCTGCGCAGGTTGCCGAGGAAGGCCCACTGCAGCACGAAGATCAGCGCCATGCCCAGCACCAGGTTGTGCAGCACGGTATGCGTGGTCTGGGCGATGAGCTCGCTGCGGTCGTAGATCTTCTCGAGGCGATAGCCCACGGGCAGGATGCCGCCCGCGTTGATGCGCTCGATCTCCCGCTTCACGCGCTCGATCGTCGGCTTGCTCTCCGCGCCGCGGCGCATCAGCACGATGCCTTCGACGATGTCGTCGTCGCCGTCGCTGCCCGCGATGCCCAGGCGCGGCTGGTGCCCGGCGGCCACCTCGGCGACGTCGCGCAGCCGCACGGCCGCGCCGGCGTTGCGCCCGACGAGGGTGGCCAGCAGCGCGGCGGGCGACTCGACGAGCCCGACGCCGCGCACCACCACGTTCTGCGCGCCGATCTCGATGGCCTGGCCGCCCACGTTGGCGTTGCTGGAGTTCAGCGCCTGGACGACCTGCGCGAGCGTCACGTTCTCCGAGACGAGGCGGCGCGGGTCCACCGTCACGTCGCAGGTCCTGGTCTTGCCGCCCCAGCCGGTGACGTCGATGACGCCCGGCACCGCCTTGAAGCGGCGTTCGAGCACCCAGTCCTGCAGCGTCTTGAGGTCGACCGGCGTCGCGCCCGGCGGCCCGACCACGCGGTACCGGTAGACCTCGCCGATCGGGCTCGTCGGCGAGATCTGCGCCTGCGCGCCGCCGGGAAGCGGCGGCAGCTGCGACAGGCGGTTGTAGACCCCCTGCTCCGCCTGCTCGTAGCCGACGTCGTAGGTGAACTGCACCTTCACGTCCGACAGGCCGAACAGCGAGATCGTGCGGACGCTGGTGACGTGCGCCAGGCCCGCCATCTGGATCTCGATCGGGATCGTGATGTCGCGCTCGATCTCCTCGGCGGACGCTCCCGAATCCTGCGTCACGACGTCGACCGAAGGCGGCACGGGGTCGGGATAGGCCTCGATGTTGAGCTGCCGGAAGCAGATCGCGCCCACGACGAGGACGGCCGCCATCAGCGCGACCACCAGCACGCGCTGGCGCAGCGCGAAGTCGATCACGCGATTCACGACGCGGCGCCTTCGGCCAGCGCGTCGACGAAGATCGCGCCGCGCGCGACGATGCGGTCGCCCGGCTTCAGGCCGGCGAGGACCTCGGTCAGGCCGTCCTCGCTGCGTCCGACCTTGAGCGGGCGCGACGTCAAGGTATGCGACGCGGTCACCACGTAGCAATGGGCCTCGCCGCCGTCATGGACGATGGCGACGCTGGGCACGGCGACGGCTGGGGCCGCATGCGAATCCAGCACCCGGACGCGGGCGGTCATCTGGGGCTTCAGCGCGAGATCCAGGTTGGCCAGTTCCGCGCGGAACTGCAGGCGCCGCGTCGACGGGTCGATCGTCGGGGCGACCCAGCTGATGACGGAGCGGAGCGGCTGCCGCGCTCCCGCAAGGCCGGAGATCTCGACGGCCTGTCCCACCCGCAGCGCGACGCCCTCGTGCTCGCCGAGGCTGGCCACGACCCAGACGTGGCGAAGATCGCTGATCGTGAACAGCGGCGTCTGGCCGCCCGTGGCCAGGCTGCTCACGAACTGGCCCGTGGCGACCTGGCGCTGGATCACCTGCCCGGCGATGGGCGAGACGAGCTGTCCAGCGCCGTCCGCCCCCACCGCGGCGGCCTTGACGCGGGCCGCCGCCAAGGCCGCATCCGCGGTCCGCTTCGCGCCTTCCGCGGCGATCAGGTCGGACTGGCTCTGGCGCCAGTCCTTGGAGGCGCCGCCACCCGCCGCGACGAGCCCTTGCTGGCGCGCGGCCACCTCGCGGGCGAGCGCCAGCTGCTGCTCGGTCGTCCTCGCCAGCGCGATGGCCGCCGCGAGATCGGCGGACGCCTGCGCCGTCTCCACGCCGGCGATCGACGCCAGCGCCTGGCCGCGCCGCACGCTCTGGCCCGGCTCCACCGCCACCGCGGTGACGCGGCCCGTCGCCGGCGAGAAGATCGGAACGGTCGTCCGGTCGTCCACCGCGACCACGGCGTCGGCGCTGGCGAGCGTGGTGAACGCGGCTGGCGCCACCTCGCGGATGTCCAGCGAGGCCCACTGCGCATCGCTGAGGCGCACCGCGGCCGGCGCGCCGGCCGCGGGCGCCATCGGCACCGGCGGCTTGGCCGCCTCGGCGGTGGCGGCCCTCGCGAGCACGAGGCCGACGGCGACCGCCGCGGCGCAGGCCAAGGCGGCGATCGTCCGGAATGAGGGAGAGGAGTAGATTCGGTGCGTCATTCCAGACGATGTCCAGGTCGGGGCCGGGCTTGTCGCCCGCGGGAAGGCGGCCGCTCGTCGGCGCCTCGAAGTGTCTTTGCCGTCCCTATCCCGAACCTATCGGCCTCATGGCACGGACGTCATTGCCGCGTCACGCCGGCGTCATCCCACAATGGCCTTCCCGGCCGCCGAGAATTCGCCTCCCCCATGCGACTGCTGCTCATCGAAGACGATCCCGCCATTGCCCGCGAGCTGATGCTGCGCTGGCAGGACGGCGCGTGGGTCGTCACCCATGTCGATCGCCTCGAGAGGGCGGCGGCGGCATTGCGCGGCGACGCGTTCGACCTGATCCTGCTCGACCTGGGCATGCCGGACGGCGACGGCATCGCCTGGCTGAAGGCGCTGCGGGCCATCGACCCGCGCACGCCGGTGATGGTGTTGACCGCCCGCGATCGCGTCGCCGAACGGGTCGAGGGCCTGCGCGCCGGCGCGGACGACTACCTGGTCAAGCCGTACGCGGCCGACGAGCTCGACGCGCGCATCGACGTGCTGCTGCGGCGGACCCATCCCGATCGCGATCGCGTGATCCGGTTCGGGCCGATCAGCGTCCTGGCCGAGGACTTCGGCGCGCACCTGAACGGCAGCCCGTTCGAACTGGCGCCGCGCGAGTTCGAGGTGCTGCGGCTGCTGCTCTCGCGCGCCCCCCGCCTGGTGTCCAAGCGCAGCATCGTGGACGCGCTGTCGCTCAGCAACCAGGAGATCAACGACAGCGCCGCCGAACTGTATGTCTCGCGGCTGCGCAAGCGTCTGGAAGGCTCCGGCGTCGAGATCCGCACCATGCGAGGCGTGGGCTACCAGCTGTCGATCACTCCCCCGGGATCGGCAGCCGTCAATGCCGTGGGCTGAGCACAGGCGCCAGCCGGGGCTCTACCGCCAGCTGACGGTACGCCTGCTGCTGCCGATGCTGTTCCTCGTGGCCGGCGGCGGCGCGCTGGGCATCTTCGCGGCCAGCAAGCTGACGTCGGAGGTCTTCGACCGGTGGCTGCTGGACGCCGCCGTCTCGCTGGCCCAGCAGGTCGACTCGGACGCGCAGGGCGTGAAGGTGGACATGCCGCGCTCCTCGCAGTCCATGCTGGCCTACGACGAGATCGACCGCACCTTCTTCTCCGTCGAGGATCGCGGCGTCGTCCAGTTCGGGATGCCCGGCATTCCGCACGACGGCGCCCACGAGGCCACGTATCCGGGCGGCCGCGCCTTCGACGCCGTGATCGCCGGACAGGACGTCCGCGTCGCCTCGGTGCGCGCCGGTTGCTCGCGTTGCACCGGCGTCACCGTGCTGGTGGCGGAGACCCGGCTCAAGCGCGAGCGGCTCGAGCGCAGCATGGTCTGGATCTTCTCTCCGCTCGTCCTGCTGCTGATCGCGACGATGCTGGCGATCTTCATGACCGTGCGGCGCACCGTGCAGCCGCTGGAGACGCTGGCCGCGCAATGGAACCGGGATTCGCACGAGTCGCTGCGGCCCATCCCGTCCGGCGACCTCCCGCGCGAGCTGACGCCGTTCTCCACCGCGCTGAACGACCTGCTGGAGCGGATCCGCCAGATGCTCGTGCGCGAGCGCCGCTTCTCGGCCGCCGCCGCGCACCAGCTGCGCACGCCGCTGGCAGCGCTGCGGCTGGGACTCGACCGCGCCAAGCGCGCGCCGGACCTGGCCGCCACGCGCGCGGTGCTCTCGGAGCTGGACATCGCCACGGACCGCACCGCCCGCATGGTGCAGCAGCTGCTGCTCCTGGGCCGGCTCGATCCCGAGCAGCACGCCGGCGCCGAGCTGCAACCGGTCGATCTCTGCGACGTGGTGCGGGACGTCTGCAGCGCGATGGCCGACATCGCGTCGGCGCGCAACGTCGAGATCGAGGTCCACGCGCCCGAGGAGCCCGTGGTGGTCCCCGCCCAGACCGAACTCCTGGCGGAGGCCATCGCCAACCTGCTCGACAACGCGCTGAAGGCCAGCCCGGCGCGCGGCGTCGTCCGGCTCGCCGTG
>FTKT01457733.1_pt1 | contig 31845 bp, 28 predicted proteins | sample 1658271 | NCBI WGS metagenome assembly FTKT01 (sample SAMEA3914811, study PRJEB12502) | metagenome | biome: forest; material: soil | place: Canada | collected 2011-08-04 | depth 0.3 m | reverse complement strand
GCGATGCCGCCGGCCAGCGTGCCCATGGCTTCGAAGCGTTCAGCCTGCCGCAGGCGGCCTTCCAGCCGCGCCATCTCCTCCTCCTGGCGCTTGCGCTCGGTGATGTCGCCCAGCGAGCCGACGAAGCGATAGGGCGCCCCGTCGATGCCTCGAAGCGCGGTGCCCCGAGCGCGGAACCAGCGGATCTGGCCGCCGGGCATCACGAATCGCAGCTCGTGGTCGTAGGGCTGCCCGCTTGCGAAATGCGCCCGCAGCGCCGCCTGCATGCGTTCCCGTTCGTCGACGTGGTACGTGAGAAGGACGTCCCATTCCTCGTTGCTCCGCCAGGGTTCTCCCACGGGAATGCCGAGCAGCTCCTGGGTGCGGGGGTGAAAGTAGGTGCGGCCCGCCTGGAGGTCCCAGTCGAAGACGCCTTCGTTCGATCCGACCAGGGCCAGCGCATATCGCTCCTCCGACTGCCGGAGTTCTTCCTCGCTCTTGCGCAGCTCCTGCGTGAGCTGCTCCTGTTCCGTGATGTCGACGTCCAGGCCGAAGAACTGGACCACGCGGCCCTCGGCGTTTCGCAACGGCTCGCCGCGTACCAGGAACCACCGGAATTCCCCGTCCGCGCGACGAAGCCGATGTTTGACGTGGTACGAACTGCCGGTCTCCACCGCGTGTGTCCAGGCCCGGATGGTTTCGTCGAGATCGTCAGGATGGATGAGCAGGGTCCACCCGAGCTTCGCGAAGTCCGCCAGCGACCGTCCGGTGTAGTCGACGACGCGCTGGTTGAGATAGCTGGGCTCGCCGTCCGGGTTCGCCGACCACATCAGTACCGGGATGGTATCGAGCAGCGCGTGCACGAGCGGATCGCTTCCCAGCACGGCACCGGCGGCTTGCTCGATGCCGTCGGCACCGGCGATCGCAGTGAGCAAGCGGCTGGCGCTTCGTTCGGTCTCGGGCATGCCCAGTGTCCTCAAGGTGACGTTTCCGGCGACGATAGTCCAACCGGCCGTTCTCGTCACTGGCGGCCTGTCCGGTTGCCTCGGCCCCGGGCAGATCCTGGGCTGCGCTTCACCAGCTGACCTTGAACTCCACCCCCACGTACGTGCTGTCGTGGCCGCCGGCATTGCGCACCGTGTCGCCGACCTTGTAGTCCACGGCCTCGAGCGCCGTGCCGATGTTGCGATCGACCGCGTAGTCCATCCGCAGCTGCGCGTAGCTGCCCGTCCAGCGATGGCCGCCTCCGGCGGTGCCCGCGACGGGAATGTTGGGCTGCAGGTAGACGGCATCGGCCGTGGCCTCGCGCCAGAGGAAGCCGACGGCGCCGACGACGCTGAAGTCGCTGGCGGGCCGCAGCGTCATCGATGGCTTGAGATGCAGGAGGTTGGTGTCGCCCGTATAGCTGCCCAACGTGAAGTAGTAGCCGTTGGGAAAGAGCGGATTGAACGTCCCCTCGATGCCGTCGCCGTGCCGCCGGTCGCCGGACGCGGCGTCGAACTGCAGGCCGGCGCGGGGTTGCCAGGCGACGTTGGCGAACGTGTAGCCTGTCCTCGCGCCGACGTTCCAGGCCCGGATCGTGCTCGCGCCGACACGGCCCGACTGCACCATGGCCTCGGTGTCCCAGTCGATGTCGCCCGCGCGGCCCGCGAATCTGGCGTCCCAGGCATTGCGCCGCTCGTATCCGACGGCGTCGCCATAGCGCGCGTTGCCGCGCTCGTAGAGAGACCAATAGGCCGAGAGTTCGTTGCTCCCGAGCACGTGCCGTTCGACCCGGAGCGTGTGGAACCTGAACGTGCCGTTGGAGCTGTCGTCGAAGTCGTGCCCGTCCTTGTACTGCACCGGCTCGCTGGCGAACGCGATGAACCGCCAGTCCGTGGTCTCCCAGTCGGCCCAGAGGGCATCGAAGGACTGGCGCACGTTGGGGCCGTCGCGGGACGAGACGAAGCGCTGGATGTCGAAGGCGAAGTCCTGCCGTCCGACACGGGCCTTCAACGTGCCGTCGGCGAACCTGTTGACGTATTCGACGAAGGCCAGCCGAAGGTCGACGCGATCCTGGTCGGCGGACGAGCGGACCTGCTTGTCGAACGCGCGATCGTCATCGAGCTGGGTGAAGATCCGCCAGTCGCGATCGAGATGCAGGTCCGCGTGCAGCTGCAGCCTTTGCAGCACGTACGAGTCGCGGCTCGTGCCGCCCGTCCCCAACGCCGGCGCGTCATTCGTCTCGAATCGCTCGCGCAGGGTGAGGCCGAGCGACAGGTAGCGCGCGGGATCCATGTCCGACAGCCCGATGTACTTCAGGCCGTCGAGCGGCTCCTTGCGCAGCGACGGGTCGCGCAGGGCCGACCAGTCCTCCTGCCAGCGATTCATCTTGATCGCCGGCCGGGTGTCCGCCGCAGGCCCCGAGGATTCTTCCTGCGCGCGGGCATCCGTGATGCCGAGCGCCGTGGCGACTAGGGCGATGGCCAGCAGCGATTGCACGGCGCGCCTCTCGCAGCCACGTCGTGTCGCGGCGCGGTCAACGGGCCGCGAGGCGGTGGATCTCGGCGACGTAGCCGCCGGGGAACTCCACGAACGCAGCGGTGCGGTCGTCCTGGGCCTCCGGCTCGCGCAGCACCTTGACGCCCGCCGCCCGGGCCTTGGCAAGGGTGTCGTCGAGATCGGTGACTTCGTAGCCCGTCAACTCCCGTCCGAGCGGATACGGCAGGTGACCGTCGCTGACCAGCACCAGCATCTTTCCGAACGTCGACTCGATGCGGACGCGCCGATACGACTCGCCGGGACGGCCGATCTCCGCGCCGGGCGCATTGGCGACATCCGAGACCACCTTGCCCTGCGAGAACGCGAGGAATGACGCGACGAACTCCTTCACGCGGTCAGCGGAGACGTAGACCCGGTTCTCCGGGATCGTCGCGAACGGCGCGTAGGCGGGCTTCGCCGTGTGCCAGTACAGCTGCATGTCGACGCCGCCGGGCCACTGGACGACGGCGTCGCGCCCGATCGGGTCGGGGAACGGCGCGACCAGCACGTCGGCACCGGCCTGGCGCGCCGCCTTCACCGCGACATCGAGGTCCGTGACGAGGTAGCCCGTCCTCTCGGCGCCGAACGGATAGGGCACGGGCGTCTGGAAGCCGAAGACCGAGATGGTGCCCACGGGCGTCTGGACGAGCTGCGAGGTCGTGCTGCTTGGCGTCGGCGTCACCGTGGCGACCACCTGCTTCGTGCTCTGGCCTCCGAAGGTCGCCACGAAGCTCTGGACGAACCTGTCCACGTCGGCCGGCGCCACGTAGACGTGCGTGGTGTCGTATTGCGCTCCCACCGCGACCTTCGGCAACGCCTCCGGCGGCTTGGCCTGCGTGGCGGCCGTGACAAGAGCCAGTGCAAGGATCGCGCAAGAGCGGGCGAATGGACGGGCGGACGACGGTTGCATGCGAATGTCTCCAATCAAGTGGCGTCGGGGGATTTCAGTTTCGACCTGCACTGCGCTGCGCCAGATCGTGCCACGCGACGAGCACGAAGCCGCCGACCAGGCCGATGTGCTCGAAGAACCCGTTCTCGGCCATGAAGCGCGCCGGCTGCGCCATTTCCCAGAAGCGGTTCGCCACGAACGTGGCCATCAGCGTGAATCCGGCGAGCACCAGCGCGCCTGCCCAGCGCTGGATGCCGCTCAGGATGAGGGCGGATGCGCCGATCTCGACGACGATGGTCAACACCGCCAGCGGCGCGGCGGGTTCCAGCCCGAAGTGCCGATTCTCCGCGATGGCGCCTGCGAAGTCCGTGGCCTTGTCGAAGCCGCCCTGCAGGTAGGCCGCGCACAGCGCCAGCAGCGCCAGCCAGCGGATGGTCACGCTGCCCAGCATGCGCACCCCAGCGCTCCCCAGAAGCCTTGCGGATCGCCTGCGGGGATCGAGCGGCGCGCCGCGGCGAGGTGGTCGTGTCCATGGACGCGGCAGGCGCTCGCACAGCCGCAGGCCGCGGCCATGCCTGGCCGCAGCGCGGCCTGCAGCGGCGCACCTTCCTTGTCGCCCCACGCGCCATAGCCGCCGAAGCGTCGCACCGGCGACCAGTCCGGCATCGCCGGCGGCGGCCCGGCGTCGTCCCAGCCGGAGAACTCGCCGGCGCCATAGACCACGTTACCGCCCACCACGGTGAGGAGGCACGTGGTGTCGGCGATGTCGGACTCCGGGCATGCGAAGAAGTCGCGGTCGGGCACGGTCAGGTCCGCCAGCGCTCCTGCCTTGATCACGCCCTTGAGACCCTCCTCGTCGGAGAACCAGGCGACCTTCTCGGTCCACATGCGCAGCGCGGTCTCGCGGTCGAGGCAGTTGCGTTGCGGCGTGATCGTCAGCCCGCTGACCGTCTTGCCCGTGATCAGCCACGCCAGCGACACCCACGGGTTGTACGACGCGACGCGGGTCGCGTCCGTGCCCGCCGAGACGTGGATGCCCTTGTCCAGCATCCGCGCCACCGGCGGCGTCGCCTCGGCCGCCGCGGCGCCATAGCGTTCGACGAAGTACTCGCCCTGGTAGGCCATGCGATGCTGGACGGCCACGCCGCCGCCGAGCGCGGCGATGCGATCGATCGAGGCGTCGGAGATCGTCTCCGCATGGTCGAAGAACCAGTGCAGGCCGGCGAAGGGAACCTCGCGATCGACGCGCTCGAAGACGTCGAGCGCGCGGCGGATGGTCTCGTCGTAGGTGGCGTGCATGCGCCAGGGCCAGCGGTTCTGCGCGAGGATGCGGACCACGCCCTCGAGGTCGTCCTCCATGCCGGCAGGCATCTCGGGGCGCGGCTGGCGGAAGTCCTCGAAGTCGGCGGCCGAGAACACGAGCATCTCGCCGGCGCCGTTGTGGCGGAAGTAGTCGTTGCCTTGCTTGTAGCTCGAGCCCGCGGTCCAGCGCAGGAAGTCGTCCTTCTCCTGCTTCGGCTTCTGCGTGAAGAGGTTGTAGGCGATGCGAACCGTGAGCTGGCATGACTCGGAGAGCTTCTGGACGACTTCGTAGTCCTCGGGATAGTTCTGGAAGCCGCCGCCGGCGTCTATCACGCTCGTGACGCCGAGCCGGTTGAGCTCGCGCATGAAGTGGCGCGTGGAGTTGATCTGGTATTCGAGCGGCAGCTTCGGCCCCTTGGCGAGGGTCGCATAGAGGATGGCGGCATTCGGCTTGGCCAGCAGCAAGCCGGTGGGATTGCCTTGCCCGTCGCGCACGATCTGGCCGCCGGGCGGCTCGGGCGTCTCCCGGGTGTAGCCCACCGCGCGCAGCGCGGCCGCGTTCAGCAACGCGCGGTCGTACAGGTGGAGGATGAAGACCGGCGTGTCCGGCGCCACGGCGTTGAGCTCGTCCAGCGTCGGCAGCCGCTTCTCGACGAACTGCTGCTCGGTGAATCCGCCGACCACGCGCACCCACTGCGGTGCCGGCGTCACTTCCACCTGGCGGCGAAGCATGTTCATCGCGTCGGCCAGGCTGCGCACGCCGTCCCAGCGGAGCTCCATGTTGAAGTTCAGTCCGGCCCGGATGACGTGCGTGTGGTTGTCGCACAGGCCGGGCAGCACGCGTCGGCCTTGCAGGTCGATGACGCGGGTCGACCGGCCGGCCAGCGGCACGATGTCGGCGTCGCTGCCGACTTGCTGGATGCGCCCGCCCTGGATGGCCAGCGCGGTGGCCACGGGGTTCGCGCGGTCGAGTGTCGTGACGCTGCCGTGATGGAGGATGAGATCGGGAATGCCTGCCTTAGCCATGGTGGTCTTCTCCGTCGGACTTGCACGAGGGCAACTGCCCGAACATGTGCGGCTTGACCTGGTCGTCCATCCACGAGGCCGTGCGCTGGACGCTGAGCGCCTGCTTGACGAGCGGCGGGATCTGCTCGCCCAGCAGGATGCCGAGCAGGCCGACGAGCGCGATGACGGGCGGCGCCGGAGAGCGCACGTTGAACAGCGCGTAGATCACGCCGACGAGCAGGCCGACGGCGAGCGAGACGATGTAGGACTTCATGGGAGGCCTCCGTTGCCACTGCCCTCGGCCGTGTTCAGCCTTCGTGCGCGCTGAACATCGTCTTGGCGTAGGTCACGCCGAGCCCGTAGGCGCCGCCATGCGTCTTGGCGATGCCGGTCGTGAGCCCGTAGGTGTCGCCGCGTGCCCAGTCGCGCTGCAGTTCCAGCAGGTACTGCAGGGCCGTCATCGGGCGCGCGCCGGCCTGCACCATGCGCGTCACGGCGCGTTCGTGCGCTTCCGTCGAGACGTCGCCGCACGCATCCGTCACGATGTAGACCTCGTAGCCCTGGTCCAGCGCCGACAGCGTCGGGCCGACGATGCAGACCGAGGTCCACAGGCCGGCGAACACGAGCCTGTCCTTGCCGATCGCGTTGAGCGCCTTGATGACGTTGGCGTCCTCCCAAGTGTTCATCGACGTGCGATCGATCAGCTTCTGGCCGGGGAAGGGCTCGGTGACTTCGGAGAACATGGGGCCGGAGAAGCTCTTCTCGGCGACGGTGGTCAGCACGGTCGGCACCTTGAACCCCGCCGCCGCCTGGGCGATCAAGCCTGCGTTGGTGCGCAGCACGACCATGTCGATGGACTTGGTGGCGAAGGCCATCTGCGACTGGAAGTCGATCATGATGAGCGCATGGTCGGCGGGCGTGATCAGCTTCGAGCCCGGAGTGGGTTTGGCGACGATGGACATGGGGGTTCCTCTCGGAAGGTGAGGCCGGAATGCACCGCGCATCAGCGGCTGCCAGACAGTCTGGGCAATCGTCGACGACGTGGAAATCGTCCAGAGGGCATATCGAGATTCGGCCTTTCGAGCGGCAGGCGACGCGGTGGCGCCGTTCCCGATGCCTCAGTCGGCACGCGGGCGCGTGCCGGAACTCTTCCACATCAGGAGCATGACCATCATCAACGCCGGCGCGATCGCCATGGCGAAACGCAATCCGCCGGAGCCTTGCGACACGGAGCCCACCAGGGCCGGTATGGAGGCGCCTCCCAGCCCGCCGGCGGAAAATATCAGGCCTGCGGACTTTTCGGCCTTCGCGGACTCGGAGTAGCCGGAGACGGCGAGGGGAAAGATCGGCGCCAGCGAGAGTCCGGTGAGGGCGGTCGCTGCCAGGATCGACCAGGGCCTGGACGCTCCGAGCAGCAGGCAGGTGCCCCCGAAGGCCGCGACGAGACAGCCTCCGAGCAGGCTGGCGGGAACAAGACGCGCCAGCGCCAGCGCACCAAGGAAACGGCCGACCAGGATGCCTGCCCAGAAGACCGAAGGCAGCGCGGCCCAGAGATGGCGCATGCCGGAATTGCGCGATGCATACGACGAGAGCCAGCCGTCGAGGCTGCTCTCCACGCCGACGTACAGGAACACGAAGATCGCCGTGAGCACCGTTGCCTTCGACATCGCCGGCTTGCCGCCGCCGCCCGTCGCTGCGACGCGAGCCCCGGCGCCGAGCCGTCCCGCGCCGGCGCACGCCATCGCGACGCACAGGCCCCACAGGAAGGCACCGGGGACGGCCGCGAGCAGCCATGGCCCGGCGACCGCGCCGATGGACCAGGCGAAATTGACGAGCATCACCGCGCGCGGACCGGCGACGCCGAGATTGGCAGCGGGGATGGACAAGCCCAGGCCGCAGCCGATCGTCGCCATGGCACCGAGCGCCTGCGGCCAGGGCGACACCGCGAGCATGGCGATTCCCAGGCTGCTCAGCAACAGGCCGCTGCGGACAAGCGACCAGTGGCCGAATCGCAACGCGAGAGGGCCGACGAGCGCGCCCGTCGCGACGGAGGCGAGGAACAGCGCCGTGAACAGGAGACCCGCCGCGGCGTCTCCGATCTGCCAGCGAGACTCCAGCCTCGGCAGCAGAGGCCCCACCATCGTGGTGGCCATGCCTGAAAGCACCATGGCTCCGAAGAGCCAGGGCCCAATCGCACCTTTGCGGTCTGCAAGCTCCATCGCTTTCACGCGCTCCACCACCTTGCCAGACGCCTGTCGATGATCGCGTCGCATGGTACGCTTTCCCCGAGCATATCCAAGGCACTGGCGATCAACATGACTGTGCAGAGCGGATGGTATGGGAAGCGCCTTGCGGCCACGCACAACCTGGACGCAGCGCCGACCCTGGTACTGAAGGACGACGGCCACGCCGCCGTCGCGGTCACCCGGATGCGCAGCAGTACCGGCTTGACGGAGGCGAGCCAGCCCCTGGCCGACAAGGCGCTCACCGTCCACCTGCAGCTGCAGGAATTGAACGAACACGAAGTCTGGATCGAGCGGCGGCGCGTCTATTCGCAGCCCTATCGAAGAGGCGCAGTGACGATCCTCGACTTGCGCAAGCCCTCGTTCGCATACGTGCCCAGCCCGTTCGACGCCCTCAACTTCTACGTGCCGATGACGGCGCTGCACGAGTACGCCGAAAGCGAGGGGCTGCCGCGGATCGATGCCGTCACCTGCTCGTTCGGCGCCTTCGATCCGGTCATAGAGCATCTCGGCAGTGCCTTGCTTCCATTCCTCGACCAGGAGGAACTCGCATCGAGGTTGCTTCTCGATCAGGTTCACCAGGCGCTGTGCGCGCATCTCATCGCGAATTGTGCGGGGACGAGCGCGCCGGTGCCCCCGATGCGCGGCGGCCTGGCGCCATGGCAGAAGCGTCGTGCCGAGGAGATGCTGAGGGAGAGCCTCCAGGGTGACGTCAGCCTTGCCGAGGTCGCGCGGCAGTGCGGCCTGTCGGCGGGCCATTTTTCGCGGGCATTCAGGCAAAGCTTCGGCGCGACGCCCCACCATTGGCTGGAACAGCGCCGCATCGAGGCAGCCAAGGATCTGCTTGTCAATTCCAGCATGGCCTTGGCGGACATCGCGGTCGCCTGCGGCTTCGGGGCCGCCTCGTCCCTGATTCGAAGCTTCCGCCGCTTCGTCGGCACGCCACCGGGTCAGTGGAGGCGGTCCCGCTCGGATTCATGTTCGCAGAGTCCTTCATGATCCCGGTCGATCCGGACACGGCGGCCGGCGGAGAAGACTCGCATCGGGGCAGCGACTCCACGTTCACCTATCGAACCTTCGAGCTGGCCGAACTCACGGTCAGACATGTTTCGCTGGAGGCGGGCCACGCGACGGTACTGCGGCCGGCGACGCTGGACGAGGCCTGCACGCTGATCCTTCACCTGAGTGCAGCGGACAATTTCCAGTTGCACGGCGTGACGGGCCTGCTCTGGAGCGGCCGCTGCGCTGCGGGCGCTGTCAACGTGGTCGCGAGACGAGAAGCGTTGACGCTCGAGGCCTCGAACAGGCTGCAGGCGTTGATCCTCGGCATTCCTCACTTGTCCATGCCGCCCGCGGCTCCGCAGGCGCTGGCCGACCGAGGGGCGGACCGCATCGAGGCTCACGACCCTTGCGATGCCGTGGGGCATGGCCTCGGCCTGGCGTTCCTGGCCGCCACCAGGTCGAACGCCGATCCTTCTCCGCTTTCGGCGGTTCACCTGGCGCGAGCCATGTGCTACCACTTCGCCTTCCGGCATGCCTGGGTGCAGGAGAAGTTCGCGAGCGCCGCGCGACGCGGCCTCGCGCCCTGGCAGGCCCGCACGGCGGCCCGGCTGCTGGTTCGCGGCGAACTGCAGGTGCGTGAGGTCGCGGCGGCGTGCCACCTGTCGTCCAGTGCCTTCTCCCGGCTGTTCCGGGCGACGTTTCTCCTCTCCCCGCAGGATTGGAAGGCGGAACGAAGGATAGCCGCCGTGAAGGATCTCTTGCGCAAGCCTGACGTCTCCCTTGCGGACGCCGCGTTGCAGGCGGGCTTCTCGGACCAGGCCAGCATGAGCCGCTCCTTTCGTCGCCTTGTCGGGGCAAGTCCCGGTGCGTGGCGCACGAGCCAGCCCGAGGGCGAGGGTCACGTCGCGCAAGAATCGTCAAGTTGGGGCGCATCCGGTCAAGACGCCCGCGCCGGCTCCTTGTAGCTTCGGAAGGATGACCGAGCTCAACGCCAGTGCCATCGCCGTCAATCGTCACATCAGCAAGGCGGTGCGCGAGCGCCTTCGCCACAGGAGCGCGCGCCTCGTGCCTTGCGGGTCGATGATCGGGGGGATCTCGCTGCAGAACACGGATCTGCGCGCGAGCCTCGAAAGGGAGATCGCGCGCCGCGAAGAGTCGGAGGCCGCGCTGCGCGAGTCCGAGGAGCGCTACGCCTTGGCCGTCGACGCCCTGGCCGGCGCCGACGTGGGCACGTTCGACTGGGATCTGGCGACTGATCGCGTCCACATGGCCCCGCGTGCACAGGAACTGCTGGGCATTCCTGTGGGCCAGGCGTGGCGTGCCCGCGAGGAATGGCGGCGTCTCGTGAACTGCCACCCCGAGGATGCGCCTCGAGCGCGCGAGGCCGTGGAGGCACACCTTTGCGGCCAGGCGCCGATCTGTGACCTGCAAGTGCGCATCCTGCTGGCCGGCGAGGTGCGCTGGATGCACCTGCGCGGCCGCGCCCTGCGCGATGCCGACGGCCACGCCTGCCGGATGACGGGCTCGATCCGCGACATCACGGAACGCAAGCGCGAGCAGAAGGAGGTGCAGCGGTTGGAGAACCGCCTTCGCCAGGCCGAGCGCTTCGAGGCCATGGGCGCGCTGGTCGGCGGGATCGCCCACGACTTCAACAACATCCTGGGCGCCATCCTGGGATTCGGCGAGCGCGCGCTCCGCTCCGTGCGGACGGGCAGCCTCCTGCATGACGACCTCAGCAACGTCATCGTCGCCGGAGAGCGTGGACGCACGCTGGTGGATCGCGTCCTGTCGTTCAGCCGGGGGGCCGGCGAGCGTGTGCCGGTCCACGTGGAGAAGGTCGTCCGCGAGGCGCTCGACTGCCTGCAGGCGAAGCTGCCGCCGCGGATCGTCCTGCAGGCGCGGTTGCACGCCGGGCGCGCCGCGCTGCAAGGCGATGCCACGCAGATCCACCAGGTCGTGATGAACCTCGGGACCAACGCGATGCAGGCCATGTGCGGGGCCGGCACGCTGTCGGTCGCGCTCGGCGCCGTCGAGGTCGTCGAGCAGCGCCAGCTCACGGTCGGCGGCATATCGCCCGGCGCATGGATCGTGCTGACGGTCGCCGACGAGGGAGCCGGGATCCCGCCGGAGATCCTGCCGCACATATTCGATCCCTTCTTCACGACAAAGGACGCCAAGGTCGGCACCGGCCTGGGCCTGTCGCTCGTGCGGCGCATCGTCATGGAGATCGGCGGGGCCATCGATGTCCGGAGCGAGACCGGCACCGGTGCCATGTTCAGCGTCTACCTGCCCCGCGCCGGCGACGCGATTGCGGACCGCGATGACAAGTCGCTCTCGGCACCGGCGGGCCGAGGCCAGCGCGTCCTCGTCGTCGACGACCAGGAGCCGTTGCTCGAACTGACGACCGACACGCTGCGCGAACTGGGCTACCAGCCCGTCGGCTTCGCGTCCGCGATCGACGCACTCCACGCATTCCAGGCAGACCCGGCCAGGTTCGACGTCGTGGTCACCGACCATCGCATGCCCGGCATGTCCGGCGACAAGCTCATCCACGAGATACGCAGCATCTGTCCTTCGCTGCCGGCCATCCTGGTCAGCGGCTACATCGAGGATGGCGTCGCATCGCGTTCCGGCAATCGCCCGGCCGACGATGTCCTGGCCAAGCCGCTGCGGGCGAAGGCGCTCGCGACGAGTCTCGCGCGCCTGCTCGCAGCCGGGTAGGTCGGCCGGTCCCATCGCATCTCGCGAGTGCCCCGGCAGGGGGATGCCGCACGAGTGATCGCTCGAGCACGATGGACGTCGTGCCAACGCATCGCGCCGCCGGCGCACGTCTGTGCCATCCACCGAGAAACATCTTCATGACCGAACAGGAAGTCCTCGACTCAGCGTATGCCATGCCTCTGACGAGGCCCGCCTACCCGAAGCCTCCGTACCGCTTCGTGGATCGCGAGTTCGTCATCATCACCTATCGCACCGACCCGGCTGCCCTGGCGCGCGTCGTCCCGGCCCCGCTGAAAGTGGCGGATCCCATCGTCAAGTACGAGTTCATCAAGATGCCGGATTCCTCGGGGTTCGGCTCCTACGTCGAGTCGGGACAGGTCATCCCCGTGACGATGGACGGCGAGCCCGGCTCGTATACCCATGCGATGTATCTCGACAACTTCGCCGGTACGGCCGCTGGTCGGGAGGTTCTCGGCTATCCGAAGCTGATGGCCCAGCCCCGGCTCGACATCAACAGCGACAGCCTGGTCGGAACGCTCGACTACAACGGCGTTCGTGTCGCGACCGCCACCATGACCTACAAGTACAACGCCGTCGATCCGGCCAAGGTCGCGCGTTCGATGGAGGAGTCGGGCTACCTGCTGAAGATCATCCCGGATGTCGATGGCAGCACGGCACGGATCTGCGAGCTCGTGAAGTTCCGCGCGCAGGACGTGACGGTGAAAGGGGCCTGGACCGGGCCGGCGACCCTCGACCTGCGTCCGCATGTCCTGGCGCCCGTGGCGCTGCTGCCGGTGCTCGAGGTGGTGTCGGCGATGCACATCGTCGCGGACCTCACGCTCGACCGAGGTGCGGTCGTCCACGACTACCTGGCCGGTCGCACGCAACGCGGCACTCGTTGAGGCTGCGTCGCTGGCGGTCCCGCAGGCAGCGCGTTTCAGGGACGCGCCCGAGCTCCGGGCCGCCCCGCAATCGGCGATGCGCCAGCGGCGACGAGCCCGTCGGCCAGTCACCCATGCGGGGGATGCCTCGCCTGCGACAGGCCAGGGACGATGCCTTCGTCCAACGTCGCTTCGGCAATCGCCTATTTCGGATGAGTCGGCATGCCCGCACCGATTCACCGAGCGCGTCGACGGCGTGAACAGGCCAACTTCAGGAAACGCAATGACGCAAGAGCAAAGTATCTTCTCCGGGCTTCGGGTCGTCGACCTTGCGAGCTACATCGCCGGTCCCGCCGCCACGACCATCCTCTCGGACTTCGGTGCCGAGGTCATCAAGGTCGAGCCGCCAGGGCTCGGAGACCCGTATCGACTTTTCTACGCCACGCCGCCCAATCCCACCTGCGAGCGCAACTATGCGTGGCAGCTGACCAACCGCAACAAGCGCAGCATCGCCCTCGACCTCAAGGCGCCGGGGGCCGCCGACGTGCTCGCTCGATTGGTGAAGTGGGCGGACGTCCTCGTCACGAACTTCCCGCCCAACGTCAAGGCCAAGCTCGGCCTCGACTACGCCTCCCTGCAGCCGCTCAATCCGCGCCTCGTTTATGCGGACATCACCGGCTATGGCGCGGAAGGCCCCGAGGCCGACAAGCCGGGATTCGACATCACCGCTTACTGGGCGCGAACGGGCCTGATGCAGGTCACGCACGATGCGGGCAGCCCACCCACGCTTCCCATTCCCGGGATCGGCGACCACGCCACGGCGAGCACGCTGTACTCGGCCATCGTCACGGGCCTCTATCGCCGCGAGAAGACCGGGCTGGGCAGCCATGTCACGACCTCGCTGATCGCCGAGGGCGCCTGGGCGGCCGCCGCGTGGATCGAGGGCGGCCTCAACGGCGCCAGGCTGCATGGCCAGCACGATCGCCAAAGCCCGCCCAACGCGCTGCTCAATCCGTATTGCACCTCCGATGGCCGCTGGCTGCTCCTCGTCGCGGTCCAGACCAAGGACTGGCCGGGCTTCGTCAAGGCGATGAACCTGCCTGCGCTGCTCGACGACCCGCGCTTTTCCGACGGCAAGCTGCGCGCGGCGAACTCCTCGGCGCTGGTCGCGATCCTCGACCCCGTGTTTGCGAGCAAGCCGCTGGCGCACTGGAAGAAGACGCTCGACGAAGGGCGCGTCATCTTCGGCGTCGTGCAGATCGCCGAAGAGATCCTGCACGACCCGCAGATGCACGCCAACGGGATCTTCGTGCCGCTCGCGGACGATCCGACCGGCGAGACCAGGACCGTCAACAGCCCGGTGCAGGTCGGCGGGGTGCGCAAGGTCGCCCCGACGCGTGCGCCTCGCCTCGGCGAGCACAGCCTCGATGTCCTGCGCGAGCTCGCGTTCGCGGAGACCGACATCGAGCGTCTCTGCGCCGCCGGCGCCGTGGCTCCGGAATCCGCCGGCTGACCGTCCGTCGCAGCCGGCCTCGGCCTTCCCACTTCAACACGAGATCATCCATGCGATCTGAAACACAAGGCAGCAAGCCTCTCCCCGTCGCCGACGGCGATTTCTACATGCTCGCGCGAACCTTGTCCAAGGAAGACAACGACCTGCGCCTGAAGGTGCGTGAATTCATGGAGCGCGAAGTCCAGCCGGTCATCAACGGCTACTGGGAGCGCGACGAGTTCCCGTTCGAGCTGTTGCCGCAGGTCAAGGCACTCGGCATCGCCGGCCTGCCCTTCCAAGGCTACGGCTGCCCGGGCAGGAGCACGATGCTGATGGGCATCCTCATGATGGAGATCGCGCGCGTCGACGCCTCGTTCTCCACGTTCTTCGGCGTGCACACCGGCCTCGCGATGGGTTCGATCCATGTCTGCGGCTCGGAGGAGCAGAAGCAGCGCTGGCTGCCGGCGATGGCGCGCATGGACATGATCGGCTCCTTCGGGCTCACCGAGCCCGCCGTCGGCTCGGGAACCGGCGGCGGCCTCACCACCACGTGCCGCCGCGACGGCGACGGCTGGATCCTCAACGGCCAGAAGAAGTGGATCGGCAACGCCACCTGGGGTGATCTCACCGTCATCTGGGCGCGCGATGTCGCCGACGACCAGGTCAAGGGATTCGTCGTCGAGAACAAGAAGAACCCGGGCTTCCACGTCGAGAAGATCCTGCACAAGATGGCGCTGCGCGTCGTGCAGAACGGGCTGATCACGCTGACCGACTGCCGCGTCCCCGAGGCCGACCGGCTGCAGAAGGCCAACTCGTTCCGGGATACGGCGCAGGTGCTGAGGCAGTCCCGCGCCGCCGTCGCGTGGGAGTCGGTCGGATGCGCGACCGGTGCCTACGAGCACGCGCTGCGCTACGCGCAGAAGCGCGAGCAGTTCGGGCGCCCCATCGCGGGCTTCCAGCTGGTGCAGGACCTGCTCTCGCGCATGCTGGGCAACATCACGTCCACCCAGGCGATGTGCCACCGGCTGTCGCAGATGCAGGACGAGGGAATCATGCGCGACGAGCATGCCTCCATGGCCAAGAGCGTCTGCACCGTGCGCATGCGCGAGACGGTGGGCTGGGCGCGCGAGGTGCTCGGAGCGAACGGCATCCTGCTCGACGAGCACATCGGCCGCTTCGTGGCCGATGCCGAGGCGCTCTATTCGTACGAGGGAACGCGCGAGATGAACACGCTGATCGTCGGCAAGGCGATCACCGGATTCAGCGCGTTCGTCTGAACGCGGCAACGCGGTCACATCCCATCACAGGAATCACCATGACAAGACAGATTCGCCGGGTCGCGATCATCGGAACGGGCGTCATCGGCGCCAGTTGGACGGCGTTGTTCCTCGCCAGGGGCATCGACGTCGCGGCCACCGACGTGGCGCCGGGCGCCGAGGCTCGCCTGAACGAATTCCTCGCGGCCACGAAGCCGCAGCTCGAGTCCCTGGGGGCGCTGGCCGATCGACCCGGCCAGCTGAGCTTCCACGCGGATCTCGCGCAGGCCCTGAAGGGCGTGGACCTCGTGCAGGAGAACGGCCCTGAGCGGCTCGATTTCAAGCGCACGCTCTACGAGCAACTCGACGCGCTGCTGGACGCCGGCGTGATCATCGCGTCGAGCTCCTCCGGGTTGACGATGAGCGCCATCCAGACCGCCTGCAAGCGCCATCCCGGGCGCTGCGTGATCGGTCATCCGTTCAATCCGCCTCACCTGATCCCGCTGGTGGAGCTCGTGGGCGGCAAGCTGACGTCCGAGGACACCATCGCTCGCCTGGCGGCGTTCTACACGTCGCTCGGCAAGCGCACGATCCGGCTCAACAAGGAAGTGCCGGGACACGTCGCCAACCGACTGCAGGCGGCGCTCTGGCGCGAGGTGGTGCACCTGGTCTCGGAGGGCGTGGTCAGCGTCGCCGACGCGGACACGGCGGTCTGCTGGGGCCCCGGCCTGCGCTGGGGCGTGATGGGCCCGACCCAGCTGTTCCACCTCGGCGGCGGCCAGGGCGGGATCGAGCATTTCTTCGACCAGTTCACCGGCCCCATGACCGCCTGGTGGAGCGTGCTGGGCAACCCGACGATCACGCCGGAGCTGCGGCGCGTCGTCGTCGACGGCGTGACGGCGCAGGCCCGCGGCCGGTCGATCGACCAGCTCGCCGCGGATCGCGACGCAATGCTGCTGGGCCTGCTCGCGGTGCGCGCCGCCCGCGAAGGGGCCGACTGATGCCGGCCCTCGAGAACATCCTGGTCGACAAGGCGGACGGCGTCGCGGTGCTCACCGTGAACCGGCCGCGCTCGCTGAACGCGCTGAGCCATGCCACGCTGGTGGAGATCGATGCGGCCATCCAGGAGGCCGCCGCGGACGATGCCGTGCGCGGCGTGGTCGTCACGGGCGCGGGCGAGAAGGCCTTCGTCGCCGGCGCCGACATCTCCGAGATGGGGAGCCTGTCGCCGCTGCAGGCCGAGCAATACAGCCGCCTGGGACAGGGCGTGATGAATCGCATCGAGAATCTGGGCAAGCCCGTCATCGCCGCGGTGAACGGCTTCGCGCTGGGAGGCGGTTGCGAGCTCGCCATGGCCTGCACGCTGAGGGTGGCCGCCGAGTCCGCCCATTTCGGACTGCCGGAAGTGAAGTTGGGCATCATCCCGGGTTTCGGCGGCACGCAACGCCTGGCCCGGCTGGTCGGCAAGGGGCGGGCCCTGCAATTGATCCTCACCGCGGCCACCATCGATGCCAGGGAGGCCTGGCGCATCGGTCTCGTCAACGAGGTCGCCGGACCCGGGCAACTGATGGAGCGGGCGCATGCCGTCCTGCGCCAGATCCTCGCCAATGCGCCCATCGGAATCCGGATGGCCATGGCCGCCGTCCACGACGGGTGCGAGGTCGGCCTGAATGCCGGCCTGGCGATGGAGCGCGCCAATTTCGCCATGTGTGTCGGCACGGACGATCAACGCGAGGGCACCTCGGCCTTCCTCGCAAAGCGCCCGCCCAACTTCCGGGGCCGGTGACGCCACGCGCCATCCGGGTGCATCTCGGCACCGCACTCGAAGACGCCCGGGCTTCTTGCGTTTGTCATACAGGAAGACTTGTCGGGTGATAGCGTGCGACCCGCCTGGCCGATCGCGCGCCAGTGCATGAGCGCCGCAACTTCGGCGCGCCCAGTCGATGCAGGTGGAGAGGGCAGATTTTTCGGCCGCCATGTTGCGCCCGAAAAACGAACGAGTCCTTCATCATGTCTGCGAACATGCCCCACATCCTCGTCGTCGATGACGACCCGCTGATGCGCCAGCTGATCAGCGACTATCTTCTGGAGAGCGAGCTGCGCGTCTCGACCGCGACCGGAGGAGCGGACATGGACCGCGTCCTGAAGGATCACGCCATCGATCTCGTGCTGCTCGACCTGCGGCTGCGCGGAGAGGACGGGATGCGTCTCGCGCGCAGGCTGCACGACGAGACCGGCATCCCCATCATCATCGTGACGGCCCGGGTCGACGAGGCGGACCGCGTCATGGGGCTCGAGACGGCGGCGGACGACTACATCACCAAGCCGTTCAGCAATCGCGAGCTGCTGGCGCGCGTGCGGGCCGTGCTTCGACGCCGCGGTCGCCAGTCGCCCGACGTGCTGGCACGTGGCACCCGGCGCCGCGCGTACCGCTTCGCCGGCTGGGAATTCAATGCGCTGGCACGTCGCCTGACAGACCCGCGCGGCCAGCAGATCGCGCTCAGCAACGGCGAATACAACCTGCTGCTGGCATTCTGCGAAGCGCCGCAGCGCGTGCTCTCCCGCGACCAGCTGCTGGATCTCTCGCGGCTGTACGGCGACGAGATCTACGACCGCTCGATCGATGTCCAGATCTTCCGGCTGCGACGCAAGCTCAGCGGCGACGACGAGTCGCACGAACTGATACGGACGGAGCGCGGGGCCGGCTACGTCTTTGCGGTGCCGGTCGAATTCCTGAACTGAAGGCCTGCCCTGACCATACGTGGTAGTCGGCATCTCGCTCAAGGTGTCGTGCCGCGGCTTCTCGCGAGTGCGATGCGGCCCACCTCCGTTGCGGGCAAGCTGCCTGCATGCGCAGTCTGAAATCGTCGCGGTTCGAATGGATCGCGGGGCCCGTCCTCGCGTTGGCCCTGTTTCCGCAGGCCTGCAGGGGCGCGCCCGCTGTCGAGGTGGCGGGCGCCTATTTTCCGGCGTGGCTGGGCTGCGCGCTGGTTGCCGTCGTCGGCGCGGTACTGGCGCGAGCGGCCATGGTGGCGACCGGACTCGCCCAGGCCATGCCTCTTCAATTGTTCGTCTGCATCTCGATCGGCCTGCTCGTGGCAGCGCTCGTCTGGCTTGCATGGGTCGGGCTTTGAAGATGCGGATGCAAGGAACGTCGAAGCCGCGTCCACGCATGCTGATTGCCTCGCTCGTCATCATCGCGGCGGGTTGCGGGATCGTGCTCGCCATCGTGTTCACGCGCCTGCCTTCGACCGACGACTCCTCCATCGACGCCGATGTCGTCCACGTGGCCGCGGCGGTCGGCGGCCGCATCATCGAACTGCCGGTGCACGAGAACGACCTGGTGCGCAAGGGCGCGCTGCTGTTCCAGATCGACCCGGTGCCCTACCGGCTCGCGCTGGAGCAGGCTGCCGCCAATCTCGACCTGGCGCGCGCGGCGCTCGAGACCCAGCGCAGGTTCGTCTCGACCCAGCGCTCGAGCGCCGCCGTCGCGGGCGACCAGGCGCGGCGCGCCGAGACGAACCTCGGCCTGACGGCGCGCACCGAAGACCGATTGAAGCCGCTGACCGACAAGGGCTACGTTCCGCAGCAGCAGCTCGACCAGGCGCAGGTTGCCCACCGCGACGCGGCGACCTCGCTTTCGCAGGCGCAGGAACAGGAACGCGCGGCGCGGCGCGCGATCGACACGGTGGCGGCGGCCGAGGCCGGCGTCGCAGCCGCGAAGGCGGCGCTTGCCAACGCTCAGCGTGCGCTCGACGACACGACCGTGCGCGCGACGCACGACGGTCGCGTCGTCGGCCTCACGGTGTCGACGGGCGAGATGGTGCTGCCCTCGCAGGCGGTGTTCACGCTGGTCAACACCGAGGAGTGGTTCGCCGTCGCGAACCTGCGCGAGACCGAGCTGGGCGCGGTGGCGATCGGCGACTGCGCGACGGTCTACTCGATGATCGCCCCGGAGCGGCCGATCAGGGGCGTGGTGATCGGACTGGGGTGGGGCGTGCTGGACGACGACCGCATCGACGTGCCGCGCTCGGTGCCCTACGTCAAGCCGTCGGTCAACTGGGTGCACGTCGCGCATCGCTTCCCCGTGCGCATCCGGCTCGAGGAGCCTCCGCAGGCCCTGGTCCGGCTGGGCGCGAGCGCGGAGGTGCAGGTGCGCCACGGTGCCGCCTGCCGGGCGCACCATGACTGATCGCCTGCGCCTGCTGTTCGTCGATGCGCCCGGACGACTCGACCTCGCCTTACGCCTGGCGCTGATCTGCGCGCTGACGACTCTCCTGGCGCAGTACTACGAGACGCCCGAGCCGGCGCTCACGGCCTACCTCGCCTTCTTCCTCAATCGACCCGATCGCGCGACCAGCGTGCTGCTCTCCGTCGCGATGACCCTGATCGTCACGATCGTCCTCGGACTCACGGTCCTTGTCGCCCGAGCGGTCGTCAACGACCCGCCGTCGCGCGTCGTCAGCATGGCGGCCATCTCGTTCGTCCTGCTGTTCCTCGTCTCCGCGAGCAAGCTGCGCCCGGTCGCCGGCAGCATCGCGCTGATCATGGCCTTCGCGCTGGACGAGCTCGGCGCGGTGCCGGGCGGCGAGCTGGCGACCCGCGGCGTGCTCTATGCATGGCTGTTCGTCGGCATTCCCGCCGGCGTCTCGATCGCCGTGAACCTGCTCGTGGGACCGTCGCCCCGCAAGCTCGTGCAGCAGACGCTGGCCGAGCGGCTGCGCCTCGCGGCCCGCGTGCTGCGCGAGCCGGAGCGCTGGCCCGAGCTGGCGTCCGCGCGACGCGAGGGCGACGCGGAAGTCGCCTCGCGGCTCAAGCTCGCCGGCGCGGAGCGCACGTCGCCGATGGCGGACATCGCGGCGCTGCGCCAGGCCGCGGATGCCACGATCGCGGCGATGGCGGCCGTGCAGCATCTTGCGTGCCGGCCCGCGGCGCTGCTGCCCGCGCCGTTGCGCGAGGCGCTGGCGCGCACGTTCGACGACATGGCCGGCATCCTCGCCCGCGGCGGCTATCCCGTGGACATCGAGGCCCCCGCAGCGCCGGAGGCATCCCTGCATCCCCTGGCCCGTGCCGCCTTCGCGACGCTGCGCGCCGCTGTCGCCCGCTTCGCCGAACCCGCGCCGCCGTCGGTCCGATCGGCACCGACGTCGACGCCGCCCGAGTCGGGCTTCCTGGCGAGCGACGCATTCAGGAACCCGGAGCATGTGCACTTCGCCCTGAAGACCACCGCCGCCGCGATGACGTGCTACATCGCCTATTCGCTGCTCGACTGGCCGGGCATCCACACCTGCCTGATCACCTGCTACATCGTGTCGCTGGGCACGCTCGCCGACAGCGTCGAGAAGCTCGTGCTGCGCATCGCGGGCTGCGTGGCCGGGGCTGCACTCGGCATGTCGGCGATGGTCTTCGTCCTGCCGTCGTTCACGTCGATCGCGGCGCTGCTGGCCATCGTCTTCGCGGGCACGCTCGTCGGCGCCTGGATCGCCGCGGGCAGCCCGCGCATCGCCTATGCGGGCTTCCAGATGGCGTTCGCGTTCCTTCTCTGCGTGGTCCAGGGTGCGGGCCCGGCGTTCGACCTGACCATCGCGCGCGACCGCATCATCGGCATCCTCTTCGGCAATGCCGTGGTCTACGTCGTGTCCGCGCATTGCTGGCCGGTGAGCGTCGCCGGACGGGTGGAGGCGAACCTGGCCGCAGCGCTGAAGCACCTGGGCCTGATGCTTCGCCCCGAAGGCGAAACGACGCGGCGGCGCCTTTCGGCGGAGGCGCAGGCGGCGCTCGACGCGATGGCGAACGATCTCGAACTCGCGCGCTACGAGCCCGCCGCCGTGCGTCCCGCGGCGAGCTGGCTGGATCGCCACCGCGCGATGGCCGCCGGGGTCGATGCGTTGGGGACGCCGCTGCTGCTCGCCGCGGAGACGGGCTCGAGCCTGCCTGGCGACATCGAGCGGCGCATCGAGCGCCTCGCGAACGGCGAGGTCGGCGCCGAAGCGCCGGCGATCGCGTCCGCCCACGGGGATGCGTTGCACGCGTTGGTCGACGAGAGCCTGCGCGCCCTGGAACGCGTTGCCGCCGCGGCGCGACGAGACGACGAGGTGTCGCATGCGGCAGCCTGAGTTGTGGGGCGCGCTGATGTCGGCCCTCGCCGTCGCCGCGTGCGGCACTCCGGCGATCGACGCGATGCCGTCGAGTCCCGGCCAACCCTGGCAGCCAGCCACGGGGCCGGATGGCGCGATCGCCATCGGCGGGCAGCAGCCGACGAATGGCGCATCCGGTTCTTCATACGTCCTGCCGCCGAACCGCGCGCTTGGCAGCGTCGCGCCGCCCCCGCCGGCGATCGACCCGCAGCGCGCCTACACGCTCGCCGAGCTGATCGACATCGCGCAATCCAGCCATCCGGAGACCCGCATCGCCTGGGACAACGCACGCCGTGCAGCGCTGGCCGAAGGCATCGCGGAGAGCACGTACCTGCCGCACGTCACCGCGAGCGTGATCGGCGGCGCGCGCTCGACACGCGGCAACCAGTCCGGCGGCGGCGTCGGCGCCGACGCTTCGACCTCGTCCTCGGGCACGATCGCGGCGCTGTCGCTCGAATGGCTGGTGTTCGACTTCGGCCAACGCGAGGCGATCGTCGAGTCGGCGCAGCAGGCTTCCATTGCGTCGAACATCGCCTTCACCGCGGCGCACCAGCGGATCATCCACGAGGTCTGTCTCGCGTTCTATGCGAACGATGCGGCGCGCGCACGCGTCGCGATCGCCGCCGCCTCCTTGAAGAACGCGCAGGAGATCGAGGCCGCCGCCGATGAGCGCTATCGACATGGCCTTGGAACGTCGATCGATCTGGCGCAGGCCCGCCAGGCCACGGCGCAGGCGCGCCTGGGCGACGTGCAGGCACGCGGCCGGGCGCAGGATGCGATGCTGGCGCTGGTCACGGCGATGGGCATCTCGCCCCTGGCCCGGTTCAATGTGGCCGATGTTTCCGGGCGCCCGCTGTCGAAGGCGTCGCTGCAGCCGGTCGAACGCATCGTCTCCGATGCCATTTCGCGCAGGCCCGACGTCCTTGGCGCGTACGCGGCCGAGAGGGCCAGCGAGGCCGCCGCCCGCGCGGCCGAGGCCGACTTCAAGCCCAAGATCTTCATGTCCGCGACCGGCGCCCATGCGTCGGGGCGCCTCGACGTCACCGCCGTGCCGCCTGTCGGCCAGCAATCCGGCACGTTCAATCTCTCGGGCGGGCATTGGGGATCGACGGTCCTGCTGGGCGTGACCGTCCCGCTCTATGACGCGGGCCTGCGCAAGTCGACGCTCGGACAGGCGCGCGCCGCGACGGACGCTGCAACGGCCATGTCGGAGCGCGTGCGCGACGAAGCGGTGCGCCAGATCGTGATGGCGCAGAACGCGTTGGAGACGAGCCTCGAGGCCAACGACGCCGCGCAGGCGCTGGAGAACGCCGCCCGAATCAATTTCGATGCCGCCTTCGATGCCTATGGCCATGGCGTCGGCACGACGACGGCCGTCACGCTCGCGTCCACGCAACTGCTGCAGGCGCAGGAGGCGGTCATCGATGCGCACAGCGGCGCACTGTCGGCCGCGGCCACGCTGGCCTTTGCGACGGGCGCGCTCGGCGGCGCGCCGATCTGACGCGAGGTGGATCGTGAGCCAAGACCTGCACCTGGCCGGCCTGTCGATGGTGGCCCACATGACCGGCGCGCTGGCGCTGGGATGGGTGGTCGGCTACGAGCGCTACTTCAACGGCCGGGCCTCGGGCACCCAGGTCTACTGCCTCGTCTGCGCGACCTCGTGCGCCGTCACGCTGCTCGCGGGCTACCCCGCGTTGTGGTACGGCAGCACGTCGCACGAGAACGGCGCCGGCGACCCGACCCGCGTGATCGGCTCGATCCTGACCGGCATCGGCTTCCTGGGCGCGGGCATCATCATGCAGACCGGACTCAACGTGCGCGGCCTGACGACGGCCGCGTCGATCTGGGCCTCCTCGGCGATCGGGATCCTGGTCGGCGTGGACTTCCATCTCGCTGCCGTGGGCCTGACCGGGTTGATCGTGGTCAGCCTGTCCGTCGTGCCCCGCTTCGAACATCACCTTCCCGCCCGGGCGGTCATGGTGGGCAACGTGCGCTTCCGCGAAGGGTATCGCCCCGATTCCTCGGAGATCCATCGCTACCTCGTCGAGCGCGGCCTCCAGGTGCCGCCCGACACGCTCAGCATCACCCGCAGCAACGGCCGGTTCGAACTCCAGTGCCTGATCTTCGGGGACTCGGGCACGAGCGCGGAGTCGATGAACCGCATCGTTCGCGAGCTGTCGGAGATGCCGGATGTCGAGGAATTCACGGTCACGCATTCGAGCCGGGCATGAACCGCCCCCCGCGTTCGTCGGCAGGCGCGCTGCCCGCGCCCGAGTCATTGTGTCGCCGTGATGACTACGACCAAGGTGGGTGATCGCCGTTTGCCTTTTGTGGCGTGGCGACGCGATGCGGCAGTCCGTACGATCGTCCTCGAATGCATTGCCGAGCCTGCGGAGATATCGAATGCCGAATGAAAGTTTCCATGCCTGAACCCACGAATGGCTTGCAGCGATGAGGAAGAGCCACGGGGATCCGAGATCAGGCCATGCGCCGTGGTTGCGTTTCGCGCTCGTCATCATGCTCGGCGTGGTCGCCTTGGGGATGCAAGCCTGTGCGTCGCTGCCTCCTCCGGTGAAGGCCGAGGCGTTCTCCATTCACGCGGTGCCGGGCGACCCGCTTGCGCAGGTTGCCTCGTCCAGCATCTCTTCCGAAGGCCGCTCGAGCTTTCGTCCGATGCCGTTCAGTCGCGTCTCGATGGACACGAGGCTTGCGCTTGCGAAGCATGCGGTGCGCAGCCTCGATATCCAGTACTACCTGCTGCAGAACGACTACACGGGCAGGACGCTTCTTCGAGCCGTGCGCGACGCCGCCCAGCGCGGGGTGCGCGTGCGAATCCTCGTCGACGATCTGTATACGGACAGCAGCGAAACGCTGCTCCTGAACCTGGCAGCGACGCCGAACGTCCAGATCAAGGTGTTCAACCCGTTCCCGGCGGCGCGGGCCTTCAGCTCGACCAAGTGGGCGTTTGCCATCGCGGATTTCGCGCGGCTGAACCATCGGATGCACAACAAGCTCTTCATCGCCGACGGCGCCTTCGCCGTGGCTGGCGGCAGGAACATCGCGGACGAGTATTTCTTCCAGAGTCGCAGCGGGAACTTCATCGACTTCGATCTCCTGGTTGCCGGCGACGCGGTGTCGCAGTTGCAGGCGGTGTACGACACCTACTGGAACAGTCCGCGCGTCTATCCGCTCGAAGTCCTGGATCACGGAAGCGATGACCTCGAGGGACGCAGGCGAGCCTTCGAGGAGGCCACGACGCCGGGTGGAGAGTTTGCCGAGCCACCTCCCGCGCAGCCTGACCAGCTCGGGTTCAGCCCGTTCGGCGTCGACGTCGACTCGCCCTCGTTGCCCATGCTGCATGGAGAGATCGAGGCCTTCGCGGACGATCCGGAGAAGGTCTCCGGCAAGGCGGAGCAGGGCGGCGACAAGTCGACGGTCACCTCCCGGGTGCTCGATGCCATCTCGAGATCGCAGTCCGAGGTTCTCCTCGTATCGCCGTACTTCGTGCCTGGGGAAGTCGGGATGAAGGCGCTGCAGGACACGCGCAGTCGCGGCGTCAAGGTGACGCTCATCACCAACACGCTGAGCGCGAACGACGAGCCGCTGGCGAGCGCGGCGTATGCGCGATATCGCGTGCGGATGCTGAAGATGGGCGTCGACATCTACGAGGTCAGCTCGAAGCAGTTGCGCTCCAACTCCGACGTCGGCAAGGTGCTCGGCGCATCGATCGGACGTTCGCACGCGAAGATCGTGGTGATGGACGGGAAGACGACCTTCGTGGGTTCCATGAACATGGACCTGCGGTCCTCGCGTGAAAACACGGAGATGGGAATGTTCGTCCATTCTCCGGAGCTCGCGCAGGACGTCACGAAGATGCTTTCCGGGATCCGCAGCAACGGAACGTATCACCTGCGACTCGGGCCGGATGGCGAGGACCTGCAATGGGTCGCGGTCGAGAACGGAGCCGACGTGGTCTACGACAGCGAGCCGGAAGTCGGGCTTGGCACGCGGCTCGAGATCTTCTTCCTCGCGCCGTTCATTTCGCAGAGCCTTCTCTGACGTGGAAGCCATCCATCGCGCAGGGCACGTCGCATCGGTGCGAGCCGGTGATGGCCGGGGTGCGATGGCGGCCGTCGTGTGTCGCGACTGCGACCTCGTCTGCAAGCCTCCTGCGGAAGTCCAGCCGCATCAAGCCTTCAAGTGCCCGCGATGTCGCGCCACGCTGCAGAAGGCGCCCTGGGGGTCGCTCGAGACGGCGCTCGCCTTGACGACGACTGCATTGCTCCTGTTCTTCCTGATGAACGCGAATCCGCTGATGTCGATGCAGTTTCAGGGGACGCGCAAGGACGCGACGCTGGCAGGTGCGGCCATGGAGATGTGGGATCGAGGAATGCACCTGGTCTCGGTCCTGGTGCTCCTGACGACCGTGGTGGCGCCTGCAATCCAGATCGGTGCCAAGGCCTGGCTCATCTACTGCGTCGGATCGGGACGCGCCTGGACGTCGATCGGCCGTCCGCTGCGCGCGCTGTTGTTCGTCCGTCCCTGGAGCATGACCGAGATCCTGATGCTGGCGCTGATGGTCTCCCTGGTGAAGCTTCAGGCCGTGGCACAGATCATCCTCGGTCCCGCGCTCTGGTCCTGTGCCGTGCTGCTTCCCGTCATGTCCGCGCTCACGTCCTTGCTGAGCCCCGGCAGCGTCCAGCATTGGATGGACGATCGTGGCCGTTGAGTCGCCCTCGACCGGCCTGGGGTACCGATTGGCGACCTGCCCGATCTGCTCCGAACTGCGGCACATGGACCCGAGCGACGACGACCATGCGCTCGCCTGCCTCCGATGCGCGGCGCCCTTGAGGCTGCGGCGTCGAGCCAGCCTGGAGCTCGCGCTGGCCTACCTGCTGGCCGGCACGATCCTTTATGTGCCGGCCAACGCGCTGCCGGTCATGCACACCAGCAGCATCCTGGGCGAGGAGGACGACACCATCATGAGCGGCGTCCTGGTGCTGTTGAATACCGGCTCCTGGCCTCTCGCGCTGCTCGTCTTCTTCGCGAGCATCTTCGTTCCGGTCTTCAAGCTGGTGGCCATCGCCACGCTCATCGTGACCGCTCGCGCTCACTCGACCTGGGCGCCCCTGCAGCGGACCCGGCTCTACAGGCTTGTCGAATTCGTCGGGCGATGGTCGATGCTCGATGTCTACGTGATAACGGTGCTCGTGTCGCTGGTGCGATTCCAGGGGCTGGCGACGATCGTCCCCGGCGCCGGCGCGTTGGCGTTCGCCTCCGTCGTCGTGCTGACGATGCTCGCGGCCCAGAGCTTCGATCCGAGACTCATCTGGGATGCGATCGACCATGAATGAACACCCGCCCGAGGCGGCCACGATGACCACCCATTCGCGGCGGCGGCATCCGTCGTTGATCTGGATCCTTCCCGTCGTCGCGCTGGCGATCGGCCTGTGGCTGGTCGTCCAGGGCATCGTGAACAAGGGCCCGATCGTCACGATCAGCTTCTCCTCGGCCGAGGGCCTGGAAGCCGGCAAGACCAAGATACGCTACAAGGACATCGATATCGGCTCCGTCACCTCGCTGGAGCTGTCCTCCGATCGCAAGACGGTTAGCGTGACCGCCGAACTGCGCAAGTCGGTCACCGACATCCTCGTCAGCGATTCGCGCTTCTTCGTCGTCAAGCCCAGGATCTCGGGCGGCTCCGTCTCGGGGCTGGGGACATTGCTCTCGGGGGCGTACATCGGCGTCGATGCGGGCAGCAGCAAGGTGAGGGCGCGCGCCTTCCGGGGCCTCGAGACACCACCGTTGATCACATCGGATTCCTCCGGCAGGGAGTTCGTCCTTCATGGCGACCAGCTCGGTTCGCTCGACGTCGGTTCTCCCGTGTATTTCCGCAGGATCAAGGTGGGGCACGTGACGCAATGCGCGCTCGATCCGGGCGGTGCCGGCGTCACCCTTCGGGTGTTCGTGGACTCGCCGGCGGACGTCTACGTCACCGAGACGACCCGCTTCTGGCAGGCGAGCGGAATCGACATGGCGCTGGACGCGAACGGCTTCCGGGTCTCCACGCAATCCTTCGCCGCCATGCTGGAGGGCGGCCTTGCGTTCGAGGACAAGCCCGCAGCGGGCGCACTTCCCCGGCGGGCAGCCGCCGAGGCCCGGTTCACCTTGTTCACCGATCGCGAACAGGCGATGCGTCCTGCGGACACCGACGTCCGCACGTACCTGATGTACTTCAACGAGTCCTTGCGTGGACTGTCTCCCGGAGCGCCCGTGGACCTCCGCGGCATCGTCATCGGCGAGGTGAAGTCGCTCGATGTCGAATATGGAGAGGACGGGCGGTCGCTGCGATTTCCTGTCGAGATCACCATATTTCCCAGCCGTCTTCGTTCCAGGATGCGTGCCAATCACCCCGCGCCGACGCTGGATGACGCGGCGGAACGGCGGCTGATCGACCATCTGTTCGCGAGCGGCATGCGGGCTCAGCTGAAGACGGGAAACCTGCTGACGGGACAGCTCTTCGTGGCGCTGGACTACTTTTCCGGCGCCAAGCCGGCGTCCGTGGATTGGAATGAATCGCCTCCGGTCATGCCGACTGTCAACGGCAGCTTGTCGGAGTTGCAGGATTCCGTCGGCCGCATCGTCAGGAAGATCGATCAGCTTCCCCTCGAAAAGATGTCCGGCCAGTTGGTCGTCGCCCTCGACTCGCTGAACAAGACGCTCGAAGGGGCGCAAGGCCTGGTCCGGCACCTCGACGGCGACGTGCTTCCAGAAGCCGCGCACACGATGCAGGAGGCCCGCGCCGCCGCGAGCAAGGCGAAGGAAGTGCTGGATAGCGACTCTGCCGTGCAGCAGGACCTGGACGACGCGCTCAGGCAGGTCGGCAAGGCTGCCCGCTCCCTCGCGACGCTCACCGACATGCTCGAGCGCCATCCGGACTCCCTGATCTTCGGCAACAAGGATGGCAGGAAATGATCCACCGACCTCTGGCGGCTGCTGGCGTGCTCCTGGTGACGGTGCATGCCATGGTGGCGTGTGCGACGCAGTCGCCGGTTCGCTACTACGAGATCTCGGCGCTTGCGGCGCCGGCGGCGGTGATGCATCCGGATCTGGAGTTGTTCGTGGCCGAGATCCGGCTGCCCGAGACGGTGAGCCGGGCCGAGATGGTCGTTCAAAGAACGGCGAACGAATCAGAGGTGCTGGACGGCCAGCGATGGCTGTCTCCGATGGACGACCAGGTGCGGCGAGCCGTGATGTCCGACCTGCGGGCGGATCTTCCGGACGTGTGGATCACCGGGGCCCGCGCCACGGCCGCCGGCCCGAAGCGCTACACGTTGCGCCTGGAGATCCAGCAACTGGCCCTGGTCAAGGGCGGGTCGGCGCGGATCATCGCCACCTGGACGATCGGAGACGAGGCGGAGCAGATCATTCGGCGCGGGCGCGGCGTGTTCGAGGCGAGAGCGTCCGATGACGGCTACGAGGCCGTCGTGGTCGCGGCTTCGACTGCGATCGAGCGGCTGTCCGGACAGATCGCCACGAGCCTCTCCCAGGGGCAGTCGGGCGTCGTCGGACCCTCTGGCGACCGACAAGCCGAGACCGCGAGGACGGCCCCGCGCTAGAACGAATTCGGCTACGATTCGCCACTCACCGTTCCCCATGGCAAGTAACCCGAGCGGGGGATTTCAGCGCCTGCAGGCGGTGAGGAAACTTGGGTCGTCCGAGCAATTCGGAACGAGGAGGTCGCGAGGTGCGATGGTGTCCTGAATCCCTGCCGCATGGGCGCTTCCTGGACGCCGACGATGCAAGGCCATCCGGCCATTGCGTCGCGGATGCGAACGACTCGAGGATTTGCATTCGTGTCCGATAGCAAGAGGCCGTTGGCGCTTCGTCGACCCGCGATCTTCGTCGAGCCGGCGAGCTGTTTCGTGTGCCCGGCGCCCGCCGGCTCTGGGGCGTCCACGCGCCGCGCCGTCCTGGTGAGCCTGGGCGGTGCCCTGCTGACGGTGGCCTGCGGGCGGCGCGAGGCGATCGCGCCAGCCGCCGCTGCGGCGATGCCCATCGCGGCGGAGGCCACCGGATTCCATCATCTGTCGCAAGCCCTGACGGGGCACGCAGATCTCGACGTGACCACGGCGGGTCGGCTTGCCCAAGCCTTCGCGCGAACGGCCCCCGACCTCCATGCGCATTTCGCGGCGCTGGGCGAACTCGTCCAGGTCGGCATGTCCGCGCCCGAGGTCCTCGCGGCGGCCACCGCTGCGGGGCTGAAGCCGGTGGCGCTGGCGATCGTCGCCGCCTGGTACACCGGCACGGTGGGCAAGGGCACGAGCGCGGTGACGGTGAGCTATCGCGACGCCCTCATGCAGCGCCCGGTGGCCGATGCACTGACGCCGCCGACCTATATCGGCGGCGGCCCGGCGTGGTGGACGGCACCGCCTCCCGAAGTCGGCCTGCCGGCACGCGCCGTGCGATCCGCCGCCGCCTCGACACCCGGGAGCACCCGATGAACGGCCCGGTGTTCCACGACGGCGACGTGGATGCCGACGTCGTGATCGTCGGTGCCGGCGTGGTTGGCGCCCTGATCGCCGAACAGCTCGCGGCCGAGGGCCGGTCCGTGCTCATGCTGGATGCGGGCCCGCGGCTCGAGCGCGCCCGCGTCGTCGAGAACTGGCGCGACATCTCGTTCGAGCGGCGGCTGGGCAATGACTTCGACGGACTCTATCCGCAGTCGCCCGCCGTCGAGGTTCCGCTCTACTTCCCACCCAACGACTACGTCGGACTGACCGGCCCGGACGGGCCTTGCTACAAGCAGGGCTTCATCAAGGCGGTCGGCGGCACGACGTGGCATTGGGCGGCCTCGTGCTGGCGTCACTTGCCGGTCGATTTCAAGATGCGTTCGGCCTATGGCGTCGGGCGCGACTGGCCAATCAGCTACGACGACCTCGAGCCCTATTACTGCCGCGCGGAGGAGGCGATGGGCGTCTCGGGGCCGCAGGATCCGACGCGACAATCCCCCGCGCAGCGGTCGCGGCCGTATCCGGCCGACATGGTGCCCTGGGCGCACGGTGACTCGACGTTCGCGGAGGTGGTGAACCCGCACGGCTACAACCTGGTGCCGATCCCGCAGGCGCGCATGGTCAAGCCGTGGAACGGTCGGCCGGCCTGTTGCGGCAACAACAACTGCCAGCCGATCTGCCCGATCGGCGCGATGTACAACGCCATCCACACGGTGCAGTCGGCCGAGCGCAAGGGCGCGAAGGTATTGGCGGACTCGGTGGTCTACGCCATCGACACCGACGACAACAACCGCGTGACCGCGGTGCGCTGGTACGACTCTCAACGCAAGAGCCACCGCGCCACGGGGCGGCTGTTCGTCGTCGCCTGCAACTCGCTCGAGACGCCGCGCCTGCTGCTGATCGCCGCCAACTCGCGCAATCCGGCCGGCATCGCCAATTCGTCCGACCAGGTCGGGCGAAACATGATGGATCACTCGGGCTTCCACTGCACCTTCCTGGCCGATCGGCCGCTCTGGCTGGGGCGCGGACCGGCGCAGTCGAGTTGCATGGTGGGGCCGCGCGACGGCGCCTTCCGCGCCGAGTATTCGGCCAACAAGATGATCCTGAACAACATCAGCCGCATCGGGCCGGCGACCGACCAGGCGCTCAAGCTCGGACTCGTCGGCAAGGACCTCGACGACGAGATCCGCCGCCGTGCCGCGTTCGGGGTCGACATCTCGATCAGCCTCGAGCCGCTGCCGGATCCGACCAACCGCGTGACCCTGTCCTCGACGCGGCGCGACGGCATGGGGCTGCCGTGCCCCGACATCCACTACACGCTGGGCGACTACGCACGCCGCGGCTACGACAAGGCCTGCGATCAATTGCGGCACATCGGCCAGTTGTTCAATGCCGACGAATTCAGCATCAGCACGTCGCTCAATGCGAACAACCACATGATGGGCGGCACCATCATGGGATCGGACCCGCGCGGCTCCGTCGTCGACGGCGACTGCCGCGCCCACGACCACCCCAACCTCTGGCTGCCCGGCGGCGGTCCGATTCCGTCGGCGAGCGTCGTCAACTCCACGCTCACGATGGCGGCGCTGGCCCTGAAGTCTGCGGACGCGATGTCGCGCGCGATGCGGCGGGCATGATGCGAGGCGCCGCCTGCTTCCTGCTTGCCGTCCTCGGCTCCGGGACGGTCGCCGCAGCAAGCGAATTCGCGCCGGAAGTCGTCGAACGAGGCCGGTACCTGGCGGTCGCGGCGGACTGTGCCGCGTGCCACACGGTCGCCGGCGGCGCGCCGTTCGCGGGCGGCTATGCGCTGACGTCCCCGCTCGGCACCATCTACTCCAGCAACATCACGCCGTCGAAGCAGCATGGCATCGGCGGCTACAGCGAGCCCCAATTCGCGCGCGCGCT
>FTKT01030142.1_pt1 | contig 31864 bp, 24 predicted proteins | sample 1658271 | NCBI WGS metagenome assembly FTKT01 (sample SAMEA3914811, study PRJEB12502) | metagenome | biome: forest; material: soil | place: Canada | collected 2011-08-04 | depth 0.3 m | reverse complement strand
CGCCGTCGACGGCCGCCAGCACAGATGAGTACTTCCTACGCACTTCGCTAGCCAGTGCGGTTCTCAGGGCTCACCCTCAATCGTTTCCTGAGCTCATCGAACTGGCATTGAGTCGCGCGGTGGATTCGCATGGCCATGACAGCTGGATGTGGCCGGTCACGAATGCTGCGCGGCAAGTACGATGCGCTCTAGGCCCAGCATCCCTCGCCTTGTTTGCAAACGGCGACGACTCTCGCAAGAGAAGACTCCTGTCGTTGCTCCTTGAAGACGGAGGTCAGCATGCGCTTTCGCTGGCTCTGGCATTCATCTCGCAGCAGCCTACATCGATTGAACCGCGCACGCAGGCCAATTGGAGCGCTGCGGGAACGCTCCGGCTTGACACGTTGGCGGGCGTGCAATCGTTCCTTGCCGCGGTACCCTCTAGGCCAGCACACGAATTCATGGTGCACAAGTGCCCGCTTCTGCATGGACTTGCGCCATTGATTTGGTCGAACCGCAACGCTCTAAAACTCTTTGTTCCGGATGCACTGCGCGATGCTGGCTCTAGCCAAGTCGTGCGACTCAACGGGTTACGCGTCCTTGCGGCGCTTGGCGACGAACGCACCGTTTCAATTGCAGATGAACTTCCGCGCGAGCCACACGCCCCACACATATTGGCAAGAATACTCATGCCGTGGCTGACAGATCCGGTCGCTGCCGAACGCAATCTGCTTGATGTCGAAGCTGATCTCAACGAGCGCATCGGGTCGTTGAGTGTTCTGATGGGCATCGGAGCAGATTTCGGAAGGCTCCTCGCTAGGTTGGAGTCGACGGATTCAACCTATTCCGGTCTTTGGCGCACCATCATCCTTCCGATGTGTGGGCAGTACCCATTCGTGGAAGCTATTCCCATTGTCAAAGCGCATCTAGAAGCAGATCCAGACTACACGGCGGGTTCCTCCGTAACGCATGGACTCGGGAAGCTCCGCACTCCAGAGGTCACGGAGTTCTTAGTATGGGCGCTCCAGCACGCTGGGGGCTACACACGCATGTCTGCACTTTTGGCGCTCTCGAGTCAGCGCACGAGCCTGGCCCTACCAGGTCTCGAGCAAGCCGCGCGCATGGAAGCAGATCAACCGATCGGCGCGAACATCGTGTACGCCATGGCAGCAAGCCATCCAACGACTTCGGCGCCGATAGGCGAGGCGTGTGAGCGCTTTCCCGTGGCAGCGCACTGGCGCTTCATCGTGGCGGGAAGACTAGCGGAGGAGAGCATGGCCGAGGCCATTGTGTCGGCTAGCACCTCGCCAACACTCGGTTGGCGGGTACGCCGTGCTGCAATCTTGGCTGCTGGTCGCCTCCCCTTCGCCTCAGCGCTGGCACACATCGTTGTTCCCCTGCTGGCCGAGCGTTCGACGTACCCTGATGATCTGAGTGGTGATCTGCGCGCCCACCACGCCATGACAGTCTTGCTCAGCAAGGGTGTCACGGCGGTCTTCTCGTCGTTCGTCACTCAGCGCGATGAGTTCATCAGCTTTCTGGCTCCATTGGTCGAACAACTGGGACGCCAAGGCGTCTTTCCCGCTGGAACGCCTAACGGCTCGCATACGGCCACTTGGCTCTACGACCGCCTTCTCGCGGCGGGTCACCCGGGCAACTCGGGCGCGCTCGGCCAAGTTGTCTCTGAGCTTCAAGTTCCGATCCTCCAAGCGGCCCTCCTCCGATCGCTCAGACTGAGCGGGCGCATGGATCTCGTCATTTCAACCATTGCGACCGCGAGCACGCTGTGGCTAGCCATCAGATGCGTCATTGAGGCATTTCGCGTGCGTCAAGCAGATCTTGCGCTGTGCGACGCCATCGAAGAAGCGGCGAATCGCAGCTCGTTCAGAGGCAACTCGCAGTTCGATGGAGTGTTGCGAGAATGCCTCGAAGCACGAAGGCGAGGCATCGCGGCCATGCAGTCACCTCCGGCGGAGAACATCGCTACACCGCCGGCTGGGCAGCCAACTCCACGGCCACTCAATCCCGAAGTACGTTCGGAGCATGCGCTAGCAGCCCTCTCTGACACCTCCATCTCGATTGAGATCAACGCGCCGCTGGTCGTGGTCACCGATAGCGTCGATAGCCTGCAGCGCCTGGCGCTCGCGCTTAATCCTGCTCGAGACTACACCGCGCACGCGATTGAAGCGCCAGCAAGCCTTAGGCTATCGAGCGCCACATTCTCAGTGGGGGAGGCTCGGACGGGGCATACGGACAACCGGGCCGCGCTTCGCGGAGCTCTCCGACCCGCAGTCGCAGCCGCCAGCGGCTCTCCAGATTCCATCGTTTGGCACGAGCCACTGCTGCGAGGCGCCATCGTCGGTCGAAGCTATCCACAGTTGTACTTGGAAGCTCTCATTGGGCAATCCAACCAGAATCGCTTCTTTGATGCGCTTGCCGAGGCGGAAGACGTACTCGCTCCGTTGATGTTCCAGTCGGACACGATGGCCGCGAAGGCCGCGCGCTACGCTGACCCGCGTTTGCTGGGTCTAGTGCTGAAGTACCAAGCGGCAGGCGATGACGCGTTCTTTGGTGGCATGTGTCGATTCCTGCTTGCCTTCAGTGGGAACGAGGCCGATCTGGCTCTCGCCGCCATGCTGAAACGCTGGGCGAATCGCTTCGATGCGAACAAGCGCTACATGCTCCAGCATGCAGAGAACCACGACCTCTGGCGAGGCTTCGCCCGACTGAGTGAGCATCCGCGACTTACGTCAGTTCCCGACTGGGAGCGGACGATCCAGCAAGTTGCCGAGACGGAACTCTATGATCACCACCGCCAAGATTTGTTGCGAGTGCTTGAGCGCAGTCCTCATTCCTACGTGTTCACCGAGGAGACACTCTCGAAGACATCGAACTTCATCCATTTTCGACACGATGAGGTTGATCGTCTCGACGACGCAGCGCAGCGGCTGTTCCACGAAGGCGCTTAGCCAAGGTCACTGGAGATCGGACCGAACAGGCGCGAGGCGTTGGACGTTCAGCATGTACGCGACAATCTCCAAAGTCAACATGGGGAGTGCTCGGCATGCATCTTTTCCGACGGGGCGCCCGAACGGCATCGGCGGGCAGTCGAGGCGTCAAGGGAACGCACCCCACGCAGGAATCCGCTGAGTCGGCGCGCTCCATTGCAACGCTGGCGGCTGCACGAGTCGCGAAGACACGAAAGCAGCACGCAGCCCACAACGATTACCCCGGCTGGTTCGCAAGCACCGTGCTTTTGGGCGGATCCCATCCGGTTGTGTTCGCGGCGCTAGTTGGCGTCGCATGCGCCATCCCAAACCTTGAAGACACGAGAGTGCGCAAATCGCTCCAAGGATTTGTTGACCGGAAGCCGCAGCCATCAGCGGGCGGCTACCTGAGACGGCGGGTCAAATCTCGAAGGACTCAGTTGACGCATGGCGCTACGTCCGCAACAAGGTCGTGCACGGCAACTTGTTTGATCCGTGGGGCGACGAAGACCAGGTCGAACGAGTGAAGGAGCTCTTGAAGCTGTTCTACGACGTCACAGCGATCGCAATCGGCTACTCGCAGGTTCCCTCGACCACTGGCGCGTCGTAGTCCGCGCTCCGCGAGCCGAGCGCGAAGGAGCTTGCAAGAGCATGCTTCGACGACTGCTCTCCCTGACGCACACCATGAGCGCTACGGAACACCCGGTACGCTCAGCTGCCGATGGCTGGTTCGATTAGGGGCTGGTCCCCAAGCGAAATCCGCATCGCTTCCTGCAAGGAGCGGAGCGTCCCGGCTACGGAACCTTCCAGGTCTTCGTTTAGCTTCATCCATAGGTTGTGATCAACCTGATCTTGGCGAGCATGAACGATGAGTGTGTACTGATTGCTGATGCGACGGAATTCAGACTCGAGCTGGCTGACCAACGTGACGACGTCACGCGGCAGGAAGATGTGCCCTTTGCGGTAACACTCGCGGAACAGCTCGTATGTCTTCGAGAGCTTGTCCAGCTTCTCGGAGCGCGACGGGCCGCCTATCAGCTCGAACGCAGCGATGTAGAAGGAAAGATCAGCCTGCACACTTAGCAGTTGCTCATGCACTTGCGCGATTGCCTCGAGGCGGCGCTCATGGAGCTTCGCGAAGCGCGTGCTCTGCTGGACGGCCTCGATCTGCAGCTTGGACTTGAAATGCTCCAACTCGGTGTCTGAGTGCCCTTTGAGCTGGGCCTTCAAGATCTCGAGTTCCTTGTTGTTCGCCGCGGCGAGCTGTGCCTTGTGGCTCTCTAACTTTTCGTCGTACTCAGCCTTGACGGCAGCCTTCAAGCGCTCAGTGAGTACGTTCTGGAAAAGGTAGACCATTACGCCAACGAGCACGGACGATACCGCTGCAGAGCCAAGTACTTCTAGAAGCCATTGTGGAAACATCGCCATCCTTCGTTGTGGGCGGGGAGAAACCAGCCACAGGAACTAAGCGTTTGTCCAAGCGGCCGAACGCTCGCCTGAGCACCGCTATTTGTCTTCGTCTTCGGCAGGAGGAGTCCAGCCAACGAGCATCGGCAGCTTGTCCACGACCTTCGCGAGGGAGGCCGTGTGCTCAATCACTCGTCCAGCAGCCCGCATCACCGCGCGACCCGAGTCAGAAGCGCGCTCAATCTCGTCCTTCAGCTCCCGGCCATCCATGGTCATGCTGCCAGCAACGGTCTTGAGCGCCTCGCGAATGGACCGCACGCCTTGGATGACATAAAACCGCAGTGCCGAGCGGATGACGTCGATTTGCGCTTGCACGAACGCTCGGAGGGGCGCAGAAAGATCGCTCTCGCTCAGACTCGCCTCGAGCGCGTTGAGGTTGTCGCGCAAAGCGGATTGCTCTTCTGCGGAGATCGCACCCCCATCCTCGTCGCCCAAGGCCCAGGCCGCCCAAGCAAACTGCAGGCGGTACTCGAACTTCTTGATTTCGTCGGCGATCGATTTCCAGTCCGTCTGCAAGGTCGCTTGCGCTGTGATGGCTTGGAAGTGGCTCAAACATCGATTCCAAAGGTCTTCGGGGACTTCTCGGGCGGCCAGCTTCTTTCGCAGGAGTCCCAGCTCCGCCCGGAATGCCTGAATGCACACCACGACCACGTCTTCGTCGTTCGCCGCATCAGCCGGGAGCTCGAACGCAGAGCCCCACGCTGTGATCGACCGGTTCCCCGGCTGCTGGGGGAAGCTCATCAACCGGTCGTAGATTTGGAGCAGTCTTCCAGCTGTGTTCATCGAGGTATTCGCACCTTGTGAGGTTGCACGAAACTTTCCTGTTGTGTCACTGTTTGGGCCGGGGAAGCCAGCCCAGTTTCCGCTAGCTCGTTGACGAGCTCGTTCAAGTCGCCACTGGTTCAGCTGCTCCACGACCGCGCTGAAATTCTCGTAGTCTTGAATGCCCTCAGACACGCCGATGACGGCGTCTGGCTGGTTCATCACGTCGACAGGTGCTGATTCGACCCAGAGTGAACAGGTCAACATGTACGAGAGCGCCAAGCGAGTCGCCTCCTCACCCAGGCCTGTATCGACAGCGAGCGAAGAGACTGACACACGTCTCTCGTGGTTCTCGTCGAACGCCGCGCGCAACGTGGCGTAGATGTTCTCGGCGTCTGTGAGCAGATTGGACGTCTCGTTCGTTCGAAGCGCTGCAAGCGCGACGAGCGACAGGATGTAGCGGTTTCCGTCGGCACGGATGAATTCATCCGACTCCAGCTTCCGAATCAGCGGCTTCTCCCGCGGATGCTTGACGCGAAATGTCTTGGCGTCGACTCCAACGGCCCCATCAGGCGAAGCCTTGAACAGCTCCAGAAGTATGGCGCGCTCGTCGTCAGTCAAGCCTTGCGTTGCCCCGGAGGCCTGCGCGAACGTCGTGACCATAGCTGCTGATGTAGTTCTTCGAAGCTATCGATTGTGCATCCGTCCTCACCTGCTCAACAGTAGAAGCGCCGGACAAACTGCTAAAACGTAAAGGGTGGCGCGCTAAAGGGTCTCCTAGACCCTGGATGCACTCGCATCCACCCTCCGGCTCACCAGCCCCATGTCGCTCGCCCATCCGCTGGGCTGGCGGAAAGCAACGACTCCTCTCCGCAATCCGCAAGCATCTGCCCGACGGAAAGCGCCTCATCGAACCCTTCTTGGGCGCCGGCTCAGTTTTCTTCGGAACGAGCTATCCGGAGGCGGTACTCGGCGATGCCAATCTTGACCTCATTGCGTTGTGGACGGCCGTTCGAGAGCGCCCGGGGGAGTTGGCCGCCCGGGCCTCCACGTTCTACGTCGAGGAGAACCGAAACGATGAGGCCTACCGGCGCATCCGGGATGAGTACAACCAAGCGCCCGACTCGTTTGAACGCGCGGTACGCTTCATGTACTTGAACCGCTTCGGCTTTAACGGCATCTATCGAGTCAACCGCAAAGGGGAGGTCAACGTTCCCTACGGGAAGCCAAAGGTACTCCCACTGTTTCCCTACGACCGCGTGGCGGCCGCAAGCGAAAAGCTACAAGTAGCGACCCTACAGTCGGGAGGCTACGCGATCGCCATGGCGTTCGCTGGCATGGGCGACGTTGTGTATTGCGATCCGCCCTACTCCGACTTGGCGGACGCGCGGTCGTTCACTTCATACACGGCGGATGGCTTCACAGCTGCAGACCACCGGCGCCTGGTGGATGAGGCACTTGCAGCTCGTGAGCGAGGGGCAACGGTGGTGATTTCCGACCACGACACCGAGGAGACTCGCACGCTCTACCGAGCGTTCGAAATTACGAGCATAACGGCGTCACGAACCGTCGCTGCGAGTGCGAGCAATCGAGGCTCCGTGATGGAGCTGCTCGCCATTGCGCGCCCGCAATCAGCTCGCGTTCACAGATAAACCCATCGTCCATACCGATCATGAAGACCAAACTACGACACAAGAAAGAGCTGGTGAACTCAACCAGCGAGAGCGCTGCGCGCTGAGCTGGTCGCAGCCAGCGGAACGGTTCGCCAGTGAGCTCGAGCTCTTGAGAGGATTGAGCGCGAGAAGGCCTGGATAGGTCTGGAAGACAACCGAGCGCGCGGTCAGCCCAGGCGCGATCGTTCCAGGCATCGACGACTGCGTTCAAAAAGCGCGTTGGATATAGGCGAATGAGAAAGCCAGCGGTCGGCGGCGGGCTGGTTGCGTTCTGCAGGATGAGGGTGTCGTCTTCGATGACGACAGAAAGGACGGAGGCTCCGCCCTCCGTGGGCGACCCCCACCAGGCGGAGGCGCCGTCGAGGCTGTCGTCGAGGAGAACCTGAGCCGAGGCCTGACCCGGCCGCTGGCCCTCTGCAAAAACATAGCCCGGCTCGAGCGTGACGCGCCAGAGGGAGCCGTCACGCTCGGAGCGGAGTACCTTGAAATCGAAGTACTCGGGGGTGGCGGAGAGCTCGGCGTCTAGGGCAGGAGCGGACGTCGAGGAGGGACATTGATTCAGCGAGAAGGCCGCGGGCCCGAGGGAGACAGTCCATGCGTCGGACTGCGCGCAGGGAGGTAGCTTTGCCCGGCTCGTGCGAGCGATCTGTATTTAATCACAGTCTTCGGATAGTATGCGCACCACGGGGACTTCGCCGCCTCAGCAAGCCGTTAGCCTTTTCAAGATGGGCGCCGTCCGCTGAACGGGCGGCACCCGCCGTCAACGTGTCGGCTTCTTCTAGGTTTTTACGTTCTATGGAGCAAGAGGCCTAGGCATGCGACCTACTCGGCGCAACGAATCAGCCGTGAACAATGCGTAGGAGGATCAGGATGTCGGGCTTTATGCGAGTTCGAGTGTGGGATGTCGAACACGGTTGCTGCGTGATGCTCCAACACATCGAGAATGCGGGGCTGACGGCTCAGATTCCCGGAAGGCTCGCGATGATTGATTCCGGCTCGTCTGCGACCTTCAAACCCAGCGCCTATATCAAGTCGCTTCGCCGGGAGACCTTGGACTATCTCTTCATCACGAATGCCGACCAAGACCACATGTCCGACCTCAAAGGACTCGAGGACGCGGGAATCAACGTCTCGGTACTGATTCGCAATCCGTCGTATACAGGCGAGCAACTTAGGCGCATCAAGTTGGTCAGCGGCCCGCTCACCGATGATGCGTCGTGGTACGCCAAAGCGTGCGGCGACTTCTCTGGTGGAGCGCCAGCGATTCCGTTCGATCATGGGATGGGCGGCATCACTTGCAAGATGTTCTGGAATCCATACCCAGACTTCGAAGACACCAACAACCTCAGTCTCGCGGTCTTCACTAAGTACAACGACTTCAAGATGCTCTTCCCTGGCGACCTCGAAAAGCCGGGCTGGAAGGCGCTGCTTCAAAATCCAGCGTTCCGTTCCGAGCTAGCAGGAACTAACGTCTTGATGGCATCGCACCACGGACGAGAGAGTGGATTCTGCGAGGACATCTTTCAGCACTTCACGCCCGATTGCGTTGTCATCTCGGACAAGGCAAAGGTGCACAAGACCCAGGAGATGGTTCCCGACTATCGCCGCGTTGTCAGGGAAAGCGGCGCGGTGGTCAAGACTACGGGCAAGCGTAGGCACGTTCTCACCACTCGTCGAGACGGCTGGATTCAGTTCGATGCAGACGACCGCAACTACACCATCGAGACTGAATATCTAGGCTAGGCGCGAGTGGCTGCCGGTGACCGGCAGCCTACGGCCACCTCGTCTGTCGAAGCGCACGGCAGCCCATGCTCCACGCACGGTCAAAATGTACACTGACGAGATGACCTTACCAGAAGTGGTGACCGAAGTACGTCGGCGGCTGCAGGCCTGGCCAGGATACCCAGTGCTCGAAGAGGCGCTCGACGCCATCGAAGACCTGCAGGTCTACGTCGCTGGAGGCTCGATTCGCAACGTACTGCTCGGCCGTCCCACCCCCAGCAAGGACTGGGACTTCTTCCTTGCAGGGAGCGGCGTCGCGAAGGCCATCGAGCACTTCGGACGTCACGGTCGGCTCGCTCACACCCCCTATGGGGCGCCAAGGTGGTCTCCGACCGACGGCGAGGAGCCCTACGCTGACCTCATGCCCATCGCCGAGTTCGTGCCGGGCTTGTGGCCTTGCAAGGACATCATCGACGTCCTCAACCAGTTCGACATCACGGCCAACGCGATTGCGTTCGATCTGCGCACAGGAGTTGCGTTCGATCCACAAAACGGCGTGCGCGACACAGAAGAGCGCGTCGCAAGGATGGTGCGTTTTGACTTTCCTGATGGCCCCTATGTGCACGGCGCGCCGCTTGATCGCAACGTGGTGCTCTGGTTTCGCGTGTTGCACTATGCGAGCACGCTGGGTCTGAGCATCGAGGCGCTCACGCGCGCCTGGTTGCAGCAACGAGGCGATCAACGGGCGCTCTCAGAGCTGTTCGCGCAGCAGTTCTTCCGAGCCAATTTGAGCTCTTGGGAGGCCCTTGATGGCCCCGCCGTCGCATAAAGACTCCGACGACATCCGCATTGGTGCCGCGGCTGATGTGGTCTCGGGGCTTACAGGCGCACATGTGGTTTCGTCGGAAGAGATTCGACGTGGCTACATGAACTTTAAATGCCGCGTCCGAACTGAGGCAGGCGACGACGTGATGGTGCGGTTCTACCCTCGAGCACGCTCTGCTTTAGTCAATTTCGAGCCCGACCTGGTCGCGCGATGCCATCGAGCAGGCATTCCTGTGGCGCAATGCATCGGCGACTCCCGCACCGGACCGCCGGCGCCGTTCGCCTACATGGCCTATCGTCGAATCGAGGGAGAAACGCTCACCGACCGGATGTCGAGCCTTGGTTCCTCGCAGGCTCACTCGCTAGCCAAGGAGCTAGCGCACTGCCTGCATGGTCTCGGAGCTGTTGAGTTTGACGGCGTTGGTGACTTGGTGTCTGGAACGACCGCGAACGCTGCCTCATGGGAAACCTTCGTCGAAGACGCGATGTCTTTGGGTCTGGATTCAGTGCATCGCCACCGGCTATTGGCTCCGCAGATCCTCTCAGACCTCGAGCAGGTAATTCGCCGCGGCCCTCCGCCAGAGCGGCAACAGTCTGCTGCTCGAATGGTTTGGGGCGACATCAACTTCGAGAACATTCTGGTGGCCAGCGACGGAACACTGGCGGGATTGATTGACTTCGAAGGATCTCTCAGCGGTGACCCGATGGCCACGCTGGGGTATGCGCTAGCGGCTCAAGGCCCGAGTAGTTTTCTAGGCAACGTGATTGCGACCTGGCCAGGGTTCGATGCCGCGCGCGACCATGCAGTGGTTGCCTGGTACGGTTTGCTACGTGCAATGCGACTGGCGCCCTATGCGCATCTGCCTTTGCCGACAGGCCTACCTCGCGATCCATTGGTGAAGATTTTTCCCGGACTTACAAGCGCAATCGAAACGCTTCGGGCAACCGCCATTTGAGGCGTGCACTACCTCGCCGTGCGAGCGAGCAAAAAGAGGAGAAGAGCGATGGACTATTCGATCACCATCACGGGCCAGATGTCAGCTGTGCCCCAACCTGCCCCGAATGCCGTCGCTCCGCCACCGGCTAGTGCAGTGCCGGCGCCGGCACCATCGAAGGAGACACCTGGCTGGGCAAAGGTTCTGCTCTGCTTTGGTCTCATCGCTATCTCAGCAGTAGTTATTGGGCGCACCTTTGTCGAAGTGCGCAAAGCATCGAGGTATGAGCTTCAAAATCACTCCGTGAATTGGACGATGCCATCTGGAGCGCATCTACGAGAGCCGTCCGGTGCGCTCCGATATGACGCCGATGAGAAGAAGCTCGTTCATCGCGGGTCAATCGACGCCAACGAACAGTTGCGGCTGCGAGACTTGCTGGAAGCGGACCAGCCGGCCTCCTCCGCAGCAACTGCATCACCAGCTGCTTCGAAGTCTGCAAAGGCCCATAAGTCTGCGGCTTCCGGCAAGGGCGCGGCGGCCACCAAAGCCCAATCGGCTACGGCATCGGCTGAAACTTCTGCACAAGGCCAGGAACTCACTGCCAGTCAATGGAGCGCCATACAACGGTCGTATCACCAGGCACTGTATGCCCTTGCAGACGCAGATGCGGACACCCGGGTTGAACAGCTCATGCTGTTGATCTACCTAGGCGCACTCGGTGGAACCCTCGGCGCGTTGCTCCGCACATTCGTCGACTTTGTTGGCAACGCCAGCTACAAAGACGCCCTAGATCTGGAAAGGTGGTGGCCGCTGTACGTCACTCGCCCAGTGGTGGGCGCGATACTCGGCTTCCTGCTTGTAGTGCTGTTCAAGGCTCAGCTCATCACCCATCCCGATGGGCCGACCGGCTCAGACACGTTCTGGTGGCTGGGTGTCGCGGCAATCGGTGGCTTCAGCACAATCGACGTCACCAACCGACTGCGCGTGGCTGCCAAGGCCTTGTTTGGCGACAGCGACAAAGGCAAGGCCTGAGGAATTCGTTCGAGTCCGGTACCAACGCCGCGCCATGCCGAACGCCAAGCCGCGCTCCTGATTTCGGCCGTTCTTGCCAGCACGACGCCCATGTACTCGCCCTAACCCTGCAGAGACCTGCCTGAGTCGATGGGCGCTTGGCGCGCCGTCCAGAAGTCGGCAACGCTTTTCGGCGTGAAGTCTCCGATGGTCAACTGTCGAGGGTCTGGGAGCGAAGGCATGAAAGGCGCGCACGAAATCGGCGCCGCCCTTCTCCGACCAGCCAACACCGCAGCTCAGCAAGCTCTACCTAATCATTTTTTAAGAGAGGTTCCGACGAACTTCCCGGGAACGGGAATATATCGGCGTCGGCTGTCGCCGTCGACACGATCGCCGGCTTCTGTATGCGCTACGCCAATGCGTTTCCCACCGCCGCGCGGCCGCCGACGGGGCAGCCGAGGAACAACGCCGAGTGGGATCAGCTATACGCTGGCACGATCGCCGCCTTGCGGCTCGCGCCGGTGCGTGCGGTGCTTCTGGCTTCCTACGACCGCATCCTGATTGATGAATATCAGAACTGCGGACAACTCCAGCACGAACTGGCCATCGAGCTGGCCACTCTCGTGCCGACGGTCGTTTTTGGCGACCCAATGCAGGGCATTTTCGAGTTCGCGGGCGCGACCCTGCAGTGGGAGGAAGAGATCCATCCGTACTTCCCGCTGGCCGGCAACTTGGAAACACCGCATCGGTGGGCTGGCAAGAACCCCGACATCCGGCGAAGTAAATCTGTGTTGGACTCGTGAAGTGATCTTGAACGATTGGTGATCGCGCGATGTTCCGGCACAACGGTTTTAGCCAATTCGCCTAATTAGGCGAAGTGCCTAAGAACTCCTAAACGCTGGAAGCCCTGGCATACCTGCCCTATCTGCGCGGCGTTGCGCCGGACGTGCACACGGCACCTATCACCCGTGGCGCAACCGGCGGCCCGAACGATGGCCGGGAACTGGCCGAATTTGCGGATTTCTGGCTGCAGCGCATCTAATATCGGCGCGGCCCAGATCGGCCGCCATGCGCGCCGACGACCGCTTCTTCCACACGGCGCACGTGGCTGCCGCGAGCGCCCATGACCAGAAATCATGAAGCGACGATGACCACTCCAGGCAATCGAGGGCTGCGTGGCTTGCCTCCAAGAGCGAGGCGCGAAGCGTAGCTGATAGCTTGGAACACGGCCCGCGGCAGCTCGCATTGACGGCAGGAACTCCGCAACGATCGTCCATCGCGATTCGGAGCCAGTTCACTCAACTACGCGACGTAGCACCTGCCGCCCTCGAACTTGAAGAGGATCTCGCCATCGTCACGTGTCGTTAGAACGAGCCGGCGGCCAGGCTTGCCACGGAAATTCACGATCCCGAGTGCCTTTGAGCCGTAGTAGTTGGTCGTCTCCTGCGTCGCATACTGCTTGTAGTCGTCGGAGATCACGACGAGCTCTGGGATGCAACGATGCCGATCAAACATGTCTGGGCAGATCCCGTTTGCCCTGCCATGGTGGGACGCGATAAGCACGTCCGTCTTGGCCACCCATGTCCGGAAATCCTGGCGGGTCAATAGGCTCTCGAAGCCCGCGCACTCCATGTCCCCCGGAAACAGGAAGGTCACCCCGTGCACCGTCAGGAACATTACCAAGCTCAGGTTGTTCTCGTCCTCGAACCGTGAGACCCCATAGGTGTTCCAAAAGAACATCTGCTCAACGCCCGGGAAGATCGGAGCCTGGGGCGGGTACAAGATCTCGGCCAAGCCCTTCGGCCGTGCGCCGATCGCCGTCAGGAAGCGCACCAGCGCGTCGATGCCCGCGCCCATCCCGTCCTCGGTCTTGAGGCGCTTGATGTCAGCGGGCGTCACGCTCCTGTTGCAGCACAGCCAGCCGATCTCAATGTTTTCATCGACCAGATCGGGAAATCCGCTGACGTGGTCCTCGTCGTAGTTCGTGATCACGAGTTGGTCGAGCCGGCGGGCATTGAGCTTCTTCAAGTGCTTGCCAGGAAAGAATCCGTTCGCGGCCGACTGGCCGCAGTCGATCATCATGCGCATGTAGCCGCCATTGGGCGACGGCATCGTCAACAGGGCGCAGGCGCCATGCTTGACGTCGATGATCTGGAGCAAGCCGTCGTTGACGGGAATGGTCACAGCGCGCCTCCCAACATGCCGTTGATTGAAGTCTACCGGCGCGCCGACAAGCCGAACCAGTCAATGCAGCGCACGATTTTGGCCGTTTCGGTGCGCTTCCTGAGTGTCCGCGCCGTCGAAGGGTAAACCCTATATGACGGCTGAATGAACATTCAGCCTGCTTGGAAACACAGGCGCTACAGGTAGCGTATTGACGAGTATCCGACACTAGCAGTAGGATTGGCTAGCACTCGCGGCGGTAGAGTGCTAACAATTCTAGGCCGCCACTACGAAAGCGGCTATGGCCACGAAGCATCACATCCACTTCTACCCCGTGGGGAACGGGGACACCTGCCAGGTCGTCACGGCGAACGGGCAGCGCATCCTGTTCGACTACTGCCACCGGCGCTGCGCCGAGGACGAGGAAGATGAGCGCATCGACTTGAAGGCCCGTCTGAAAGCCGAACTCGATGAGGCCGGGCGCGACGACTTCGACATGGTCGCGTTCACCCACGCGGACCTCGATCACATCGCCAATAGCACCGACTTCTTCGAGCTCGAGCATTCGAAGGCTTATCAGGGTGATGGCCGAATCAAGATCCGCGAGCTGTGGCTGCCGGCGGCGATGCTCCTCGAGGATGTCGAAAAGGGCGACGAGCGCGCCGAATTTGCGCTGTGGAAGAAGGAAGGTCGGCACCGCCTGCTCGAGGGCGAAGGCATTCGCGTGTTCTCCCAGCCGCAGGCCCTGATGGACTGGCTGGTGCCGGAACTGCGCAAGCGCAACGAAGGCCCGACGGCCCGCGATCATCTCTTCGTGGATGCCGGCACCGTGGTCGATTCCTTCGACCTCGCCCGCGACGGCATCGAGTTCTTCTGCCACAGCCCCTTCATCAAGCACTGCGACGAGGGCGACATCCTCCGCAATGATGCGTCGCTGGTCTTCAACGTGCGCTTCCAGACAACGGGCGGCACCTACGACTTCCTCCAAGTCGGAGATTCAACGGCAAGCGTGCTCGACGACATCGTGACCACGACCGAGTACCACGGCCGCGGCGATCGCCTGAACTGGAACCTGTTCAACGTCCCACACCACTGCAGCTACAAGGCGCTGAACGAGACGGACAAGGGCAACACCGAGACGGCGCCCACGCCGTTGGTGAAGTCGCTGCTCCTGCGCGGTCAGCGTGGCGCCTATGCCGTGAGTTCGAGCTGGCAGATCAAGGATGACCGCGAGGCCTACAACCAAGATCAGCCACCCCATGTCCAGGCGCGCAACTGCTATCGCTCGCATCTGACGCAGGTCCGCGGCCGTGAATTCCTGGTGACCATGGAGGAGTCCAAGCGCCGCGACCCGAGCCCCATCACCTTCGAGGTCGACGCCGGTGGCGTCTGCTGGATCAAGGCGGTCGCTGGGGCTTCGGCCATCCTCACGTCGCGACCGCATCGCGCCGGACTGGCGTCCTTGCCGATGCGTGTGGGCTGAGACGATGCCCGACGAGGACCTGTTTTCCCTGCCGGAGACAGAGACGGTCGAGGACGAGTCAGGCTTGTGCATCCCGCGCGCCAGGCAAATCCTGCGCGCCATCGAGCGCTTCCGTGATGCAAGTCTGGTGCGACTCTGTCGAGTGCCGGCCGAGGCGGGATGGGAGACCTTGGTCATCGACCTGCGCTGTCATGAAGTGCCGGAGCAGAACACGGCCGGCATCGAGTTCAGCGAACGGTTGGCGATCCGCGTGTTCGCCGAGGTTGACCGCCTCCCGGACGTTCGTGCGCTTCGGCGCGCGTTTTCGGTGGTCATCCATCAGAACGCTACCTTGCCAGGTACGCCGCCAAGTCTATGCCTGTACTACGAGACGGCCGCGTCGGCGCTGCGAACCTGGACACCCGAAAGCTTTTTGCGACGGATCCAATACTGGCTGACGGGCACCGCACGAGGCACCCTGCACGCGGCAGATCAGCCGGTCGAATCGCTCTTCTTCTCCTCGCGCGATGAGCTGATCGTCCCTTGGAACTTCGAGGAACTGGCCAAGCGCGGCCTGGGCGATCAATGCCTGGTCGTGGAGCGTTCATGCGAACGCGCTGGCGGCGGATCGACCTACGCGTTGCGTGTATGGCCCCGCGAGCACGCGCTGCATGCATCGGGTGTGTCGCCCATCCTCGTGGAGCTGCCTTCGATCAAGCACGCCAATATCCGATGCGATCCACCGTCGCTCGGTGAACTCGACGATCTCTTCCGATCCCGCGGGAACGACGCGCTGCTGCCGCTGCTGCAGTCAGCGATCTTGAAGTCGGTCGGCGCCGGCGGCGCACAGCTGTCCCAGGACGCGCCCTTCACAGTGATCCTGATGACCGTGCCGATCGCCAGAGTCGACGGCGGCGCAGCCGAGCGCCACTTTCGACGCGCATATCTTCTAGAGGGCGGCCTGCTCCGGCTCGGCTTGGCGACCGGCGCACTGAACGCTGTGGATGGCAAGGTCTGGCCCGCTCCAACGGGTAACTTTCTCGCAAACAGCACATCCGCCTGGCGCGAGATCGTGATCGGACCGGGCGAAGTCTTGACCGCGATCGGACCCGCAGCAGCGCTGTTTCAGTCCGGCCTTTCAGATGCCGGGCTGGCGGGCGTCGTCGTCGGGGCGGGTTCCTTGGGCGCGACGATGCTCGACCTGTGGACGCGCAGTGGTTGGGGCAAATGGTCCACGATCGACGCCGATCACATTCGCCCTCACAACCTCGTTCGCCACCCAGCCCTCAGCGCCGACATAGGCATGTTCAAAGCCGAGGTCGCCGCCCGACATCACCAAGCCGTCATGCAAGGCGCTGGGAAGGTCCAGGCAATCGTCGCCGATGCGTGCGATACCGAGAACCTGGCCGTCGCGGCGGCCCTGGTTGCAGGGGAACTGATCATTGATGCGAGTGCCGCGCTGGAGTACCCGCGTTACGCTAGTACGCAGGACCACTTCGGACGGCACGTTTCGACCTTCCTGACGCCTTCGGCCAACGCCAGCGTCCTCATGATCGAGTCGCGAGATCGCTCGGTCCGGCTCCGTACGCTGGAGGCCCAGTACTACCGAGTTCTGATCAACGAGCCTTGGGGCACCGATCATCTGAATACCGCCCAGCCGCGGTTTTGGAGCGGCGCAGGATGCCGCGACATCTCGATGATCCAGCCCTATTCCGCGATCGCGCTGCATGCTGCGAGCCTCACCGAGCAGGTACGACTTGCGCATCTCCAGGATGCCGCCGCCGTTCGGATCTGGATCCGCGATCGAGAGACGGGCGCCGTCGCTGTACAAGACGTTGCGGCAAGCGCGGAACGCGCCTTCCCGATGGACGACCTCACCGTGTTCATCGATGACGGGCTCTACGAAAAGCTGACCGAGATGCGCAACGCCAATCTCCCGAACGAAACTGGTGGCGTCCTGCTCGGGTACTTCGACTTGCGACTGGGCTGGTTGGTAGTCGTCGATGCCCTCCCGGCGCCGCCGGATAGTCGAGCGAGCCGAAGCGGCTTCGAGCGCGGCGTCGAGGGGACGATGGCGTCAGTGGCCGAAGCTGCCCGGCGTACCGCGGACATTGTCAGGTACGTGGGCGAGTGGCATAGCCACCCACCTGGCCACTCCGCGGCGCCCAGCGTTGACGACTACCTTCAAGGCTCCGAATTGGCGCTCGGGATGGCCGAAGAAGGACTGCCGGCACTTCAACTGATCGTCGGCCGCGAAGGCGAGCTCTCGATCATCAAGATCGAGGCCCGCTAGCGCTGGTGTCGCAGTCGACACTCGATCGACTGGGCCGCGGCTAGCGCGTCCGTTACGATCCAGCCTTCCACGCTCCTTCGCCAGCACGTGAGTTCAGAGGCACCCGCATCCAAGATTTCGCTCGTCCTGTCTGGCGGTGGCATCCGGGCGATGGTTTTCCACCTGGGCGTGCTGAAGTACCTTGCCGAGCGCGGTGAGCTGGAAAGCGTCGAACGGGTGTCGACGGTCTCAGGTGGCAGCCTGCTGATCGGCCTGGTCTTTCAGGAATGCGGCCTGCAGTGGCCGACGTCCAAGGCGTTTCTGGATCAGGTCTACCCGAGCCTGCGTCAAAAGTTTTGCTCGCGCAGCTTCGTCTGGGGCGCCTTGCGCGAGTTGCTGCGGCCGTCTAACTGGCGATTCGTGATGTCGCGCGCCAACGTGCTGGCAAGCGTGCTTCGCCGCGAATGGAACGTGGCGGCCAGGATGGCCGACCTCCCTGCTTCCCCAGAGTGGTCGATCAACGGCACGACCGCCGAGAATGGAAAGCGTTTCCGGTTCAAGCGCGACTCCTTCGGGGACTATTCTCTGGGGTACGCCGAGCCGGGTAACTTTCCCCTGGCGTCGGCGATGGCCGTGTCTGCTGCCTTCCCCGGCTTCATCGGCCCACTCGCAGTCGATGCAACCCGGCTCGTGTGGAAGAAGCGACCGACATGGGGTGCACCGGAGTCCAGCGCGGTGGTCGTGCAACCCGAATTCCGTCGCCTTCACCTGTACGACGGCGGCATCTACGACAACCTCGGCCTGGAGCCATTTTTCGACGCGGGCAACGGCGTGTCCAAGCAGCCGAACTGCTTCATCCTCGTGTCCGACGCGGGCGCTCCCCTGACGGTGGGGTTCGGCTTTTGGGCGTTGAGCCTCTTCCGGCTGAAGCGCGTGGCCGACATCATGTCGGATCAAGCTCGCGCCCTGCGCGTGCGCACGTTCATGAGCTACCTGGCCCAAGGGGAGTCGCGCGGAGAATCGCGTGGCGCCTACGTCTACATTGGCATGCCGGCAGACCCAGGTCATCTCATCAACGGCGCACAGCCTGCGCAGTTCCCCACCACGTTGCGGCGAGTCAACGAACAGGAATTTGACTGCATTGCCGCTCACGGCGGTTGCCAGGCGGCATCTCCCGTCAAGCCATATCGGCCGTCGGCCGCCGCGGCGTAAGCAGCCTACGGCGTGTACGTCGTTTCCGCGGTGATGCTGCCCACGTAGTGCTTGAAGGCCGTCTTGTCCAGGTTCTTGAAGTCTCGGCGCTTGAAGTCCTCGTTCGACGAGTAGATGTGGATCTGTTCGCCGTCGCAGTCGAACGTGATGTCGCCGGCCGTGTTCTGCGTGAGCGTCGTGTAGCCACCGTAGTAGTGCAACTCACGCGACGGGGCCTCGCCGATGACGATGATCTGCGGGTCGAGCTTGTCCAGCCACGAGTGCGGGATCCTGCCTGATTGCCGGCCGTGGTGCGCGGCGAAAACCACCGTGGTCTTCTCGAGCTTGATGCTGTCGACGATCGACTCCATGAACTCGGTCTCGAGATCGCCGAGCCACATGAAACTCGTGTCCCCGATCGCGTAACGGATCACCGCGGACGTGTTGTTGTAAGCCTTGCCTTCGGCGGCCTGCTGCAGCGCTTCCTTGAAGTGCTTGTTGTCGACGTCTGGCCAGAGGATGTGCATGCCGGCGCTCTTGCGCTCATCATCTTCGAGGTTCATCCACTTCCGGGTGCACCCTTTGGAGATGTAGAACGCCTTGTCCGAGTCACGCAGCTTGCAGTAGTGCTTGAATGACTCGCTCTTGGACGGCTTGATCGCCTGGTTGCGCACGACGTAGAAGTTCTTGATCGGCATTGCTGCATCGAGCAGTTCGATCCCGCCGAAGTGATCCTCGTCGGGGTGCGTGCAGATGAAGCGCAGGACGTTTTTGTCGGCGGACTGCCGCTTCAGTTCCGCGATGATCCTGTCGGCGTTGGCTTCCGACAGGTTGCAGTCGATCGTCGTGAAGTTGTCGCTGCCATGGCAGATGTAGAACATGTCGCCATTGCCGACCGAAAAGCTCTTGATAACAGCCATCTCAACCCCTAGCGCGCCCTGTTTGGCGCCCAAAAACTTGTTTTGGATCTCGGGATTGGCCTTGTTCGAAGTCGCTGGGGCCGGCCCGTTTGCCCTATGTACGGCCTGGTTAGGCGATTTCAAGGGCCGGGCTTCGGGGCCACGGACGGCCCAACGAGATGACCAGACGCTAGCCTTGCGCGGCGTGCTTCTTCCCCGCGCGGGGCGAGTGCTTCGGCTTGGCGTCTGAGATCAGTGGCAGCAACTGCGCCATTGCCGCCTGGGTGGTCCGGGCCTCGGCTTCCGCCCGCTCGATGGCCAGCCTGGCTTCGGTCAGGGCGGCGTCGACCACCTCCCGCTGCCGGACGGCCTCATCGGCGCTCGCGCGCAGACGCTCGACCTCGCGCCTTGCATGCTCGAGGGACGTTCTCGTCGCCACCAGTTCCTCGACTTGGTTGCCAGAGGTGGCCTGCAGCGCCTCCATGCGCTTCTCCAGGGCGTCGGCGCGCTTGTCGGCGCGGCCGCGCGCGGCCCGCTCGTTCTCGATCTCCATCGCAGCACGACGCTCGGCGCCGGTTGCCCGCTCCTGGGCCGCTTCGACCTCACGGCGCGAGCGCTCCTCGGTCTCGCGCAGCTGCGCTTCGACAGCGGCCAGACGGGCGTTCAGCGCCACTACCTGGTCGCGGGCGGCCTGCTCCCGAGCTGCGGTGGCCGCGTGGGCGACACGTTCTGCTTCGATCTGGGTACCTGCCTCGGCCAGCTCCTGACGCAGGCCGGAAATGCGTGCGGCCTCGGCGTCTCGCTCCGCGTGCGCCAGGCTTTCAGCCCGCTGCGCGCGATCGACTTCTGCCTGCATGGGCGCCAACCGCTCGGACACCTGCTGTTCGATGTCAGCTCGAGCTGAGGCTTGGGCCACTTCCCAGAAGTGCTGGGCCGCCTGCAACACGGGTTCGGGGACGTCCGGCGGAGGTGCGAACGCGCCCGGATCCTGCAGGCGTCGTCCTAGCCCCTTGAACCACGCGTCCAGCATCGGGCTGACCGTGTTGGGCGAGCCGCGACCGATTTTCTGGCGCACGCGCTCGATGGTCGGCCGCTCGCCGGCGAGCACCAGCACGTCGCACGCTTTGAAGACGTCGTTTTCGCTGATGCCGCGGGCCATTTCGTCACTCCTTGATCGGCGCCCTGCTTTACGCCATATTTAGTCACGATAATAAAAGATTATCGTGATCTGTTTAATCTTTGTGTTAGACATCTTACAATATACATAATAAAATGAACATATGAAGCACGCGCCAACGATTTCTCCGGTCGAGCTCGCGCCCAGCGGCATCGCGGCGCTGGATCCGGTCGTCCTCGCACCATTCGCGGCCGACGCGGTCGACGCGCTGCTGGCCGAAGGCGAATCGGAAAATACTGTGCGCAGCTATCAGGCCGCGTTGCGCTACTGGGCGGCCTGGTTTTGGCTACGCTACCGCCAGCCGATCGCCCTGCCCGTTCCGGTCGCGGCGATCCAGCAGTTCGTGGTTGACCATGTCGAGCGGCGCACGAACGCTGGACTCGAGGCGGGCCTGCCGGCGGCGCATGACCAGGCGCTGGTGGACGGCGGCTTCAAGGGCAAGTTGGGGACGCCGGCGCTCTCGACCGTGTTGCATCGGCTGACCGTCCTGTCAAAGGCTCACCAAGTTCGCGGCGTCGCCAACACCGTTCAGGACAGCAAGGTGCGCGAACTGGTGGCCAAGACCCGTCGCGCGTACGCCAAGCGCGGGGTGGTGCCCGACAAGAAGGCGGCCATCACCCTCGAACCCCTTCAGGCCATGCTGGCGACATGCGACGACTCGCTGCGCGGGGTGCGCGATCGCGCCCTCCTTCTCTTTGCTTGGTCAAGCGGCGGCCGACGGCGCTCCGAGGTCACCGATGCCACGATGGAGAACACTCGGCGGGTCGGACCTCGGGCCTACAGCTTCACCCTACTCCGCTCAAAAACAAACCAAGCCGGTGTGCAGCGGCCAGACAGCGAAAAGCCAATCCTCGATGAGGCCGCGGACGCACTCGAGCGTTGGATCATCCAGGGCGGGATCGCGGAGGGTCCGATCTTCCGGCGCGTACGGCGCGGCGATCGACCGGGCGAGCCTTTGGCGCCCGCGGCCGTGCGCGAGATCGTTCTGAAACGTGCCGCGCTCGCTGGCTTGGACGCAGACTACGCAGCGCATTCCCTCAGGTCGGGCTTCGTCACCGAGGCAGCACGGCAGAACGTCCCGCTGGGCGAGACGATGGCTCTGACCGGACACGCGTCCGCAGCTAGCCTTCTTGGATACTTTCGAGCGGCTGAGGCGAGCCGCAGCGCTGGCGCCACATTACTTCGGGGCAACCTCGCGTCGCCGACCAATCCAGCGACTCCGACAGACAGCGACTCCTGAGCGCCTAAAGGGCGCGGCCCGCTCGCATATCTAGAGCCTCGCGAACTCTTCTTGTCTGATGCGCAGATTGCTGCGCTCGCGTTTGAGGGCAATGCCATGGACGTTTGGCCTCGGAGAATTGCTAGCCGTCAATGACAAGTATCCAAGAGCGCAGGAACTTCCGACAGCTGGCCCTCGCCGGCAGTGCATCGGCACTCATAATCGATGAACATCGTTGCCCTGCGAGAAACAGCGCAACTGCTCTAAGTAGTCTGGGAGAGTTCTTTGGAGAGATTCTTTCACGTCGATTCTGGCGAGCGGCTCCGGCCGGGTCTGAAAATCGTCCTTCCTTCAGCTACGCCTTCGGTGTTTGGGCTTAATTACTGGAGGAAGTTTCAGCAAATCGGAATTCGAACAATGCCATCGCTGGAGACCGTCCCACCGATTGTTAACTTGCTGGACGATGCCGCCTATCGAGAATTCTGGCTAGAGCTATTTCGCATCCACCATCCGGAACTCAAGGGAAAAGCGCTTCCCTCACGCCTCCAATCCTTTTTCGCCAGCGAGACGATTGAGGATGCTCGAAGGTATGTAGCGAGAAATGGCTCAATCTCTTCGCCGAGAATATTCGAAATTGAGTGCGCCAGTCCCGGATTGAGACTTGACATGACATGGCTAGACCACCAGTTCCCGAGAGATTTTCGCCAATTTGGATACTACTATGCCAGATATTGGAAGGGTGAGAGGATTGATGACGATGAAATCTTGAAGCAGCGCGAAAACCATGCTTCATTGACTGAAATTTTGCTTGCTGGCGAGATATGCGTCGGCGATATAGTTGAATAAGGCTGGCCCTGCACTGCATAGATCCGTGTACCACCGCCATCGACTGCAGACCGCATCGACGACGATCGGCAGTGACTGGCCTGCTCAAGCTGGCAGTCGGCGCTATCGGCGACATTACTGAAAGCCGGCCGTGCGCGTTGTCAGGGCAGGCCGACAAAGCATGGGAGGACCCTCTTGAACCGGATTGAGAAATTCCAGGAGTTCAACAAGTTCGCGGACAATGCAGACTCCACTTTTTCGACTCTTCGCAACGCGAGCGAAAGCGCCCAAGCCTTCGACAGCAGTCACACGTTCTACGCCATGAAGGGCGGAGCAATGGGCGGAGTGGACAAGCGAATCGTCGAAGTCTTTTTCGGCAGTCGTCCCTTTGATGACGTCGAGATGTTTCTTCCTGAGGGAAGCGGCCTCCCCGGACGGAGGACTAAGACACTCACCGAACGCGGGGCGAGACTGATGTACGAAAGGACTGATGCTGGCACAGTGATTTGCACCCTCAGGCCTGCTTTTACCAACGACTTGCAAGCGCTAGAGGACGCGATCGCGCTCGATTGGATCCGCGATCCGAGCGTTCTGAATGGCAATCGCAGAGTTCGCAAGCATTGGCGCGCGTTCATCTCCTACATGGAGTGCACTTGCATCGACGGCACCCCTACGATCATCGATCGAGCACGGGTGGGTTGGCTCAGGTTTTCCAAGCACCTCATCAAGGATGGCCGGCAAAGCAGCAAGCGCATCAACGTAGCCATTCTGGATGTCGTGAAGTTCTCGCTGACCATCGGCCTGAGCGGATTCCTTATCGCCCTGCTGGGACTCTTGAGCTCCACAAATGAAGCGAGTCGTACTGCTGCCGAACGCGATAACTTGGTGCTCAAGGTCGGCGAGGCGAGAGGCGAAATTACTTCAGATCGACAGCGGATCAGTGCACTTGAAGGGCAAGTCGAAACGTCGCGAGACAGGCTTTCACAGGCCAACGCTTCGATCGAAGCATTGAAGCTCGAGGAAGCAAAGAAGGGCCATGGCACTTTCGCGGAAGCAAAGACGTTGCCTACCGGGACTCACGCCCACCCGCGCTAGTTGGTCACCTTTCGACTGCGTGAGCGAGCGTCGGTATCGGCCTTCACAGCAGGCCGGCCCCCTTGCGTGACGCGTGCAGGCGTGAGGGCGCGCCCTCCTCCATACGATTCCACGTCTGACCTACGCGCCTCTCGATGCGCGGATCCTGCGGGCGCTCACGTAACTTCGAGGTGCTTGGATAACGCTTCAGCAGTCGCATGATCGTGCGCTCGTCTGCGCGCGGCCGAACTCGGAGCACGTGAAGACTCCCAGATTGTGTCGCGATCCAGGCCGGCAAAAATAGCGTCTTTGGCAGTTCTCCTCCCCAGTCGATGCGCCGCAGCTCCTGCATGGTCGCGACCTCGACGATGCTAGCGGCAAACCAGCCCATGATCTCAGCAACGAGAACTTGGGCGTTACCCAGATCGCTGCTGATCAGCCGACGCCCGACCTGCAGGCCGTTCCACACGACCGAGCCGTAGTGATCGCTGCGAGGCCCGCACAGCTGCGCCATTGCTTCTGACGCATGCTTGCCGTAGGTGCACAGCGTCAGATGCAGAGCGACGGCAACAACGCTGGCGCTGTCGTTGATTCGCAGTCCGCGCGGCGACATGCTCAGCTTGGAGTTGAGCTTTCTGGCGTCGTCCAGGTGCCCAGCATTGGCGCACACCTGGATCAGCCAGTGCAGCCCGCGCGTAGCTTCGCGGGATGACAACGGGCCGCCGGCGGGCCATGCCCCGCCTGGCTCACCGCTCCAATCGAAGAGCACTTGACGCTGTTCGTCGAATGACGGCCAACGCGGCATAGGTACCGCTGGCCAAGTTGTGCATCGAGCCACATGTCGCCCGTGGCCCGCGCTCTCAGGATCGCGCGGTGTCTTCAGAATCGATCGCGCATCGGCCTGGTCGACGAGCACATCTTCCGAGGGCGCTACGAGTTGGAAGACATCCCTGCGGCGCTCGCTCAACATCGTCCCGACCATTTGGAGATACCGATTGCCGTAGGCTGGCTTCGCAGTTCGCAGCCACAAGTGTCCGCACTCTCGGCACGAGAACGGCTGCCTTGAGACAGCGCTGAACGTCGGTGTCGACTTCGCCTTGCAGTTCGGACACGAGGTTGACAGTGGCTCGGCGTGGAGCGGGCAGCATCGTAGTGCATAGTGCTGGAACAAGTTGCTGTGAAAGCCCAGCGCCATGCATGACCAACATGCGCGCAGGGACTCCGACATCGCGGCACTCTGCGATTGCGATGAGCAGAGTCTCAAGCTGCTAACTTCGCCCACCGCCTCTCTGGGCAAGCCGAGCAACGCTGCGGCCTTGCCGTAGCTGCTGTAGATCGACGTCGCGACATCCTTGGCTGACATAGCGCTTCGTCGATCAAGCTCGATTCGACCCGCGACGAGGATGAGCGCCTTCGGCGTTGCCGGCGCAAAGAGCGTGCCCAACTCCTTCCCATCCAGCGGATTTTGGAGGCAGTACCTCGACCACCTTCCGAACAGCGACTCGGTCGGAGCCAACTCGGCTTCAAACGCCGCCGCGCGAGGGGCCGGTCGGCGATCGACCCTGCGCGGCAGCTTGCTCATGCGGCCTCCAGTTCGTCAGGATCCGAGCGATCGGCTTGACGCTTGCGCCGCGAGCCACTGGCCTCCTTCGCATCCTTGGCCTTGCCCGCGCTGGAAGGTGTCGGCACACCCCGCAGCTCGGTGACCGCTCCGGCGCCCGTGCGCACGTAGAACTGCAGAACCTTGGCGAAGTTCGACGACTTGACGCAATCGATCGCGTCGGCGAGTTGGAAGGCCCGTGGGTTCATGCCCGTCTGGACGATCCGATAAAGCACCGACAGCAGGCAGGAGCGCAGGTACTGCATGGGCAGGCGTACGGTCTCCTGCACGTTCTGCCCCGCCGCGATCGCCTTAACGCCGTCGCGGATCACCGGCGCCAGTTCGGCAACCCGCCAGCCATCCGCGTACGCGCGCGGCGACGTGCGGAAGGCAGCCGTGTTTTCCTGGCCACTGCTGTCGTCGTCGAAGCCTTCGAGCACCTGCTCGAGATCCTCCAACTGGATGCCCAGGTAGGAATGAGTGCGGGTCGAGAAGCGCCCCACCATCTGCTGGGCATCCTCGGTCATCCAGTGCTCTGCCTGCTTGCCGAGTTCAGGTTGGCCGACGAGCAGGAAGAACGGGCGAAGACCACGACGCTCGATCTCGTTGAAGATGAACACGAGCGTGCCATAGTCGGCGCGCCAGAGGTTCTGCGCCTCGTCCACGATAATCGCGACCCGCTTGGCACCTTCGGAGCTGGCGCGCTCGCACAGGTGGGTGATCAGGCGGTTGCGCAGCACCGCGAAGTCGCGATGCGTGATCGCCGTGCAGTCGGACTGGTACAGCCTGTCCTGGATGAACACGCGGGCCTTGGGCGGCGCGTCGCTTTCGGAGATCGTCCACGTGAACGTGGTCACGGGGTAGCCGACCGACTCTGACAGGACGGCGGCGATGTAGCCGCACGCCCGCGACTTTCCGTTTCTCTGCGGCCCGTTCATGATCATTCCGGGCTGGTCGAGCCGGATCTGCTCGACGATGCACTGCAGCAGGCGATCGATCTCGGGAGTCCAGACGGCGCCCTCATCGAGGATGTCGACCGATGGCAGCGGCTTGGGCGCGTTGGGGTGGTTGGAATCGGGGCTCGAGTTCGTAGCAGACATGGTGATCTCCATCAGGTTGAATGCCGGAATGCGACCGGCCAGGAATGAGAAGGCGCGCTCGGCGCTATGAAGCTTCGAGACTGGGTCAAGGACGCACACGACGGCGCGACGTCGGCGCGAAGGTCAGCACGACGCGCGGTGAGGTGTCGGCGACTCGTGCGGGCGACACGATGCGAGCGTCCTCGACGTCTTCTTGCATTTCCCGCGACTCGTTCATCAGCGGAAGCGTTTCAGCCTCACCGAGGCGCTCCTGCGCCTCGCGCCAGGCCACGGCGGCCTTCGTGATACCGGGATCGAGAGGATCGACCCAGCTTTCCAGGTAGTGCATCAAGTACGTCAGCCTAGTCGCGTCGCGCCGGTCATGAGGCGCCGACGACCGCAGGTAGGCGTACAGCTGCTCGAGCGGTTGGTCGTCCGCACGCTCGCCAAACTCTGCCTTCCGCTTGAGCAGCAAGAACAGCTTGCGAATGCGCATGTCGTGCGGGAACTTGCCCCAGCGCCCAAGTGCATGCAGGACGTCGACCTCGTGCCCGGTGATGGGGTCGTACAGCCAGATCGTGCGCAGGTCCCGCGGATCGCAGCGGGCGGTCAGCACTTTGCCGACCATCGCGAAGCTGCGCTGCAACCCAGCGCTCGAATAGCGCACCCCCAGGAAGTTGACGAACGGCCGGCGCCCGCGCTTGAGGTCAACCCGCACCGTCACAGCCATGGGGCTGTAGAACAGGTGCGCGCGGCGCCTCCCGACCGGCAAGGTATTCGCCTGGATCTGACCTGCCTCGATCTGGCGCCCCAGCAACGCCAGCGGCGAACTGTAGCGAGCTGCGGCCGTCGGCAGGCCATTGCGGTTGGCGAGATAGACATCGATCGTGTGTTCCAGCTCGGCAACATCCAGCCGATGGGTAGCCATGCGCTTGGCCCGCTTGCGCAGGCCCGACGTCGGACGGCTTCCGGTCGTCCCGGGCAGCTGATGCAGAAGTTGACGGGCCATCACTCCGATCTGAGCCTCGACGTCGGCGCGCTCCTGCGGAACGCCGGGACGCCCGACACGAACCACCGCGCCCCAGAGGAACATGATGAGGCGCTGGAACGCGTCGGCCAAGTGCGCCAGCGCGTTGTCGAGGTAGATCACAGACGGAACCCTGTGGCGGAGTTCCGAGAACACCGTAGACGGGTAGCCCCCGTCCTCGTGGTAATCCAAACCGGGGATCACGCGCTCGGCCGGACGGTGCCCGTTCACGGCATCCCACATCAGCGACGTGAGGTCGTGAGCGGCAACCTGCCGCGCGACGACCATCTGCCACGATAGGTTGACGCTGCTTCCCAGCGCGATGACCCGAATCACCATGCAGCGATCGAGCACGAGATCGTCGATGCCACCGGTTTCCGTGAGGAATCGGTAGACCGCTTGGACATCGATGGTCATCTCATCGATCTGCCACGCGCTGTACGGCTCTTCGATGCGGGTGTCCTGACCATTGCCCTGCCCGTACGCCGCCGCCTGCGCAGCGTCCGGACTCACCTCGAGGCCGAGCCACGCGACTGCGTGCCGCGACATGAAGTCGGCTTTCAGCCAGTGCTTGAGCGGCTGCCGCGCTTTGGCCTCGGTGTTGAGCGGGTAGTCGTCCTCGGTCAGGCCCGCCTTCTTGCACTCGCGGATGAAAACGCGATGGACGCCACGGAAGTCCAGCTTGTGGGGCTGGAGCTGATCCTTGCCCAGGCGTCTCAACGCCGACACCATGCCGGACTCGATCTCCGGCTTGTCGCGAAGCAGCTTGCGAAAGCACCCGCCATAGCCCGCCGAAGGGTTGCTGGTCTCGATGCGCTCCTTCCTCCGAATAGGCGCAGTGCGGGCCGTGCGCGCTACGATGGCCCGGTAGCCCCACGGCCTCCCGTCCGGCGCCGGACGAGCGCAGTTGATCACCAGTCGGTAGAACCAGCGTTCGCTGACCCGTGCCACGACGATGACCTTGCGCACCAGCTCGCCGGCGGCGTAGAGCTCGATCGCGCACTTCAGATCCTCGAATCGCTTCCTGTCGATCGGGTTCTTGATCTGGCTGGCGTCGACGATGGGCCATTGCTCGAGCGCCACGATGTCGAGCGCCCGGGCCAGGCGTGCCCGCTTATGCGGCGGTGATGGTAGTGCGGTCGTCATAGCCGCCCTCCTCGATGTCGAACTGAACACCGGAGACACGGCGCAGCCAGAACAGCACCGCATCCACGCCGTCGCGCGTGAGGTCGTACGCACTGCCCATGCACGCGCTCATCACGTCCCCTCGCGTGACCACCGGCGCCGACTTGACGGCTTGAAGCACATGCTCGGTGACCGACGCGTTGCGAACGATGTCCGCGTGGAAGACGAGCCGCTGGCGCATGCGATTGAGCAGGTCCAACAGCTTGGGCGCGCTGCGCACCTCGGCAGCCAGGCGCAGCGAGGCGCGCATGTGGTAAGTGCGCGCGATGATCTCGAGCTTCTCGGCGGAGCTGAACAAGGCCTCTTGGCCAGGTTCGACGACGATTTCGAGCACCCCCCGATCCGACCAGCCGGCCCAGTGAAGGTGCGGCTTGATCGCGAGCAGGTGTCCGTGATGCAGAACCTCCCAGCTATCCCGGCTGGAGTTGAGGTAGATCACCGCCGGATCAAACCGCCGCAGCAGCCAGTTCTCGTACTGCAGCGGCGTGGAGAAGATGAGCTTCTCGAGACTGAAGGGGTCGATGCAGCGCAGCATTCTTCCCGGGTTGTCCCGGTAGCGCGCGCGGACACTGGTGAAGCCGAACCTGACAGTGTCGAAGGTCTTGTTGGTGGTGGCCAGCGGGCCGCGCAGGGTCGCGCCCGCCCACGCACCCGCCACGGATGAGTTGGATTTGGTGGAGTCCATGATTTGCCCAAGGTCGCCTCGCACGAGCGGGGCGATCCGTTGAAGCCGATCCACCCGGAACGGGGAGCGGCTAACTGGGTGGGAGCGCGCTTGACACGCGCGTCATGAAGGTTCACACTCGTAGCATCAGCTCTGAATCTGGTGCTCGAAAGAGCGAACGCGCCCGCATGTCCCCACATGTGGGCGTTTTCATTTCCGGCTCCCAAAACAACTGGTTCAAGGTTCCGGATCAGCCTCCTTTTGCTCTTCAGTAGTGGGATGGTTCAAGCTGTCTAGCCAACGGACCACGTCAGCCGTCTTCGCGAAATGGCCCTTGCGGTGCGGAATCGTGAAGGTCTCTACCGGGACGGTCTTGCGTTGCACGGCCTTCCGAAAAGCATCGACGCTGCGATAGCCGAGCAGACGCCACAGCGCCGGGCAACTCAAGATCGGCCCATGCTCTCGCTCGATCAACAGCCTCGCGACATCCACAGACAGTGGCGCCGAAGGCGTTACGACGTTGTCTTGGTTGGTCATGATCGTCCGATATTGGCTTGAGGAGAGCATGTCATCGACGGGGATTTAAAGGTAGGTTCAAATCGCGGATCGAATTTGACCCAGCGATGGAAACATTCCTACCAATGCAATTCGACGGCAGTTCGGCCCGCAATTGCGTTCAACTCGGCGAGATGCCAAGCTCGAAAGGACAGCGGACTCGCTCGACTAAAAAGCAACTCGAGCGGATGCAAACGAAGGCCGCCTTTTTTGCTGCCCTTGCCGCGACCGGCTGCCGTTCCGCATATGAGTTGGAACAGAAGGTCGGACCGAACACTCCGCGAGCGGACGAGTCGAGATGGGTTTGGAGCGTCGGTCGCGATCACGTCTGGGATTGCTGGCGGCGCGGCACATCAACGATTGCACATATGCTTCGGCAACAGAAGCCTGCCTGCATCCAGCGGCTGGCAGCTGTTCGCGCTGTGTCGCCGCTGCTCGACGAAGTCATAGGAATGCGGTTTTGGCGGTGCCTCGATCCAGCGCCGCTCACGACAATCGAGTTGGAGCCACCGAGCGAGCAGGTCTACCGCTATATGGGCCACCGGGCATTTGCGCCGTTCGGATTACGAAGTAGCCTCGCTTCGCTCGCCAACCATCAACTAGAAGGTCTTGCTTCGCCAAAGACTCGCTACGACGCAATGACTGGGTTGTGGCTTCGACTGAGGTCGTCCTGTGCAGTCGATGCGCTCGGCCAGTACGCGCTCCACTACCTTTGTTGGGAGCGCGCCCGGCCCTGGATCGAGGGCGATCCGATCTTTGGGCCAATTGCCGATGAGCTGTACGAATACACTCAGGAGCAGTTCGGATGCGTCGCTCTTTCACCGGCAACCCGTGCCACTTTGGACGTCACGGCGTTGTCGCTTGAGAACTTTCACTTTGAGCGGCGGATTCAACCGGTCGATGCAACACACTAGAACCGCGTAGGCGGAAGGAGTGTTGCTCATGAAGTACCGGACACGAACCTACTACACCGACAGCCAGAAGGCGTTGATGTGGGAGCGCTGGAAGGAAGGCTGGACGCTTCATCAGATCGCGAACCTCTTTGATCGGTCAGCCGGATCGGTGCGAGGCATCCTGGTGCCGACGGGCGGGATCAGACCTCCTGAGCGGCGACGATCAAGCCTGGCACTGACGCTTGCCGAGAGAGAAGAGATCTCAAGGGCCTTGGTGATCGGTCACTCGATCCGTGCGATCGCCGCGCGAATCGGGCGAGCGCCCTCTACGGTGAGCCGCGAAATCAAGCGCAATGGCGGCCGAGTCGGCTATCGCGCCAGCGTGGCCGACGACGCGGCTTGGAATCGGGCACCCCGTCCGAAGCGTTGCAGGCTGGTCGAAAACCGGGCCCTGGCACGCGTCGTGGCCGACAAGCTGCGCCAGCTCTGGTCGCCCGAACAGATTGCCGGGTGGCTGAAGCATACTTATCCGCGCGACGAGAGCCAACACGTGTCACACGAGACCATCTATCGCAGCCTGTTCATCCAAGCGCGTGGCGCCTTGAAGAAGGAATTGCTGGAGCACCTGAGGCGAACCCGCGGCATGCGCCGCTCTCGGCACCACACGCAGAAGACCGCGATCCACGGGCAGATCGCGGACGCCGTGTCGATCAGCGAGCGGCCGGCCTCAGCCGAGGATCGAGCCGTACCTGGTCACTGGGAAGGCGACTTGGTCTTCGGCAGCGGCAACAGCCAGATCGCGACCTTGGTCGAGCGCCAGACGCGGTACGTGATGCTGGTGAAGCTCGATGGCAAGGACTCGCAGACCGTCGTGAACGCCCTGATCAAGAACGCTCGCAAGCTGCCTCAGGAGCTCTACAAATCCCTGACCTGGGACAGAGGCACCGAGATGCACGCTCACAAGCAGTTCACGATGGCCACCGACATCCAGGTCTACTTCTGCGACCCGCAGAGCCCCTGGCAGCGTGGAAGCAACGAGAACACGAACGGCCTGCTCAGGCAGTACATGCCGAAGGGCATGGACATCTCGGCCTTCTCACAGACTCAGCTCAACGCGATCGCGAGACAATTGAACGAGAGGCCGCGCAAGACACTCGGCTTCCACACGCCCGCTGAGATGTTCAGCGAAGCTGTTGCGTTGACCAGTTGAATCCGCCG
>FTKT01000325.1_pt1 | contig 31922 bp, 21 predicted proteins | sample 1658271 | NCBI WGS metagenome assembly FTKT01 (sample SAMEA3914811, study PRJEB12502) | metagenome | biome: forest; material: soil | place: Canada | collected 2011-08-04 | depth 0.3 m | reverse complement strand
CACAAGCACGACGCCGAGACGCCGCCGACGGAGACGCAGCTCGAGGAGACCTACTACCACCGCGTCAACCCGCCCCAGGGCTTCGCCTTCCAGCGCGTCTACACGGACGACCGCAGCCTGGACGAGGCCTGCGCCGTCGAGGACCACGACCTGGTGCTGGTCCCACGCGGCTACCATCCGGTCGTCGCGCCCCACGGGTACGAGCTGTACTACCTGAATGTGATGGCGGGGCCGCAGCGGCTCTGGGTGTTCCGCAACGATCCGGCGCACGAATGGATGCTGGCGCCACAGGCGACGTGATCGAGACTGAGCATGTGAAACTGCGGACCCCACTGCCATGACGGCCGCCGCCATGCACGACACCGACAAGATAGAAACGGTGATGCGCTATCACGAGCGGACCAAGCATGCCTTCGACCGCTATGCGTCGGGGCCCGGCGAGCTCGATTGGGCGAACCAACCAAATCCATTCCGCCGTTACGTGGGTGCGCCGCTCGTGCACTTGCCGCGGCTTGGTGCTCAGGAAGTGCCGCTCTCGCCGCGCTACGACGACGTATACCGTCGCCGTTCGGTGCCGACCTTGCCCCTTACGATCGCCTCGCTGTCCCGCCTGATGCAGTACGCACTGGCGATTTCCGCCTGGAAACAGGTCGGCACCGTACGCTGGGCGTTGCGCTGCAATCCGTCAAGCGGCAACCTGCATCCAACCGAGGGCTACCTGTTGCTCGGCGCGCTGCCCGGGTTGGGCGACGACCCTGGCCTGTATCACTACGCACCGCGCGAACATGCGCTCGAGCGCCGCGCGGAATGCGGCGCACCGCTGTTCACGGCGTTGATGCGCGAATTCCCAGCGGAAGCATTTCTGGTCGGGCTGTCGTCGATCCACTGGCGCGAGGCGTGGAAATACGGCGAGCGCGCATTTCGATATTGCCAACATGATGCGGGACACGCGATCGGTGCGCTGCGGATCGCCGCCGCGACCTTGGGCTGGAGCGCTGCGCTGCTGCATGACCTGGCCGACGAGACGATCGAAGACTTGCTTGGCTTGAACCGGGCCGAAGACTTCGCAGATGCCGAGCGCGAGCACCCGGTGGCGATGATGGCGGTCTGGACGACCGAGCTCGCCGGGAACGGTCGGGCGGGCGCGCAGCGCGCGATCCCCAGGCATCTGGATCCGGCCCTTGCGCGCCAATTGACTCGGGAGTGCTGGCATGGTGCCCCGAATCGGCTCAGCAGCAACAAGCCGGTGCGTTGGCATGTCAGCGATGCGGTCACTGTCGCATCGCGCAAGCCGGCCACCGAGGCGCAAGGATTCGACGCGCTCGAAACGTTGGCGAGTGAAGGCAACAATCCAGCGAGCGCTGACGGCCCCGTGGCCGGGCAAATTATCCTGCAGCGGCGAAGCCTGCTGGCGTGCGACGGCCGAACGTCGATCGCGGCCGAACGCTTCTACCGAATGCTCGCGCGGGTGATGCCGCACGGCGATCTCCCACCGAGCCGCCGTCCATTGCCCTGGGATACGGTCGCCTGGGATCCGATGGTCCACCTCGGCTTGTTCGTTCATCGGATCGATGGCATCGCACCCGGGATGTATCTGCTCGTTCGCGACCCTGCAAAGACTGACCGGTTGAAGTGCGCGATGCACGCGCGGTTCGACTGGTCGATGCCGCCCGGTTGCCCGACAGACTTGCCGCTGCATCTGCTCGAGGCGGGCGACGTGAGACGGCTCGCGACGCAGCTCAGTTGCCACCAAGACATTGCGGGTGACGGCGCCTTCTCGCTCGCGATGATTGCCGAGTACCAGGATGCGCTGTTCACGAATGGGGCGTGGTGCTATCGGCGACTGTTCTGGGAGGCGGGGCTGATTGGGCAGGTCTTGTATCTGGAAGCCGAAGCGGCGGGCGTGCGGGCCACGGGCATCGGCTGCTTCTTCGACGACCCGGTCCATCAGGCATTCGGACTCGAGGGCCTGACGTACCAATCGCTCTATCACTTCGCGGTCGGCGGCCCGGTCGACGATCCCCGCCTGGTCGCGCAGGCGCCGTACAGCGCTTGTGCCGATGCGTCGGGCCGCGGCAGCGAACTGCCATGAAAACGGCTACCCACGTCGTTACTTCGGCAGAGGAAGGTTGGTGCGCAATTGTCCTTGCCTGTTGACCTCGATACATGGTGCGTGATGCAACGGCTGCCATTCCGGCAACGACGGCGGCTGACGAACGACGCGATCGCCGAGAGGTTTCCGGGGCGACGCTTCCGGTTCGCCAGCGACTTTCATGATTCCCCTCCAGATTTAGGCACGGTCTGCCCGCCACCAGATTGCGCATGACGGGAGTTCGCCGTGGAAATCGGTGCAGCGCATTGACGCAATCTGCTCGGCGCTGGTCGCCGACCCATCGTCCGCGACATTTCGATTCAAGATCACTTCATACCGGATCATGATGCGGCGCGAATGTGATGCCTGGCATCCTCAAAAATGGGGATCTCCGAACCTCTGGCGCTGATCGACGCACAGGGGAACTCGCGCCTCCCGTCCGACTCGAATACATACGCCCCGGGCCAAAGCGAAGCAGCGTCCACCAGGCACCGCGGTGCTGCAAAATCGCCGCATGGCGGGCCGTTGGAATAGGGGTTTCGGCGCCGTGCCAGGAGCTGATCGAGATCACCGGTTCGCGGACCGTCACCACGAAAGCAGCCGACCATGAGCACGCCTTTTGTTCCCCTCCAAGGTGTGGACGACGGCGCTCCGGTCCATGCCGTCATCGAGTACCTTTCGGGGCCTCTGCGGGGAAACTCTGTCTCGATCGTCGGAGCGAAGCTGTACTTTGCCGCGCGCAGCGGCACGCTGCTGACGCCCGACGAGGTCGGCGATTCGCCGCAGGCGGGTACTTTGATCCGTGCCGGTGCGCGTTACGAGCTGATCGCTGCGACGCATCAAGCCGTCTGGGTCAACGGCGAGCCTGTCGACGCCCGGGTGCTTGCGTCGGGCGATCTGATCGAAATCGGCGACGGCCCGGTCCTGCACTTCTGGATCAATCCGTCAGGGGCAGGTCCGCACGAAGCCACGAAGGACATCGTGGCGCAGTGCCCTCGCGTGGCGAGGCGCTGGCCGACGCGCTTGGGGAGTCTGGCGCTCCGTCTTGCCGTACTGCGACCGCGTCATCTCGTGGCCAGGGTTTGGCGCAGATCGCGCGCTGGTGTGTTGATCGGGCTCGCCAGCCTGGTCGGGGTTCTTTCGTACCTGAGTCTGCAGACGCACGATCTCGAGCTGCAACTCGCGCGCGAGCAGACACGCGTCTCCGGCCTGGCCGGCTTGCTGAACAAATTGGAGGGGCAGGCACTCACTCGAAACGAACTCGGCGCGTTGCGCGACGAACTGGGCAAGGGCCTGATCGACACCGGCGAACGAGTCCGGGCGCTCGAAACCGGATCGGTGGCCGTTGGCCGGATCATTGCCCGTTCTTCGGGGTCGGTTGCGCTGGTGCAAGGCGGCTTCGGCTTTCGCGATCCGGCAACGAGGCGATCGCTGAGGCTGGTGGTCGCCAAAGACGGAAGCCCCGTGCGAACGCCCGACGGGCGACCGGTGATCACGCTCGAAGGCAGTGGCCCACTCGTGGAGATCCGGTTCGGCGGCACGGCTTTCGTTGCAGCGGGCGACGGTGTATTGCTCACGAATCGCCATGTCGCCCTCCCATGGGAAGGCGAGTCATCGTTGCCGGAGATCCGAGCCCTGGGCCTCGAGCCCGTCATGCTGCGCATGAACGGCTACCTGCCTGGGAACGCCGAACCTTTCGACATCAAGCTCCTTGGGGCGAGCGACACGCACGACGTCGCGGTACTGCAAGGCGACGGTGCAGCACGCGACGCGACGCCATTGCCGCTGTCGGTGGATCCGGCAACGCCCGGTGAGGCGGCCGTCCTGCTCGGGTTCCCAACCGGGATCCGAGCCCTCCTCGCGCGCGCCGGCGACGCCTTCGTCGCGAAGCTGAGCAGCCAGCCCAAAGTCGACGTCGACCAGGTGACGACCGAGCTCGCCCGGGCGGGATTGATCAAGCCGCTCGCCAGCCGCGGGATCGTGGGACAGGTTTCGAGCGAGGCCATCGTCTACGACGCCCAGACTACCGCCGGAGGCAGCGGCGGGCCGGTGCTGAATCTGAAGGGCGAAGTGATGGCGATCAATCGAGCGACGCTGCCGGAATTCGGCGGATCGAACATTGGCGTTCCGGCCCGGCAAGCACTGGAGTTGATGCAGCAGTTGAAGATCAGCACCCTGGATCCGCAACGTTCGAACGCGCCATGACGTCTTTGAGGCGCGAGCCAGCGCGGAATGCCCGTTTGCGTCGCGCGCTCTGTCCGACACCGGCACTTTGAGCGCGTCACCGTCACCGACCGTCGAGAAAGCATCCGATCATGCTCCTGCGCAAAACCCTCGCCGTCTGCCTGCTGCTGGCCTGCACGGCCGGACGTGCGGACGTCGCCTTCAACTCGGCGCATGTCATGGTTGTCGATGCGACGAGCGGCGAGATTCTGCTGAAGAAAGACATCGACACCGCGGCGCCGATCGCGTCGCTGACCAAACTGATGACGGCCATGGTGGTACTGGACGCCCGGCAGGATCCGGACGAGGCGCTGCGGATCGACGCGGCAGATGCTGATGGCTTCAAGCACAGCCACGGCGGCGTGCCCATCGGTGCGGTGGTGTCGCGGGCTGCCCTTCTGGAACTGGCCCTGCTCGCCTCCGACAACCGGGCGGCTTCGGCGCTGGCTCGTTCCTACCCCGGCGGATTGCAAGGCTTCGATGCGGCCATGCAGCAAAAGATTCTCGCGCTCGGCCTGGGCAGCACGGCGATCGCGGAACCGACCGGACTGTCGCCGGGCAACATGTCGAGTGCCCAGGACATGATCAAGGTGCTGCGCGCCGCGGCGGGCTATCCCGCCATTGCGCGGATCACGAGTGAGCGCAGCCATACCGTGCTGATCGACGGCCGAAGTCGGGCGCTGCGCAACACCAACCGACTCGTCGGCGGATCGGGATGGCAAGTGCTGCTGTCGAAGACCGGCTTCACCAACGAGGCCGGCCGCTGCCTGGGCATGCGAGCCCGAACCGGCGGGCGCACGGTGCTTGTCGTCTTGATGGGGGCGGCGAGGCCATCGGGGCGTGCGCGCGATGCGATGACGATTCGCCGTTGGCTTGCTGCCGAGCGGCCCGCCGCTCTCGCGCACTCGGCGGGAGCGCGCCCCGCCGAACTCGCACCCGATTCGCCTCCGATCGACGTCAGCGCTGCCAAAACCGTGATCCCGTGAAGATCAGCCGACCGAGAGACCACCTTTCGGTCGCACTACCCCTTCACGACCGCGGACGGTGCAAGTACGCTCGCCTGACGACCTCGCTGGCCCATGCTCTCGATCACCAAAAGGAGACCTGCCATGAAAACAGCCGCCGACATCCTCAAGTCAAAACCTCACCAGACGATTTTCACCATCGCGCCCACGGCCTCGGTGTACGACGCCGTCAGGCTGATGGCGGTCAAGAACATCGGTGCCGTGCTGGTCATCGAGAGCGAGCACGTCGCCGGCATCTTTACCGAACGCGACTACGCGCGCAAGATCGCGCTCATGTCGCGGTCGTCCAGGGAGACGCTGGTGCGGGACGTCATGACAGCGGCGGTGATGTACGTTCGCCCCGACCAGACGAGCGAGGAGTGCATGGCGCTGATGACGGAGAACCGGATTCGCCACTTGCCTGTCATGGACGGCGACAAGCTGCTCGGCCTTGTCTCCATCGGAGACCTGGTGAAGGACATCATCTCCGAGCAGCAATTCACCATCCAGCAGCTCGAGCACTACATTACCGGCGAGCGGGGCTGATCGCTCGGAACCCGGTTGCACCCAAGGCGTTCAATCGGCAGGGAACACGAGCACCGGAATCTTCGTATGCGTGAGCACCTTGTGTGTCTCGCTGCCCAGCAGCACGGCTTGTATGCCCTTGCGACCGTGAGACGCCATGACGATGAGGTCACAGCCCCTGCTTTCGGCCTCGGCGATGATCTCGTGATAGGGATGGTCGCCGACGGCTACCACGGCATCGCATGAGACGCCCAAGTCGGCCGCGGTGCTCATCAATTTGCTCAGGTACTTGTCGGCGTGATCGCGCGCATCGGCCGAAAACTCCCGCTGGGAGCCCAGCACCTCGTCCACGCGGTAACTCAGCATGTGGAACTTGGGCATCACGTGGATGCCGGTCACCTTGGCCCCCACGGATCGGGCCAGAAAGACGCCCTTTTCGATGGCGAGATCGGACAACGGTGAACCGTCCGTTGGCAGCAACAGATGCTTGAACATAGCGCGCTCCCGTGAACCTGAGGAAACGACGGCAGCGCTGACGAAATCACTGTGGCGGTTCGAGCCGTATCGCGCTGGCTGCAAACTACCTCGTAGTGATTCCTTGCGCGCGACCGATCTCATTGTGAACTTCTGTGGTGCATTCGACAACTCGTGATTGGCGATTGGCGCGCCGTTTGCATCGCCCCAGCGAAGCGAGGCGAAGTTCGAGACCTGCAGCCCTGCCGGCAACGACGAAGTCCGCGCCGGCCGCCTGTCCGGCAGAACCGGCCAGGCGCGAAGCAAGCGCTGCCGCCGGCCAAATCGGGCCTCAGCGCGCCGGGTCGCGCCGCTCCCGGCCGACGGCGCCAGCGCTGCAGCCGTCGCCTTCGACCAGCGGCAGCAAGACCGGCGTCAGTGCCTTGAGCAACTGCGCGGGCAGTGCGCTCGTGAACTTGTAGTTCGCCGCGTACGGTTCGTGGGCGTAAGCCATCATGGTGCCGAAGTACCGGTCCCCGATGAGGAAGACCAAGGTGGCGGAGCGGTTCACTATTCGCGAGGAGATCAGCTTGCCGCCGAGGCCGAACGTGTCGAAACGCTGATCGCCCGTGCCCGTCTTGCCGCCGATTTCCACCATGCTGCCATCGCGTCGTTTCAGCGCTCCCTTCAGGCGCTTGGCCGTGCCGTCCTCGACTACGCCAATGAGCGCGCCCCGCACCACGTCGGCGATCTCGGGCGGGAGCAGCCGCTGAGGCTGAGCCGGCTGGTACGCCACGTGCGTCTCGTACGGTGTGCCCCGCGCGAACTGCAGCGCGGCCACCCGCTCGACTGGCAAGCGCAAGCCGCGGTTGACGATGATGCCCATCAGTTCGGCCAGCGCCGCGGGCCGATCTCCCGATGCACCGAGCGCGCTCGCATAGGAGGGAGTCATCGACTCGAACGGGTAGCCGAGGCGCTGCCATGCCTTGAGTATTTCAGCGAAGGCATCCACCTCGAGCAGGTTGCGGATGCGCCCGTCCTGCGCGCCCTTGTGGCGCGTCTTGAACAGCCATTGATAAGCCTCTTGCCGCTGCTCCTGGCTGGCACCGATCACATCGCCGAGCGTGGCCTTTGGGTGCTTGCGCAGATAGGCCACCACCCACAGCTCCAGCGGGTGCACGCCGGCCAGGTAGCCGCGGTCGGCCAGCGACCAGGTGCCCGGGCCGAACTTGGCGCGCAGCGCCTGCAACGCCACGTCGGAGAGGTCGGCGTCGGGCCGCCGCCGCGCGACGAACTGCCGCAGGCGCTCCAGGGTCGCATCGGACTCGAGCCCGTACAGCGCGGCCGCCAGGCGCACCGGGGTTGGCCGCGTGCTGTGCACGAGCAGGTCCTCGGCGTCCTGCGGCGGCTTGCCGGCGTACTTGCGATAGAAGCGCGCGACGAACTCGCGCCCCTCCTTGTCGGCAAAGCGCGCCAGATACGCCCGGCGGCGGGGATCGGACGCGTCCTCGATCAGCGCCGCGCTTTCGCTTTCGCTGCGGGACATCACGTGATGGACCACGTCGCGCATCAGTCGAATGAAGACCAGGTTCACCGACCGTGTGAGCGCCTCGCGCACGGTCATCGTCCGGCCGTTGTCCTCGGGCTCGAAGTTTTCGAAGTGGTGCAGTCCGCCGCCGGTGAAGAAGCCTTCGCGGGGGCTGGCCGAATAGGTGCGCTCCATGGCGGCGTTCAACATCGCAGCGAGGCTCCTGTCGGCGGCCTGGGCGAGATAGTCAAGCGCCCACCGGCTCAGGGGGTCGCGGTGGCTGATCTCCAGCGCCGCAAGCTCGGGGCCCGACAGGCCGCTCCAGCGCCGATGAAGCTCCGCCAGCAGTTCCAGGTAGGTGACGAGCGTGCGCAGTTTGGCGGTCGAACCGAGGTCGAGCCTCGCACCCTCGTTGAGGTCGAATGGCTGGTCGAAGCTGTCGGTCTGCACGCGCAGCAGGTTGCTGCGCGTGCCGCGCTCGAACAGCGCGAAGCTGAACATCATCTTGCTGGTGTCGTCCCCTTCGGCCAGCAACCGGAAGCCGTACAGCCCGGCGGCGTGCGCGGCTTTCGGGTCGCTCAGGCTGCGCAGCAGCGCGGTGGCGGCGCCCTGCACCTTTCCGTCCAACGAGCTGTCCACTGCAAGGTCCAGGCGATCGAGGTCATAGGAGCGAGGCATCGCCAACAGCGTCTGCAGCTTGCCGCGCACCGTGTTCACCGCTTTGCGGTCGACGAAGGAGCTGGCAGGGGCCACGGCGATCTGCGTCTGCAGCGCGAGCTTCAGCGGCAGGGCCGCGTCGCGCAACGTCGGCGTGATGACGCCCGCGTCAGCCATCATGCGCAGGTAGTTGTCAGTCAGTTGGCGCAGCACAGGCTCGCCCGCGGCCAAGTAGTACGAGGGCCGCCGCTGCGCGACCATCAGCGAGAGCGCCTGTTTGAAGGCGAGCGCACGTCGATTGGCCAGCGACGGCCTGTTGTCGGACATGGGCGTGGAGAGCAGCTGATTCACTTCGCCAAAATCGCGCGCATACCAGGCCCACAGTCCATCGCCGATGCCGTTGACTTCGCCGAAGCCGGACCTGGCCGACAACGGCACGGTATCGAGATAGTCGACAACGATCTGGTGACGTCGATCCAGCGTATTCGCACCGTCGAGATAGGCGCGCAGGGAGGCCGATGCGATCTGGCGCAGCTTCTCGGCGGCCGTGTCCGTTCGGCCTTCGGGCGAGTGGCGGTACTTCTCGATTTGCGTGGCGAGCGTGCTGCCGCCGCCTGCGGCGTGCGAGTCGTCGATTCGATGCAGCGCCTGGTCGGCCGCGGCCTTGCCGAAGCGGTGCCAGGCGATGGCTGGGTTGCGCTCGGGAAACCGCGGATCGAGAAGATCCCAATTCTCGATGAAGAGCAGCGCATCCACCAACAGCGGCGGCACCGCCTCGAAGCGAGCGTAGGCGCGCTCGGGGTAGCGCGCGATTGCCAGCGCCTGCCCTCGGCAGTCACGCAACTCCAAACCTGTCTGCGTCTTCTCGCGGTAGGTGGCAAACACGCCCGCGTCGATGTATTCGAGCATCTTGGGCGACATGCGTGCCTGCGAAGTCACGGCATAGCCCTGAGCGCCGAGTCGCTGAACGAGATCGGGCAATCGGTGATAGCCGAGCCGCTCGTCGAACGGGCCAACTCCGGGGAACCGAATCGCAGGGCTCGATCCTGGTTTGAGCTCGTAGCGCAGTTCGGGTGCGACGCCGCTCAACCAGGCAGCCTGCCGGCGTGACGTCCCCATCTCGTTCTCCACCGCCAGGGCGACGCCGACCACGACGACGACAAACAGCAGGGCCGAGACCCTCCAACTGCTGAAGTGCTTCCACGATGACGAGGACGTCGTGACCAACAAGGTTTGCCAAATCGGGAACCCGGGAACTTAACAATACCGGCTGCGCGGCGGCAGAACCAAAAATCTTTGCCCAGTGTTGTTGCGCCGCCCGATTTTCTTGGACGCGTGCGAGCCGTGCTCCTCGGCGCACATCGACAACATGGTCGAGCAAGATCACAGCGGCGTGAAGCGACCTACCGGATCACCGAGAGATATGTCGGGAGTTCTAGATTCAAGTTGATGCTCCCGACGATTTCGCTTTGAAGGCTACACATCAGGTCGAAATTGCTGCATGAATCGTCTCCAGGGACGGCACGTGAAGACCAGGCAACAGAGCGGTGCACGGACAGACACAGTTAGGGTGCGGCTGCCCTTCCGAGGGTAAAGAAGAACGATGCGCCCTGACCGGGACTCGCTTCGGCCCAAACGCGTCCGCCATGACGGTGCACGACGCGCTGCACGATGGACAGACCTACGCCGCTGCCCTCGAAATCTTCTGCTCGATGGAGGCGGTGGAATGCGTCGAATAGTCGGCCGGCCCGCGCCATGTCGAAGCCTGGACCGTTGTCTCGGACGATGAAGACGCGCTCATCGCCGCGGTATTCGAAGTCGATGTCGACCACGGCACGTTCCACTCCGCGAGTGAACTTGAAGGCGTTCGATAGCAAGTTGAAAAAGACTTGACGCAGCAAAGATGCGTCGGCCACGGTCTCGGGCAGGTCGCCGAGATGCACGTTCAAATCTCTCTGCAATGGGGGTTGCAGCAGTTCGTCGATGACACCTCGCACGAGCGCGTTGAGATCGACCGTCCCCAGGCTCAACGCTTGGCGACCGAGGCGCGACAAACGCATCAGGTCGTCGATCAACTGGCTCATGTGCTTGGCCGATTGCTCGATGTTGGCCAACCAGACCAATTGCTGCGCTGGAAGTTCCGGCCCGAGCCTGTTCTTCAGAAGATTGGAGAACCCTATGACGGCGTTCAGTGGTGAGCGCAGGTCGTGCGAGGCCGAGCGCGTGAAGGCATCGAGTTCTTCGTTGACGGCCTCGAGTTCGGCAGCGTGTTCGCGCACCTGTCGCTCCAGGGCCGCATTCTGCAGGCGCAAGCGTCGCATCTCCAGGCTACGCTCGAGCACGGGCAGGATCGCGCTCAACTTGAAAGGCTTGAGGACGTAGTCCAAAGCGCCAGATTGCATCGCCTCGACAGCGGTGCTGATCGTCCCTTCGCCCGTCATGATGACTCCGGCCAGTGCCGGGTCGATCGCCAGTGCTTCGCGCAGCAATCCGATTCCGTTCATCGCCGGCATCATCAGGTCGGCCAGCAGCAGATCGAACGAGGCCTGCCGCAAGGCGGCCAGGGCCGAGTCTGCGCTGGTGCAACCGAACACGGCATACCCGTGATCCTCCAACGTGTTGCAGAGGGCTCGCATCTGTACGGGTTCGTCGTCCACGACGAGCAGTCGCGCCTTGCTGATTTCCGTCACGGGGCTTCCTTTGTTGAATCCTTTGCGCTGGGCGATCCGGAACGGTGCGTCAACTGGGCCAGCGCCGCGCGCAGTTCGCGCAGCTTGGGCGGCTTGCTCAACACCCGGTCCACGTGCGCCGGGATCTCGCCTTCGGCTACCAGCCGCTGCCCCCAACCGGTGAGCATGATCACGGGCGTTGCCTCGTCGAACGCCTTGATCGCACGGGCCACCTTGCGCCCGTCGACATACGGCATCCCGAGATCGGTGATGACGAGATCGAAGGACTCCGTGGGACGGCGTGCCGCGCGGAACATGTCGATGCCGGCTTGGCCGCCGTTCGCGGTGACGACGCCATGTCCGTCGAGCTCGAGCGTATCGCGCAGCGACTTGATCATCAACGGGTCGTCATCAACGATCAGGATGCGCAGGGGCGAGGTCAGTGCATCGAGCGTTGGCGACACCGCCGCCGGGTGCAATTCGGTCGCGGGAATGGGGAAGCTCAAGCGAACGGTCGTACCACGTCCGACGGCGCTGTCGATGTCGACCGTCGCACCGTGCCGCTGCGCGACGCCGTACACCATCGCCAGGCCGAGCCCAGTTCCGCGCTCGCCCTTGGTCGTGAAGAAGGGTTCGAGACAACGCCGCCGCGTGTCGTCGTCCATGCCAACGCCGGTGTCGCCCACTTCCACGGTCGCGTAGCGTATTTCCGCCTCGACGCCGCTGGCGTCTGGTTCGGCCACCTGCGTGCGCAGCGTCAACAGGCCGCCACCGGGCATGGCGTCCACGGCGTTGAAAACAAGGTTGATCAGCGCCTCACGCAATTCGTTCTCCATGCCGAGGATGGCGGGCAGATCCGATGCCAACAAGGTCTCGAGATGGATCACGATCCCGCGCTGCTGCGGCATATCACTCCAGCGCGCCCGCGTCAGATCCATCACCTGCTGTACGAGCGGGTTCAACTGCACGGGCGTGGCCAGCGTCTGCGGTTCACGCTGACGATAGAACTCGCGCATGCGCGCCACCGTCGCTGCGACGTCGTCGATGGCGCGCGCGATCGTGACCAGGTACCCGCGCCCGCGTTCGCTCAGATGAGGTTCGCGCTCCAGCAAGCTCTCGGTATACAGCGCCACCGGCGAGATGGCATTGTTGATGTCATGGGCGATGCCACTGGCCATCTGACCGAGTGCCCGAAGCCGCTCCTGCTGCATTGCGGTCTGCTGGGACTGACGGAGATCGTCGTAGGCCTGCTGCAGCGCGCCGTGCAGTTCGGCTTGCTGGGCTGCAAGAGCCACGTGGGCGCTCAACTGGCGCAGGAACTCGCAGTCGCCGCTGCTGAAGGACTGCGGCGCCTGGCGCGCGGCCACGAGGATGCCGAAGACGCGGCTCTCCGACTGAAGTGGCGCGATGACCAGCGATCGCAGTCCGCCGCGTTCCAGCCGCTGCGGGAAGGGATACGGGGTCGCCTGGATGTCCGGCTCGTACACCAGTTCACCCCGCACGCACCGCGACAAGCCGTTCTGGTCGATCTCGATGCGGGACTCCTCGCCCATCGAAATTCCCATGGCCAGCGTGTGGCTGCGTGCCCCGACATGGGTGACCGTCAGGGTGTTGTCCAGCGCGTCGTAGCGGCACACGCAACTGAAGTCGACCGGCAGTCGCTCCTCCAAGCTGCGAATCGCGACCTGGTAGATGCTGCGCAGATCCTGGCGCTCGCCGATTGCGGCAGTGATTTGATCCAGAAGCTGCAGGCGCTCCATCTGGGCCTGCAGGCGCGATTGCGCCAACTTGCGGTCGGTGATGTCGCGCACGAACGCGCTGAACCCGACCGCGTGGTCGGTGCGAATCGCCGTGATGGAGATTTCGACCGGGAACTCTTGCCCGTCGCGTCGTAGCGCGCTCAGCTCGATACGCTTGTTCAAGACCGTCGCCTCACCGGTCGCAAGATAGCGTTCGAGACCCTGGCGATGCGCGGTGCGAAAACGCGGCGGGACGATCACCTCGGCGAGCGACCGCCCGAACACTTCATGGCTCGCCCAGCCGAAGGTCGTTTCGGCCTGCGAATTCCAGCCGGAGATGACGCCGGCCTGGTCGATCGTGATCACAGCGTCGAGGGCCGTGTCGACGATCAGGCGCGTGTGCTCCTCACTGGTGCGCAGAGCGTCCTCTGCCCGCTTGCGATCGGTGATGTCGGTCGAAATGCCGAAGATGCCATGGATCTGTCCACGCGAGTCACGCAGTGTGCATTTCACCGAGAGATAGACGTGCTCGCCGTCGTCTTGCGGGACCACTTCCTCCTCGATCAGTGAGGTATCGGCAGCCGCCACGCGCCGATCCGTCGCGCGGAAGGCGTCGGCCGCCGCCTCTGGAAAGAGTTCGTGATCCGACTTGCCTACGATGGCTTCGCTGCTGATGTGAAACAACTCTGAGAACCGGCGATTCACGAGCAGGTAGCGACCCTCCAGGTCCTTCACGTAGATGACGGCGACGGAGTTGTCGATGATCGCGCGCAGGAGCTGCTGGCTTTCGCGAATGGCTTCTTCCGCATGTTGACGCACGATGATCTCGTTGCCCAACTCCGCGGTGCGTTCTTGCACGCGGTGTTCGAGTTCGTCGCGCGAACGCTGCAGGCCGATGGCCTGTGTCTGGATCCGATCGGCCATGGTGTTGAAGCCATGCGCCAACTGCCCGAGTTCGTCCGCCGCGCGAATCGGCACGCGCGCGGCCAGGTCGCCGCGCGCCAGTGCAGTCGTGGTGGCCAACAACGAGCGAATCTGCTTGAGGGTGCCGGCCGACAGCAGCCACCCCGCCAAAAGGGCCGCTGACATCATTGCCGCCGCAAGCAGTAGCTTTTCGCGCGTCAGGCGGGCCAGCTGCGCGTCGAATCCGGCCTCGGGCACCATGTAGAACACCGTCCACGGGACGGTACCGAGGCGGCGGGCGACACCGTAGTTCCAGGTCTGATTGACAGGCGCGAATCCGCGAAATGCGGACGCAGCAGGCTGCGCCGAACGGGCGCGGTCGAATTGCTCTGGAAATGGGCGGACGTCTTCGAGCAGCGCCTTGGTGCGCTCACCAAAGCGTCGCTCGGTGACCAGTGCATCGATCGTCGCCGCATCCAGTCTTCCGCCTGGGTGAAAGACGATGTCGTCGCTGTAGGTATGAGCGATGCGAATGCCCTGATGATCGAACAGCACGGCAAAGCTGCCGGGCCCGGCAAGCGCGTTCGAAGTCTTGACTGCTTTCCACAATGCGTCGGCGCGCACCCACAGCGCGGCGACGCACGCGGTCTGCCCGTCGGGGCCAAGCACGGGCGCCAGGTACGCGATCGTCGGCTTCTCGCCACCCTCGGATGCGGCGACGAAGACATCGGAGACGACTCGATTTCCTTGCAATGCCGAACGCACGTGCGCTTGACCTGACAGGTCCGTGCCGATCAGCGCCGCCTCGGTCCCGATCACGACGCGCCCTGTACGATCCAGCAGTGCGACGCCTCGGGTATTGGGATCGCTGGCGGTGTAGGCCGTGAGGATTCCGCTGACCTCGCTGTCGAGGGTCGCGTTTCGGCCAGCCTCCGGCGCGCAAAACGCCTTGACGCCGGGAAAAATCGCGAGCCGATCGACGCCACGGCGGTACCCGCTGTGAAAGCCGTCGAGTTCGCGAACAACCTGATCGCCACGGGCCTGCAGCAAATCCTGCATGCTCGTTCGCAATCTGTCCTGCGCCGCGCGGGTGTCGACGTACGCGGAAATCCCCAGCGGAAGCAGCGACGCGGCTACCAGCAGCGCAGCCATCTTCACGCGCAGCGTCCAGCCCACCAAGCGCCATGTTGGGGTCATTTTTCTCCCTGATCACCGACGAGCCGAGCCATGTCAACGCCAGCGACGGGCGATATATGCCTTGGCTCTACGCAGGATATCGATTTTTCGGGATCAGACAACCTGTCATCGCTGACATGGGTCGAGGGTTCCCTTCAAGCTTTGCTCGACGCCGGCCGAGAAGCCCTGCAACGGCCGCCCCACGACCACGAGCAAGGGAGCGGTCGCGCCCAGCGTTGCATGGCCAGGAACGAACGCGATCAGCATCGTCCCCGCGGTCATGAGCGCCAGCGTGACGACGAGGCCCTTGCGTCGCCCAACGCTTATGAATTGCATGGATCTGCTTGATTGATTCACAATCGGCATCAACACTTGCACCCCGGAAGGCGCGCCGATGGCCATCAATTTCGACCTCAACGACCTGCTCGCCTTCCGGGCCGTGGCCCAGCTTGGTAACTTTCGCAAGGCGGCCGAGGAGGTGCACATCTCGCAGCCCGCCTTCAGCCGGCGCATCGACAAGCTCGAGCAGGCCCTCGGGGTGCGGTTGCTGGAGCGCACCACTCGGCGCGTGAGCCTCACGGCCGTGGGCCGCGACTTCGCGCGCAAGGTCGAGCTCTTGCTCGACGACCTCGACAGCGCGCTGCTCGGCATCCGGGGCGTGGCCGCCACCCGCATGGGCGAGGTCTCGATCGCCTGCGTGCCGTCCACCGTCTACTACTTCCTGTCGCAGGTGATCCGCCAGTATCACGAGCGGTACCCGAAGGTGCGGGTGAAGCTGTTCGACGCGGGCGCGAGCGAGGTGTTGGCGCTGGTCGCGCGTGGCGAGGTGGACTTCGGCCTCGATTTCATCGGCGGCGAGGAGGCCGACATCGAGTTCGAGATGCTGATCGAAGACCGCTTCGTGGCAGCCTGTCCGCGCGAACACCCGCTTGCGCGAAGGCGCCAGGCCACATGGAGCGACCTGGCGCAGTTCGACTACATCTCGTCCAGCCGGACCTCTGGCAATCGGCTGCTGCTCGACCAGGCACTGGCCGGTCTTGCCGGGCGGCCCCAGAGCATCTACGAGACCCAGCACGTCACCACGATGCTGGGCCTGGTGGAGGCCGGATTGGGCATCGCCGCGGTGCCGTCGCTCGCGATGCCCGCCAGTGACCATCCTCTCCTCGTCAGCGTGCCGTTGACGGAACCCATCGTCACCCGGCGCGTCGGCATGATCCGCCGTCGGGGCCGCTCGCTGCCGCCCGCGGCCCAGCAGTTCTATGACCTGCTCCTCGAGATGCGCCCCAAACTGCCCAAGGGTTCACGCGCACGTCGCACCCGATGATTTGGCCGATCGCGGCTCAATGGACTCGTACGGCATGCGCGGCTGGCGATGCTGCCTTCGGCGGGAACAGTCCCGACTCTTCGCCCCGGGCGAGCGCACGCTCGGCCTTGCCGTAGCCCTGGGCCAATTCAAGGGCGAGCACCGTGTCGTCGCACGCCCCCTCCCACTTCGAGACGACGACGCAGGCGACGGCGTTGCTGATCGTGCTGGTCAGGGCGCGGGCCTCGGACATGAAGCGATCGACCCCGACGATCAGCGCCACCCCTGCCACGGGCAGGTCAGGCATCACGGTGAGCGTGGCGACCAGCGCCACGAAGCCGCTTCCCGTGACGCCGGCGGCGCCCTTCGACGTCAGCAGCATGAGGCCCAGCATCGAGCCGATCTGCAGCCATGACAGATGGATGTCGCAAGCCTGGGCAATGAACATCGACGAGAGCGTCAGGTAGATCGCGGTACCGTCCAGGTTGAACGAATAGCCGGTGGGCAGCACCAGGCCGACGACACCCTTCTTGCATCCCAGGCGCTCCAGCTTCATGAGCAAGCGCGGCAGCACCGGCTCGCTGGACGACGTGCCCAGCACCACCAGCAGTTCCTCCCGGATGTAGCGCATCAGCTGCCAGAGCTTGAACCGGTGCATGCGCGCCAGCAGGCCCAGTACCAGGACAACGAAGACCGTGCAGGCCAGGTAGAAGGCGCCGATCAGCAGGCCCAGCGATCCGATGGACTTGATTCCGTAGCGGCCGACCGTGAACGCCATGGCGCCGAATGCGCCCAGTGGCGCCAGCCGCATGATGAAGCCGAAGGCGGCGAACAGCATCTGGGAGAACCCGTCGATGCCGGCCAGCACCGCGTCCCCGGCGCGGCCGATGCGGGTCAGTCCGAAGCCGCACAGCACGGCGAGCAGCAGCACGGGCAGCACCTCGCCGTCGGCGAACGCACCGAAGAACGACGTCGGTATCACGTGCAGGGCGAACTCCACGAAGCCGCGCGGCGGTACCTGGCTGGCGTATTTCGCTGCGACCGCCGCGTCGAGCTGGTGCGGGTCGATGTGCATGCCCGCGCCCGGCTGCATCAGGAAGACTGCGGCCAACCCCGTCAGCAACGCCAGCACCGTGAGTGCGTAGAAGAGCGCCATCGCCTTGAGCAGCGTCTTGCCGATCTCGCGCGAGTCGCCCAGCGACGTGATGCCGCTGACGATGGTGCAGAACACGACCGGCGCGATCATCATCTTGACGAGCTTGACGAAGCCGTCGCCCAGCGGCTTCAGGGCGGCGCCGATGTCGGGCCAGTAGTGGCCCACCGCGATGCCGAGCAACACGCCTGCGAGTACCTGGACATACAGAGGCTTGAACAGCGTTGAGGCTCGCATGGTTGTCTCCCGCGGGGCATGCATGGACGGGCCGGTCTCTGGCCGGCGCCGTCTGGTGGGGAAGCGGTGACGCGGGGTCAGCGCAGCGTGGCGAGGACGCGATCGACCATCACGCCCGATTGGCCGAGATAGTTGGCCGGATCGCAGAGCGCTGCGAGCGCGTCGCGATCGAGGTGTCGGCTGATCTCGGGGTGCTCGGCCAGCAGGTCGAGGAGTGGGCGTTGCGTCTTCAGCGCCACGCGGCAGATGTCGTAGACCAGGTCATGCGCGTATTCGCGGCCGATGTACGGGCCCAGGCCCATCATCACAGCCTCGCTCATGACCAGGCCGTGGGTCAGGTCGATGTTGCGGCGCATGGCCGCGGCGTCGACTTCCAGGCCTTCCAGCACGAAGCGCGACTGCTTGAGGGCGCCGGCCGTCAGGCAGAAGGCCTCCGGCAGCACGATCCACTCGATCTCCCACGGGCCGGTGCTGCGCTCGTGATCCGCGATCATCGCGTCCATCAGCGCGGCCGCGTGCTGGCGCACCACCGAGACCTGGGCGTGGATGTAGCAGCTCGAAATCGGGTTGCGCTTCTGCGGCATCGTGCTGCTGGAGCCCCGGCCGTGGGCGTAGGGCTCGTACACCTCGCCAACCTCGGTCTGCATCATCAGCTTCACGTCCATGCTGAGCTTGCCCAGCGTGCCACCGACCAGGCCGAGGAATGCGCCCACCTCGGCGATGTTGTCGCGGATGGTGTGCCACGCGATCACGGGCTGTGCCAGCCCCAGTTCCTCGCACAGCGCGGCCTGCGTTTCCATCGCGCCGGTCTGCAGCGAGGCGAGCGTGCCCGCGGCCCCGGCGAACTCGCCCACCAGCACGCGCGGGCGCAGTTGCGCTAGACGCTGGCGGTGCCGCTCGATGGCCGAGAGCAGGCCTGCCATCTTGTAGCCGAAGGTCACCGGAATGGCTTGCTGCAGGTTGCTGCGGCCGATCATGGGCGTGTCACGGTGCGTCCTCGCGTGCCTGGCCATCGCCGCCGAGATCGCCGCCAGCTCGCGCTCGACGATCTCGAGCGATTCGCGGATCTGCAGCACGGTCGCCGTGTCGGTGATGTCCTGCGTGGTGGCACCCCAGTGGCAGTACTCCCCGAGCTTGTCGCGGCAAAGCTTGTTGAGCTGCGACACGACGCCGAGGATCGGATAGCCGATCCGCTCGGTCTGCTGGCGCAGCAAGGCCATGTCGATCTGGTCGAGGCTGCAGTGGCTGACGATCTCGTCGGCGGCCTCCTGTGGAATGAGACCGAGCCGGCCCTGCACCTTTGCGAGGGCGGCCTCGATCTGCAGGTACTTGGCGGTGCGGTTCTCGTCGGACCAGATGGCACGCATGTCGTCGGTGGTGAAGATGCCTTGGAAGATCGATGAATCGATGAGGGTGGAGGCCATGGTGAGTGCTTCTCTCGGATGAAGGTTGCAGGGGATGCGTCAGCCGCCGTGGCGCTGCAGCGTGCGCAGCGCCTGGACGACGACGGGTCGGTCGATCATTCGGCCGTCGAGGCGGGCCGCGCCGGGCGAGGTCGCGTCTGCCGCGAGGACCCGGCGCGCCCAGTCCACGGCCTGTGCGGTGGGCGCAAGCGCTTCGTGGATAGTCGCGACCTGGCGTGGATGGATGCACAGCTTGGCGCCCGCGCCATGCCGGCGTGCCCACGCCAGGTCGGCGAGAAGACGGCCGACGTCGTCGATCTGCGGCGTGACACCGGCTACCGGCGAAGGCAGACCGGCCACCCGCGATGCGATCGCGAGGCGGCTCGCGGCGAAAGACAGGCCGTCCGACTGCTCCGCAATGTCCAGGTCGAGGTCCAGGGCGAAGTCCAGTGTGCCGAAGACCAGCCGCGTCACGCCGGGGGCAGCGGCGATCGCGTCGACCTCGGCGATGCCGCGTGCGCTCTCCACGAGGGCCAGCACCTGGGCCTCGGGGAGCCCCGCGCGCACCGACCGGAGCGTCTCCGTCGACTCCACCTTCGGGCACATCACGGTGAACAGGCCAGCGTTGCGCAGCATCCGCAGGTCGTCGACGCAAGCCGGCGAGGCCGCTTCGTTCACACGCACGACCACGCGGTCGCGATCGCCCACGCTCGCGTCGCGGGCCCAGTGCGCGATCGCGTCGCGTGCAGCCGCCTTGTCGTCGACCGCCACTGCGTCTTCCAGGTCGATGACGATGGCATCCACTCCGCTCGCCAAGGCCTTGGCGAAGCGCTCCGGACGGTTGCCCGGCACGAACAGGTAGGTGCGCGCGCCGTGCAGCGGATCGGCGGCCATCTCAGACCGCCCCTGCTTCGTGCAACACATGGATGGCGTCGGCCTCCAGGCCGAGTTCCGCCAGCAGCGCGTCCGTGTGTTCGCCCAGCGCCGGCACCGGATCCATGCGTGGCCCGTCGTTCCACGTGCCGGGTGGCAGCAGCGTGGGCAAGGGACCTGCTGGCGAGCCGACCTGGCGCCAGCGGTCGCGGGCCTTCAGCTGAGGATGCGCCCATACATCGTGCATCGTGTTGACGCGCGCGTTGGCGATCTGCGCGGACTCCAGGCGTTCCAGCACCTGCGCGGTGGTCAGCGGCTGGAATGTCTCCACGATCAATGCGCGCAAGGCACTGCGTTCTGCCACGCGCTTCGCATTGCCGTCGAAGCGCGGGTCCTTGGCCAACGCAGGTTGGCGCAGCACGAGCTCGCAGAAGTTCTGCCACTCGCGCTCGTTCTGCAGGCCCATCATGACCGTGCCCCCATCGCCGATCGGAAAGGGGCCGTAGGGATAGATGGTCGCGTGGGACGCGCCCGTGCGCGGCGGCGGCGGCGCGCCATCGAAGGCGTAGTACAGCGGGTAGCTGGTCCACTCGGCCAGCGACTCGAGCATCGAGATGTCGATGTGCTGGCCGCGTCCCGTCTGCGCGCGCTGGAGCAGCGCCGCGAGGATGCTCGTGAACGCGTACATGCCCGCGGCGATGTCCGCGATCGACGGGCCGGCCTTGCAGGGCTCGTCGGCCGTGCCGGTGACGGAGACGAAGCCCGCCTCGCTTTGGATCAGGAGGTCGTAGGCCTTCTTGTCGCGATAGGGGCCGTCGGCACCGTAGCCCGAGATGTCGCAGACGATGAGGCCGGGCTTGCGTGCCGAGAGTGCCTCGTAGCCGAGGCCCAGGCGCGCGGCGGCCCCGGGGGCCAGGTTCTGCACGACGATGTCGGCCTTCTCCAGAACCAGGCGCTCGAGGATGCTCGCTGCCTCGGGGCGCTTGACGTCGAGCGTGAGGCTTTCCTTGGAGCGGTTCGTCCAGACGAAGTGCGACGCGAGGCCGCGTACGCGGGCGTCGTAGCCGCGCGCGAAGTCACCTGTACCCGGACGCTCGATCTTGATGACGCGGGCGCCGAGGTCGGCGAGCTGGCGCGTGGCGAACGGCGCCGCGATCGCATGCTCGAGCGTGACGACGGTGAGGCCCTTCAGGGGTTGCATGTGTGGCTCCGATCGGTTGGGGTGTCGAGGGCACGACCGGGTGTCACCGCAGCGTTGCGGTCGCGTCCATCGTCAGCCACCCTTCGCGGTCGGCGGCCTGGAGGCTGACAGTGCGGCCGTCGTCGTGCAGCCGTCCCATGACGCGGAACGGCGCGCCGTCGAAGGTCGGCCGCACGGCCTTGAAGGCAAAGGTGGCGACGTCGGCCTCGGGGCGGTGCCGGCGCAGCAGGTCGAGCAGCAGCGTGGCGATCAGCGGCCCATGGACGATGAGGCCCGGGTAGCCCTCCACCTCGGTGACGTAGCGGCGGTCGTAGTGGATGCGGTGGCCGTTGAAGGTCAGCGCGGAATAGCGGAACAGCAGCACATCGTCGGGCACGATCTCCGACTGCCACGGGCTGCCCGTCGTCGCACGCACCGGGGACGGCTCGGGGTCGCCCGGCTGGCGCGCCTCGCGGTAGACGATGTCGTGGAACTCGACGAGTGCCGGGTCGCTTGCATCGTTGCACCGCACCTCGTGGCGCACCGTCACGAACACCAGCGGGCCGGTGCGGCCCTGCTTGGTCGTCAGGTCGGCTATCGTCGACGTGCGCGTCACCCGGTCGCCGACGCGAATCGGCGAGCGGAACTCGAAACGGCCGCCGGCCCACATGCGACGCGGCAACGGCACCGGCGGCAGGAAGCCGCCGCGCCTGGCGTGACCGTCAGCGCCGATCTCGGACTGGCGATGGCGCGGCAGGAAGTACAGCCAGTGCCACAGCGGCGGAAGGACCGTGCCGGGCGGCACATCCTCGGCCGGCCGATCGAGCGTGGCCGCCAGCGCCGCAACCGGGGTCGCGGTCACCGTGTCCGTGATCGTCTCGCTGCGGCCGATCCATTCGGCCAGGGCTGCGTCGGGTGCGCTCATTCCGGTCTCCATCGGTTCGCTGCTCGAAGGGCAGCGCATGGAGACCAAGTCTGGGCGGCCGAGGGTCCGCTGTGAAGTGCAAGCTTCGCAAGCATTGATGTTCCTGGAACATCAATCTTGTTTCGGTTCCCGGCCGATGGCCGTCCGTCGCAAGATGCAGGAGACGGACAAGGAACCTGACGTTCCGAGCGCGCGTGGTCAAAGGCCGCCTGCCCGGAGGCGACCCGATGGCCTTTCGAACAGGAGGCCGCTGGCGCGGCCGGCCATCATTCGTCGTGAAGATCGATGGTCGTGGGAGCCACGAATCGATAGCCGAACTTGGCGTAGGTGCGGATCATGGAGCCGCGGCCGCTCGCCTCCTCGCGCAGGGCGCGACGCACCCGCATGATCGCAGCGGCGAGTGAACCCAGTTGCGCTTCCTCGGTGCGCCAGATCTGGTCGAGCAATTCGTCGGCCGAGACGACGCGTTCGCGGTTCTCGATAAGGTAGGTCAGGAGTTCGAACGCCCGCGGCTGCAGGGCGCGCGCCTCGCCGCCCACGAACACCTCGCGACAGGCCGTGCCGACCACGCACTGCTCGAAGCGGGCCGTCCAGTGTGGCTGCGCCTTGCGAGGCACGGGGTACGCGGATCCGGGGCCTTCGCGCTTCCTGGCGGTTGGCGTGCTCACGTGAAACGAGGAGTGCAGCATGGGATCTTTCGCCGTGGAGTTAATCAACGTTTGTGTAGTGTAAACTCTACATTCCATCGAGTAAGCGCGTCGGCGACGCTTCTTCGAGAACTTGTTCTCGATCAGCGGCTCAGCAGGGGAGGAGGCCTGCGCGGCCATGCGCTGAAGGCGTGATTTACGTGTAGTCACATATCTACAGGCATGCTTCCCCTGAGGCCGTGAAGGACCGCGGGCCCATGCGAGCGGGAACCGGCCGGCGTTCGGGGAGACACCCTCGCTGGAAGGCAGTTGGACGCGTCCCGCGCGGGCCTGCCTGCTGTTCGCCGGCTCGCAGTGGACCTCTACTGCAGGATTCCCAGCTTCAACGCGTACCGCACGAGGTCGCTGAGCGACTCCTGTCCGAGCTTTTCCATCAGCCGGCCCTTGTAGGTGCTGACCGTGTTGGCGGCCAACTGGAGGTCGCCGGCGATGTCCGCGATGGCGCGTCCCCGCACGAGCGCCATGAGGACCTGCCGTTCGCGCGCGGAGAGCTGGTCGAGCGGATCTTCCTTGGCGCTCCTCGGTTTGAGCATCGCGCCGGCCAGGGAGGGATCGACGTAGCTTCTGCCCGTCGACACGTGGTGGATGGCATCGATCACAAGCTCCGGAGAGCTGTCCTTCGTGAGGTAGCCCATGGCCCCGACCTCCAGCGATCTCCTGGCAAGATGCGGGTCGGCGTGCATCGTGAGGACCAGGACGGGCAGTGCCCGATGCGCCGCGATGACGCGCTCGATCAGGTCGACCCCTGACGCGCCTGGCATCAGCAGGTCGAGCAGGAGGACGTCCACGTCGCCCTCGGACAGCCGGCTGATGACTTCCGCCGCCGACGCGGCTTCGCCGACGATCTCGAGGCTCTTGTCGAGGCCAAGTATTTTCCGCAGTCCCTCGCGCACCAAGGCATGGTCATCGGCGATGAGGATGCGGACGCGGGAGGCCTTGCTGGCGCTGGACGGGTGCATGGGCCTGGCAGTAGATCGGTTGGCACCGATTGTCCGCGATCCGAGGATGCACCGTGGCGCTTCCGCTCAGCGGTGCGCGGCGCCGCTGTCGAATTGAGGCGCGACACGCCGGGGACCGCGAACCCGCCACGCCGCCGATCCGAGCGGTGTGATCGTGGGTCGTTCCGGCGCGGCGTCAGGTGGCACCGGTGCCCGTCTCGGTCGACTGACCCGTTGGACGCGCAAGTCCAACCGATCAACCGCGCGAACTCGCGGATGAATCGTCACGGTTGGCGGGCGCTTCCATGGTGACGCGTACCACCGTGCCTTGTCCGGGAGTGCTGAGGATCGCGAGGCGTCCACCGAGCGCGGTCACGCGCTCCTGCATTCCGAGCAGGCCGTAGCCCGTCTGCTGGCGGCCGATCTCGAAACCCACGCCGTTGTCGATGATCTCCAGGCAGGAACCACCGCCTTGCGCCTTCAGGAGGATGCGCACGGCCGTGGCGCCGGAATGTCGCCGGACGTTCGTGAGGGATTCCTGCACCACGCGAAACGCCATGGTGGCAGCGTCCTGGCCCGCGAACGCGGCGCATTCTTCGAGCTCGAGTCCACAGTGGATGCCGCTCTGCTGTTCGAACTTTGCCGCCATCCACTCGATGGCGGCGCACAGCCCGCCGTCCAGGGCCGGCGGCCTCAGCTGCATGACGAGTTCCCGGATGCTGCGGATGATGGCATCGACCCGGTCGACGAGTGCCTGGACGGGGAGTTCCTCGCCGCTGGTCGCTGGGCTGGAGAACCGACGCAGCAGCGACACTTCCATGCGCAGTGCGGCCAGCTGCTGGGCCATCTCGTCGTGAAGCTCGCGCGCTACCCGCGTGCGTTCCTGCTCCAGCGAGCGTGCGTTGTGACTGCTCAGGAGCTGGATCTGCGCACGCGAGTGTTCCAGTTCCGCCGTGCGCTGCTGCACCCGATGTTCCAGCAACGCCTGGCGCCTTGCGGCGTGTCTCAGGCGCCACAAGTGCAAGCCCCACGCCAGCGTCAGCGCCGCCACGAGTTCGGCGCCATGCAGCTCGGGACGTTCGAACCAGTGGGGTTCCACCCGCAGCGCGATCTCTCGAACGGCCGACCAGGTGCCATCGGGCCTGCCGGCGCGCAATTGCAGGCGATAGTGGCCGGGCGGCAACTTCGTGTAGCTGGCCAGGCGACTGTGCGACGGGACGTCGTTCCAGGTGTTGTCGAATCCCTGGAGTCGATAGGCGTAGCGCAACAGGTCTTGCTCGCCGAAGGCCAGGGACGCGAATTCGACCTGCAGCCGCGGTGACATGGCCGGAACCAGCAGTTCTTCGGCACCCGCCAGCCTGGCCGGCGCGATCGCCTTGTCACCGACGCTTGCCGCCGTGACGGCCGGTGGCGCCAGCTGACCGTCCCGCCAGTGAAGCCGTCGTGGGTCGACGACCAGCAACCCGCCTTCGCCTCCAAACATCAGACTGCCATCCGGTGACCTCGTTGCCGCCCCGGTCCAGAACGTCGTGATGCCGGCTCCCTGGGCCGCCCGCAGCGAGGTGACGGCCAGCGTCGACGGCGAGATCCGGGCCAGGCCGTCGTCCGTGCTCGCCCAGACCTGGCCGTCGGCGTCGCGCACCAAGGCGTCGACACCATTGTTCGGCAATCCATCGCGGACCGTGATCCGGCGGAAGAGCGGCAGGCCGTCCGGCCTGTGCCCGACCTGGACCTGCAGTCCCTGGCCCTCCGTCCCGACCCAGAGGCGCCCCTGATCGTCGACGAGAAGGCCGCTGGTCAGCCCGCCGGGCAGCGCGGCCGGGTCGCGCGGATCGACGGGGAGTTGCACGACCGCCGCTCCGGGGTGCTCGACGCGGAAGACCCGTCCGTTGGTGCCGATCCACAACGCGTGGTCGGGTCCCAGGACCAATGCGCGGACCTGGGCGTGTCCCAATTCGCTGTCGACGTGGCGCCTGACCGCCACTCGTGGAGCTCCGGATGCGTCCAGCTCCCACAACCCGTCCGTGCCGCCCAGCCAGAGCGTGGATCCGTCGATCAGCAAAGCCCAGACGTCGGCGGTGGCTGCCCGTCCCGGAACGACGATGCGCTCCACACGGCCCCCGTCCGCAGAAGTCCGGTACAGCCCGCCCTGGGTCCCTACCCAGATGTCCCCATTCGCGGCTTCGGCCATCGTGATCACGCGCGCGCGGGGCAGCGAAGCCTGCGGGTGTGCCGGATCAGCGTCAAGCACCCTGGCCCCGCCGCTGTCGGCATCGATGATCTCCAGGCCGTGGGCACCTGTGGCCACGAAGACGTGGCGCCCGGCGGTCGCCAGGACGGCGGGCACGTTGGCGTCCCGAATGAGGCGCCCCGGGCCGCCGTGGAGCGTCTTGACGTCGTCATACCGGGTGTTGTACCTGGACAGGCCGTATGCAGTGGCAACCCACACGATGCCCGCCCGATCCCGCAGGAGAGCGGCGACGTCGTCGTCGAGAAGGCTCGTCGATCGTGCCGGATCGTGGCGCTCCCGCATCTGCTGCTCCCGACGGTCGGCATCGACCCGGACGAGGCCTCCGCCGTAGGTGCCGATCCAGATCTCCCCGTTTCCTGCATCGACCATCGCATACACGGTATCGCCGGCCAGGTCCGCATCGCCCACGAGGGGCAGCGGTGCGCTGCCGGGCGAGCCCTGCGAGATGGTGAACGTGCCGTGGAGATGCGTTCCGATCCAGAGCGTGCCGGCGTGATCCTCGAGCAGGCGGAAAACGCTGATGGGCTCCCGTCCGGCCGGGGATTCGAGCGGCACCCGAACAAAGTCTTGCTGAGAGGCTCGACGCGCCCACAGCCCGTGGTCGCTGCCCAGCCAGACGGTACCGTCGCGCGCGAGCACGACGGAATAGAGCGTCCCGACGGTCTCTGGCAAGCGTTCGCGTGCGAGCAGTCCTGTAGCCCGATCCAACCTCGCCAGTCCGCGGTTGGAGGCGATCCAGAGGTCCGAGCTGCCTTGCGCCATCGCTGCGATGTCCTGCCCCACGATGCCCGCCGGGTCGACCAGCGCATTGAACGAGTCGGTGCGTGGCTCGTAGCGTGAGAGGCCGCCCGACTTGGTGCCGATCCACAACGTACCGGCGCGGTCGACCAGCAGGGTCCGCACGTACGAGTCCTGCAGGCTGCCTGCCGCGGTGAGGTCGGCCACGTATTGATGGGCGCCGTAGCCGTCCCAGCGCACCAGGCCCGACTGGGTTCCCAACCAGATGAAACCGTCCTGGTCCTGCGCCAGCGCATAGCCGGATTCCAGAGACAGCGCGGAGGCATGGCGGAAGACGCGACCGGATCCCCGTTCCCATTCCGACGCCCCCGGGCTGGAACTCCATGCCGGTGCCCCGCATGCCGACAGCAACAGCAGGAGGATGAAACGTTGCAGGATGGCGATGGCCGGCACGGTCAGGCACTCCGCGCACGCAGGCGAGAAAGACATTCTTGCGGACGGATGGACCGCCTGCGACGTCGTGCCGAGCCTTCGTTCATTCGAGCCTTCACCGGTGCCCTGATTGCCCGATTCTGACGCCAGATGGATGTCCCACAGGTTTGACGGATCCAGGGAGACCGGGCACTTGCCGATGGATTTTGCGGTCAGGCGATGAACCTCGCAGCCCTTGCTTCATTCAACGCCGCCGGCAGGCAACGTGTGCCGTGGCGTCCCGCGAGCAGTCGTTCAGGACGGACTCGCGCTCCGAGGTGACCCGCCCGGGCTCGATCCAGCAGGTTCATGCCCGGGCGCCAGGGGCGTGCCGCTGCGCAGGAACGCGTCGGCCTTCGCTTGGGCCGCCTCGACAGCCGCCGCGACATGATTCGACGCCACGCTGCCGTCGCCCGCGGGCCGGGGTTGCGAACTCGACCTCGGCGACCTGCGCATGCGCAGGTCGCCGCTCGAGTCGCGGATCGCCTGCGTCTTCGATGACCCGACGATTGAGGTGTCGCCCGAGGGCCTGGTCGTGTAGTGGGCACTTGTCGGAGGTCGCCCGGCCTCGGGGTCCGGACTCGTGTCCGATCCTGCAACAGCGTTCGCTTCCTGCATCGGGATCACGGCTTCCCGATGCGCAAGCGAGCTCGCCTGCGATTGCGCGCCGACCGGGGAGCCGGCGGCTCGACGGGCACCGGCCATGAACACGCCTGACGCCGTAGCCGTCAGGATTGCCACGGACGCGGCCAGCAGTGTCGTGCGGCCAACAGGAGTGAAACCGGCGCCTGCCCGCATGCCTTGGCGAGCGAGCCGGTCAGAGGATCGACGGCTCTCCGAGGCTCGATCCGAGTGCATTGCGCCTTCGATCGACAGGAGTCGGGAAGGAGAGAATGCCGCAACCTGGGTCTTGTCGCCATCGAGCCACCAGCCCTCGCGCGGTCGACCGGCCTTGTCCATCGCGACCGGCGTCGGTGCGGCCTGCGGCGCGGCTCGGGAAGCGCGTGCATCCGGGTGCGGGAGGCCGGCGGCTCGGCCAGGCTCCTCCTTGCGATGGGCCCTCGCGTTGCACTGACGTTGAACGGGCCCAGGGGACGCCGGCTCAGGACTCCGCGTCCTGTGCCGATCGAGCTCACGCACCGCCCCGAGGGTGGCCGACAGGGCGACGGATGCGCTTTCATGTCGCGCGATCGCCTGCTCGATGGCCTCGCGCTGAATCGTTCGACACGTGGCGGACGGTGCCGCCGCATCGTCCGGAGACATCGGTATGGTGTCGAGGAAATCAGTGGGTCCGTCGTCCACCTTGCCGCCGGCGGCCGGTGGCCGTCCTGACTCATGCTTGATCAAATCATCCTCCTGGATGTGCATCCAACTTGCGCGACGATTGCCCATGCAAGACACTTTGCGGTCAAGCCTCGGTTGCAGACCGCCAGCCCTGTGCCTCGACCCGCCAGTCCGTCGGCAGCGTCCGTGCAAGGATCCGCATCGCATCGATGCAATCGGGTTCGAACTGTGTTCCGCGCCGAGCCGATACTTCCTCGAGAGCGGCCTGGAGGGTCCAGGCGGGCTTGTAGGCGCGAACGCTCGTCAGTGCATCCATGACATCCGCCACGGCGACGATGCGGGCGCAGCGGGGAATGGCCGCCCCCTTCAAGCGAAACGGATAGCCCCAGCCATTCCACCATTCGTGGTGCGACAGTGCTACCGCGACCGCGGCCGTTGATGATTCGTCGCTGTCGGGGCTCGCGTGTGCCAGCAGGCGCCGCGCGCCGTCGATGCAGTGGCGCTCGATCAGGGTGCGCTCGGCGGCATCCAGCGCCCCTGGCTTGGAAAGCAACAGGGCCGGGACGTCCAGCTTGCCGATGTCGTGCGTCATGGCGGCGAGGGCCCAGTCCCGTGATTCGTTGGCGTCGACTTCGAGCACTGCACACAGCCGCGCCGTCAGCCACGCCGTCCGCCTGCCGTGCTGATCGATCTCGGCGCTCATGTCGACGGCGTCGTCCATCGGTCAAAGGCATGAGCTCAGGGGTTGGATGCGTTCCTTGACGGCGTCGCGGACCTCGGCCCGTGAAACCAGGCAGGACGTCGGCCCGCCATGACCGCCACCGGGCATCGCGCAGGCGTTCGAGGCGTCCCCGGCCGCAGCAGGTTCGGTCGCCTGCATGCTGGCGGTCAACGGCACCGCGAGCAACGATTCGCTCCAGGCGAAGCCGCGGCCTGCGTTGAACAAACCTGGCATCGACCTGGACAATTCATCTCGCACCCGCTCCTCACCTTCTGGCCGGTCCGTTCCGTCCTGTCGTGAATGTTCCCCGCACAGTGCGGTGCGTGTCTTGACCGACAGATGACCGCTCCCTGAACGGGCTTCGTGCCTGTCAGGTCATGCGACTGCACATGCCCGCGGATCTCGCGGCTGATGCGGTTCGCCGCCAGCAGCGTTTCCTCGCCGGACCGCACGCGCTCGAGCTGGAAGCCTTCGATCGCGTCACCCATACGGCGGCGCTGGTGGCGCATGCCGTGCGTTCAGTTGCTGTACAACACGCCGCGGCCGGTACCGCTCACGTAGATGCGTCCGTAGATGTTCTGATCTGCCGCCATCACGCCGATGCCGCCGAACTGGTGGGCGTCGTCATTGAAGCGGGTCCAGCTGACGCCGGCGTCGTCGGAGCGATACACGCCCCACACGCCGTTCACCACGCCCACCACGTAGACCGCGGCCGAGTAGGGGGCCCCAGGCGCCGCCTTGCCCAAGGCCACCAAGGTGGCGCCCTGCACGTCGGGCCACGGGTTGCTGCCCATGATCGACGCAAACTGGCTCAGCTTCGTCCAGGTCGTTCCTGAATCCACCGAGTGGTACACGGCATTGCCGTCGGCCAGCCAGAGGTCGCCCTCGGCGTTGGGGTTGACCACGAGCGAGGTGTTCGCGAAGTAGTTGGGGGCCAGCCCCGCGGCCACCGAGCTCTGGCTCAGGGTGAACGTGTGGCCGCCATCCGTCGAGACATGGACCTTGCCCGGCGTACCCCACCAATTGGCGCCTGAATCGTAGGCATAGACCTTGTTCGGGTTCTTGCGATCTGCGGCCAGGTGGTAGGCGCGAGGGTAGATGTCGGAGACCGGCGGCAGATTGGTGGGGACCCAGGTCGCGCCGTTGTCCGTGGTGTAGGACGGCACCGAGTAGGCGGGCGCCCAGACCGCCTTGTTGCGCGCTGTGACCGCGATGCTCGCTTCCTGGTTCGTGTGGGCCGCAGCGCCGGGAGCAAGGGTGGCGAACGCCGTCCAGGTCTTGCCACCGTCGCCAGACCAGACGCCGAAGGCAGTACTGTTGCCAAGGACGACGCCCATGGTGGCGATGTAGAGCGGGTCGGACCACGCCATGTCGGCGCCGAAGCCGTTGCTCCATGAGGTGCCTGGCGTCAGGGTCGGCTTCGTCGCGAGGTCCGTATCCACCCAGGTGCCCACGTCACCCGAATTGTTGATGAAGATGTACGGCGCACCGGCGGGCGGGGTGGCAAGGGCGAGGGCGGCGGTCTCCTCGATACCGTCGATCGGTTCGTTCCAGTTCGGCGTGGAGGACGAGGCGTTGCGGGTTTCCCAGACGCCGCCGCCATGCACGTACAGCACGTGGTCGCGGTTGGACGGATCGATCTCGACGTCGTCGGGCCAGCCCCAGAACGGGTCGCCGGCAGGCGTGTGCGGCATGGTGGCGGCGATCTCGCGCCAGGTCTTGCCGTCGTCGTCGGACAGCTGGATGACCTTCTGGCCGCTGTAGTTGCCCCAGGAGTTCGTCACGCCCAGTGCAATGCGGGTGCTTGCGCCGGTGCCGGAGACGGACAAGCCGCCGAGGCCGTTGCCGCTCGCCCCCGCGTTCGGGTCTTCCAGCAAGGTCCAGTTGCTGCCGTCGAACTTGTAGAGCCGGGCGGGCCCGGCGGCGCCTGGTCCCGGGCCCGTGCAGAAGACGACATAGAACAGACCGTCCGCAGCGCGCACGATGTGCGGAATGTAGGAGCCGGAAACCGGGGTCGACACCGGGCTCCATGAAGCGCCGCCGTTGGTCGACTTGTAGAGATTCGAAGCCAGGCCCGCCGTGCTGACGTAGTCCGGGGCGATGGCAGCGTAGATCGTCTGCGTGGCCGAGCCGCTGCCCTTGGTGCCGGTGTCGAACACCACCAGCTCGACGCCCATCGCGCTGCCGACGCCCAGGGCATTGACCTGATCCTGGGTCAACTTGGCGGTCGACAGCGAGGTGACCTGGGCCCAGGTGAGGCCCGAGTCGACGCTCTTCCACAGGCCGGCCGTGCGCGTGGCGTAGAACAGCGTCGAGGGCTTGTTGGGGTCGACCATCAGGCGTTCGCCGATGGCCCGGCCGGGGCTGTTGCCCGCCAGGGGAAAGGGCAGGCCGACGTGGTTCCAGTGGTCACCGCGGTCGCTGGAGATGTACAGGCGGCCGTTGCCCTCGGACGTGTACATGCCGGCGGCCATGTAGACGAGCTGGTCGTTGTTCGGATCGAGAGCGATGCTTTCGATGCCGTGGTATTCGGCTTCGCCTCCGCCAAAGCCCAGGCCGTCGGTGATGGGCATCCAGGACGTCGTCGCCTGATTCCAGCGGTAGGCGCCACCGACGTCGGTGCGCGCGTACAGCAGGTTGGTGGTGGTCGGATGGAAGACGAGGCCAGGGACGTAGCCGCCACCGCCGAACTTCACGCTCTTCCAGATGCTGGTCGGAGCCGGAGCCGGAGCCGGCGCCGGTGCCGGTGCGGGTGCGGGTGCGGGTGCG